>Ga0182027_10001541_pt1 | contig 38369 bp, 39 predicted proteins | sample 712E1DmetaG_FD_121300 | JGI IMG/M metagenome (GOLD analysis project Ga0182027, IMG submission 121300) | Permafrost microbial communities from Stordalen Mire, Sweden - 712E1D metaG (Illumina Assembly) | ecosystem: Environmental > Terrestrial > Soil > Wetlands > Permafrost | place: Sweden...
GAGCCGCGCGTTCAGCGCCTCCATCTTGCCTTCAAGGGCCTGGATGAGCTGATCGCTTGCGTCCAGAACCTCGTTAAGCGGACGGGCGGGCGTGAAGCTCACCCCAGGCTTCGGTATTGCCAGGTGAGCCAGCTTTTGGTCCACCAGGTTGATGTGGCGCGTGTAATTGGAGATCGGCTCCAGGTCGAGCTGGGCAGGGTCGGTCGAGTGTTCGACCATCTCGTCTACCTGCCCGTCCTCCAACTGCTCCTCCTCTTCATCCGCTTCTGCTTCCGCTGGGCCTTCCTGCTTTTCTTCGGGTCCGCGAAAGAGGAATCCGACGTCGGCTGCCCTCCCGCACTTCTCTGCGATGAGTGCGGCCAACTCGGTCTTTCTGGCCTCGGTGAGCTGATAATCGACATCAACGGGCAACTGATCGAGCGTCGTGTGGATCGGCTTGAAGATGTCCAGCCGCGCCAGGGTGTCGCCGTTCTTGTTGGTGACGACACTGATGAACCAGCTTGCCGCCCCGCCCAATATCCGGATGCACTCGGCGTCCGTCCCGCTCCAGAACACCTGGAATGTGCCGTGAGAGTGGATCCAGACGACGAGCTTCCCCATGTCCTTGCCCGCTTTGGCGGCCTCGAACATGAACTTGCCCATATCCGCCTGGTCGAGCTCGGTGTTGGAGCCCGAGTTGCGCTGTTTGAGGAACACGATCTCGGTGATGGTGAACGTGGCGCCCGCCTGGTCAGCAAAGGCCAGCGCGGAGCATTCCCCTGGTACTGTCTGGACCATCAGGTCCCACTCGGCCCAGGCTTGCGCGGTGAAGAGGATTTTCGGATTCACGAAGATTGCTCCCTGCTTTTTCGGTGCCTGCGGGGTGACTTTCACCGCCGCTGTTGCTGGTGTAGCTTTGCTACGCGACCTCGGCCAGTCTGCCATCTGCTGGTGCTGGGGTAGCGGTGGCGGCGGGCCGAGCTTCCTGCCCGTCTGGGACGCTTTCGTAGGCTTCATCAGCGATGTTCCTCGCGCGTGCTTGATGTGTGGTTATGGACGGCCAATCCGTGATCGGGTTATACGGGCTCCGATCGTTATAGCTGTTCAGGTAGTTGGATACGGTGAAGAACGCGCCGAACATCTCGAAGTCGCGCATCATGTTCGCCATGTTCACTCCCATGTTCCCCCAGCAGATGCTTGTGTCCATGATGTGAGGATGCGGATACCGCGTGCTGTTGTGGACCATGATGAGCGCCGTTTCCAACTGCTGAATCGTGATGCGGGCGTTGGCAAAGTCGATTGAGACTTTGTAGTGCCCCATCGGATAGACGCGGTTGTTGTACGTGATCTCGACGTGTTGCGTGACGCCCACCACCTTGCAGCCTTCAGGGGCAAAGGTGAAGCTCTCGTACTTCGCGGGGACCAGAATCGATTGGAGCCTGGTGATGTCTCCCTGCACGCGCGCAATCCAGGCGGCGTTGGAGCCGTTCGTGGCGCTGATTCGGTCCACGATACTCTGGCGTTTAGCCCAGAGCGCCTGCGTACGGACCTCATCGGCGGCGATCTCCTGGTTCACGGCCAGGAGTGCTGCGGTGTCGTTCTGACCGCGTGCCAGGACGATCTTCGAGAGGTTCTCTGCGTAGCGAAACAGATTGAGGTGCTGGTGGCTCTTGAAGCGTTCAAGGAACCTGGTGAACTCCGGAGTCTCCAGGAGGTCCAGCTTCGCGTAGGCGACGAAGATGATGCTGGCGCCTGCGACAAGAGCTGCCTTCCCCTGGTACTCCAGGCGATCGGCCGCGTCCCATTCCGTAATCTTGTAGTCGAACTTGTTGATGACAGGGCTGATCGTGTGCGAATGCAAACAATTTTGTGGTAACGGGAGCTTGATGTAAACCTTGTCCATTGTGGCCTGTGTGAAACTAATCGTTGCGGCGCCTGTAGCCTGAATGACGACCTGCTTATCGGGCAGGACGGAGGCGACCTTTGCCGTCAATGCGGCCGCGAAAGCGTTAAGCGCGGTCTGGATCTTGACGTGGTTGTCGGAGAACTCAAACGCCGTTTGTGTGGAGAGATTTATGCTTCTTGGTCCTGTTGCCATGCGCGGCTATGTCTTTCGACGATTGCGATTCTGTTCGAGCCTTGTCGCCCATCGGCAGTTGTCAGGCTCGTAGTTCCCATCGTTGTTGATGCGGTCGAGTGAGAGGCCGATTGGCCTCTCACCCATATCCGCATAGAAGTTTAGAAATCTCCGCCAGCGTTCGCATATCGAGATGCCACGCCCACCGTAGTCGGCCCAGTTGTTGCGATTAGGGTTGTGGCAGCGCGTGTTCATAGAGATCCACGACATATGAGCACGAGTCCCTGCTAATCCGTGTTTGCGAAGACACCCGCATGACTGAGTGTGACCAGTCACCAGGGCGCTTCGCTGGGTCGTGAACTCGTTGCCGCACAAACAGCGGACAAGCCAGTAAGTGTTGGTCCCATTGGAGCGCAAATAGCGAAGCGCGGTAAGGCGACCAAACACCTGGCCCGTCATATCGTGGTATCGAGGTGTGGCGGAGTCTTTCATTTACCTGTTACCTATGTGTCCACCCACCGTCTTCAAAGTGAGTGTGAGGATGTCGCCTTCGTTCAAGGGTGCGGTCGGGCTGACCGTCCCGTCGTCTCCCGAGGGAGAAACGAGAACCCCATTCACGAATTTTTGGAACGTGCTGCCCTGGTACTCGGGCATACCGTCGAGCGCGGTGATGAGATCGCCAACGGTGGATCCGTCGTTGAGCGTGACGGCGGTGGACGGGGTGCCGATTTTGAGGACCTGGACGACCATTTCAGTGATTCCCTTCATTACCACAAATGATTGGTGCACCGACCTTATGGCCGCGTGCCTGCTTCTTCACGAATTATGAGATCACGGGTAGCCTGCAGCCAGGCAATCCACCTGTCGATACGAGCGATCTTTGTGGATGCGGAGCTGACAGGGTCAGGCGGGGTGTAGGAGACAATACGATGGTCAAGCACAGGATGAGAGCTGCGAGTAGAGACAGAACGAGCATTTCGCGTTTCATCGTATGTTCTCCTTGTGTACATCAGTCAATCAGCTTCGAGATGTGGACGATCGTGATGAGCCCCCAGGACACGGAAAGAAGGATGTACGCGAGTCCGAGACAGGCAAACACGATAAGGGCGTCGTAGAAGCGTTTCATGCGTCAATCCTTTCTGGGATTAAAGTGAACCCGTGGCAGGTTCCACGGGGTAAGAACAGTGCCGTTACAATCAACTTGGGGTGATGCTGTCGCCCACGGCAAGGCGGAGTCGCTCTCGAATGGTGCTGATGCGGTCGGATACGCGAAGGAGTGTTGTCTCACCGATGCTGCACTCCAGTTGGAGCTGGTCGAGACTGACGAGTTCATAGAGGAGCGAGCGCACGAGTTCATTGATGCGCTTCATTCTCACATCCGCCTTTGTCTCTTCCATCGAGAGACGCTTGCGTAAGTCCGAGGCCAGAGCGCGTTCCTCTTTCGTTCCGCGACGATTCGGTTTGAGTGTTGCTTCGATTTCAGTCATCATTTCTCCTCGTGTGTGATCTTTCGCGGAACCTACGACATCAGAGGGGCGCTTGTCAATGACATCGCATGGCCCGAGCGATATTTATTTCCGACACGCGATGTCATTGACAAACGCGGGACAAAGTTGTAGGTTCGTCCTGTAATCAGGCTGAGACCAGCCGTTCACGCGACTCTGCGGTCCGCGTGTTCGATCGAGTCCTGCCGTTCACGACGAGTGAACAAGACAAGGGCGTGTATGTCGGGTGAATAGGAGAAGTGGGTGCGAGCACAACTCATGCGGAAAGAACAGTTGTTCGTGTTACGGTACTACTGGGAATGTGGCAGAGGAATCTGCCGAGGCGGTACTCATGTTAATGCATGATGTGTGCCATGAGTGCGCGCCACGGCAGATATGCCTCTAACTCAGTATCCAGAGCGAATTGACTTCATCAGCGCGTCATGTTGCTCGAACCGATGTTCCAATTCTCTCCTCAATTCTTCAAACGACCGCGCTTCACACGACTCTGCCATTAGCGCAGGGTTATCCCGCACCAGCGACTGAAAGGCGTGAATGTCGGCCAGAAGCATCAATTGTCGCTCATGCTGTGCGACATTCGGGCGGTAAAGGGCATGAATGGTCATGACTTCACCTCGCAGAGATTCCGGATGTCGTGGACGTTGACCCTGAATACCTCTTTCCCAGAGTGCAGCGTCCTGAACCAGCCGAACATCTCATATTGGTCATTCATGACCTTGAAGTATGCTTCGCCTCTCCGCTGACCCAGAGGCACGACCTGGGCCAGCAGAGTGAGGCGTTCAGCCTTCTTCCTGGCGAACACGGTGACAAACTTGTGTGTGGTCATGACTTCCTCCATGCGCTTGAAATCTGCACGGCGAGGTAGATGACCACACCTGCGCCTACCAGGATGACTCCGCCTGGGATCATGCACACCAGGCAGAGCACGAGTAGTACGATGACTCCCTTGGGTGTCATTTCTTGCCTCCCTTCGACTTGTAACCGAAGAAGTGGATGGCGATGAGCACCCCGATGGCTGTAATCAGATAGTTCATGCGACCCTCGCATGGAAGGACATGGATACCTTCCGCTCGTAGATCGCGCTTATCATGTTGCGTACAGACTGCACGTACACACCAGGCGCGTGCTTGTGAACGGCACACCGCAGAGAGATCTCCGCGTCAGCTATTGCCTCAAAGCCCTTCGCCCGAAGATTCATGGCGAAGAATCCCTCCGCAACAACCAATCTCTCATGTGCGTCGATGAGGTCGAGTTCCCACGGTTTCATGGTTTATTGCTCCTTCTCTGTCTGAAATGACAAAGCCCAGATTTGGTGGTCTGGGCGTTCGGCTTAGATCATAGTCCCCTCACTCAGATTCGATCCTACGTCCAACATCGACGGTGAGGGGTTGATCGGGCTTTTCGCGTGATCAGCGCGACTGTGTCAGTCCATTCAATACGACATGGATTGCCTCCAGATGTGCTACTTCAGTGGTTTGAGACGTGATACGACGTGCTTCGAGCGAGAGATGGGATACCGAATCGGCTTCTTGTGACGGATCCGCTTCATGCAGTGACGGGTGGGCGGACCAATACGGACCAGCGGTGCAAATGAGAATAGACCGTTGAGATTGGGGTGCATAGCTCCTCCTGTATGTGGGGTGAGTAGTGACAGTGGGGTACTTCAAGACTGATACAGCGCGTGGTGCGTGGGACTGATGAGTACTGCTCACAACTGGCAGACTGGGTCAGTCACGCTGCCCCACTGCGGGGCACGCACAATCGCCCCTATTGGGTGCAGGCACACGCTACACGCGCTGTATTGGTCCTGAAATGGTGAAATCCTAAAGACTGCATCGCACATCAAGGCGTGCTTCCCATGATGAGAGCGCCGTATTACTCCTGAAATCAGTAAGAGTAAGGGTGCGCTCATGCAGACACGCACCCCCCACACTCACGCGTTCACGCTGACAGCCGTGTACACGCGCTCCTCATACGACCACTGGCTCACAGTAGCGAGCCCCTTCAGGTCATACGAGGCCACTGCGTTCTCGAAGTTGTCGAGGTACGCGGCGTCGATGACATCATTCACCATGCAGGCAGGCGGAATGATGGCGAAGACACGCGTGATGACGCCCTTGTCATCATGGCTCACGCGAATCGCGGGCAGTTTGAGTGCTGCCGTGACAGTGATGCCCTTCAGGTGACCGATAACGGATGCTGCCATTGTAACCTCCAACTAAGGATGGATGAAAAAACTCAACGGCGACACCTACGGGTGCCCCAACTTCGGAGGGGGTGGCCTCTGTTGATAACCACCCGCCGACACTCTGCAACTCTTTTTTGACTTCTACTGTCTGTCTCCCCGCTGCACGACAGTCACTCCCGCCGTATTTATTATTTGTTTCTCTGCGATGTCATTGACTTGCGCCCCCCCGATGTTGTAGGTTCCGCCCATGGAGACACTCAGACGCTACCGCAGACACAAAAAGGTCGAACATCCCATCTACACGGTGTCCGAGGCCGCCGCCTTGGGGCTCGCCGCCGTGCCCTGGCGTGATGCGATCGGGGAATCGTGGGCGATCACCGATGACGGATACGTCGCCCTGTGCCTGGCGCGTAACGAGTACACATCGAAACGCGGTCGTGCGACGTATCTCCGCTTCACGATCGGCGGAGTGTGGCTCTCGAAGACAGCCCAGCTCCTCTGGCTTGCCCGTAAGATCTCCAAGTGCCACGGGTCGGGCACAAAGACCTGGATGGAGCTCGAAATGCGCCGCACCCGCTTCAAGGAGTTGGTCAAGGCGTACACTCTGCAGCGCGTCAACGGCCAGGTGGACTGGGAAGTGCTGGGGAGGATCTACCGCAGGAACGACCCGAAGCGGGTCGAATCAGCTCAGAGAATACTACGGCGTCCGGAGGCGCAGACAATGATCGACGAAAACATGAAGGATCTCCTGGTAAAGAAGGGCATCACGCGCGAGTGGGCGCTGGAGATACTCCCGGAGGCGCTCCGCATCGCCAAGGAGAACTCAGACGCCAATGCCATGCTGAAGGTCTTTGTCATCGCGCAGCCGATCCTGAACCTCCAGGCAAGTGAGAACAGCGCGGGGAACCGCGTCGAGGACTTCACCCCCTATGAACAGATCGTCGAGGCCGAGGATACGGCCCGCCGTGCCAGCGCCGCGATCGCCGTCGCCTCTGAAGTACTGCCTCCGGAGGCTCCCGATGTCCCGAGAGAGTGACTGGAAGGTCGGCGATAAGATCATCGCCCGTTCTCCGAGCGTCTACGCGACGATCGAGGCCATCAGCCTGACGGGACTGGTCTTCTACAAGCGGGACGGGGAGTATGGACCCAACGCATACGGCACCATCGACATCAAGGACATCCGTCATCGGGGGACGGGCGAATGAACTGCCGAGACTGCCTCTACATCGTCAAGGCGCGATCGCGCTACTTCACGGACTTCGATTGCTCGCATCCGGAGAACAGGGTCGAGGACGTCCGAAATCCATCCATTACGCGGGAGCAACTCGATGAAGCGGGGTGCGAAAGCTGGGAAGGGGTCCAGGGGGCCGAAGCGCAGCGAGATGTGGTTCGACTTCAATTTGCAGCAAGTGACGTATCGGACGAAGAAGCGGGTGGGGGAGAAGCCCCCGACAGTGACTATTAGGTACGCCTGGTGGCTCAATACCGAGTCCATCGGCGGATTCTCATTCTTTTTCAACTAAGGACACCATGACACAGCATGAATTTGACGAAACGACCGCCGCCCTGGAGTGCGCGGCGATGGAGATATGCGGCGCAAAGCGGCCTGGCTACACGGTCGGGAGCGAGGACGTCCTGGCGAACTTCAAACGGATCGCCGAGCTGACCAAGACAAGCCCCGAGCAGGTGTGCATGACGTACTTCATGAAGCACATTTACTCCGTCGTCGCCTTTCTGACCAACCCGACGATCCCGCAGGCCGAACCGATCCAGGGGCGCATGGCCGACATCATCAACTACACGCACCTCCTGTATGCCCTGATCGTCGAACGCGCGGCGACCACGTGAAACTGGAGCGCCACGTCGTCATCTCCGATATGCACGCCCCGTTCCAGAACAAGGACCTCATGGCCAAGATCTGCATGATGATCCACGACATCAGGCCCGAGGGGTTCATCGTGAACGGTGACGGGGTGGATCTCTACTCCCTTGCCTCATTCAACGCCGATTCGCTCGACCTGCTGCGCGATCTGACGCTCACGAAGGAGTACAAGCTCTCGAACCTGATGCTGGACGGCCTGGATCACGCCCTCCCGAAGGGGTGCACGAAGCACTACCTGTACGGGAATCATGAGGATCGGTACCGACGCGAGCGCGAGAGGGGGGACAGAGGGAAGTACGGGGACGCGCTGCAGTCGCCAGAGGACGCCCTTCGCCTTTCAGAGCGGGGGTATTCAGTCGGCACGAACTACAAGGAGGACTTTGTCCGCCTGGGAGATCACCTGGAGGTCACGCATGGAATCTACGCCACCGTCCATTCAGCTAAAAAGCATCTCGACGAGTTCCAGGGATCGGTCCTTGTGGGTCATACTCACCGACTCAATACCTTCATTTCTGGCAAACGAGGCGCCTGGAATGTCGGCTTCCTGGGCGACCTGTCAAGTCGAGGGTTTCACTACATCTCTCGTACTCAGCGAGACAAGTGGACGCAGGCACTTGCTGTTGTTTCTGTCTCGGGATCTGGTGACTTCTGGGTCGAGGTGATCCAGGTCCACGACGGGCGGTTCATCTACGCGGGAAAGGTCTACTAATGATACAAGACAAGCAGCTCTGGGCGCCCCTTGAGGCGGAAGAAGCCCGCCTGGTCGTGGGGAAGGTCATGAAGTGTAAGAAGTGCTGGGGCCGAGGTCACATCGGCTGGGACAAACAGGGGAAGCTCATCACCTGCGAGTGCGTAAAGAAAGTCTATACCAGGCTCCTGAAGGAGCGCATGGTCAACCATCAACTGAAGGAACAGGCAATATGCGAATCATCCGTGCTATCAAAAACCTACCTGAGATACTTATACTCATCGTTCGTGACCTTACTACTCTCGCTACTTCGATCCGCGAGATCCTCGGCCGCCTCACTACGCTCGAAAGCCCGAAACCTGTCGGCCCCACTCTGGGAACGATCCTGGGCCATGCGACGCGCCTGGAAGCTGCGGAACGTCGGCTGAACCACATTGAGAACTTCGACTCGCCCGTCATCCGGATGATCGCAGTGGAGAACGCCAAGAAACTCACGCTCCTTGCCGATCGACTGAAGCTCGCGTTTGACAGGGAAGACGGCGCCTGGGTCATCCAGGGAGCCCCGCGGAAGTCCCGGAAGCTGGCCCACGCGTGACCAAGCAGGAACTCTTGTCGCGCATGAGGTCCGATCCGATGCTCTTCGGGAAGATCTGCCTCCCGAATATGTTCTCCGTCGCCAGCCCGCCCTTTCACTACGAGCTGGTGGCGGCCTACATGGACCCCACGGTGGACAGGATGAACGTGATCGCGCCCAGGGGGCACGCCAAGAGCTCGCTCTTCGGCTGCCTCCTGGTGCTGCATCACATGATGTTTGACCCTGGCAAGAAGTTCATTCTCCTCGTATCGAAGACCGAGGGGCACGCCATACGGCTCCTCGACACGCTGAAGAACGTCCTGGACTATTCCCCCCAGTTCCGCTCCTTCTTCGGGTACCACGGGGAGAACGTGGCGAAGATGTGGGCGCGCACGGAGGTCCTAATGGACACGGGGGACTACATCCTGACGCGCGGCACGGGCCAGCACATCGTCGGACTGAAGCACGGGGACCAGAGGCCGACGTTTATCCTCCTGGATGACCCCGAAGACATGACCAATACGAAGACGAACGAGTCGATGGAGTATAATCTCAAATGGCTCCTTCAGTCTCTCTTGCCCGCCCGAGACGCGCACAAGGGGAGGGTGTTCGTGATCGGCACGCCCCAGCACCAGAGGTGCATGGTCGAGGTGCTCCGGACGATGGAGGGGTGGAAGAACTTCTGGTATTCGGCGGAAATGGACCCCGCGGGCAAGAAAGCCCTCTGGCCCGAGCAATGGTCCTGGGACAAGCTCATGAAGGAACGGGCGAGCGCGGACTCGATTCACCGCCTTTCGAGTTATCTCCGCGAATACTGCTGCACGATCGTCTCCGATGACGAGGCGCTCTTCAAGGACGAGTACCTGCGTTACTACCAGGGGGAACTCTTGCGCGACAGGTTCGGCAACGGCTACCTCCTCATGGCCGATGGCTCGGAGAAACCTGTCATCGTCTATATGGGAATCGACGGCGCGGTCAGTACAAACGAAAACGCCGACTACACGGTTATCATGCCCGTGGCCGTGGACAAGGAGAACAACCGCTACATCCTTCCCTTTACCAGAAAACGGATGCCGCCTTCCCGCGTGATCGACGAGATCATCCGGATGGCTGAGAAATGGAAGCCGATGACGGTCAGGATCGACGTCGGCGGACAGCAGGAGATTTATGCCGACGTGATCCGCAACCTGGAGAACAAGCGCGGGATCCGGATGCTCACGTACAGGCCGAGGGAACAGAAGTCGAAGCTGTACCTGGAGGGTCTGGAGCCCTGGTTCTACAAGCGCAAGGTGTATCTGACGAACGGAATGCACGAACTGAAGGACGAACTCCTGGCCTTCCGTACAGACATGAGGCACAAACACGACGACATGATCGACGCGATGTTCTACGCTTTCCACCGCGCGCTCCCGCCCAGTCACACTGTCAGCGCGGAGAAAGGCAGACAGTCTGGTGATGAGCCCGTATCGAATAAAAATTCGTGGATGCTCTCGTGATGTCATTGACAATGTCATGACAAAGTGCTTGGTTAGCGCCATAACGGTGCAGGATTGCTTTGGAAAGCTGGTCCTGTCGCTGGAACACTCGAACTTCCCCCTCACGATGGTCGTCCGGACCACGCGCGGGATCAAGCGGTACACGATCAACCTTCACCTTACAAGAGAATCTGACGCAGTAAAGAGCGCAACGATGACATGACCCGATAAGGGTCGCCAGGCAAGTCACCCAACAAAAGGGGAGCGAGCCTACATCAGTCGAAAGACTGGCGTAGGCTTTTTTTTATGCCATCAACCGATCTCATGACAGGCGAACACGTCCAGGTAGCCCCTGGAGCTGGCACGTTTGTCATGGACCCCAAAGTGCTCCTCTCGGTCGAGATCCTGAACGCCTACGACAATGCCGAGCGCAAGGTCTGGGCGCAGCAGGCCCTTCAGGACGACGCCTTCCGCAACAACATCCAGTGGGACTTGGAAGCCATCAAGGTCCTCGAAGCCCGCAACCAGATGCCCATTGTCGTCAACGTCATCCACCCCGCGGTGGAGCAGGCCAAGGCGATGCTCACCACCAACCGCCCGCGCTTCAGTTCAACAGGCCGCGAAGACTCCGACACCCGCACGGGCAGAATGTTCTCGGATCTCCTGACCTACATCTGGGACATCTCCCTCGGCATGGTCCAGGTCAAGCAGGCCGTGGACGACTACTACGTGCGGGGCATGGGCATCCTGTACGCCTATTTCGACCCGAACGCCGACTTCGGGAACGGCGAGGTGAAGTTCTCCGCCCTCGACCCCTTTGACGTCTACATCGACCCGAACTCCAAAGACCCCTTTGCCCGCGACGCCCAGAACATCCTGATCGTCCGCGTGATGACGCGTGAGCAGATCCAGAGGATGTACCCCGAAGTCATCGACAAACTGCAGACCGCCTCCCGCATTCAGAACTCGCGACAGCCCGTCCTCCACCGCGTGGGGCTGGAAGGCCAGATCCTCTCGGCCAACCAGTCTTTGGACCAGGAACACGAGCACTACGAGATCATCGACCGCTACTCCCGCGTCAAGAAGAAGCACTACAAGGCCGTTGACGGCACCACCAACCGTGAGAAAATCTTCAACTCGGACGAGGAACTCCAGCAATACGCGCAAACCAAGGCCGTCGTCAAGCAGTCATCGGGAGGCGAGCAGGTGGTGACCGATCCGGATGACGTCGCGCAGCTCCTCCAGATCAACGACCAGACGGGCGGCGTGTTCCACTTCGCCCAGGATCCTTCAAAGGACCAGCCGACGATGGTCCCTGGTCCCGAGGCCGAGGATGAGGCCGCGGTGCAGGGTTCGGAAACACGGCTCACGGTCTGCACGATCGCCGATTTGATCCATCTGAAGTTGATAGAGATCGTGCCCATACTCTCAGACCGCATCAACCGCGTGCTCTCCGTAGGTGGCGTGCTCCTCTATGACGGCGAGCTCCCCCTGGAGGATTTCCCCATCGTGCCTGTTTATAACCGCTTCAACAGGAACCCCTATCCGATGTCGGACGTGAGATTCGTCCGCCCGATCCAGGAATACATCAACAAGTTTCGCTCCCTCATCATCGCGCATACAGCCAATAGCTCGAACGTCAAGGCGTTCATCCCGCGCGGAAGCGTCAACAAGGCGGAGCTCGAACGTGAATGGGCCAAGGCGGGCGCCGCACTTATTGAATATGACGCGGAGTTCGGCGTCCCCGTGATCGCCTCGCCGCCCCCGCTTCCCAACGAGCTGTACAAGGCTGAATCCGACGCCCGCAAGGACATCCAGGAGATTCTTGGAATCTACCCACTTATGCAGGGCGACTCCGGACAGGCCCCTAACACCTACAAGGGCACCGTGGCGATGGATGAGTACGGGCAGCGCCGCATCAAGAGCAAGAAGGACGACGTCGAACAGGCCCTGAACCAAATGGCCCGCGTCATCGTGGACATGATCCAGGCATTCTACACCAAGCCGAAAGTGATACGCCTCCTGGAACCGAACCACAAGCCGAAGGAAGTCTCCATCAACCAGCCGATCTACAACGACGTGGACGACGTGATCGGCGTGCTGAATGACGTCACGATCGGCCGCTACGATGTCGTGGTCGTCTCGGGCTCGATGCTCCCGTCCAATCGCTGGGCTCGCTTTGAGTACTACATGGAACTGTACGAGAAGGGGATCATCGACCAGATCGAGGTCCTGAAGCAGACCGAGGTCGTGGACATGGAGGGCGTAATGAACCGCTTCGGCGAGATCCAGCAGCTCCGTCAGCAGGTCGCGGGCCTCACCCAGCAGCTCAAAGGCGTGCAGGGGGATCTCCAGACGGCCCAGAGGGAGAGCGTTCAGGACCGCAAGAGAGTCGAAGTCGAAAAGTTCAAGACTGGCCTGCACTCGGTACGCAACCGTGCCGAGGGAGCCCAGGAGCTATTCAAGGCGCGCCTGAACGACCAGCTCTCCAATCAGGAGAAGGCGGCCAAAGTAGAGATGCAACGAAGGAAGATGCCTCCAAAGAAGTGACCGTTGCTGCCCTTTAAGGGCAAACGGACGCGACAACCAGAAGGGGACATCCATCATGGAAGCAAACGACCAGACCGTTGCTGCAGAAGTAGACGAGTTCTTTCAAGCGGAACCCGCCCCAGCTCCTGCAAACGTCGAGGCAGGTCAAGCGCCCGTTACCAGCGCGGAAGAGCCCCAGGCTCAGCCCAAAGGTGACCCGTCCAGATTCGAGTACTGGCAGTCTCAGGCGGATCAGTACAAGCGCCAGGTCGAGCAACTGAGCCCGTACGTGCCTCTCATTCAGTACCTCAATGAGAACCCGAACGCGGTTCAGGCGATTCAGCAGACTTTGAACGGCCCTGTTACCAGTTCGCCGCAGGCGAACGCTGCACAGGCGCAGCAGAGTGAGCTTACGCCCCCGACCCAACCCGCGAAGCCAGAGCAATACGACGATGTGGCAGCGTACCAGGATCCCCAGTCCGCCTCCTTTCAGTACCGAAGGAAGATGGAAGGGTATCGGGACGATATGCTCGGGTTCTACGCCAAGAAGGAAGAGGCGCGTGACCAGGCATACAAGAGGGAGCAGGGTCAGCGGGCGGCTGAGATTCAGCAGCGCCAGCAGATCTCGCGGGCGCAGGCCATCCTCCAGTCCAGGTACGGATTCAAGCCGCAGGAAGCGATCGACTTCGTCCAGGTCATGTCCCAGGATTCCGCCGTCAACATGGACAACCTGGTGAAGCTCTACCGCGTCATGCGTGGCGGATCAGCCCAATCGGCGCCCATAAGCCAACAGCTTCAGCAGAGGCAGAATATGGGACCCGCCTCTCCAGGGATCTCAAGCGGAGTCACCGAACCGCAGATCAACGAGGGGGACGAGTTCAACCTGTCCCTGCAGAAGTACAAGCATAAATGACGTCCCTCGCGGGACAACTCTGAAAGGGAAGTAACTCATGTCTGCCAAGACACTCAGTTCGCTGGGGATCCTCTACACCGATCGTCGGGACTTCTACATCAGCCCGAACCAGGTGAAGGAACTCTGGACAGACGTCACGCCGTTCACCACGATCCTCGCAAACAGAGAGATCCGGAACGTGCAGGACGTTGACTACAAGATGTTCGAGCACCGCTCGGGCTGGATCAAGCAGGAGTTCAGCGTCAATGCCACAACGCCGCCCACGTTCGCCACGGGCGCAGCGGGAGAATCACTCTCCGCAGGGCTCGCGGTTGACGGCATCAACGGCCTCGCATCGACCGTCGATACGTCCTACCGCAACCTGCAGTGCGAAGTCTGGGATTCGACCAAAACCACGTACAAGGGGCTCGTCTGCGTCACCGACATCTCAGGCGGAAACCTGGTCGTGAAGAGCCTGGGCAACCCGCGGCTTGCGTCGAACCACGTCGCGGCCCTGGCCGATAACGACGTGTTCCAGGTGGTCGGGACGGCATTCGGAGAAGGAACCTACGCTCCGGACGGGTTCGCCGACGATCTGCAGGTGGTCTACAATTCGCCGCAGATCTTCAAGACCTCCATCGAGATCACGGGCACCCTCTACGCCGCGGCCCTACGCGGATACAGCTCGGAACTCGAACGGCTCCGGATCGAGAAGAACAAAGAGCACAAGATCCACAAGGAGTTCGCGCTCCTCCGCGGCGCCCGCACGGGCGGCACGGGGATGGCTTCGCTGGCTGGGAACGACACCTCCGCGGATACCCACCAGAACGCGGGAATCACCGACAAAGACGGCAAGCTCATCCGGACGACCATGGGAATCATCCCCACGATCTACCGTTACGGCGCGACGTCGGGCTCGGCGCAGAACATCTTCACCATCTCCGCGGCGACCTACTCCTACTCCAACTTCGTGGACGACATGGAGAAAGTGTTCCAGTACCTCCCCGAGAACGGCGAGAAAGTCGCCCTCTGCGGCGCAGGAGCTCTCTCGTACTGGAGCAAGGTGGACGCGGCCAACGGCTTCATCAAGAAATCGGGCCTCGTCGTCCAGATGGACGCTGGAACACAGCGGGATTCGCTCGGCTTCAACTTCCGGAGGCTCATCACCCCTCACGGGAACCTGAAGCTGGTGTACGCGCCCGCGCTCCGCGACACGTACCGCAACACCATGCTCGTGATCGACCAGGACAACCTGTTCCTGTCCCAGTACCGCGCGCCGAAGTTCATGGCGAACATCAAAGTCGATGACGGGTACGACGGGATCAAGGATATGTGGTTCTCGGACGAAGGACTCGGCATGACGCTGATCGAAAGGCACGAGATCTTCAACATAACGGCCTGACGCAAAAGGGGAGGGCGGCCTCGCAGCCGCCTTCCTCACTATATGGAGAATCTGTAATGGTGATAGGCGGCGGGATAACACTCAGGGCGCAGGTCGAGTCATACGTCGGCACGATCACGGACACGGCTTCGCTGGATCAGTTCCTCTCCGATTCTGCGAAGATCCTGGTCGATGTGATTCCGGACGGGAAGCTGGACTCCTTCATGGTCGGCGTCGCGGTGGATGATTCAGGCGCCTCCTGCAGCTCCTACCGCATCGTCTCGGCCTCAAACGCTGGACGGAAGGCCCGCGGGTTCCCCGCCGACCGCAAGGCGGAGCTCTCCGACGCGCACTCGATCCACCAGGCGACGGCATTCTCCCCTGGGTTCTACATCGAAGGGGGGAAGCTCTACGTGGTCCCCGCCTCCAGCAGTAGGCTTTTCTACGGAATACCGTACCCCACGGTCCTCAACACGGATACCTCGATCGCCAGCTTCCCCGTTCCCCTGGTTCCTGCGGTCGTCCTGGACGCGGCCTCGCGTTCCCTCGGGCGGAAGATGGTCGATTTCATCGTGAACACGCTTTCGACCCTGGCGTTCAACAACCAGACGGCACCCATGCCCCCGACGATGCTGGCGGTTGTGGTCGATGACGCGATTGCCGCGACCGTCTCTGCCCCTACCTGGGACTCCTTCGGCGACGCGCCCGTGTTTACGCCTCCTTCTGTCACGCTCCCGACGAAACCAGGCAACTTCTCGACCTCGGCGGTCGCCCCGACACCTCCGGATGCGCCCGCGTTCACCTACACGGACGCCCTGGCACAGATCATAGGGGCGGTGACGATCGCCGCGCTCCCGACGCCTCCCGCCTTCACCTATGGGACGAATAACCCGATGCCCGCAAGCTCCACGGCGCCCACGGTCGATTTCTCCGACCTCATCGCCCCGACCGCACCAGGGCCAGCGGGTATCGCTTACAGCGACGTCACGCCCTCGACCATCGGCACGGTGACGATCGGCTCCCTGGGGACGGCCCCGTCGTTCGCGTACCAGACGGCAAACACGCTCCCCGCTAATTCAACACTCACGCAGCCCGACCTCTCGGCGCTGACGGTGCCGACCGTGCCCGCACTCCCTACGTCCTCGGACATCCCTTATACGGCGGCGGCGGTCGATGCGACCGTTTTCTCCAGCGTCCTTGACATCTCGACCGAGCTTACGGCCGCCTCGATTGGCCTTGCGACGGTCCTGGATACAAACCAGGACGTCGAACTCGCCACGGCGAAGATCAACAAGATCCAGATGCTCATTCAGAAGTTCCTCCAGGAATCCGACCTGAACATCAAGACCACCCTGGCGAAGAACCAGCTCACGACCGATTTGAACCTGAGGAACGCCGCGCAGGTGCTCGCGCAGGGCGTTCAGATTTATCAGGCGAAACTCGCGCAGTACTCTCAGGCGCTTGACGGCTTCAAGAATACGCTTGCCCGACAGGTGTCGGATTACCAACTCAAACAGGCGGACTTCGACGCCAAGGCAAAGTACTCTCTTCAGGACGCCCTTGAACGCTTCAACGGGGCGAACGTGGCGTACCAGGCCAACCTCCAGGTCGTTCTGGACCAGGCGAAGCTCGACGCGAACAAGGTGCTCCAGCAGGCCCAGCTCACCACCGACACGGGTCTGAAGAACGCGCTTCAGGACACCGCGGCCGCCGTTCAGTCGTACACTATCGCGCTTGAACGCTACAAGGCTCAGCTTCAGGGATACCAGACCCAGGTGCAGGCCCGCGTGTCGCAGTATCAGATCCAGGTCGAGGTGTTCAAGGCGAAGGCCGACATCTCACTCTCCGATGCGAAGGCCCGCTTCGACCAGGACGTCACGGCATACCAGGCCGTCATCACCCGCAACTTGAAGCAGGCCGAGATCGCCGTCCAGACTGCTCTCCAGCAGGCGCAGCTCACGACGGACGTGGATCTGAAGAACCGCGCCGAAGAACTTGCCGCCCAGGTCCAGCAGTACCAGGCGCGGCTCCAGAACTACTCGACGCAGATGGAGGGCTACAAGGCTCTTATTGAAAGTCAGGTGTCCGTGTTCCAGGCGAACCTCACGCTCTGGACGAAGGACGCCGACAACCAGCTCCAGAAGTACCAGGGGGACATCGCCCTTGCGAAGGCTGCATTTGACGCTCAGACCGTGGTCTACCAGGCGATGGTGCAGAAGGCAGTCAAGAAGGCCGAGATGGACCAGGAGCGTATGCTCTCCGTCGCCAAAATGGAGACGGACGTCGAGATCGCCAATATGCAGTACCAGGTTGAGTCGGGGATCGCCGCCAACAAGAACCTCCTCGAACTGTTCGCCGATGAGGTCCAGTCCTACCAGGTGAGCGTCACGCAGGAAGTCCAGCGATTTGGCAACGTCCTCCAGCAGCTCATGGCCGAAGTGAAGAGCTGGATGGAACGCTCGGCGGATCTCCGCGGCCTCTACACCCAGACCGTGCAGATGTACCTCGGGGCGGGAGCGCAGAAACAGTGACCCTTCAGCACATGATCGAGTTCGTCATGCAGGTCGCACCCCAGGTGAGCGACGTCCAGGTGACGCTCACCCTGAATGCGGCCTACAAGTCGTTCTGCAGCGAGAGCCGCTTTCTCAGAGGCACGGCCAATATCACGATCGACCCCAGTGTGTTCACCTACGCCTTCCCCGCGAGTATTGAGAGTCTGACGAGTCTCGACATCCTGGACGCAAGCGGCGCGGAGGTCCACCACCACGCCTCCTACACGCTCAAAGACAGGTTTATCACGCTCACGCACCACCACGGGCACGTCCTCTCAGTGATGATAAAGGACGCCGCGGCGATCAGAGTCTCGGGGGTGATGATACCAGCGCCGCTTGTGGCACTTACCGATGTCCCCGTCATCCCAGAGCAGTTCCACTTCGCGCTGGTGAGCAAGGCGACGGAAGGACTGGCCGCGCAGGGCGGGGCGATGCCCTTGGCGCAGTACCACGCAGCCGCCTACAAGAACGCGCTTCGGGATGCAAAGATCCTCGCCGCCCACACGGGCGACGACACGGCGTACCAGCCGACAATCGACACATACTAACAGAGGAGCATCATGGCACTTATACTGACCGACCTGGGCGCCGACCAGATGTTGAAGGCGTACTTCAATAACTCGTTTCCCGCAAGCAAGGACTACAAGCTGAAGCTCTTTGCGAACAACTACACGCCCGTTGACACTTCTGTCCTGGGTTCCTTCACCGAGGCGGCGGGGGGCGGATATGCGTCGATCTCGCTCACGAATGGCTCCTGGACGGTCACGCCCGCGGACGATCCTTCGGATGCGGTCTATGCCGAGCAGACGTTCACCTTTACGGGACCCTTGACCACGAACACCACGATCTACGGGTACTGGGTCGAGGACAACGCTGGTTCTACTGGCGTCGCCGTGTTCGCCGAGCTTCTTGCGACACCCTTCGTGCCTGCCAATAACGGCGACACGCTCAAACTCACGATCAAGTTCCAGCTCAGCAAGGGCACTCCTGCCTAATGAGGGAGTAACGCGTGGCTGTTGCAATAGACCAAAAAGCGCAGGGTACGCTCAGTAGCGGTTCGGCCACATCCTCCTCGCCGATGAGCTTCAACGCACTCGTAACGGCGGGCGGGGCGAACCGTTATATGCTGGTCGGAGTCTCCGTGATGAACGACAGCACGGGCCTGGCCTGCACGATCTCTGGGGTCACCTGCGTCAAGGGGAGCGTCAACACGGCGATGACGGCCCTGGGGACAGCCTCGGGGACGAGCACCAATCATCCCGCGGCGGCCTATTACGGTCTTGTGGCGCCTGATACTGGCACGCCCCTGATCCGCGTGTGGATGAACAACGGCGACAACTACGACATCGTCGTCGAGGCCATCTCGCTCACGGGTGTCAACCAAACGACCCCCGTCAGGGGAGTTCAGACGGCGACGGGGAATACGGCCACGCCGACGCTTACTCTGGCGAGTGCGACGAACGACCTGGCTTTTTCGGTTGTGTCGGCTCACTGGGGCGGGTCAGATGTCAGCACGCTCTCCACGGGCGGGCAGACGCGGCAGTGGTGGGGAGCCGCAGGCGGCGCGATGAGCGGCGAGGGCGCTTCGATTGCAGGCGCCTCATCGCTCACGCTGAGCTGGACGTACGGCGGTGCGACGAACGAGTGGGCGGAGGTGGGGGTCTCGATCGAGCAGGCCGTCACCACGCAGACCTACTCGCAGACCTCGGCCTCTGGCGGTCTTGGCGGGTTTGCGGCGGCCGAGAAGCGCGGCGTCAAGGTTGGATCCGCCTCGGGCGGTATCTCGGGCGGTGCGTCGGGACTGAAGGCGGGCGTCAGGGCAGTCTCGATCTCTGGCGCGGTCGCTGGAGGCGTTTCGGTTGAAAAACGCGGATTCCACCAATCGAGTGTAGCGGGCGCCCTCGCGGGCGGGAGTGTCGTTGTGCGCGTCACGCGCAACTGGAGCGCGTCGAGCGTCGCAGGTGGAGTCGGGGGCGGCACGGGTGGCGTCCTCATGCACCGCACATACTCGTACACATCGACCTCTGGTGCTGTCTCTGGAGCAAACGCAGCTCAGAAGCGGGGCGCGGTCGCCTCATCTGTCTCTGGCGCTGTTGCAGGCGGAACCCGCGGGCTGAAGTCAGGCTCCAGGCAGTCCGCCCTGGGCGGCGCAGTTTCGGGCGGCGCATCGGGCAAGAGGCAGGGCGTAAAGGTAGTCGGTGCGAGTGGCGCTATCGCTGGCGGTCTTGCCCTTGAAGTCGGCCTTAACGGGAACCACCCCAAAGTGACGAGTGCGGGTGGTGCGGTAGTGGGTGGCGCGGCCCTGGTCTACCGAATCAACCTCCAGGTGAGGTACGTCAGCTCGACTGGCGGTGCGATCTCGGGCGGAACGGTAGTCATGAGGCGCGGTCGCTCGGGTGTGGGCATGGGCGGTGCGTTTGCAGGCGGGGCCTCAATCGTCCATGAGATGAAGGTCCAGGTGTTTCGCGCCCAGGGTTCGGGCGGTGCACTCTCTGGCGGCGTGGCGCGGGAGAAACTCTCGCACAGCTTCGTCAGCGCGGGTGGCGCTTTCTTCGGCGGCTCGGCTCGGTTCGTCAGGCTCCTTCATCTGGCCTCCTCGGGCGGTGCGGTCGCGGGCGGGAGCGAAGGCGAAGTCGAGCATCATGAGCTGGGGGTAATTAACGGCTACATCGGCCCAGCGCGTTCGGGTCGCGTGAGTGGTCACGGCAACGCACGGCGGGTTGTAAGGGTGTAGTCATGTGGCAGTCAATGTCGGAACATATCGAAGTGATCGGAGCCCTTGTCATCCTCCTGGGCGCATGGTGCACGAAACTTGTCGCCAGTCGGTTCACGAAGCTGGAGACGCGGGTTGACGCGCTCGAAGTGATGCACTCCAAGGAGTTCAAGGGATTGGGAAGCAAGCTGGACGCGATCGAGCTGAACCTTGTGGACCGTGTTACGCAGGTCCACCTGGAACTGAAAGGGGAGTATGTCCGCAAAGGCGAGTGTACGAAGTTCTGTCTCCTCTCGGGGGAGGGGGCCGCATGAAGGATCTGATCGGGGGCCGCAAGATCATGATTCTTGCCCTGGGACTTGTGGCGTTTGTCCTGGCGCTCTGGCTGATGCAACTAAAGGACTCTGCAAGCATTCTCTCGACGGGTACGTCGATCATCGGCCTTGTCTCTGCGGCCATCTACGGAAACATCAAGGAGCACCAGGCGGAGGGGCACGATGAAACCAAGTGAAGTGCTCGCTCTTTGCAGGAAGGTGGCTCCCGCGCATGGATTCGATCCGCTTCTCATCATGGCCGTCTGCCTGCAGGAATCGGGCTATGACCAGAGCGAGGTCCGCCTTGAACAGCAGTTCTACCGCAAATACGTGAGGCCCCAGAATCTCCCGACGACCGACGAGATCCTCCTTTCGGCCTCCTACGGGCTTATGCAGGTGATGGGTGAGTCGTTCCTGGAATTGGGGTGGTTCGGCGCGTGGGAATACGGCAAGATCCCCCAGATGCTCGATAAACTGATGGGCGACGCAGAGCTTCAGATCTCTCTCGGATGCCAGTGGCTCAAACACAAAATGGCTGGGCTCGATAACCTGGAGCGGGGCTTGAGAGCGTACAACGGGTCAGCGGAGTACCCGCCCCTGGTCTTTGCCAAGTGGGACGAACTTAAAAAGGTATACAAATGAGACTGCCACTCTACCTGTTACTGAGCACGCTCCTCTGCGTCGGCTGCGGCAGTACGACCGAGTTTGTGGCGCATGAAACGCGCGTTGAGGATCATCTCATCAACGTCGATGTCCCCGATGTCCACGTCACGCTCCAGGGAGTCATCAAGGATAGCGTCATCGTCGCCACGACTCCGGATTCGGTCAAGAAGCGTCCCTGGGTCCGCACGCACACGAACATCCACACGGGCGTCGTCCAGGTGGACGTGCTCATGCCCGACACCACGATCGTCGATCGGGACACCACGCAGGTCACCTCGACCACGGTTGTCGAGAAGCCAGGGTTCTTCGACCAGTTTAAGACGGGGATCCTCCTTGCGTGTCTCCTGGTATTTGTCGTCGGCGTCTCCCTTGGCGGGATCAAGCTTGCCAAAATGCTGAAGATCATCTAATGCCCAGAGAAGAACTCAATATCGAGCGTTTCGACGTCGGCCTCGTGACTGCCATTGACCCGAAAGACGTGAGCCTGGACGCCTCAACGGATGGCTCCGTGAACCTGGAGGCGATGACCGCGCACGGGCGCCTCAAAGGGCGTTTGGTGGACGGCGCCTCCATCTGCTACGCCATGACAGGGTCGAAGATGTCGGGCCTGATTTATTCGGCGACGGCCTACGGAGCCCTGGTGACCTGCGACGGCTCGACGATTTATACGACGCGCTGGTTCTCGGGCGGGTTCACAACGAGCGAACTGGTGAGCCAGGGGTCGGTGTCGAGTCCTGGCAATATGACCGTGTTCAACCGCGAGGTCCGCGTCGGCGGGACGACCCCGAAGCTCTGCGGGTACAACGAGAACAGCGGGTCGGAGTCCATCCTCTACGGCGACTGTGAGTGCCGCGGGATCAACCTCGCCTCAGTGACAAACGTGCTTCCCTGCGCCGTGGTGGATGTCACAACCCCTGGAGCTCTGGCCCAAACCACTCAGTACTTCTACAAGGTGTCCATCGAGTACGATAACTACGAGGAATCCATACTGAGCGCCCAGGAGCCCGCTATGGCGATCGGTGTCGGCCTTGCCATTCCCATGTTCAGTTACCATCCCCTGCCAGGGTACAGCTCAGTCCAGATCATCATAAAGATCCCCGATGCGATCTTCGAGAACCCTCGGGTGACGGCGGTGAACCTCTACCGCGCGGAATCCGTGTGGGAACAGACGGCCGCGGGACTTGACCCTCCTCCCGTCATCGTGGCGGACTCACTCTACCGTCAGATTATCCGCATTCCCAAGACCGACTCGGCCTGGGTGAGCACGATCCCAGGTTCCTGGTACGGAGGATACCCGCCAGGCTTTGTCTCTGACGATTCCTCCGCCCACGGATACAGGTACACGGACATCGGGGGAGACGACGGGCAGACCTACGAGGACCGCACGGGGATCTCTGGGACGCTCGACTCCAACTTTGTGAACTACAAGCTGAGCGCGGTCGTCAACTCCCAGTTCGTGATCGCCCAATGTCAGCACTCCGAGATCACGGACGCAGGGCTCATGATCTTCAAGAGCAAGGCGAACCGCCCCGATATGTTCGACTGGATCGACGATTTCATCAAGATGCCCACGATGCCCGTCTGTATGCTCGGCTTCAACGGCAGGCTCTTCGTGTTCGACGGTGGTTCGATGTACGTGGTCAATATCGACGAGATGTTTATCGAGGATGCGATGCAGGGGGTAGGCGTCGGCAGTCCCTTCTCCGCTCTGGCGACGCATCACGGTCTTTTCATCCTTGACAGGAATATGCCCTGGGTTCACGACGGGACGGAGCTTATCCCTCTTGGCGCGGCGATCATCGACAAGTGGCGTAACCAGACCTGGGACCAGTACTCGATGGTCGCCTGGCACGAACGCTCGGGCGCGGTCCTTTTCATGGATCTCTCCCACGGCGTGGCTTTCGCGTATAGTATCGCCTCGAAGCGGTGGGACTACTGGACACTTCCCGCCTCCTGCCAGAGTGCGATCACCGATCCCTCCAGTAACGTCATGCTGGTGACCTGATGGCACTTTTACCGATAGGACCGCTCCCAGGCCAGGCAAACACTCCTGGACCCTGGACATGGTTCTCGCCCGAGTACACGATGGGCGACCCGTCGCAGTTGAAGCGCCTGTACGGTGTGCAGATGACCGTCCTCTCGGGGACCGTCATCTATCCCAGCGCCCTTAACTCGGCGTCGTACGCCCTAGACGGCACCAATATCTACTGGACCCTCGCCCTGGACTCTAACGGCAAATCAACCGCGCCCACTCCCGGATACCAGTTCAAGACGATCCGGATACGCTTGATAGCGACCGATACCAATGTCTCGGTGACTTCGCTCACCATCCTGTACCGCAAGATGATAGGACTACGATGAAACTGACCCCCAGAAGGACGCACCAGAGGGAGGTGGACCGTAACCTCTCCAGCATCTACGATAAGCTCAACTCGCTTCTCACGGCGACAACCGTGACGACCGCGGGGACCAAGACCACGCTCACGATCAATGCGGACCTGGCGATCGGCGGGCACGTCACGACCGAGGGTGGCGACGGCACGGGAAGTCTGGGTTCGGGCAGCATCATGTGGGACACCGCGGGAAACCTCTTTGTGAAGGGGAATATCACCTCGGGTTCGACGATCATCGGGGCGACGCTGAAGACAAGCACTGCCCCCCAGCACGTCGAGGTGCGGGAAAGTGACAACGCGATTGCTTTCTACGGGAGTGACGGGGGCGTTAGCACGCTGGTCGGCACGATCGTCGGGACCTCGTCCCCTGGATACTGGTTCACCCACATCATGGATTTTGTCGCCGAGGCCATCCACGGGATCATCAGGTTCAACGCGCCGCAGATCATACTCAACGGGTGGGTCGAGGCGGCGGGCGATGTTGCCATCGCTGGCGCACTCAACGTGACGGGGCCGTCGTATCTCTCGGGCGTTACAGGTCCTCTCGCGGTCACGGGCGCTCTCTCGGGGGCCTCTATCACCGCACCGAACGTCAGACGTGTTGTGTATTCGCCAACCATCATCCAGACCGCCAATGATGGAGTCATGCCCGCAGAGGTCGTGTTCACGCAGATTGCCCAATCGGGGATGAAGGAGAAGTTGCGGTGTTACGACATCAAGAGGACGGGCGACAAGTACGTCAGGATGTCCTGGATTGACACGGCGGCGGGCTCGACGGTTCCCCCCACGGTGCGCCTCGATGTGAACGGGGTGAACACGGACCTGAGTACGAACTGGGGCGACTCGAACACACCGCGATCCGTCCTGTACGACATCTCTGGCCTTGCGGACGGCACGCCTCTCACGATCAAAATGTGGATGCAGGCAAATTACAGCACCCTGACGACCTTCAACGTGTCTCAGGTCGTCATAGCGGTCACGGCGGCGTAAAACAAGAAGGATACCATGCCTTACGACAATTCCAATCCGAACGATCCGAGCCAGCAATTTACCTGGGCGATGAACCGTCTGCAGGGCGACAGCTCTCAGGCGACGAGTCGCTTCAATGATCTGACCAACATGAACTCGGACTACAACAAGAACTTCCTCTCCATGATGATGAAGCAGGCGCAGGACACCAGGCCCTCCGAGGACCAGCTCTTCAGCCTGAACCAGCGCCTGGGCGGAATGTCAAGCGCCTCGGCAGCTTCCTTCGCCACACGGCAGGCGGCAGCGGCCTCCTCGAAGTCGAACGACCAGGCTCTCAGCACCTTCCAGCAGGGAATGTTCCAGAACGAGAAAACGGCCCAGGGTTACCTCGGGATGGCCTCCGAGGACGATCAGAAGTCCGCGGGCCAGTGGCAGGACCAGTCCCAGTTCCAGCAGAAGATGGCCTACCAGAAACAGCAGGATATGTTCGGTTTTGCGAACCAGGCGATCGGCATGATCGGCGGCGGGTTCCTGGGCGGCGGATTCAAGAACCTCTTCGGCGGCGGAAGCCGCGGGACGCAGTACAACAACGGCAGTCAAGATCCGCACTACTCCTAACGAGGACGCACGATGAGTGAGTGGAATTTCGGCGAAGTGATCCTGCAGGCGATGAACAACCAGAAGAACCGCGAGGCGCAGGCTGCGGCACAGCAGGCCCAGATCGGTTCCGAACAGACGATGCAGAAACGGGCTCTCGGCCAGCAGGAGTCGGAGTTCACCCGACGCCAGCAGATGGAGGGCGATCAGTTCAAGCAGCGCCTTGCCCTGGAGCAGCAGGGAGTGGACATCAATAAGGCCGACCTTGGACTGCGCACGACCCGTCAGGCGCATGAGCTGGGGGAGGCGTGGGACTGGCAGAAGACGCAGGACATGGCCCACAACGCCCTGGGTTTTGGCGAATTGCAGAACCGCATCAACGCGGAGAAGTTTCACGAAGGGGCGGAGTTCAACGAGCAGAAACGCGCGGCCCTGGTCCATGAGGGACAGGTGGACTACGCGAACCAGACGAACAGGATCGAGCCCGTGATTCATCAGGACCAGTGGGCCATGCAGAAGGCGAGGCTCACGACCTTCAATACCGCGGCGGACATTTTGACCAACAACTCGCCCCTGAAGTCTCAGCAGATGGGCGAGGCGTTCAAGAACGACCCGTATCGCGGCGCGGACTTCGAGAAGTGGGGCGGGTTCATGAACGCGACCTACAACAACGATCTCCTTAAAACCTCGAAACTCGAACCCCAGAGGTATGTGAGCGGGATGTTCGGGCCTCCCGAGAAAACGCAGAACAACCTCGGCGGGATGCTGGACTATGCAAGCGGGAAGCTCGTCGGGACATTCCTTCCCAACGATGTCCTCCATGCGTACACGACGCAGAAGGAAATGAGCCCCGCGGGCCTGGAGTTCCGCCAGGGCCAGGACCTCTGGCAGCGGGCGCTCCAGAACTTCCAGAACCCAGGATCAAGCGGCAACATCGACTACTTGCTCCAGGAGGGCGGCGCACAACCAGGCACTCCGACGCTTTACGATCCGTCCAACTATAAGCCGTACAATCCTAATTCCAAGTAAGGAGTATCATGGACCAGAACCAGCAATCGCAGCAGCAGGGCGGACCTTCGGGCGTCAACGCAGAGAAGATCGGGCGGCTTGTGCAGATGTACAACCAGAACCCAGGCGCGTGGAACCCGAGCCAGGTCAAGTCGCTCTACCAGGCGGCCACCTCTGTCGGAATCCCGATGGACATACCTGGCTCGGCGGGGCGCTTCCTCGGGTCCGCCGCTGGCGGGTTCCTGCACGGAGCGACATTCGGACTCGTCCCCTCGGACGCCTTTGCCACGCCAATGACGCCCACGGATGAGAAGCTCCAGGGGGTCGGCAGTATGCTCGGCGGTCTTGCTACGGGTACGGTGGCGGGAAAGTTCGCCGTCAACAGCGCCCGCTCGATCGGAAGCGAGATGCTCGCCAAGGGTCTTGCTGAACGCGTGACGGCGAAGGCCGCAGGCGCGGAGGCTGCTTCGGCAGTCGCCAACGCGGGCGCTGATGCGGGGTCATTCACGAACAAGCTCAGCGGGATGTTCTCGAAGGCGTTCTCCTCCGACAAGATGATAGACCTGCTCCAGCGGGTGAAGGACTCTCCTGGACTTCAGAAAACGATCAATGACGCCATCATGGGCGGGGTGATGGGCGCCACGCCGAATCTCCTCTCCGATCCTGGCGAAGCTTTGACACAGGGCTTGGTCGGGGCGGCGATGGGCGGAGCGTACGGCGGATACCAGGCAAAGAGGGAAGGACTCGCCTTTGGTCCCGCCGTCTCCGAGGAAGCGGCGGTGAAGGCGGGAGCGCAGGCCGAGCAGCAGGCTTTGAGCGCAGGCGCCCCACAGGGCGAGGCGACCGTTGCGGGACAGAAGGAAGCAGCCCGCGTTCGCGCACAGGCGACTCAGGCGGCAACGCAGGCTGAAGCCGAGAAGCAGGCGGCACAGCAGAGGCCGTCGAGCGGAACGCCTCCTCCGGATGTCGCGCCGCCTTCGGCTGCGCCTGCTCCTCCTGCACCCGTTCAGACTGCGCCGCCGTCAGCGCCGACTCCTCCCCATGGACCAAGTCTCCCGAGTGAGCCGACGCCTCCCGCGGCTTCCAGGATGATGAAGAATACCCTGGTGACAAAGTACGGGTTCACCCCCGAACAGGTAAGCGCGATGAGCGACAAGGACATCTTCGACGCGATCCAGAAGGGCCAGAAGGCGGGGAGCGGGGCCAAGGTGGTCCACTCGGCGCCTCCGGGACCGCCTCCCACGGAACCGCCGTGGCCTGGCAAAGACGGGATGTATCGAGAGGAACCTACGGCGATCCCCGCCAACGCGAAGACCGCGCCACTCTCAAGCAAGGTGCGCCAGCTCTCGCTCCCCGAGGCGGTAGAGAACCATGAGCAGTTCCTCTCGGGGAAGAACAAGACGACCATCAAGCAGATCGCTCTTTCGGCGCAGAAGCCCGCGGTGCAGAAGGCGCTCCTGCGGCTCTGGGCGGCGAAACGGCAGTTCGGCGACAACACGCCCACCAAGGTCAACACGATGGCGCAGCAGCTCAAAGTCAGTCTGTAAGCACTTTAGAATTCATACCGCGCGCGAGGGCGGCTCTCCTGGGGGTTTGAAACGCTCCGATCGAGGCCGCCTGCGGTTACTCTTCACAACGAGGGACGATCATGGATGACCAGTCGATAGCACTTCTCAATTCGCTGTACCAGCAGAAACCCGAAACATTCACCGATGACCAGGTCGCCTCGCTTCAGCAGGTGAACAAGGATGCGGGCAAGGATTTCCAGCCCAAGGCATCGGCCCAGCCATTTAATCTTCTTAATACCGTTGCACAACTAGGCGAAGGATTCCTTCAGGGATTCACGACGATCAAGATGGGTGAAGCCCCGCAGAACACGGTCGAGGGGATCGCCCGATCGGTCGGGAGCCTCCTGGGATTTGTCGGCTTCGTCCCTGGCCCTGGCATCTTCAAGGCATTCAAGCGCGAGGGAATGGCGGGCGTTACCGCCGCGGCGACCCATGACGCGCTCGGCATCCAGCTCAAAAGCGTGCCCATGTGGATTTCGGACAAGATCATGGGCGGACTGCAGAAAACCATCGCCCAGACCGAAGCGGCGAGTGCAATCAAGTTCTTCAAGAATGGCTCGATCGCGCGCGACGTGACCGAGGGCGCCCTTTCGCTCGGCATCGCCTCGGCGGTCGGCGCGGCGCAGCCCTGGGAGCTGAACATCGAGGACCGCATGAAGGCATTCCTCGGCGGGGCGGAGGCAGGGGGCGTGTTCCGCGGTATCGGTAACACCTTCGCCAAGGGCGGCGCGATGAACATGGGGAGTGAGGCGACGAACCTCCTGGCCCGTACGCTCTCGGCATCACTCTATTCTGGCATCCCCTCCACGCTCCGCGGTGAGCCGATGGAGATGCAGGTCTATGAATATCTCCTCGGGGCCTGGTTCGGCAAGAACGAGCAGCCCGCGTACATGAGGGAAGTGCATGGGCTGTTCAAGGACTACCTCGGCGACACGACTCGCCAGATGGAGCTCCTCGACCCCTCAAAACTCCCTGGCTACGACAACCTTTCGGACAACGCCAAGATCGAGGCAAAGGCCCAGGCGCAGCTCCTGGTCGGGGGATGGGAAGAATCGGCAAAGGCAAGCGAGGCGGCAATCGCCGCCTCCCAAGCCTTCGCAGGCTCCATGACTGACGCGCTGGCGACGGGCAGGATAAGCCCCGAGCAGTACCGCGACTGGTCGAGAGTCCAGGTCGTCGAAGGCGCCTACCGCAAGACGAAGGATACGGTCGATCAGGAGCACCCCGAGTTGGATGAGGAGACACGTTCGGCGATGGCGCGGCAGGGCGCACTCGCCAACGTTGCGGAGTTCTCACGGCAGGCCCGCACGAACACAGACGCGCTCAAAAGGCTCTGGGCAGCAAGCGACCAGGAGAACGTCTGGATGCACTCCAACGGCGGGACGCAAGTTCTGAAGATGTTCGACGACCGCGAGGTTGCCCGCCAGTGGATCGCCCCCGTCTACGAGCTGGCAAACCAGCTTGCGGAGTCGCGTGGAGCGATTGACAAGAAGAACGACGTCACCTATGCAAGCGAGATCATTGACCACGTCAAGGCGTCGGGCAAGGGTGCAAACCAACTGGATGCCTTCCGCGCCAGGATACTGAAGGAGTACTCGCTCGACACGACCAAGGACGCGGACTTGAACCGCAAGATCGTGCAGACCGTGGCCCTGGTGAGTCAGTCCAAGAGGCTCAACCGCCTGATCCTGAACAAGGACGGCGATGTAGTCCAGATGCCCCGCATGGACATGGACGGGGATTCGACCTCGATGGACTATGTCCCCACGTTCATTGAGAAGAAGTCGGGAGCCACGGCGCACCTGCTCTCCTCCCAGTTTACCGAGGATGAGGAGAAGCCGCTGAATGACATCGAGTTTAATGCGGCCAAGATGATCGTTTCGGCCTACGGCTACACGGCGTCGACCACGGGACGCGACGGGACCGATGTCGCCCGTAGCGTGCCCCTGATATACTTCGGCCATGTGAAGGACACCCCTCATGAGGTGTTCCTGACGAGTGTTGTCTCGCGCGCGAAGGACGGCTGGACCTACGAGGTGAACGGCGAGAAGCGAACGGTGAAGTTCCTCCAGAAGCTCGACGAGCTTAACCGTGCCCCCGCGATGGCGGGACGCGACGCACGGAGCGACTACCAGGCGAACAGGGAGGACTTCATCAGAGAGTACGCCGAGGGGAAGCCCATCTCCGAGCAGAAGAAGGTCGAGCTGAGGGATATTTACGAGCACCTGACGATGCAGAACATCGCCGTCGCCGAGCAGATGAATGACGGCATCTCGATCGGCGACCAGATGGCTTCCGCGCATGAGGCCCAGGGCGGCCTGTCCTTCATGACGAAGGTAACGGATTTCAACAAGCGTATGCAGCCGATGTTTAACCGCGATCCCCTGGCGGACCCCGAACAGTTCAAAGACATCCTTCCTGATGGGAAGATGAAGGGCGTCCTGGTGCAGATGGACGAGAGCCCGCAGGGTGGGAACGCGATGCAGAAGGTCGAGGACAAGAAGGGGAACGTCGTAGACAAGATCTACGGCGAGGCGACCGATGGCGTGTTCCTCATGACTGGTCCCGTGTACGAGCGCCTTGCCGCCTCGATGGGGCTGCCGAAGGATACGGGCGGGCAGAAGGGGACCGTGATGTATTCGGACAAAGCGGACGGGATGTTTATCGGCAAGCTGTTCTTCCACCGTGCGAGTCCCGAGATGGAGAAGTCCATGACGGAGCGCGGTATACACTTCCAGGCGTACACGACGGCGGCCAAGCAGTTCGGCAAGCGTCCCGTGTTCACCGAGAAGTACTCGGGCGGGAGGTTTTCCTACGAGCGGCAGGGCGGCACGTTCCTCGATGACGGCACCTTCGAGTTGCCCGTTGACTCGATCCGGATGAACTTCGGGGCGGGGGAGATGGGTGGATTCCATGACACCTACTACAAGAGGCAGTTGGCCGACAACCTGGACCTGGTGCATTCGATCGGCTGGGACGAGAACATACTGAAACCCGCCAACCGCGGGCGCGATTCGCAGAACCTGATCGCGGCGAAGTACTGGAACGTGAACGAGAAGCGCCGCGCGGAGTTGGATCAAGAGTTTGCCGCCGATGTCGAGAAGCACGGCGTTCAGCTCGGGAGCCAGCGCCTGGTGGACCTGATGGTGGGCGCCGAGCGCAAGAGTTCGCCCATCTACAACACGGTGCTGAAGGACGTTCTGAAGTGGTACGGGCGTGAGATGGAGACTGCGGAGAACCGATCGGATGACGCGCTGGCCGAGCTCACCTTTCTCTCCAAGGCAAAGACGGCGGCTGACCGTATCAAGGCGGCCAACATCTCTGACCCGCTGGTGATGGAGCTGAAGCAGATCAAGCCGTTCTTCCATACGATGCTTCGCCGTTACTTGACCGACCGCCTCATGGGGCCGACAAGCGAGGGCTCCTGGAAGTCGAAGCTGTATTCCGCCGATCGCTCCTTGATAAGCCGTATCCACGAGGGCGAGTACCTGGCAGCGGACGGGCTGAAAGACAAGCCCATCCAGTTCCTGGGGAAAGAAACGCGCCTGGAGGATGCCTGGACGAAGTACAACAGCAAGACGTTGTCAGGAAACGATCAGGCGCAGGCCGAGCGGGACCTGGAGCATTTCGTGATGCGCGTCCCTGCGGATTCGCCCTCTGGCGTGCGGGTGATGAAGTTCAAGGGGTTCTCAGGGAGTCAGGGGTACGGAATCTACCTTCACCCGAAGGATATGCAGGCTCTGGGCGGAGCCGATCTTGACGGCGACGCGGCGGACGTCTATACGAAGATCGGCTCCTCGGCGGACTTTAACGAGAAGCTCAAAACGTATTTCCGCTCCAAGAAGGATATGTGGCAGAAGGAGAACGGCGTCACCGTTCCCTCCTCGTCGGACGGCCTGGCGGTTGAGGGGCGTGATCCTTTGATAACCGCTCGGCTGAAGAGCCCCGCCTCGATGGTGGATCCTCTTTCACGGGCGAAGGTGGGACGCTGGGCCAACATGGGCAACTCGATGCTGGGCCGCGCCCTGACGCGCACGATGAGGCTCCGCGAGATGCAGAAGTTCGCGCTCGATAACGGCGGGACAATCCGCGGGAAGTTCTCCAACTCGGACGCCGTTCGCCTCATGCTGGCAAAGAAGCTCCCTGGTGCCGACCGCTTCATTCCCGAGGAGCTGGAAGGGTTGAAAGCCTCCCTGGACAAGACGCGCCGCAGACAGTCGGACTGGGACAATATCAATACCGCGGTGAAGAAGGCGGGACTCTCCGCTGGCGTCTGGAAGGCGGACCTGAACCTCGGTCAGACCGCGACGGGGGCGACGAAGCTCCAGGAGATGCGGCGTAATGTTATTAACACGGCGGCAGACGCGGCCAAGGGGGACGAGCTCTATGCCTACAAGGACATCCGGAGCGCGATCAATTCCTCGGCTTTCTCCAACATGAAAGTGCAGTTCAAGCGGGACGGGAAGCTCACCGTCTCGGCGGTGGACGATTACCTCCTGGTGGACAACCACGACTACTACAAGAAGCTGACGGCCATCGGCGGCTTTGCGACGGCCAGGGACCCCAAGACGGGACGAGCTTTCTCCTTCTTTGAGGCACTTGAAGGGCTCCAGGCGAACGCGAAGGTGGACAAGAAAACGGGTGAGATCCCCTTCGACCCGAGCGCGGTGCGTTTCCGCGTGGCGAACCATCTGGCGCAGATCGAGCTTACGGCACGCGACATCGACCTCACCCATGTCATCGGTCCAGGCTGGCCGCTGGCGCGTAAGGCACTTGACAAGATGATCCGCGAGAACAGGGAGTTCCGCGAGATGGTGAACCGCAAGCAGATCACGATTGACACCAGGGGCGAGGCGGCGTTCGCTCAGACGGTGGATAAGACGACGCTGGGCGGCCAGGACGACATCAACGAGATCCGTATGCAGGATCTCCAGGACGTCGCCACCTGGAGCGAGGTGGGGAATTTAGGACAGCAGGTCATGGATTCCCAGGTGAAGGGGGGCGCAAAGAGGGAGGACGTTCTCGCGTATTTCGCGCAGATCGCCGATAAGATCGACGACCTGAAGGCCGAGGACGCCACGATCAGGAAGGACAAGTTCTCTGGCGAGGAGCCCAAGGCCCGTAAGACGGTCGAGCAGGTGGTGAAGGAGGCATCCGATTTCAGGAAGGCGCTTCCGGAAGTCTACGCGCCCTACTTCGATGCGTGGGCGGCAGGGTCCCTGTTCCGTCAGGGCGAGGAGTTTGAGGCGCGGCCTGGCGTGAAGGCGCTCCGTGCGGGCGAGGCGGAGGCCAACAGGCAGGGTGGCGAGACGCTTGGGGCCTGGAAGCAGGCGCTTCATGAGGAGAGTAAGGACTGGAACCGCACCAATTCGACCAACTTCGCCTACGCGCTCGACGTCGTTGCCCCTGATGCCATACGCAACCAGGTCCAGCGCATGGTGGACATCGGGCGCACCGTGTCGAACATACTCCCCAGGGCGAAGAGCGAGTTCGCCGAGACGGAGCTTCGGAGCGTGGTGTTCGCGCCCAAGCTCGTCACCCCCGAGTTGAAGGCGGTCATGCCTGAGACGGTGCTCATGCTGGCCCCGATCGAGCAGACGAAGGTCATCGCCGCCGTACTCGGCAACATCGAGCAGGTGAAGGTGTCCAATACGTTTGCCCATGATGCCTTCGAGCTGGCGAAGCTCCAGGTGAAGGATCCCGAGCTGAAGCAGCTCTCGGGCGATCTCAGGCGCCTCCTGGATCATTTCCCCCAGTTCATGCGGGACATCCAGGGATGGCTGGAAGGAACCGTCGCCGAGTCCAACGACCAGGGTGTCGGAGTCGGACCACGGAAGTTCACCAAGCAGCACCTGAAGATGGTCGTCAACAGCTTCAAGGTAGGTGATAAGTTCTGGTGGGAGCTCTCGGCAAAGGAACGCGAGTTCTCCCTGGCGAACCGTCACTTCCTCTATGATCCCGAGATGCTGGGGAGAAAGATGCTTGCGGGCGACCACAAGTTGATGGATTCTGTCTCACCCGTGATCGACGACGTGGAGGGGCCGATCTTCAAGCCCGTCAAGGTGTTCAAGAGTCACATGAGCGAGATCGCCGACCTCTGGCAGCACGCCCACTGGTCGTTCAACGGCGCGATGAAGAACGAGGGGCAGGTGTTGGACCGCTTCCTGTTCCCCGTCAGGGCCTCTGGCAAGGATGGTTACACCCTCTTTTCGATCGCTTCGGACATACGGCAGGGGGGTGTCGGACGGCGCCCTGGGGTCAGCGCCGAGTCAGCGGCGGCCTATGCGACAATCGAGAAGCGCGGACTTGACCGCTTCAACAAGGAGTATGACTTCGGCAGGAAGAGGGTACGCTACTCGGACATGACGGGCTCGACCGACATCACGGCGAAGGAAGCCCTGGAGAAGATCACCAAGCTCCAGACGGACTTCTTTGCTCGCTGGCAGTCGATCATCTCGAATCCTATAAACGAGAAGCGGTACCTCAAATATCATGCGGGGACGCAACTCATCGACGTCACCGAATCCCTCCGTGCCCTGAACGATCATATAAAATACGGTCGTCAGCTCCCCGACATCGGGATCGAGGGGATGTATAAACTGATACACCAGATGAGCGTCAACAAGATGGTCGTCAACGGGCAGCGCCTGGGTGACCTCTCCGCGGTGGACCGCGAGAGGACGATGGCCGAGCTCTTCAACCGCACCAGGGCGAATGGTTCACGCCCGTATGCGTTCCTCCGCTATAAGAACCTGGAGTTCATGAGCCCCGCGATGTACTTCCCGCACAACGGGCACTCGGAAAAGATGCTCCGTGAACGCCTGAACAACGAGCGCGAGAAGATGCGGGCTGCCGTCTCTGGCCCTGAAGCAGTGGCGATGGACAATCTGGAGAGCCTGGAGCGGGTGACGAGCCTGAACCTGGAGGACGCGGGGATGTCAGACTCGGTCATGCGTCAGTTGGAGGCCCGCACCCTCTCGGACAAGGACTACGCCTCGCTCAACATCAGGCCCCAGGCGCTAAAGCTCCGCGATGAGCTGCCGCTTCCTGGCTGGGACCAGTCGCCCCTTGCCCTGGAACGGTATCAACAGCAGATGCTTCGTGGCTATTACAACATGGTGGGAGCCGTGATGTCGAGCGCCCGCGTGGACAACTTCGCGTACTCCAAGCCCTTCGGAGAGAACACGAAGCCCTGGGAGATCTTCATGAGGATCTTCAACCGTAACAACCTGGGGCATCCCTCGACCTTCCCGCAGGAGTGGCTTGACCATCCGGAGTACAAGATCAAGGGCAACCCTGGCTACTACTGGCTCACCGATCAGTACTGGCTGGACAAGGCCGCGCAGATCGACAAGGAGCACTTCCAGATCATCAGTAAGCCCACTGATGAGATGACGGCGAAGGACAAGGAGCACAACTGGGAGGTAAAGAAGAACCAGCAGCAACGCATCAGGAAGATCGCCGCCTTCTCGAACCTGGAGGCCAAGTGGGAGATGATCTCCATGCTCTCGCACACCAAGACGGCCATCAACAACCTGATGGGCGGGACGACGAACAACGCTGTGTCGCTCGGTCTTGGCCCCTACGTGCGGAGCCATTCGCTCAATTACTGGAGGGGGATCTTCCCGCAGATACGCAGCATGGATGATATGAGGCTCTTTGCCGAGAAGCATGGGGCAGGGGAGAGCTGGGTGAACGACGCGCTGGAGTCCCGAGGGCTGGGCCAGGATCGGAAGTTCTCGGGAGCTCTGGCCGAGGCCGTCGCCGAGATCAAGCGCAACCCGAAGCTCTCGGACATCGACCTGTTCCACATCGCCGACAAGCACGGCGTTGACCGCGCCTTCTTCGATACGGGCGCCTGGTTCATGCGTAAGACCGAGCGGTATCTCCGCAACCAGTCTTTTCTTGCCCATTACTCGAAGGCGCGTGAAGCTCTGGGAGCGAACAGTTTTACCTTTGAGGACGACGACCCTTGGCTGATTAAGATGGCCAACAGGGGCGTCAAGACGACGCAGTTCCTCTATAACAACGCTTCACGCCCCGCCTTCGGGCGGACGTCACTGGGTAAGGTGTTCACCCGCTTCCAGATGTGGGCATGGAATAGCGGCAAGATGCGCTTGGAGGTCTACAACAAGGCGAAGGAAGTGGGATACGCGCAGGGCAGCCCTGAGTTCGAGCGCCTCCGCCGTCTGATGATCTCAGACCTCTTCACCTTTGCCCTGGCTGGGCTGTTTCCCTCGACGATCTTCGGGTCGAACATGGCGCCGCCGTGGTCGTTCCTCCAGGACGCTTCCAGCTTCTTCTTTGGGAACGATGAGGACAAGGACAGGGCGTTCTTCGGGAGCCTGCCGTACCCGCTGAACATCGTCCAGCCCGTGTCGCCTCCGATCACGCGGCTACTGTATCCGACGTTCCAGGCCGCGGTATCGGGCAACTGGGATCGGTTCTTCGACTATCACGTCTGGACGTGGTTTCCTTACGGGCGTATGGCGAATAGCGTGCGGAAGACGATGCAGGACCCGTCAATGGCGGTGGAGCAGTTCACTGGCCTACCTCTTCACCGTCTCGCCTCTGACGTGAAGAGGAAGGACCAGGACAGGGCGACGACTGAGGGGATTATCTCGGGTCTGCTCTGAGCCATGACTGTCAAATGGTCTTGTTGACTACTCAACCTTCTTCCAAGGAGAAAACTATTCCCTTGAAAGAACGTAACGAATCACGTAACTTGTGTGTTGACACGGTTACCGTTCTAAAACGACGTGCAGTGGCACACTTGTCATCTATCCGCCGACAGGTTGAACCGATTGGACAACGCCATGCGAAGGAAACAGCGGGATGAATACTCCATCTGACCTAAAGGATTGCTTGCACATTGGTTCTGTGCGATATGACAATGATATGAAAGACAAAGGAACACAACATCAACAATCGTTCATTGTAGCACGTTGCAGTTCATGTAACCGAATCTTTTCCGTATTCCGAGAAGAGCACTTTGAAGGCAAAGTTGATGTGGGGAAGATTGAAAGCACATTGGCAATCATCAAGTCAGATTTAGGGGGAACGACTGGAGTAGTCGAGGTAGGAATAAAGCAGCTTCTCCATGAAGTTGTTAAGAGGTTGGACAGACTTTTGGAAAAATGATAATGTGGCCGAGAGAAGCAGATTCCGTCAGGGGTTTCTGACTCCCAAAGGGTGTCGACCGAGTGGACTATTTCGGGGTTACTTTGAGCTAGGGCCGTCAAGGGATGGTTCGAAGGCTTGGCAAACGATCGACAGTCTCGTGCATCTCGCGCGATACCAGGTGTGAGTATCCCATCGTTGTCGCGATCGAGGTGTGGCCCATAATCTTCTGGACATCCTGGACGGCAGCTCCGTTCTTCAGAGTCAGCGTCGCAAATGCATGACGTAGCGAGTGGAAGTGAACGTCCGAGTCGATCCCAGCTCGTTTCTTCGCTCTTGCGAAGAGGCGAGAGACATGGTGAAGTGTCGGCGGGGTTCCCTTCTCTGTGACAAAGACACGGACGGTACTTTGATCCATCCCGTTCAGGATCAGGAGCGCCTGGGCGTTGAGGGGAACCCAGCGTTCTCTGTCGCCCTTCCCGTATCGTACATGGAGGAGACGTTCGTACAACTGGACATCATCCCAGGTGAGCTCGACCAGTTCCTTCCGCCGCAGTCCCGTCAAGATCGCAAGGGCGATGATGTCCTTGTGCCATTTGCTCCGCAGTCCCTTCCAGAGTTTGTCAAAGTCGTCGGGTGAGACGTACACCTTCCCGCTGGTTTTCACATAGAGGTTCTTCAGGAAGCGCAGAGGATTCTCCGCAAGGTATTCCCGCTGGACGGCGTAGGTGAACATGGCTTTGAGCTGGCGGAGATGAATCAGCACCGTTGCCTTGCCCCTACCCGTCCCGAGAAGGGCGCGGTACTCGTCCATGCGTGCGGGAGTGATCGTTGAGAGGCGCCAGTCGCCCCCCCACGCGAGGAACGGCTTGAGGATGTCCCTGATGAGTTGCTGTGTTGTCGGCTGGTGTTCGGCCTTCGAGTGCGCGAGGTAGGCATCAGAGAACTCTCGCAGGGTAGCGTTGGAGGTGTGGCCTGGGATGCGGAAGTCGCGGAGAGTGACCCGTGCTTTGCCCCTTTCCCTGTATCCCGTCGATTTGCTATGCTCTCTGCCCGTTGAATCCTTGTACCGAATTATATATATTCCATCGTAGCGTTTCGTGAGGGAGGGGGGCATTTGTGACCTCGAAATGTGTCAGTCATGTGTCACTTCCCACCTCCCAGCGTAGAAAAACCAACGCTGGCGTAGCTCAGTTGGTTAGAGCACCAGATTGTGGATCTGGGGGTCACTGGTTCGAATCCAGTCGCCAGTACTATTCGATTGTTTCTCCATTTTCAATCCTCGATTTTCAATCCTCCATC
>Ga0182027_10001542_pt1 | contig 38332 bp, 34 predicted proteins | sample 712E1DmetaG_FD_121300 | JGI IMG/M metagenome (GOLD analysis project Ga0182027, IMG submission 121300) | Permafrost microbial communities from Stordalen Mire, Sweden - 712E1D metaG (Illumina Assembly) | ecosystem: Environmental > Terrestrial > Soil > Wetlands > Permafrost | place: Sweden...
ATGGTGGTTTTTCCATGGCTTCCCCCGATGACCACGCGTGTTTTCTCTTTCGATTGTTCATACAGGTATTCGGGATAAGAAAATATCCTGAGTCCCAGCTTTTCCGCTTTCAGCAGTTCCGGATTATCTGCCTTTGCATGCATGCCCAGGATCACAGCATCGAGTCCGGTATGGATATTTGCCTCGTCCCAACCTTCTTTTAAAGGCAAGAGGTTAAACCGTGCCAGCCGGCTTTTCGAGGGTTCAAAGATCTCATCATCGGATCCGGTAATGGTGACCCCCTTTTTGTGCAGTGCTATTGCGAGGTTATGCATGGCGCTTCCGCCAATTGCGATGAAATGGACATTCATGGGAAGATTGTTTAGCCCAAAAATACAATTTTCTCAAACCTCAGGAACGAGTTGTTGTATATTTGTATTTATTTTGACTTAACAGAAAATGGATCAGGAAATAGAAAAATATAACACCCGGCTGGAAGGCGCTTCCCCTCAGGAAATCATTGAATATTTTGCGGAAGAGTTCAACGGAAGGATTGCCTTTGCCACCAGCCTTGGCGCAGAAGACCAGGTCATCACAGATATGATAGCAGGCATCGATCCCGGAATGAAAATATTTACGCTCGATACCGGGCGGTTATTCCAGGAAACCTATGACCTTCTCGATATCACCCGGAAAAAATACGGAGTTCCCATCGAGGTCTGTTTCCCTGATGCAATGGATGTTGAGGAGATGGTCAATTCCCATGGAATCAACCTTTTTTATGATAGTGTGGAGAACCGTAAATCATGTTGTTTCATCCGGAAAACGGAGCCGCTCTCAAGGGCTTTGCAGGGTATAGATGCATGGATGTGCGGATTACGCAGGGATCAATCGGTTGCCAGGAATCATATTAAAGCCGTTGAATGGGATAATGTTCAAAAAAGAATCAAAATAAATCCCCTGGTCAACTGGAACCTCGGACAGGTTTGGGACTATATTCATGAACATAAGGTTCCTTACAATACTTTGCACGACTTAGGCTATCCCAGTATCGGCTGTCTTCCCTGTACCCGTGCAGTATTGCCGGGTGAGGACCTACGGTCCGGGCGCTGGTGGTGGGAATCTTCTGGAAACAGGGAATGCGGGTTACACGAGAAATAACGGGGATCAGGAAACTTGTTTTTCAGGAAAACCGGATGGCCCTCACTGGTGAAATTCTGCCTGTTACAAATGAAGGCAACAATAGCATGGCAAAACAAACAAGCACGGTTCCTGCATTGAGAAGGAGGATATTCCAGAGGTCAAGATTCACCGGAACAACTGAAACATAATATGATTCCTGGGGAAGGGTTATGATCCCATACTTCTGCTGTAGAATACAAAGGGTAGCTCCGACCAGGTTACCCCAGAAAAGTCCCTGCCCGATAATGTAAACTGCATTGATCAGGAATACCCTGCGGATGCCTCCGTTCGGCATTCCCAGCGCTTTCAGGATCCCGATCATATTGGTCCTTTCCAGGATAAGGATCAGGAGGGTCGATATCATCGTAATCCCGGAAACCAGGACCATTAGTATGAGGATAATGAGCACATTGATGTCTTGCAAATCAAGCCAGTCAAAGATCTGGGGGTAGAGGTCGCGGATCGTTTTCGCATCCAGCGTCATCCCGATCTTGCGGTATACATATTTCCCCATTTTATCAAGGTCGTTAAAATTGTCGAGGATCACCTCAAAACCGCCTACTTCGTCGGGTTGCCAGTTGTTCAACTTCTGGATGTGCCTGATGTCGCAGAGAACATACAATTTGTCGAAATCCTCCAACCCGGTCTCATAGATACCTGCGATGTGGAATTTCCTCCCCAGCGTCGTGGTCCCTGATATGAAGTACATCCTGATATCGTCGTTAAGGTGGAGTTTCAGCAATGATGCCAGGTTCTTGGATATCAGCACATCATTGGTCTTCCCGGTATCGCTGAGGTGAAGAAAGTGGCCGGCAATGATCTTGTTCGAAAAAAAAGAAACATCATAATCAGGCCCGATCCCTTTGAGTACGATACCCTGGATCTGGTCGGTTGTTTTAATAATGCCTGCCTTGGTAGCATAGACCTGTATATGACGGATTCCTTTAACAGTTTCGAGCGAAGGATAGAAATCCTGGTGCATTGAAATGGGCTTGGTCTCCAGTGAAGAATTTTCATCGTAATGAGAAATCTGAATATGGGCTCCAAACCCGATCACCTTCTCGCGAACCTCTTTCTGGAAACCGGTGAGGATTGCAACCGCAACAAACATCACTGTCAACCCCAGCCCGATACTCAGGATGGCAATCCTGACAATGGGCCGCGAGAAGTTTGCTTTGTTCTTCGACAGTATCCTGCAGGCGATAAAAAGAGGAGTGTTCAAAAGTTGCAGTTTAACTGCAAATGTAAGCATTACGTCGGAAATTCGTAACGGTTCACGCGTTCCGCGTTACGAAAAACATAATTCATATTCCATAATTCATAATTCTTTTATCTTTGCCCTATGCATTCCCGAACCATAACCATTGCCATTTTCTTCATAATAACAGCGCTTGTCCTTTACACTGTTGGCGTTTGGTCGGAACGTTTCCAGCATAAACTGAAATGGTGGCATACCATGCTCTTCTGGGGAGGACTCACCGCCGATACCATCGGGACAACGGCCATGAGTATTCTTTCAGGTTCCCTGTTTGCTGTAACCTTTCATGGGATAACCGGGAATATCGCCATCTCCCTGATGTTGTTTCATGCTATCTGGGCGACTGTCGTTCTGATCCGGAAAAATGAGAAGATGATCCTGAACTTTCACCGGTTCAGCATTCTGGTGTGGGCAATCTGGCTGATCCCGATGATTTCAGGCGCTGTTTTAGGCGCTTCGCACTGATCAGCTGACGAGCTGATGAGTTGGTGACCTGATGAGTTGGTGAAGTCGTGATTTTACGAGTTATTTATCAATTATAACCGGTATTCTTACTTTTGTGGCATGCTGAGATCTTCGCTGGCAGTTCTTTTCATTGTCGTTTTCAATACAGCGTCTGCCCAGTCGCGTAATGGCGATCAATCTATTACTTCTGAAAAAAACCATCCAAAGGGAATAATCATTTTTGAGGATACCGTAAACTGGAGACATTACATTATCAAGGAACATGATTTTATCCGGTACAGGGCGGTTAATAAATCAAAGACGCTGAAAGGCAAGATCACTGAAATCCGACATGATACCCTTTTCATGAAGCATCGCTATATCGTTCCGGATACGATTGATAAAATCGTTGTTGGTCATTCCAGGGTTCCTCATTTTCATGTCAGCCGTAGCAGGGCCTTCCTGATGCCGGACTATGCCCGTAAATACAGTGAATATCAGAAGGCGTGGAAGGACCAGGTCCTCGGTTCCATCCGCGACAGGCAGGCATTGGCAAGGACAGATACGGTTCATTCAAACTTTATCAAACTGAATCTTGCCCGCCTTTTCGGGCTGGAGATCGCTATGTCCTATGAACGGAAGATTAACCGGATCATTTCATTGGAACTCGAGGTGGGCTATGGTTTTCCAATATACAACAGAAACCCGCCGGGAAGTGGGACTCCTTTCGAAGTATTTCCATATTTTCCATCTGAAGGGTTCTCTGTAATTATTGGTACTAAGATTTATAAAATCAGCAAAAGCCGGCCAGGAATTTATATCGAACCTTCCTTTACTTACAAAGATTTGAAATATCTTGATACCTATTTTCCAAGTAATTATTCAGTTGTACCTCCGGAAAATACTGATCATTATCCTTTTGGCGATAAATATACCAAGGTTTATGGGATAAATGTTAGGGGTGGGGCAGTGTGCAAATACGGGAAAGTAATTATTGATTATTATATAGGAATTGGTATCAGGGAAAAGGTTTTTACTTATTACTTTGATAGTTATTATGATTCTAGTGATAGTAGAAATGTTTATTATCATTCCGACCATTCACCGGTCATTAGTAAAAATTCCAGGATCCTCCCGGTATTTAACCTGGGATTAAAACTGGGGTTTGGATTTTAGCTGATGAGTTGACGGATGATGAACTAGTGGTGCAGATAAAAAATTAATAATCATCAATTTTATTCATACTTCGTACTTCGTAATTCGTATTTTTGTCAGCATATGACATAATTTTCCAGTATGTTGAAATTTCATTTAATTGGGTTACTCCTTGCCATAGCAATAATATCGAATGCCCAGGTCAAATGCGGAGCTGAACGAACCGGTATTTATTATTCCCATCTCAGGCACAAAAGCATTGCCGTGGTTGCAAATGCCGCATCGGTGGTAGGGAAGGTAAATGTGGTTGATACACTTCTGCACAGAGGCTTAAAGGTTGAAAAAATATTCTGTCCCGAGCATGGATTCCGGGTTTTTTCCGATGCAGGACAAACCGTCAAAAATTCAGTGGATTCGGCCACAAAGCTTCCGGTTATTTCTCTTTATGGCAAGAAAAGGAAGCCTGACCCGGCCGATCTCAAAGATATCGATATCGTGGTTTTCGACCTGCAGGATGTTGGTGTTCGTTGTTTTACCTACCTCTCAACGCTCTCCTATATGATGGAAGCCTGTTCGCAGGCTAATATCCCCTTGATGATCTTCGACCGGCCCAACCCGAATGGGTTTTATATTGACGGCCCGGTGATGGATTCATCCCTTTTCTCATTTGTGGGCTTACATCCCGTTCCCCTGGTTTATGGGATGACCATCGGCGAATATGCTAAAATGATCAATGAAGAAGGATGGCTGAAGGACCGTATGATTTGTGATCTTCAGGTTATTCCGTTGGAGAACTACACACATCAGACGGAGTATGTGCTACCGGTGAATCCTTCTCCTAACCTGACCAATATGAATGCAGTTTACCTCTATCCTTCACTCTGCCTGTTTGAAGGCACCGTCATCAGTGTCGGAAGGGGTACACCTTATCCATTTGAAGTATACGGGCATCCTTCATTCAAGGGTTTTTCTTTTGAGTATATCCCACAGCCGGGCAAAGGTTCATCCAATCCGTTATACAATGGCCAGCTTTGCCGTGGACTCGACCTGCGGGATTTTTATAAAACCCACCCGCGTCTGTTTGGCAGACTCAACCTTACCTGGCTGATCATGGCCTTTAAGACACTGAGAAGCGATCCGCATTTCTTTATCGATTCTTTCGACCGGCTGGCAGGAACATCCGTCCTCAGGAAACAGATCATAGAAGACAAAAACGAGCAGGAGATCCGCCAGGGATGGCAGGAAGGATTGGAGAATTTTAAATTGATACGGAAAAAATACTTAATCTATCCGGAATAACTTCTTACTTCCTTCCTGGATAGACTTTCAACGCTTCCTCGAGGCATTTCATAGCGCTTTTCAAGTCATTCACATTCAGCACGTAACTGATACGAACCTCATCAAGTCCACGGCCTTTCGTTGAATAGAATCCGGTGGCAGGAGCCAGCATCACGGTTTGACCTTCAAAACTGAAATCTTCCAGGAGCCATTGGCAGAATTTGTCAGAATCGTCGATAGGCAGCCGTGCAACGGCATAAAAAGCCCCTCCGGGTTTCGGACAAAAGCATCCTGTCATCTTGTTGATGGATTCAACCACAATATTTCTTCTGTTGTGATATTCTTCCAGAACTTTTTTAAAGTAGGAATCAGGCGTATTAATGGCTTCTTCTCCGGCGATCTGTCCGAATGTCGGGGGACTTAACCTTGCCTGTGCAAATTTCAAAGCCGTGCAGATGACCTCTTTGTTCTTCGAAATAAGCACCCCGATGCGTGCGCCACATGCACTGTACCGCTTGGAAATGGAATCCAGCAGGATAACATTTTCTTCGATGCCCCTCAGGTTCATGACCGAATGATGCTTATGGCCATCGTAGGTAAACTCACGGTATACCTCATCAGAGAATAGGAAAAGATCATGTTTCAAAACAATCTCCCGCAACGATTCCAGTTCTTCTTTTGAGTAAAGATAACCGGTCGGGTTATTTGGGTTGCAGATCATGATTGCTTTGGTGCGGGGCGTGATGGCATCTTCGAATGCCTTGATCGGTGGAAGTGCAAATCCGTTTTCAATGACGGAATCGATGGGTTTAACCACAACGCCTGAGGTCAGGGAGAACCCGTTGTAATTGGCATAGAACGGCTCGGGGATGATGATCTCATCACCGGGGTCCAGGCAACTGTTCATGGCAAAAAGGATGGCTTCTGAACCACCGGTTGTAACGATCATTTCTTCCGGTGTGACTTCAATCCCAAACTTCTTGTAATACTCTACCAGTTTTTTCCGGTATGAGATCATTCCGGCCGAATGGCTGTATTCCAGAACCTTCAGATCGATGTTCCTGATCTTGTTCATGACATTCTCAGGAGTCTCAATATCCGGCTGGCCAATGTTGAGATGGTAAACTTTCGTTCCTCTTTTTTTTGCTTCTTCTGAAAAAGGAACCAGCTTCCTGATTGGGGAAGCTGGCATCATTTTTCCTTTAAGTGATATAACGGGCATAAATAATTTTATTTTTGGATCGGTGTCGCGCTGTTATCATTTGTCTTTTCCGGCACCTTGTCAGCGGGTTTTGCTGTTACTGTGCCTTTGATGGAAAGGACTACGCGGGCAGTTTTTGCATTCGAGTTAACCGTTATCGTTTTGTTGATCGGTCCGACATTGTGTGTGGAATAGGTCACTTTTATAATATCACTTTTTCCTGGAAGGATAGGTTCCTGCGGCCATGTCGGAACAGTACATCCGCATGAGGAAATAGGTTTCTGAACGATTAAAGGTTCTTTTCCTGTATTGGTGAATTTAAACTCGCAGGTAGCATCGGAACCCTGGGTAATCGTGCCGTAATCATGAACGATCTTGTCAAAAGAAATTTCAGGAGCATTGGGATCAGGGGGAACGGGTTGAGCATCCTGTGCTTGCAATGTAAAAACTGCAAGGATCATAAAGACGAATGAAAAAATTACTTTTTGCATATTTTTTGTGTATTAAGGTTAATGTTTATTTGAAAGGGCAAAATTAATAAATAATTCTGTTTTGAGAGTAGATTACGAATAATAAACTTTTATGAGCAAAGAAAACAGTGGATTCTGTTTTAATTTTGTTGTTTAAAAAAAGTTCTGAACTTTGTGCCTGCTTTTTAGGATTTGGCATTGACTCTTTAAATCCGTAATCCTTTTCCTGAATAATTATCATTTCAATGAGAAACAAATCAATTTTGAGGTTGCTTTCCGGTTTTTTATCAGCAGGTCTGCTGTTTATTTCCTGCTCCCATCATGTCTCATCACCCGGTTCGGCTGCCACTTCAAAAATGGGAACAATTGCCGTGAATTCACCTCCCTGTATCATTTATCGTACCCGGTCGGATTATTCCAGGTATGTTCCGGTGACATTGTCAACCGATAAAAGCAAAATCGATTCCTATCCTGATATAAAGGACATCTATTATAATGGAAAGTTGTCTGTGCCTACGCCCCTGGCCAATGGTTTTCTCCTCGATAACCGCGGTATCGGTTTGCAGGTAGCTTTTCTTGACTATACTTATGAGGAATATAGCAAGTTGTCATCCACTCCACCGGCGACGGATCTGATGACTCGCATTATGGATAAGGATCCTTTGATTGAGATGTACCAGTGTGGTCGCAGAAGCCAATATACCAATATCGAGCAGGAGTTGAATGACCTGATAACTTCAGGTAAGCTTAATACCTGCAAGAAATTAAAGTAGATTTTTAATAATTCTTACCTTTGCAGAAAATATAACGGAGGAAATTGTCAACGTCTTTTGAAAAAATCAGTGAGTTAAACGGAAAACAACTATATTATAGTTTTCTGTCAGGGGCACAAAGGATCTTTGAAAACCAAAAACTGCTGAACAGGATCAATGTTTTCCCTGTCAACGATGCAGATACAGGAACCAACCTCGCATCCACCATGCGTTCCATCATGGATGCAATCATCCCTACTGATAACCTGAAAGAAACTGCTGTTGCACTGGCTGATGCTGCACTGACAGGCGCCAGGGGGAATTCGGGTATTATCTTCGCACAGTTCCTTTATGGATTTGGCAATGAGATCAAAACCGGGCAGACGATGGATATTAAATCGTTTGCAGAAAGTATGCGAAACGCAGTAAATTATGCCTACGAAGCCATTGCAAACCCGGTAGAAGGGACGATCCTGACGGTAATAAAAGACTGGGCCGAATACCTTTATGCATTAAAAGACATCATCGACGATTTTATCAAACTGCTAATTGAAGCATTTGAAAGAGCTCAGCAGTCACTGGCTGAAACAACAGCAAAACTGCCGGTTCTCGCACGTTCGCATGTAGTGGATGCAGGAGCAAAAGGCTTCGTGGTATTTCTCGAAGGGATCCTCGATTTCTTTACAAAAGGAGAGGTGAAACCTGTTTCCATTCCCGAACAGATCATCGAAAATGAAAATGACGATATTGTTACCCATGACGAAATTACATTCCGATACTGCACAGAGGCCCTGATCAATTCTGAAAATCTTGATAAAAAAAAGATCCGCAGTGCCATCAAGGTTTGCGGTGATTCTTTGGTTATTGCCGGTTCCCCTCAAAAGATGCGGATCCACATTCATACGGATTTTCCTGCCGAATTGTTTTCTTACCTGCGTAGCTTCGGCAATATCACTTACCAGAAAGTCGATGATATGGTGATGCAGCATGAGATCCTGAATAATCGTAAGTCCGGCATAGCCATCCTTACTGATTCCTGCTGTGACCTGCCAAAAGAAGTCCTCGACAAGATGCAGATCCATATGATCCCATTGAGCATACATTTCGGGGAAACATCTTACCTTGACCGTTATACCATTAATCCTGAACAATTTTATTCGCTTCTCGAGAATTCAGAAACGAACCCGACTACAGCCCAACCTTCCATCCACGATTTTCAGAATAAATACGAATACCTTTGTTCTCATTATTCTTCTGTAATAGCGGTGAACCTGAGCAATGCATTAAGCGGGACCTTCAACAGCAGCTTTCAGGCAGCAAAGGAAATTTCAGAAAGGACAGGGAAAAGGATCGATGTGATCGATTCGGGAACCGTGACTGGCGGGCTGGGCCTGATCATCTTACGCCTGGCTGAAGCCATCGAAAACGGAGCCACGCATGAAGAGATCCTGCCTGAAATCAGGAAATGGGTTAAAAAAACACAGATAAGGGTGACAGTGCCCACATTGAAATATATCATCCGTTCCGGACGTGTTGGCGCATTCAAAAGCTTTTTTGCCAGGTTACTGGACCTGAAACCTGTGATCGTCCTCAATGAAAAAGGACGAACAGTACTCTCCTCGAAGTCGTTTACTGAAAAGGCAAGCATGAAAAAGGTGATCCGCAATATTAAGAAGATCACTGAAAGGAATAAGATCTGGGGATACGCCATCACGTATGCAGGCAATGCGACAGTGGCTGAATGGTTCGCCACGCAGATGGAATGCATCACCGGACAGAAACCGGCCTTTATTTCAGCCGCATCACCGGCCCTCGGCGCAAACACCGGCCCAGGAGTCGCCTGTGTTTCTTTTATGCTTGAATAATAATACCTGCTATCCTGATAGCATCTTTCTCATAATTCATAATTATTTCCATGATCAACCAGCAACTCATTCATCCCGGCAGCATTGTAATTGTAGGAGGTTCAAATGATGTTCAGAAACCCGGCGGCGCTGTGTTGCGAAACCTCATCGAGGGCGGATTCAAAGGTGGACTTTACGTTATCAACCTGAAGGAACCTGAAGTCCAGGGAATAAAAAGTTACAACGATCCTTCCTTTTTGCCCGATGTTGATCTTGCCATCATCGCAATAGCTGCCAAATACATTCCTGCTACTGTGGAATTCCTGGCCACCCAAAAAAACACAAGGGCTTTTATTATCCTGTCGGCAGGTTTTTCTGAAGAGAACAAGGAAGGAAAATTGCTTGAGCAGGCAGTGGTTGACAGCGTCAACCAGGTAGGTGGTTCATTGATCGGCCCGAATTGCATCGGCGTATTGACACCTTCTTATCATGGGGTTTTTACGAAACCCATTCCACGATTTGATCCAAAGGGTTGTGATTTTATTTCCGGTTCCGGCGCTACAGCCTGCTTTATCATGGAAGCAGGGATCCCAAACGGCCTCACCTTTGCCAGTGTATTCTCTGTTGGTAATAGCGCTCAGATGGGTGTGGAAGATATCCTTCAGTACTTAGATGAGACCTTTGACCCTGAGACGAGCTCAAAAGTGAAACTCATCTACATGGAGAATATACCCAAACCGCAATTGCTGCTGAAACATGCTTCATCCCTTGTCAGCAAAGGATGCAGGATCGCTGTGGTCAAGGCAGGTTCTTCGGAGGCAGGCAGTCGGGCAGCTTCTTCGCATACAGGCGCATTAGCCAGCCCGGATGTGGCTGTGGATGCGCTTTTCAGAAAAGCAGGCATTGTCCGTTGTTATGGAAGGGAAGACCTCATCGCAGTTGCCTCTGTCTTCATGTATCCTGAAATTAAAGGGAAAAACATGGGTATTATTACCCATGCAGGTGGCCCGGCAGTCATGCTGACCGATACCCTTTCAAATGGAGGAATGAATGTTCCCCACATTGAAGGACCGGCTGCTAAAGAATTGCTTTTCCAACTTTTTCCGGGATCTTCGGTGGCCAACCCGATCGATTTTCTCGCTACCGGAACCGCACAACAACTTGGAACCATCATTCAATATTGCGAAACCCGGTTTGATGCTGTGGATGGAATGGCTGTGATATTCGGTACTCCCGGACTGAACAAGGTTTTCGATGTGTATAAAGTTCTGGATGAAAAGATGAAAACAGCTTTAAAGCCTATTTTTCCCATTCTTCCTTCTGTTCTTACAGCTGCTCCGGAGATTGATGATTTTATTTCCAGAGGAAGAATATTTTTCAGGGATGAAGTGGTTTTCGGGAATGCACTCGCGAAAGTTTACAATACACATCGTCCGTTTGTGGAGAAATCCCTGGTACAGGAAGTAGATCATAACCGGATCCGGAATGTCGTAAACCAGGCGAAAGATGGCTATCTGTCCCCGGGTGAGATTAATGAACTATTGGATGCCAGCGGGATCCGGAGAACCGGCGAAGCGGTTGTAGTCACCCCTGAAGATGCAGTGAAAGAGGCAAAAATGCTGGGCTTTCCTGTCGTTATGAAGGTCGTTGGTCCCGTTCATAAATCGGATGTAGGCGGAGTGGTTCTGAATGTGAAGGATGAACAGGCTGTTACCCGCGAATTTAAGCGGATAATACGTATCCGGGATACAACAGCAGTCCTGATCCAGCCTATGCTTTCGGGTACCGAACTTTTTGTGGGTGCCAAATATGAGCCTAAATTCGGACATATGGTCCTCTGCGGGCTGGGTGGAATATTTATCGAAGTATTGAAAGATGTTGCTGCCGGATTAACGCCACTGGGCATAGAAGAAGCCCTCTTTATGATCCGGAATCTGAAAAGTTATCAGATCATCAAAGGTGTACGTGGACAAAAAGGAGTCAACGAAGAGCTGTTTGCGGAGGTCATCCTCAGGCTTTCCTCCTTATTAAAATCAGCGCCTGAGATCATGGAACTCGACTTCAATCCCCTGCTCGGGAAAGAAGATTCCGTGACTGTTGTTGATGCCCGGATCAACCTGAAAAAAGATTAATTCAGAACCCGATCTGGTAAAGGAAACCAACACCCAGCGAAGGTTTTAGTACTATTGTGAAGATCACTCCATAAACAGCTCCCCAGAAGTGCGCATCATGGCCGATGTTATCCTTCGCTTTCCGGCTCATGTAAAATTCATAAATGATATAAAGGATTCCGAAGATCCATGCCGGAATTTCAACCGGAATGAAAAAAAATGAAATGGGGGCCTTAGGAAACATTATGATGCTGGCAAAGATCACGGAGGATACTGCACCGGAAGCGCCGACCGCATTATAAAAAACATCATTCTTGTGTTTTCCGAAGGCGGGAATAATCGATAGCAACAATCCTCCTAAATAAAGAAGAAGATAATACAGGATGTATTTTTCACGAAAAAATCCCTTGTAATAATGTTCAACGAGAGCTCCGAAGGAATAAAATACCACCATATTGATAAGCAGGTGAACCCAGTTCGCATGCAGGAATCCGTAACTGAAGAACCGGTACCACTGTTTGCTGTGGTGTACATCAAAAGCATTGAATTTTAACTTGTTAAACAACTCATCGCTGTTGAAACCAACGATCGAAGCAGCAACAGTAAAAAAGATAATTCCGTAAGTTACTTCCATACAGCAGAAAAGGAATTAAGTTTTAAAGTTTATAAAGCTCGTAAAGTGTTAAGTATTAAGTTTTAAGTGGTTAAGTGGTAAGTTTCGGGGTAACACTCCTGAATTCTTTATTCTTCATTCTTCATTTTTCATCCTTCATCCAGCATCTTATTTTCCAATCCTCTCCGTTTTCGGAAGCTTCGTATAATCGATCTCCGATCCAAGCATGCTATGAGGGATCAGGAAAACAATCAACAAAACGATAGAAGCAACGATGGCCCAGAGTTTCTTTTCACGGTTCCTGTGTTGAACGATGAGTGCAATGACCCAAAACAGGAAGGCCACCACCGATTTATTGTCGGTCAGGTCATGTCCGAATGGCCAACCAGCCCAATAAACGTCGAAGGAAAATTTCTGAACGATGGGTCCAAGAATAAGTCCTCCGATGAAAAGGGTAATAATAGTAATCCAGGTATAAATATAGGTGTTTTTTCCTTTGGTGATGGCTTCAAGCCCGGTGATGGTAGAAAATAGCATCGCCAGAAAGATGATCAGGATATGGGGAAGAAGGATAGTCAGCGGTACATGTCCTTTGTAACGGAGAACCGCCGGATCATCGTTTAGCAGGACCTGTTCGTTCCCTTTGACAAGTGTAATATGATACATCACCTTGCCGGCAATATCCTGGTGAGGCAGGCTGGCAATAAGTGAGTCGCCCTTCCGGACCATCGGGGCTGTTGTCCAGTTATCATAACTTTTGAATCTCCGGAATTGAACTTTGCCCTGTATTGAAGTATCCGCAATTTTAAGAACAACTTTGGCATCATCCCGGCCATCATAAGTCCGGATCAAATCCGCCTTAATAATCTTTTGCCCAATCTCTTTTTTGACATTCATCGGGTACGTAGGTCCCGTTCTTCGTTGATATCCGGCAATCACCACTGTGAAAATAATCGCAAAGATCCAGATCAGCCAGTTTCTTAATGTATTGTTCATGATTCCTTTATTTTCGCTAGAATAATGTAACCCCTACGGGGTTTAAGGGAATTCTTTGTTTTTTTTATTTCGCCATTTCGCTAGAATAATGTAACCCCTACGGGGTTTAAGGGAATTCTTTGTTTTTTTTATTTCGCCATTTCGCCATTTATTTATATTGGCAAAGATAACTATTTCTTCATATATGCAGATTCCAATATATCATACATTGCCTGGTGGATTCTTGTGCGGATATTCATTTCTACGATTTTCTCATTTGATGCATCGGGATAAACCCTGTTAGAAAGAAAAATATAGCCAAGCTTCATTTCCGGGTCAGCCCAGATATAGGTACCGGTAAAGCCTGAATGACCGAAACTCTCCGGTGAAACTCCTTTGCAGGAAGGTCCGTCGGGTATAAAATTTAATGCAGGTTTATCAAATCCAAGCGCCCTTCGGTTTCCGTTGGCAGGAAACTGCACACGGGTGAATTCTTTTATGGTTGAAGGAAGAAAATATTGTTTTCCTCCATATTCCCCGTTATTCATAAACAACTGGAGGAAAACTGACAAGTCGGTTGCGTCGGAGAAAAGCCCTGCATGCCCTGAAACCCCGCCAAGCATGGCTGCGCCGGGATCGTGAACATCACCCCGGATGAGCTGTTTCCTGAAAATCGTATCATATTCCGTAGGCATGATACGGCTCACAGGGAAACGTCGGCGTGGAAGGAATCCCGTCGTTGACAATCCAAGCGGCTTGTAAAAAGATTCGGAAAGGATTTCTTCCATGGGTTCACCGGATACTTTCTCGATGATCAGGCGCAATAAATAAAAACCCATGTCGCTGTACTTATAATCCCGGGTTGTCCGTAATGGCGCATCCATGATGGCACGGTAAACCGAATCCGGATAATCCTTCCGGATATAAAGATCTTCTGCGACCCGTAAAGGATATCCTTCAGACAAATGATGCTGAAAGATCGCAGGATCAGGTTGCCCTTTCTGAAGTGTTTTGATATAAAATGGAATCCAGGACTGCAAACCCGCCTGGTGAGTCATCACATCCCGGATAACTAAATCCTGTTTATTCGATCCTTTCAATTCGGGAAGATAAGTTCCAAGCGTTTCATCCAGCGAGATCTTCTTCTCCTCGACCAGTTTCATAATGGCCAGGGTCGTAGCAGCCACTTTTGTCAGCGAGGCCAGATCATAAATATCATCATTTGTAACCTTCACGATATCTTCATAACGCGGATGGCCAAATGATTTATCGTAAAAGATCTTTCCATCCAATGTAAATACAACCTGGCATCCCGGATATGCTCTTTTATTAATTCCCGACAAGGCAAGGGAATCGATAGTTTTTAGTTTTTCTGATGGAATACCGATCTCCTCCGGGAAAACGAACTCCAACCGTGTCACCTTAGTGGAGATCCCTGTCTTGTAAGGAAATAAATGTGATGCGGTTACCGGCAGATGGCCCCGGGCCTTGATCGCCCCAAAAATAAGTCCGGCAGAAAGCGATTGTGACTCCGGGCAGTCCTGGTAAGATGCAACAATAGCTTCCAGGTTACCGGGATTTTTCAGGAAGGACAATGCATAGGGACTCCCAAAAACATCCAGGATGACTTTCTTTGCCGCGCTTAAAGTATCGATCAGTTCAAAGGCACATTTCTCTATTCCGTATTGCTGTGAGATCAAGCCCTGGTTGCAGTGAAGGCCGATGATGATAAGGTCATTGTCTTTTAACTCTGTCATCAGTGAATCTTTCCTGCTCGCGGGAAAGGAAGCCGGCAGCGAAATATTTTTTACGAGGGTATATCGTGATATCATTTCCTGGAAGGGCTGCACGGCGGTATCCCCGATGAAGACCACAGCTATCTTTCTCCGGTCAAGGAAATTGACCGGGATCAGCTGATTTTCATTTTTTACCAGGGTGATCGAATTCCGGAAAATCTTTCGTGCAACAACTTCTGAATTTACGGAGTTTAAATCTTCTGTAAGATCAGTCAACGAAACCGGGGTTAAATGGTTAAGCCCGGCTTTGTACTTAAGGCAGAGCATCGTACGGCATTTCTGATCAATGAGTTCCTGCGGGATCAGGGAGCTATCACGTGCCTGGCGGATGGCATTCAAGGCAATTTCCAGGTTCTTAGGCAGGAGGAGAATATCATTCCCGGCCAGCAATGCCTTAACTTCGATTTCCCCGGGTTTAAAATATTTCGTGACACCCTTCATGTCAAGGGCATCGGTTATTACAAATCCCTTGAATCCCATTTTCTCCTTGAGTAACCCGGTCACGATCTTTTTTGAGAGTGTAGCCGGGGTATTCCTGATGGAGTCGAGTGCAGGTATAAAAAGGTGGGCAATCATGATCCCGTCAACATCCTGTCGGATCGCTTCCCGGAAAGGATAGAGTTCAACTGAATCGAGCCTTTCCCGGGTTTGATGGATAACCGGTAAGGTAAGATGTGAATCGGTGTCGGTATCTCCGTGCCCGGGAAAATGTTTTGCCGTGGTCAGAATTCCGCCCGATTGCAATCCTTTCATATAAATGGTACTCTTGCGTGCAACCATTTCTGGGTCTTCTCCGAATGACCTGAACCCGATCACAGGGTTATCGGGGTTGTTATTGATATCGACATCAGGAGCAAAATTCATATGAATTCCCATCCTCCTGCAATCCTTCGCAACAAGCGCTGCCATTTCTCCGATGAGCGAATCATCCGTTAGCGCACCGAGGGTCATGGCTCTGGGAAAGGAAAAAGCGCTGTCAAGACGCATACCCAGACCATACTCGGCGTCTATGGCGATCAGTAAGGGAGTCTGCGCATGCTGCTGCAGGGTATTTGTGAGCGATGCCTGCCGGCGAACCGCTCCTTTAAAGAAACAAACACCTCCCGGGTTCCATTTCCGGATAATATTGGTCAGGCTGTCGTTGTAAACCGAATCCTTGTCGGAAAAGGCACGAATAATGAATAACTGCGCAATGCGTTGATCCACGGTTAGCGACTTGAATACGGAGTCAACCCAGGTGGAATCCGGTCTCGGAATTGCACCGGATGCCTTGCCAGGAAGACTGGCAAGCAAAGCAAATAAAAAAACAATTCCCGACAGGACCCGGATATTTTTCATATTCATTAATCAATCTGCAGACCACAAAAGAAATAAAAATGAGGATTGGTTCGTTAAATCTTATCCATATTTATGAACATTTAGAAAAGGCTCCGTCGAATTGTAATATTTTTGAAACACTATTATTCGACTGTTTTCACAGTTTACCTGGAATCTGAAAATCAATAAATAATCCTTTAAATGCCTTCAACTACAGAACTGCTGAAAATTTCCACCCAGGTCCGGCGTGATATCATCCGGATGACTCATGGAGCCGCTTCAGGCCATCCCGGTGGCTCACTCGGGTGCGCTGACTTTATCACTACACTCTATTTTGGAATCATGAAGCCGGATCCCAAAAATTTTACTATGGATGGGATCGGGGAGGACCTCTTTTTCCTTTCCAACGGGCATCTTTCACCTTTATGGTATAGCGTGCTGGGACGGTACGGCTATTTCGATTATCATGAGTTGGGAACCTTCCGCATGCTGAATTCCCGTCTTCAGGGACATCCATCGGTAGAGGAAAAATTGCCGGGGATCCGGATTGCTTCCGGTTCGCTCGGACAAGGTTTGTCGGTTTCCGTCGGAGCAGCATTGTCCAAAAAATTAAACCAGGATAACCATTATGTGTTTTGCCTGATGGGAGATGGAGAACTGGAGGAAGGCCAGAACTGGGAAGCAGCTATGTTTGCCGCAGCACATAAGGTGGATAACCTGATCGCAATTGTGGATGATAATGGAAAACAGATCGACGGACCGGTGGTGAAAGTCATCGATCTGGGAGACCTGAGGGCTAAGTTTGAAGCTTTCGGCTGGCTGGTGATCCGGATGAACGGAAACGATATTGCAGATATACGCGAAAAAATGCTCCTGGCCAAGGTAGCCAGCGGAAAAGGGAAACCGGTCATGGTACTGATGAAAACCATCATGGGATTCGGGGTCGATTTCATGCTGGACAACCACCAATGGCATGGCGTGGCACCGAATGATGAACAGGCTGAGAAAGCGCTGAAGCAGTTGGAAGAAACTTTAGGTGACTACTAAGATTTCGCGGAACGCGTAACGAATTAAAAGAAGTTCAGGCTATCATTAAATATTGAATTTTTGAAAAGAAGTGTTGTTATCGTTATTCTTCTCCTGGTTTTTCTCTCAGGAGGATTTTGCCAGGGACAGGCGGAAAAAGAAAAATCAAAGCCGTTGACCAGGATCCTTTTCGTTTTTGATGCTTCGCAAAGCATGTACGGAAGGTGGCAAAGCGATACCAAATTCAACATCGCATCCCGGCTCTTTGTCAACATCCTCGACAGTCTGAAAAATGTTAAAAATCTTGAAGTTGCATTACGGGTTTACGGGCACCAGAAACAGTTTCCTCCCCAGGATTGCACCGATACCAGACTGGAAGTCCCATTTGCACCTGATAATATCGGAAGGATCAAACATGTGCTGAAGACTATCGTTCCGAAGGGGACGACGCCGATCGCCTATTCGCTTGAACAATCGGCGAATGATTTTCCTCCCTGTGATCATTGCCGCAACATCATCATCCTGATCACCGATGGCCTGGAAGAATGCAGCGGCGATCCTTGCCTGGTTTCGCATGAACTTCAGAAAAAAGGAATAATCCTGAAACCATTTATCATCGGCATCGGCAAGAATTTCGAGGAAGACTTCGATTGTGTAGGCAGCTATTTTGATGCAACCAGCGAGAAGGAATTTACCCGGGCACTGAATGTCGTCATTTCCCGTGCACTCAACCCTACCACTGCGCAGGTCAATCTTCTCGACGAGTATGGAAAACCAACGGAAACCAATGTCAACATGACATTTTACGATAATATTTCCGGTAAGGTTGAATACAATTTCATTCATTCCTTTAACAGTAAAGGTTTACCCGATACCCTCGAGATCGACCCGATGCTGACCTATGATATCGTGGTTAATACCATTCCCCCGGTGCGGAAAGATTCCATAAAACTGATACCGGGCAAACACAGGATCATCGGGATTGAAGCCCCTCAGGGATACCTGGCATTTAAAACAAATGGAAATACTACTATTAAATATCTCCCTGTTCTGATCCGCAGGAAAGGAGACCGGGAAACTTTAAATGTTCAGCAGTTTGATCAGGTGGAAAAATACCTCACAGGTAGCTATGATGTGGAAGTACTTTGCCTGCCCAGGATCCAGGTAAAGGATGTGGTGATCGCGCAAAGCCATACTACGACCGTTGAGATACCGGTTCCCGGCACGGCAGTGATCCAGCGGACCACCAATGGATATGGAAGTGTTTATATAGAGGATAAAGGACAGTTGACCTGGATCTACAATCTGAAAGATAATCCCCAGCAACAGGAAAATCTTTTCCTGCAACCTGGAAAGTACAGGGTTGTATTCCGGTCAAAGTTTTCCAACCGATCAGAGTTTACAACGGAAAAATCGTTTGTCGTAGAAGCCGCTCAAACGGTGACTGTTAAACTATGAATGCAGAATTCAGAATGCAGAAATGCAGGAATGAAAAGCGAATAGCGAATAAATAAAAAATAAAAAATACCATTGAACTCCATAGGGGTTACATTATTATAGCGAAGAGTGAACATTGAACAATAATACAATAGGGAATGACGGAATACGATAATACAGGAGCGAAAGATACCCGTTCGGGTTTCGGAGAAGCCTTACTGGAACTTGGAAAACTGAATCCGGACGTGGTGGCCCTTTGTGCCGACCTCACCGGTTCAATGAAAATGGATGCTTTTGCAAAAACATTTCCCAATCGGTTTTTCCAGGTTGGTATTGCCGAAGCCAATATGATGTGCATTGCAGCCGGGATGACAATCGGAGGGAAGATTCCCTTTACGGGTACCTTTGCCAACTTCTCAACCGGAAGGGTTTATGACCAGATCCGGCAATCCATAGCTTATTCCGGTAAAAATGTGAAGATCTGTGCTTCCCATGCGGGTGTTACGCTGGGAGAAGATGGAGCCACGCACCAGATACTGGAAGATATAGGCCTTATGAAAATGCTCCCGGGCATGACCGTGATCAATACCTGCGATTTCAACCAGACAAAAGCTGCCACACTTGCCATTGCAAAACATATTGGATCGGTTTACCTGCGTTTTGGCAGGCCAAAGGTTCCGAACTTTACACCTGCGGCCGCGGAATTTGAAATAGGAAAAGCAATCCTTCTGAATGAAGGATCAGATGTTTCAATTTTCGCTACCGGGCACCTGGTATGGAAAGCCCTGGAAGCAGGTAAGATCCTTGAACAAATTGGGATTCACGCCGAAATCATCAACATTCATACGATCAAACCACTGGACCGGGAAACTATAATTGCTTCGGTATCAAAAACCCGTTGCTTAGTCTCCGCTGAAGAACACATGATGAATGGCGGATTGGGCGATAGCATCGCTCAGTTGCTTGTACGGGAAATGCCCTTACCCATGGAAATGGTTGCCGTGAATGATCAGTTCGGACAGAGCGGGAAACCGGAAGAACTCCTGGAAAAATACGGACTCGAAACTGAAGACATTGTAAAGGCTGCTCAGAAAGTCATCTCCAGGAAAAAATAGAAACCGGCCGGGAATCCCGGCATACTGCATGGTCCTATAAGATATGATACTTGTTCCCGTTATTTTCCCCGTTCCTTGTCAATAACTGAGGTGCCTCTTTGTCGATAAAGAGAGGTACTGTTTCGATGGTGACATTACTGGTATCCAGTCCCAATGACCTTACTTCGGTGATCCCAAAGCGTTTCAGGATAGAATAGATATCCATGATGAACTGTTCCCTTGGCGGGAAATCAAAATCATAATTCTGGATACGGTCGATCAGCACAAAACGGAAATCGCTCGGGATATCGAACCTGCGTAGTGAATCATACCTGCTGATCAGGTTGATCTCATTGTTCCTGCTCATTTCCTCGATCACCTGGCGGAAGAAAAGGTTGATCCTCGGCTGAACCTTGAACCCGAGCTTGAAATCGATCTTGAACAACACATCAGGGATCAGGTGGGTGACACGGTATTCGAGCACATGCGGCTCATCCAGGATGTCGACATGGAGGAGCCAGTAAACATCGGCACGCTTCGGTTGCTTGCTGAGAATGGAATAAATGATCTTCGATTCAATATCCGTCGATTTGTTGGCCTTGGTCAGAAAAACAAGATTCGTGGCATATTTTGGAATGGACTCGTCTTTGCTGATTGCAGTAATGACATCGTAATAGTTTTCAATCTTGATAAATTCGATGAAGCTGTTCTTGATCTTCCTTCCGCTGAACCAGACGTACATGATGACGAACAGGAATCCGCCCAGGAGAACCGTAAACCAACCTCCATGTACGAATTTATTGAGATTGGCTACAAGAAATGAACCTTCGATGGTGAGGTAAACGCAAAGCAACAGGAAGATGACATAAACCGGGACCTTGCGGTAATAAAGATACGTGCTGAGAAGTATGGTGGTCATCAGCATCGTGACGGTTATTGCCAACCCATAAGCTGCTTCCATGTTTGAAGAACGCTGGAAGTAGAGAACAACAAAAAAGCAGCATGCATAAAGCAGCCAGTTGATACTGGAAATGTACATCTGCCCTTTGATATTCGTCGGGTAATTGATCTTGATCTTTGGCCAGAAATTCAATGAAATGGCTTCGCTGATCAGGGTGTATGAGCCGCTGATGAGCGCCTGGCTGGCGATGATAGCTGCAAGCGTTGCGATGATGATGCCGGTAATCAGGAACCAGGAGGGCATGATAGAGAAGAAAGGATTGGTCCACTCATAAACCTGGTCGGTATGTTTCAATATCCATGCTCCCTGACCTAAATAATTCAGCAAAAGAGCAGATTTTACATAGACCCAGGTGATGCGGATGTTTTTCAACCCGCAATGCCCCAGATCGGAATACAAGGCTTCAGCTCCCGTGGTACACAGGAATACCGCTCCCAGCAGTATGAAGCCATGCGGGGATTTCGTTAGAAAGAGGTAAGCATAATGAGGATCCAGCGCCTTGATGATCGATGGGTATTGCAGGATCTGGATCAGTCCAAGAGTTCCCAGCATAAAAAACCAAAGGAACATGATCGGTCCAAATGACTCACCAACGGCTTTGGTTCCGAATTTCTGGATAAAAAACAACAGTGTGATAATGATAAGGGCAATGGGAACAACCGGTATTCGCGGGTTGATATTGATCAGCCCTTCCACTGCAGAAACAATGGTGATGGAAGGCGTGATAACGCCATCGGCAAGCAGGAAACAACCCCCGATGATGGCAAAGACAAAAGCCCATTTGGCTCTCTTACGGATCAGGGCGAACAGTGAGAAAATCCCGCCTTCCCCTTTATTGTCAGCCCGCAGGGTGATGATGATATACTTTACCGTGGTCTGTAACGTCAGCGTCCAGAAGATACAGGACAATCCTCCCAGGATGAAATTCGTGCTGATGGTGTCGGCACCATAAATGATGGCCTTCATCACGTATAACGGGGAAGTCCCTATATCTCCATATACGATTCCCAAGGTGATCAGCAGACCAGCCGCAGATACGGTTGAAATATGGCTTTTATGGGACAATCTTCTCATTACAGCGTTTGCGTTTTTTTGCGGTCAATAATATTTTTGATAACTGTAAAGATCACAGGGAGAAGTGAAATGATGATGATCCCAAGTATAACTATTGTGAAATGATTCTTTACATAAGTGATATTGCCGAAAAAAAATCCCCCGAATGCAAACAGGTTGACCCAAAGAATGTTTCCGATGATGCTGAACGAAAAGAACCGCAGGTATCTCATGGTCCCGACACCGGCAACAAAAGGTGCAAAAGTGCGGATGATCGGCATGAACCGGGCAATGATCAGTGCCTTTCCTCCATGCCTCTCATAAAATGCATGCGTCTTGTTCAGGTATTCCTTTTTAATCAGCTTATAGTCTTTTTCATACACTTTCAACCCCAGGAACCGTCCAATGAAATAGTTGGTGTTATCCCCTGAAAAAGCAGCAGCGATAAGAAGAAAAACGATGATCACGATATTCAGGGGATGTAATTCCCTGGCGGCAAATGCCCCGGCAGCAAAAAGCAATGAATCTCCGGGAAGGAAAGGCGTTACAACAAGCCCTGTTTCACAAAAGATGATCATAAAAAGGATCAGGTAGGTCCAGTTCTGATAATCATGGATCCATCCTTCCATGAAAATATCAATATGGAGGATAAAATAGATCAGTTCATGTATGATATGCAACATCCTGTTGTGGATTTCCTGAAAAAACGTGCAAAGATACACTTTTACTTGGGTTCCTATTCCAATGTGAAGAATAACTTTTTCGCAAATTTTATGATGAAGGAGGGTATGGTCTCCGTGAACCGTGCCGGGCTATGTAAAATTAACTTTTTTTATTCAAACGAGTTATAAAACCCTTATTTTTGTCAGGAAAGAAAAAAAACACCGGAAAAATGCCTTCCAGCCATCATTACCAGCTGAATGAGATCATCGAACTGATCATTGAAACCAATCCCGGAAAACTTCTGGACATCGGGATCGGTTTTGGCAAATATGGCTTCCTTTCAAGGGAATACCTCGAACTCTGGGAACCGGGCGCGGTTTATGGTGCACACAAACGGCAAATCGACGGGATCGAAGTCTTCGAACCTTACCTGACCCCGCTTCACAGGCTTATCTATGACCATATTTTCACAGGTGATGCAAGAGAGATCTTGCCTGTAATAACAGAACGATACGACCTCATCCTGATGATCGATGTTTTTGAACATTTTACCTGGAAAGATGGGATGAAAGTATTGGAAGAATGCAGGAGATGCGGGAGAAATATCCTTATCTCGGTTCCGAAGATCATGTCGGTACAGAAGGAAGTATATGGAAATCCATTTGAAACCCATCGCTTCAACTGGAAACGGAAAGACTTTTCCGGAATCCCGGATAAATTCTTTCTAAACAATGCCAAATCTACAATTTGTTATATAGGGGAGGACAGCCGGCGAATCGGCCATATCCTGAAAAAACGAAACCGAAGAAAGAGCCTTATCCATTTTCTGGAATTGACTGGTCTCAAAAAACCTGTGAAATGGGTTTTCTCCCATTAAGACCCTGGCAGATTATTTTTCTTAATATAATATCTGCTTTACTTGACTTTTTCATTTTATTTATGTATATTTCCCGGGCCATTCTATAAAACCATAAAACCCTATGGGAAATTCTGCAAAGTTAATATCATTGTTGATGGTTGTATTGTCGACATTGGTATTTGCATTCCAGAACCGGGCAAATGGTTTCCGGAGTGATGACTGCCTAACCACAACTCTGACCTGGCATTCGCCGGTATCACCTGATAGTTGCAACCTCATGACATACGTATTTGATGATAGTGTCTGTAATGATGGTTGTTCTACTAAGATCGGCAGGATGGGTAATTTTTTCCCTATTGCTGATTACACCACCGGGGTAATAAAATCACTTGATATGTGTTTTTCGTCATATAATGGGTCAACTGCCCAATCTTGTATTGTGTACTTTTATAAAGTTGACCAGACCACGATTTTTGGTCAGTCAGCTCCTTTTATAAATACTGGCGCGCCCTGGCCAGCGGGAACATGGGTCAATGTACCCTGCCCTGATATTCCATACACAGGACCATTCTATGCCATGGTTGATTACACCTCAGCAGAATTGATGCCTTGGAAAAACTTCTTTGATGAGGATGGGGTTACATCCTTTCCAGAATACCCATGGGGCTTAGGTTATGTTGAACAAAATGGAACATGGGGCCTTGTAGGTATTGTTTTTTCTTATGGTGAAAAGGTAACATTCTTGCAACATGTAAATGTTTGTGAAAATGATGCGGTGGGTATCAAAGAACTTTCTCCCGGATCAATTTCATTTTACCCGAATCCTGCCAGTGATGTTTTAAATATTGTTTCAACAAACGACATCAGGATTATTGACGTACTCAATTACATCGGACAGACGATTTACAGGACTAATGATGTAGATCTGAAGATCACGAAATTGGATGTCAGTAGCTTCAATGCAGGAGAGTACTTTGTTAAAATTACAACGATGAGTGGGATCGAGACCACAAAGGTCACCGTGATTCACTAATCCTATAATGGAATATGTTGTAAAGAGGCTCAAAAGTATCTCAAAGAAATTTTCAACTAAGCATCTAAGCAACTAAACGACTAAGCAATAAATTTCCGCACTTCTCACTTATTCCATCACTTAAATTTCGCCATTTCCTTTGTGACTTTGTGACTCTGTGGCTCAACTAAATTATTTCCTTTACATTTGCCGGATGATGTTCCTGAACTACATGATCCAGGTTGGCCCCATTCAAACAACCCCCGTTGAAATCATTGCCGTCTTTTTCGGCCTGCTCTGTGTATGGTCAATGAAAAAGGAAAGTATCCTTGCTTTTCCCTTTGGAATTATCAACGTTCTGATCTATGTCTATATCTGCTTCACAGCGAAGTTATACGCCTATGCAGGGATCAATATTTTCTATTTTGGAATGAGTGCTTATGGATGGTACAACTGGCTAAAGACAGGCGACAATGAAGAAAAAATCAGGATCACGGAGTGTTCGAAAAAGGAAAGGATATGGAACAGCATAGCCATCCTGATCTTTTTTATCATTTTATGGATATTGCTTAAAAAATTAACCGATAGCGTGGTCCCTGTCTGGGATGCAATTACAACAGCCATCTATATCATCGGCATGTGGCTCCTTGCCAGGAAAAAGATCGAGAACTGGATCCTGTGGATCGCCGGCGATTTTATCTCAATATTCCTATTTGCCTACGAGAAGCTCTATTTCAGCAGTTTCCAGTTTCTCGTTTTCACCATAATTGCAGTTCTGGGCTACCTGGAATGGAGGAAGAAGTTAGTAATTAGCGAAAAGCATAAAGCGAACAGCGATTAGCGAAGCATGAAAAAAATACTTAAAATCGCAATTACCGGTCCTGAATCAACAGGTAAATCAATGCTCGCAGAGGAACTGGCAGTATATTACAACACCGTATTTGTCCCTGAATATGCCAGGGAATATATTGATCGCCTCGATCGCCCATACAACCGGAAAGATATCCTTGAAATTGCCAAAGGGCAGATCACTGAAGAAAATCGGTGTCTTCAACGGGCAACGCGCATGCTTTTCTGCGACACTGAACTGATCGTTACCAAGATCTGGAGCGATGTGAAATATGGAATGTGTGATCCCTGGATCCTGCAAAAGATCGAAGAAAATAAGTACGATCTTTTTCTGTTATGTAATATAGATCTTCCCTGGGAGGAGGATCCTCAGCGCGAGCATCCGCACATGAGGGAAAAACTGTTCAGCCTGTACCATGATGAACTGACAGAACGTGGATTCCCATTCAGTATCGTTTCAGGAACAGGAAAGAAAAGGTTAATGAATGCAATTGGTTTTGTGGAAATAGCAATCGGGGAAAATGAAAAGTGAAGAACGCTTGAAAATTCTTTTCCTCCCCCGTTGGTATCCCCACCGTTATGATACCATGACGGGGCTGTTCATTCAGCGGCAGGCCGAAGCGGTTTCCATATATTGTTATGTGGCTGTTCTTTATGTCCATGCCGATGAACAGGCTGCCAACCGGTATGAAATCGATTTTGCCGATGAAAATGGGATTCGCGTTGTGAGGGTATATTACCGGGAACCCCGTAAATCTCTGATTTCCGGGTATCTGAAAATGTTCCGGTTCTTTCGTGCACATAGCCTTGGTTTTAAGATGCTCCGGTCTTTTCAGCCCGATCTGATCCATGTGCATGTTCTTACGCGTGAAGGGATCGTTGCCTGGATAAATAAACTACTGAATGGAACCCCATATGTGATCACAGAACACTGGTCGCGGTATCTGCCTGCCAGTAATACCTTCAGTGGGATATTCCGGAAAATGATCACACGGCAAGTGGTAAAATCATCGGCTGCAATGATGGCCGTTTCGGAAACCCTAAAAACAGCCATGCTGAAGTTCCGTCTTGAAAATAAAAACTTTTTTGTAGTCCCCAATCTGGTTGAAACAAACCTGTTCACCATCGGAACGCGACCGGTAAGGAATACCATTAAAAGGTTCATCCACATTTCCTGTTTCGAGGGCCAGTCGAAAAATATCTCCGGATTTCTTGATATCGTCAAAAATCTATCAGGAAAAAGGTCGGATTTTGAATGTTTTCTCATTGGCGACGGACCGGAATTCAATTTATGGAAAACCAGGGCTGATGAACTTGGCTTGCTTGGGAAAACGGTTTTTTTTACGGGGCTGAAAGAGCAGAAAGAACTTGTAAAGGAGATCCAGGCGGCTGACTTTATGGTTTTATCAAGCAACTATGAAACATTCGGAACCGTAGTGATCGAGTGCCTTTCCTGTGGGATCCCGGTGGTAGCTACAAACGTAGGTGTCGTTCCGGAAGTGATCAACGAAACCAACGGGATCATGGTTCCGGCCGGGGATGAAAACGCACTCGGGGATGCGATAAGCATTATGCTTGATCAGTATAATTCCTATGACCCGCAAACGATTCGCAACACGGTTCTCACTAAATTCGCCAACGAAACAATTGCAAAACAATTACTCGGAATCTATCAACAATCAATAAAAATCAATAACCATCAATAACCTTAAGTAGCAGGAAAACTTGTCCGCCTGTCCGCTATGCTAAAGAACATCCTCAGTACAATTACTACCCGCATCTTCGTTGCACTCCTGACGCTGATCATGGTGCTTGTCAATGCCCGTTACCTGGGAGCTGAGAAAGTTGGTACCATCGGCCTGATCATACTGGCGATCGCAATTTTACAGCTCGTAAGCAACCTGGTTGGAGGTGGAGCGCTTGTTTATCTGGTCCCGCGGTCACAACTTGTGAAAATCTTCTTTCCATCCTGTGGTTGGGCGATTCTTACATCGGCACTTGGGACTTTTCTGCTGAACAACTTGCACCTGATTCCAACCGGTTATGCTGTACATGTTTTATTCCTTGCCCTGCTATTATCGCTGTTCACGGTTAACTACATGGTGCTGATGGCAGAGGAGCGGATCCGGGCATATAACATCATCAGCCTGCTCCAGGTCGTGATCCTTTTTGGCGTACTGATGTTTTTTTTCTTCGGAATGAGGAAAAGGGAGGTCATTGTGTATCTATACGGATTGTACATTTCCTATATCTTCGCATTTCTCTCAAGCCTTATTTTAATCGTCCCTTCATTCAAAAAAAAGGAGATCCGGGGATCCGGCAAGGTCATCCGCGAACTGGTTCAGCTTGGCTCGGTGATGCAAATGGGCAACATCCTGCAGTTTTTTAATTACCGCCTAAGCTATTATTTCATCGAGTTTTTTCTAAAAAGAGCTGCCGTAGGCGTCTATTCGGTAGGAGTGCAGCTTTCCGAGAGCATCTGGCTAATCGCCAAGAGTATCCACATGGTACAATATACCCGGATCTCAAACGAAAAAGATAAAAACTATGCGGCGAAGCTCACACTTAACCTTGTCAAGATCTCATTTGTCCTGACATTGCTTTCATTGATCCTGATCCTGCTTCTTCTCCATCTTTTCTTTTCCCTGATCTTCAAACCGGAATTCCTGCAGGTGCCGGTGATTATGTACACCCTGGCCGCCGGAATCCTGACCTTCTCCATCTCTATCATCCTGAGTCCATATTTTTCCGGACTGGGCAAACCTGTTCACAATACCATCAGTGCAGCCATCGGACTGATATTCACACTTGTTCTTTGCATTTTACTGATCCCACGACTGGGACTCATCGGTGCAGGGTTGGCAGCGACATTTTCCTATTTCGCTGCAACGCTCTACCAGTTTATTGTTTTTATAAGGATGACGAAGGTCAAGCCGGCTGACTTCCTGCTCAGGAAGGTTGATATCCTTCTAATCGCAAAAGAGGTTAAAAAATTGATAATTGATAACTCTGTAACGCGTGCCGTGTAACGTGTAAGGCGATTTTCGCTTCTATTTTGCCATTTAACTATTTCTTAACCCTCCAACTCACTAGCTCATCAGCTCACCAACTCACCAGCTGCCATTTGTGAATAATTAATTCATAACTCTCCGGCTTGTCCGGATTACCCTGGTTTTCTTTCTTCTATCTTTGCACCGCTAAATTTTTCTCTTATGAATCCGCCGGAAGTATATAACGAAGCCAGTATCCGTTCACTCGACTGGAAAGAACACATCCGTCTCCGGCCAGGGATGTATATCGGCAAACTGGGCGATGGCTCATCTCCCGACGATGGAATCTATGTCCTGATCAAGGAAATCCTTGATAATTCAATCGATGAATTTGTGATGGGATTTGGCAAGACTATTGAAGTCACCATCAAGGATCAGCAGGTGTGCGTACGCGACTATGGAAGAGGCATGCCGCTTGGAAAGATCGTCGAATGTGTCTCCAAGATTAATACCGGTGCAAAATACGATTCCTCTGTTTTTAAAAAAGCGGTAGGGCTTAACGGCGTCGGTGCAAAAGCCGTCAATGGACTCTCTTCTTATTTTAAGGTCCAGGGAGTGCGGGAATCAATATCGAAGATCGTTGAATTTCGCAGGGGCGAATTGATCAACGAAGAAAAGGAGAAAAAATCCGAGCTCAGAACCGGCACTATCGTCACCTTCGTCCCGGATGAGGATCTATTCGGGAAATACCACTTCATTCCCGAATATGTCCAGAAAATGCTCTGGAACTATGCTTTCCTGAATACAGGACTTACCATCATTTTCAACGGCGAACGTTTCCATTCTCAGAACGGTCTTCTCGATCTGCTGACGAGTTACATCGATGCACCGGTTATCTACCCGGTCATTCACTTGCAGGATGGGGATTTTGAATTTGCCTTTACGCATTGCGAAATGTATGGGGAAGAATATTATTCCTTTGTGAACGGCCAGCATACCACCCAGGGAGGTACTCACCAGGCAGCATTCCGGGAAGCCGTGGTCAGGACCATCCGCGATTTTTATAAAAAAGATTTTGAAACGGGTGATATCCGGGCATCCATGGTTGCAGCGCTCAGCATTAAGGTCCAGGATCCGGTCTTTGAATCTCAGACCAAGACCAAACTGGGCTCGCAGAACATCGAACCTGATGGACAATCCATCCGCAACTATATCATGGATATGGTGAAGAAATACCTCGACAACTATCTTCATATGAACCCGGAAACTGCCGAAGCATTACTTCGCAAGATCATGCAATCGGAAAAGGAGAGGAAAGAATGGGCGAACATCAAGAAGATCGCCAGGGAAAGTGTTAAAAAAGTCAGCCTTCATAATAAAAAACTCAGGGATTGTCGCCTGCATTATGACAATCATGACGAACGCCGGTATGAATCCACACTTTTTATTACAGAAGGTGATTCTGCCAGCGGATCCATCACAAAATCCCGGGATGTAAATACGCAGGCGGTTTTCAGCCTGAAAGGGAAACCCCTGAATTGCTATGGACTGAGCAAAAGGGTGGTGTATGAGAATGAAGAATTCAACCTCCTGCACTCGGCGCTGAACATCGAAGAAGGATTGGAAAATCTTAGGTACAATTATGTAGTGATCGCAACCGATGCCGATGTCGATGGAATGCACATCCGGCTGCTTTTACTTACTTTCTTTCTCCAGTTTTATCCCGACCTGATCCGGAATGGACATCTTTATATTCTTCAAACCCCCTTGTTTCGGGTACGCAACAAACAGAAAACCATCTATTGCTATTCTGATGAGGAACGAAAAGATGCCATTGGAAAACTGGGACCAAACCCTGAGATCACCCGTTTTAAAGGACTCGGCGAAATCTCACCCGATGAATTCAGGCATTTTATCGGATCTACCATGCGACTCGACCCGGTGATCCTTTCCAAAGATTCTCCGGTAAATGATCTGTTATCGTTTTACATGGGAAAGAATACACCCGACCGCCAGGGTTTTATTATTGATAACCTGAAGGTGGAAGAGGACCTCATTGACGAGGTTCACGTGAACTGATCACTCGCCTTTCCTTATCAGTGGCCAGATGTGCCCCGTCATCTTCATATTGGCTTCCCTCCGGCGGATGATATCTTTAAGTTCGATCAGCATATTCTCATTCACTTCCTTCGCCATGGGAAGTACCCATTTTTTTGTCTCCTCGATGTACTTATGAACAAATTGCTTGTCGAAAATGTCAGAATGGAGATCGGTCAGGTTGGAGATCCGGTCGGCGCACTTCAGGATCTTGGCTCTTTTTGATCCTTTATTCAGAACCCGTTCGAGATACTGGTCTTTGGATTCTTCATGGGTTCGTGTTACTTCCATCACCAGATTGTAAACTTCAGGTCCGTCGGAATCAAGCCGGATGATCTCATCCGCACTGACATTTTTTGAATCCTCAAAGATATCATGTATGAATGATGCCTTCAGGATGACAGGATCCATGTAATGGTAATCCAGCAGGATGGCAAAAGTGCTGAGGGCATGCCGGAATTGGTTTCCACCTACATAGCGATATTTCCCGCGAAGTGCCGTGCTTTTTTGAATATAAGGAGCAAGAACCATTTTCTCCAGCTCCGATTTTTCAGAATTCTCCATATAAAGATAAGAATGCGTTTCCCAAATGTTGAATGATATCACCTGCGATCAGTGATTCCTGGCCTCTTTCTTCAGCAGCAAGGTCTCCTGCAAGTCCATGAATATAAACGCCGAGCAGACATGTTTCCAGTGATGAATATCCTTGCGCTTTGATCCCTGCCAGGATCCCTGTCAGGACATCTCCGCTTCCTCCTGTTGCCATTCCCGGGTTACCGGTTGCGTTGAAATAGCAGTTTCCATCGGGAGTAGTAATGGCGGTATGGGCGCCTTTTAACACGACATAGACCCCGTGTTTTATTGAAAACTCCCGTTGGATCTTGTTTCGCTCAAAATCATTGGAAGATTTTCCAATCAACCGCTCGAATTCTTTCGGATGAGGAGTGAAAATACTTTCTTTTGGAATGAAAGGGATCCAGGTCTTGCTTTCCCCGAGGATATTGAGGGCATCTGCATCAAAGATGAGCGGTATATTTGAATTCTGTATCAGGTGCTTCAGTGCACTCCGGGTGGCATCTGCCTGGCCGATGCCAGGACCAATGGCAATGGAAGAATACATTGAAAGGTCCGGGATACCGGAGAAAATATCTTCATCAGCATCAAGGAAAAGCATGGCTTCCGGTATTGCTGTTTGCAGGATGGTATTCCCGCTTCGCGGAATATGTGCAGTCACCAACCCAGGCCCTGATCGTAAACAGGCCTTTGCTGCCAATACAGCCGCCCCCATCTTCCCCTTGCTTCCGCAAACAAGATAAGCATGCCCGAAAGTCCCTTTATGGGAAAACTTGTTCCGCTTCTTCAGTATCTTTTTACAGTCCTGACGTGTGATTAAATAATAATGGGTCTCTGCCTGGTCGATGTATTCCTGCAGGATGCCGATATCAATAAGATGCCAAAACCCAATGTAACGGTCGTTTTCAGGGAAGAATAACGCAAGCTTCGGGGGCGAAAAAGTCAGGGTATGGTCAGCATGAATAATGGCTGGGTCAGAAGAACCGGCAACAGTTTCATCACAAAACAAGCCCGAGGGAACATCAATGGAAATGATAATGGAATGCTGATGGTTGATATGCCGGATCACACCAGCTAAAAAACCTGTGACAGGTCTGTCCACCCCGCTTCCGAATAAGGCATCGATGATAATATCTTCGTCGGAATGAAAAACCGGGAGAGAACTTTTCTCCGTAATTAGAGTGCACTTGATCAAAGTCGATTCCGATAACCTGTCAAAGTTGATCTGGCAATTGGGTGAAAGTTTTTCCGGGGATCCGAAAAGGAATACTTCCGTAGTATAACCCTTCGATGCCATCAGGCGTGCAATGGCAAGACCGTCACCTCCGTTATTACCTTGTCCGCAAATAACCTTGATCTTTTTATGGCCGGGGATATTCGTGATCAGCCAGTAAAAACATGCATTGCCTGCACGTTCCATCAGGTCGATATCGGCAATGGGTTCTTTCCGGATCGTAAAAAGATCCGCTTCACGGATTTTATCAACGGCGAGTATCTTCATATTTTATTCAACCATCCCCCAGATGGGCAATAGGGCAAAAAAACCGATGATCGTGAGCAGGGCAACAATAAATACCAGGATCGAAATGATCAGGCCGATAATTGCACAAACCCTTCCGGCTTTCACATTGTTCAGGGAACTGATCGTAAAGTTGTGTGGCTGGGCATAGAACAGAAGAAGTTCTTTTCTTGCCAGCGACAAGGTGACAATGCTCAATACTATCCCAACGATCGAAATAATGTGCCACCAGCAAAATACCAGCGAAAGAATGCCAAGTACAAGGATAGTATTCGAATTGGGAAGATTCATTTGAAGTGGTGAATGATAAAAATTACTCCCTGAGGGCTGTTTTGGTTGTTCCTCCATGATCTTCTTTTTTAACTATTCAATATGTAAAGATAAATACAATTTCTATTTAAAAAAGTAGAAAAGGTGAAATTTGAATTACCCCGGCATATTATTTTCAACAGCAGGGAACCGGATCCGCATGCCTGGAAAGAATGTGTCCGGAAGATGATCTGGATAAAGAAGAAACCAATAACGAAAAACTTCTCCCGGATCATTATCAGTAAATGTTTGACCGTTTAAGAGCTGCCTGGTAACGCGCTGCATTCCTGTTGTGTTCTGCAAGTGTAACGGCGAAGTTGTGATATCCCGAAAGATCGTCTTTTGCGCAGAAATACATATAGGAATGGTGTTCGTAGTTCAGCACGGCATCAATGGAGGAAACCGATGGAAGGCAGATAGGACCGGGTGGGAGTCCGGTATATTTGTAGGTGTTATAAGGAGAGTCGATCTCTTTATGCTTGTTCAGTACCCGTTTGATTGTATAATCATTCCAGGCAAAGATCAGGGTCGGGTCGGCCTGCAATGGCCAGCCTTTTCTCAGACGGTTCAGGTAAACTCCTGCAATGACAGGTTTTTCCGTGTTTTTTGCTGTTTCTTTTTCAAGGATGGAAGCAAGGATAATAACTCCGCGGATATCGAGCGCTTCCTGGTTCATTTGCGTGAGCCGTTCATCATTCCAGAATTTCTGACGTTCCTTGTACATCCGCCTTATAAACTGATCAGCACTGGTGTTCCATAAAAATTCATAGGTGTTCGGAATGAACAATGTAAAAACGGTAACCGGTCCTACACCGAATTCCCGGAGGTAGCCGGGGTCGCGCAGAAGATGCAGGATCGAAATGGAATCTCCTTCAATCTGGGCAGCGACCTTCCCTGCGAGTTCTTCAGGATTCCTGACATTCTGCAGGATCAAACGTACCGGGTCCTGTTTTCCCGACCGTAACAGGTTAACCAGCTCAAGGTTGTTCATCCCGTCGCGGATCTTATAACGTCCCGGCCTGATTTTAACATCGTATTTTTTTTTCTGTGCCACCCATTCAAAGGACTTCATGTCCTGTAGGAAGTGATGGTCTGATAGCATGTTTTTTAAAACCTGGAAATCTGAACCTGTATGAATATATAGATAGGCAGAAGGCTGAACACCCGTTGTTACATTGGGTCGGAAGAAACTCTGGTAATAGTGGAAACCCCATCCACCGAGGCTGATAAGAACCAGCAGAATCAGGATATACCATAACCCGGAGTAGCTCGTTTTTTTTATAGAGCCAGGATTCTTTCTGGTTTTTTGCGTCATTTCAGAGACGGGTGAATTCAGTTTACATGGAAACAATGCCTCATGAATGGATCAACTGGAACATCAGCTCGTCCATCCAGCTGTTATCTAAATATCTCCATTCTTTTTTTAAACCGCATTGGCTAAATCCTGCTTTTTCAAACAAACGGATACTGGGTATGTTATCGGCCGTTATATTGCAATGAAGCATATGCAGTTTCAGGATCTCAAAACAATAACGGATCAACACCTGGAGCGCTTCTGTGGCATACCCTTTCTCCTGCTCTTCCGGCAAAACAAAGATTCCGACACCTGCGTGTTCATGATGGGGTTCAAAATCATAGAGATCTATGACCCCGATGGTTCTTTTTTCATTTTCCGGCAGGAGAAGATCAATCATCAACCTTAATTGCTTTTCTGAAAACAGATCGTGCTGCGAACTCAGGATATACTGCTCTAGCTGATGCCGTGAGTAGGGGATCAGGGTGTTCCCGACACGCCATATCATCGGGTCATTTTCGATGGTATACATAAAATCAAGATCCATCGGTTCGATGGCCCGCAAGCGTATATTGTCCCCATAAAGCAAGTTGGTAGTCATAAGCAATTCGTGATTCGTAATTGGTAGTTAAGTAACAATCTCTCCCTGAAACACCAATACTGCAGGCCCTTCAAGCCAAATATCTGAAAAAGCATTTCCTTCCTGGTGGTATAGCACCCTGAGTGTTCCTCCACGGGTCATAACATCCATAAAAGTGCGATGAGCAGGTTTTTTTACTGCATAGGCCAGCGCGGAAGCGGCTACACCGGTGCCACAGGAAAGCGTCTCATCCTCAACGCCGCGTTCATAGCTGCGTACAAAGAGACGATCATCCCGGATCTCCACAAAATCAACATTCGTTCCCTCTTCCCTGAAACGGTCATTGAACCTGATTTTCTTCGCTTCAGTAATAATATCAAAGGTTTCAACTCCCTGTGTAAAAATCACATAATGGGGCGATCCCGTATTCAGAAAAAGATGGTCTGCATCAATTTCATCTACCCTTACATCTTTCATTTTCAGGCTGATGATATCAGAGGAATCTTTTTGCGTGACCTTCCCAAGGTGTTCCCCATCGATGGCCATAAATCGAGTTTCGGATCCGGCTATCGCAAGCGACCGTGCAAAAATGATCATGCACCGTCCCCCGTTTCCGCACATCGTACTTTCCATGCCATCTGAATTGTAATAGGTCATGTGGAAATCAAAACCTGACTTTTCCGACAGCAACATCAACCCATCACCCCCGATTCCGAAATGGCGGTCGCATAAACGGGCAATCTCTTCCTTTCTCGGTTTCCATTGAAGCTGCCGGTTATCAATGAGGATAAAATCATTACCGGTGCCATGATATTTTGAAAAGGGGATTTTCATCATACAAAGCTAAGGATAAATTGGTAATGGATAATTGGCAATTGACAATTGATAATTGATAATTGATAATTATTTCGCTATACCACTATTTCGCAATTTCTCCATTTAATTTTACAAAATCCGCTATTTTTGTGAAAAAAAACAATGAATGGCGATCCTCGTCTATACAGCTTACTGAAGGAACTCAATATTTCCTTCGACTATTACGGACATCCGCCGGTAGCAACCATTGAAGAAGCCCGTAAATACTGGAAAGACATAGAAGCAGCCCATTGCAAGAACCTCTTTTTTCGAAACCACAAAGGCGACCGCCATTACCTGGTAATCATCGGATATTCTCACGATCTGCATATTCACGATCTTGAACAACGCCTGAAGCAAGGCAAATTATCCTTCGCCTCCGATCAGCGGATGATGAAGTACCTGGGGCTCACTCCCGGCTCTGTTACTCCATTCGGGCTTATCAATGACAGGGAGAAGCATGTCCATGTGTTCCTCGATGAAAACCTGAAAAAAACAAAGAAGATCAGCTTCCATCCCTGCATCAACACTGCCTCCATCGTGATTGCCTTCTCCGACCTCATAAGGTTCCTGGAGCATACCGGCAATACCTATGAATTCCTGAAACTCTATGAGTAAGTCATCAAGTTCATCAAGTTCATCAAGTTCATCAAGTTCATCAAGTTTATAAAGTTTTTAAAGTTTATAAAGTTTTTAAAGTTATAAAGTACCCTCGACCTTTTATCCGTCAGTTCACCAGTTCACCAATTCACCAATTGGTATTCGCCGATGTTTTTCAGCCTTCCGCCGAATACCGTTTTCCCACGAATTATAACCGGAATACATTTGTCTCAGAATTCTTTTTAACTTTGAAAATCATAAAACTATGGAAACTTCAGTCGAACAATTTCTCAGACGTCAGAAAATGAAAAAATTTGCCTTCGGTTTCGTCGTGATCGTAACCGGATTGCTTCTTTTGGCATTTAACTTTGACTTTTTACCCTACACCTGGAAACATGTAATCTTCTCCTGGCAGATGTTATTGATAGCCCTTGGTCTTGTCAGCATCTTTGGCAGTGACAGCCGGCTGCCGGGGATGATCCTCATCTTTATCGGCGGCTTTTTTCTGATCCCGGAGATCTTCGTCATGCATATTTCTTTCTTTAAGCTTTTCTGGCCGTTCATCCTGATCGGCATCGGGTTAATGATCCTGTCCAAACGGGGAATGCATGGAAGGTGGAGACACAGATTCGAATCCTCAGCTACACCGCTACCCGATGAAGGGTACATCAATGAAACTAATATTTTCAGCGGATCCAAACACAGGGTGAGCAACCAGGTGTTCAAGGGAGGTAAAATCAGTAATATTTTCGGAGGAACCGAGATTGACCTGACCCACGCTACTCTCCAGGAAGGACAAACAGAATTGGTTATCGATTGTATTTTCGGAGGGGTTACCCTGATCGTTCCTGCTGATTGGAAAGTGATCATCAATATGAACGCAATTATGGGAGGCTTTTCCGATAAACGCCTGGTCATAAAGGAATCTATTGATCCCAATAAAGTTCTGATTATAAGAGGGTCGGCAATATTCGGAGGCGGCGACATAAAATCCAATTAAGAATTTGTTGTATATGAACCGACACCCGGTCCTTCAGAACATCAGAACGTCTTTACTCTATTTCGGAATCTGGATCCTTCTTGCAGGGATCCATTTTTTCTTGCTTGGCTTCTATTATGATATTCCGATTCGAATATCCATTACCGATGCCCTGGTCTTTAATATTATTTACAGTATTCTTGGATTGATCCTCTGGTATGCGATCCGCTTCGCCCAACCTAAAGATCCTTCATTTTCCACACTTGTTATCTACCAGGTTACATTCCTTGTGGTTCTCCTCATTGTCTGGGCAGGAAGTTCGTACTCCCTGCTTAAAGTAATTTTCCCCACCCATCTTAAGTACCTGGATTTCCTTGATAACTCCATCCCCTGGCGGCTGATCAGTGGGACTTTCTTTTATTTCCTTCTGGTATTGGTTTATTACCTGGTCATCTATTATATTAACCTCCAGGAAAAGACAAAAGCTGAAGGCAGGTTGAATGAAATGGTCCGTGAATCCGAACTGAATCTGTTGAAATCGCAGATCAATCCTCATTTTTTATTTAACAGTCTGAATTCGATCAGTTCGCTTACTATCACCAACCCGGAACAGGCGCGTGAAATGACCATTAAACTCTCTGATTTCCTCCGTTATTCGGTGTCGATGGGCAATAGCCGGTTTTCCACATTGGGAAAAGAAATTGAACATATCCGGAAATACCTGGATATTGAAAAGATCCGCTTCGGGACAAAACTTCAATATGCTTTTACCATTGATGAAGCATGCCTTGATTGCGAGATTCCTGTAATGATCCTGCAACCTATATACGAGAATGCAGTGAAGCACGGTGTCTATGAAAGTACTGGCGAGGTAACCGTGCAGACCACAACCCGGGATGTACAGGGTTATCTCGAGATTCTCATCACCAATGATTTTGAACCCGGCGCCCCTTCAAGAAAAGGAACCGGGATCGGATTAGCCAACATCCGGGAGCGGATGAAACTAATATATAAGGATGAACAATTGCTGACAACACAGGTAAAAGGCAATAAATTTGAAGTGCTTCTGATTTTACCACAAAGGCAAATAGATCGTATGTTTGAATAAAGCATAGATCTTCGGAAAATTTCTAAGTTTATAATGCCAAAAACATAAACTTAAAAAACCAAAGACCTATGCAAACACAAAGTAAACGAATTGATTTTA
>Ga0182027_10001543_pt1 | contig 38329 bp, 27 predicted proteins | sample 712E1DmetaG_FD_121300 | JGI IMG/M metagenome (GOLD analysis project Ga0182027, IMG submission 121300) | Permafrost microbial communities from Stordalen Mire, Sweden - 712E1D metaG (Illumina Assembly) | ecosystem: Environmental > Terrestrial > Soil > Wetlands > Permafrost | place: Sweden...
AAAGCCCAAAGTCTACGCCCTCGCCCCGAATGCGGGAACCGTTTACGAAATCGACGTGGCGTCGCTCGCCGTCAGCCGCCGGGCTTGGGCCGGCAACCAGGCCGTGGCCATGCGGCTTTCGCCCCGTAACGATGCCCTCTGGGTGCTGTACCGCGATCCGGCCTCCCTGGTCGAGCTGCCTTTCAGCTCCTTTCGGCCGGCCCGCCGCATCGCGTTCCCCGCGCCGCCGGAGAATTTCGATGTCAGTGACGAAGGCCGCGCCGCCATCGCCAGCCGTAAGGGCCGCTCCATCTCCATCGTCTCGCTCTCCCGCGCCGCCATCGAGCGCACCATCGCCTTTGGCGGCGAGCCCGCCCTGGTCCAGTTCCGCAAGGACGGCCAGCTTCTGATGGCCGCCGGCCCGCTTGATCGCAGCCTGGTCGCCTACGACGTCCCCACGGGCAAGACCGTGGTCCGCCTGCCTCTGCCCCTGGCGCCGCGGCACTTCTGCGTCAGCCCCGATGGCGGCCAGCTTTTCATCACCGGGGACGGCATGGACGCCGTCGTTATCGTGTTCCCCTATAGCACCGAAATCGATCAGACCGTGCTCGCGGGCCATGCCCCCGGCGCCATGGCGGTCACCGAAACGTCCAATTCCTACCTGCTTGTGGCCAATCCCGATTCCAACAGCATCACCGCGCTCGACATGTACACCCGCCGCTTGGTGGCGGTGGTTCAGGTAGGACAGGCGCCCGGCGAAATCGTCCTCACGCCGGACCACCAGTACGCTTTGACTATCGACGAACAGTCCGGCGACCTTGCCGTGATTCGCCTGACTACGTTCGCGGAGGACTGGGTGCGCCGCTACAAGTCGGCATCGCTGTTCACCATCGTGCAAGTCGGCGACCGTCCAGCCGCCGCCGTCGTCGTGGGATACCGGGGTTGATCCCTACTCGGCGCTGAACCGGTACACCGTGGTGGAGGCGAACTTCCCGCCCGCGCGCAAGATGCAGGTGGGGAAATCCGCGTGGTTCGGCGTATCCGGGAAGCGCTGCGTCTCGAGACAAAAGGCGGACCTCCGGCCGTACGCCTTGCCGCTCTTGCCGATGGCCGCGCCGTCGAGGAAGTTGGCCGTATAAAGCTGCATTCCCGGCTCCGTGGTCAGCACCTCCAGCACCCGGCCGGTTTTCGGGTCCACCACGCGCGCGGCGTCCCGCAGCGTTCCCATCGCGCCGTTCACCACGAAGTTGTGGTCGTACCCGCAGCCGCGCTCGAGTTGCTCGTCCGCCTGGCCGATGCGCGCGCCAATCGCCGCCGGATGCCGGAAATCGAATGGCGTGCCTTCCACGGGGCGCAGTTCGCCGGTCGGAATCAGCCCTGCGTCCACCGGCGTCATGCGGTCGGCGTAGATGCGCGCTACATGGTCCAGAATGTCGCCGCTGCCTTCTCCCGCCAGATTGAAATAGGAATGGTTGGTCAGGTTCACCACCGTGTCCTTGCTCGTCCTGGCGGAGTAGTCGATGCGCAGTTCGTTCTTGCGGGTCAGCGTGTAGACCGCCGTCACCGTCAGCTCTCCGGGATAGCCTTCTTCGCCATCCGCGCTGGCGTAAGTCAGTTCGAGCGCCGCATCGTCGCCCGGCAGTTCGCGCGCGGCCCACACCGCTTTGTCGAAGCCGCGAATGCCGCCGTGCAGCGAATTTGCGCCATTGTTGCACGCCAGCGCGTATTCCACGCCGTTCAGCGCGAATCGCCCCTTGGCGATGCGGTTGGCGTAGCGTCCCACCAGCGCGCCTGGATAGAACGTGCTCTTCAAGTAGCCATCGAGCGTGTTGAAGCCGAGCACGACGTCGGCAATGCGGCCCGTCCGGTCCGGCGTCTTCAGCGACACGATGGCGCCGCCGTAGGTCGTGATGGATGCCTCCATCCCACTCGAGTTGGCGAGAGTGTAGAGGTCCGCCGCCTCGCCGGCCGCGGTCTTTCCGAATGGTTGTTTAGTCATAGGAATCCACTTTCGTTCAGGATTTCGCCCCGCGTTGGCCATAGAACGCCCCGGCGCCGTGTTTCCGCAGGAAGTGCCGGTCGAGCAGCGCGCGCGGGATGGGAACCGCCGCCGAATTGACGCTCAGCGTCGCCCATGCCAGCGCCGCCACTTCTTCCAGAAGCACCGCGTGGTGGGCGGCTTCCCCCGCATCCCGTCCCCATGTGAACGGCCCATGTCCCGCCACCAGCATCGCCGGCATTTCCAAAGGGTCGCGCCCCGCCAGCGCCCGGATGATGGCCGCGCCGGTCGAGGCTTCTTCGGTCCGCACCTCTTCGTCGGACAATTCCTGCGTCACCGGCACTTCGCCCCGGAAATAATCGGCGTGCGTGGTGCCCAGGCACGGAATCGGCCTGCGCGCCTGCGCCCAGACCGTGGCATGGCGGGAGTGCGTATGCACCACTCCGCCGATCTCCGCGGAAAAACGGTACATCGCCAAATGCGTATCCAGATCCGAGGAGGGCCGCATCGCGCCATCCACCGTCTTGCCGTCCAAATCCAGAATCGGCAAGTCCTCCGCGCGCATGCTCGCATAGGGCACGCCGCTCGGTTTGATGGCGATCAGGCCGCGCGCGCGGTCTATCCCGCTGGCGTTTCCGAACGTAAACAACGCCAACCCCCGGCGGGACAATTCCAGATTGGCATCGAGCACTTCCTCACGCAACGTCTGTAGCAGCATCGTTCCTATTGTGCGCCTCTTTGGCGATTCGCCGCAGCAGCGGCAGTACGCCGCCCATGGCCACCGGCTCGGCCGCTTTACGGCCCAATCCGAAGTACGCGCCGCGCCACGCCGCGTAGAGTTCTTGATACGCCGCGGCCGCCTTCGCCTCCGGTTCGATAACGCGGAATTTCGGGCACAGCCTGCGCTGCGCTTCCTCGATATTGCGGAACGCGCCCGCGGCCAAAAATGCGAAAATGGCCGAACCCAGGCTCGTGACCTCGGTTTCAGGCACCAGCACCGGCTTGTTCAAGACGTTGGCGTAAACCCGGTTCAACACTTCGTTCTTCTGCGGGACGCCGCCGCCGTTGATCACGCGGCGGATGGGAACTCCGTGCTCCGCCATGCGGTCGAAGATCACCCGCGTGTGGAAGGCCGTGCCCTCGATGGCGGCGAACAACTCGTCCTGCGCCGTATTGAGCAGCGTCCACCCGAACGTAACGCCGCCCAGTTCCGGGTTAACCAGCACCGTGCGGTCGCCGTTGTCCCAAGTGAGGCGCAACAGGCCGGTCTGGCCGGCGCGGTACTCGCCGAGACCTTCGGAAAGCGCCGCCACGTTGCTTCCCGCGCGGCGCGCGATGGCCTCGAAGATGTCGCCCGTCGCCGAAAGTCCGGCTTCAATCCCCGCCATCGACGGATGCACCGACCCCGGCACTACCCCGCACACGCCGGGAATCAGACTCGCCGCGGGGGCGATCGCCATGATGCACGTGGAAGTGCCCACCACGTTGACCACGTCTCCGGCTTGCACCCCCGCGCCAATGGCGTCCCAGTGCGCGTCGAACGCGCCAACGGGGATGGGGATCCCCGCGCGCAGCCCCAGCTTGGATGCCCACTCGTTGGAAAGGCCGCCGGCGATTTGGTCGCTGGTGGCGTAGCGGCCCGCCAGGCGTTCCCGCACGCCCTTCAACAGCGGATCCACTTCCACCAGGAAGTCCTCCGGCGGCAGCCCGCCCAGCGAAGCGTTCCACATCCACTTGTGCCCCATGGCGCAGATGGAGCGCGGCGCCTGGCGCGCATCGCGGATGCCGCAGAGCGTGGCCGCGGCCATATCGCAGTGTTCCAGGGCAGTACAGAACCGGCCGCGCTTCTCCGGGTTGTGGCGCAGCCAATGCAGCAGCTTCGAGAAGCCCCATTCGGAGGAATACACCCCGCCGCACCATTCGATGGCCGCCAGCCCCGTACGATGCGCGGTCTCGGTGATGAGCGCCGCTTCGCGCCACGCCCGGTGGTCGCACCAGAGATAATAATCGTCGATCGGTTGCAGGTGTTCGTCCACCGGAACGACGCTCGACCCGGTGGTATCGATGGCGATGGCCTCGATGGCGCCGCCCGCAACCTTCGCCGACGCCAGCGCCTTTGCCATGGCTTCGGCCAGCGCGCGCATGTGGTCGGCGTGGCTTTGTGTGGCGAGGTTCGGGTCGTCGCGCCGCCGGTTCAGCGGATATTCGGCCACTCCCGACCCAATCCGCCCGCGCTCGCTGTCCACCACCGACACGCGCACGCTCAGCGTCCCGTAATCCACTCCCGCTACGATTGCCATGGGATCTCCTGGTGGGGCGGGCCTCCTGGCCTGCCTTCTTTCAGGGCAGGGCCCGAAGGTCCGCCGCACATCCCTACTGGTGCCAGTACATGTCCCAGCCAAGATAGTTCTTAGCGGCTTCGTACACGGCCGCGCCGGCCGTCGCGCTCAGGTTCGTCGCCACATGGTGCTCGAATCCGTTCTCGCAGATGTACCGCAGCAACTGCTGCAGCCGCGGAATCTCCACCACGCCCGCGCCGCCGAAGGTCTCGAGCGGATCGTCGGTGAACCGCCCGCTGCCCACGTAGCCGCGGATCTTGCCCGCCGCGTCGTCCGTGGAGAAGCGCGCGTAGCTCATGGGCGATGCCTTCACCCGGCCCACGCAGGTACCGAACGTGTTCAGCTTGCCCACCGAACCCGCGATGATCTCCTGGTAATCCATGCGCACGTCCTTGAAGAAATGCTTCGGCAGATTGCTGCAATGGAAGCAGACGGCCTTATCCGGGTCTCCGCCGTAGTTGTTGTTCCAGTCGAGCAGGGCGCTGGGGGTCTCCGAAGCCAGCCGCAGCGCATGCATCGCCACCACGCCCGGCACGTCCACCTCGCACGCGCTCGACATCAGCCCGTTGCTCATCATGCTCATGACGGTGCACGGCACCACCCCGAAGTACTCCTCCATGGATGTCCAGCACTGCACCGCGGTCACGTCCAGGTCGTTTTCCCCCATCCAGTCCGCGACTACCACTCCCAGCTTCGCCATCTTCTGCAGCGCGCTGGCCGGGACGCCCTCCGTGGGAACGTACGCGCGGATGGCCTCCACCTGCGCCTGCACCTTCGCATCCGTGGCCCCAAGCTTGGCGATGCGGCCGAACACCTCGGACAGGTCCAATGGCTCTACGCTAATGCCGCTCACTTCCAAAAGCTTCTCGCTGTAGCGGACCGTCTTGAACGCCGCCGGACGCGCCCCCAGCGCTCCGATGCGCAGCTTGCGCAGTCCTTTGGTCACCCGGCACACCCCGGCGAACCACTCCAGATCTTTCTTGAACTCGTCCGATTCCAGGCCCTCGGTGTGCAGCGTGGTCAGCGAATACGGAATCCGGTACTGCTTCAGGTTGTTGCAGATGCTCATCTTGCCGCAGAAGCTGTCGCGCCGGTCGACGATCAGCATCTTGGCCGGAGTATCCGGAAACGCGTGTACCAGCACCGGGACGTTCAAATCCGCCAGCCGCAGCGCGTCGGCCATGGCGCTTTCCTCGCCGAAGTTCGGCAAGGTGACGATGACGCCGTCGATGCGGTCGCGGTTCTGGCGGAACAGCTCCGCCACGATCTTCGCGTGAGCGCGGCTCTCCACCGCGCCGTGCTTGGTCTGGTCGGGCGTCGGGCATACTACTTCGTGCCCGGCGGCCTTCAGCGCCGCGATGATCTGCTCGCGTCCGCTGCGAGCCAGGTGATCGGGGAAGAAACCGCGATTTCCAACAATGATTCCGAATGTCATAGGCATGCCAGGGCTCCTTTATTTCTTGCCGAACGGATAAAACTTGATCGTGTAGATGCCGCCGATAACCAGCATAACGCCACCCCACCAGATGTCGGGGTGCAACTCGCTCAGGGCGCGGCCCGACGGGGGCAGCGTTAGCGCGTAAAGGCCGTAGGCGAGGATCACGATGCCGTAGAAGGCCACCAGCGCCCCCGTAAAGAACCAGACCGAGATTGGAGTTTTGCTTGTCATGTGGGTTACCAGAAATAGATGTTAAGCGCGGCCAGAATCACCGCCACCAACACGGCCCAGAAGACCGGCCTTTGGAACAGAGACAGGTCCTTTTCGCTGGGAATCTCGGTGCAGCCGTAGACCAGGCCCTTCAACTCGCTTTCGGGCTTGGGCTTGGTCAGGTAGCTCACCGCCACCGTCACGATCACGCACACCAGCCAGGACCACAACGCGCGGTACATGTCTTCAGCCATATCCTTGGCGCCGGCCGAAAGGGCGATGTAGCGCAAGGCGGCCGGGTCCGCCTTCACCCAGCCCCACATGCCGATGGCGCTCACCGTGCCGCACAACAGACCCCAGAAGCCGCCGGCGGGCGTGGCCCGCTTCCAGAACATGCCCAGCACCACCGTTCCCAGCAGCGGAGCGATGAAGAAGCTGAACAACGCTTGCACGTAAACCATGATGCTCGAGAACTGCATCACCAGGTACGCCGTCCCAATGCTGATCATCACGCCGCCGATGGCGCTCCAACGGCCCATGGTCACGTAGTGGGCGTCGGCCGCATTCTTGCGGATGCCCGCGCGGTAAATATCGTAGGTCCAAACCGTGGCGAAAGCGCTCACGTTGCCCGCCATGCCGGACATGAAGCCGGCGATCAGCGCCGTGATGCCGAGCCCCAGCAGCCCCGGTCCGAAGTAGTGCGCCAGCATCAGCGGCAGCACCTCGTTATAGCTGTGGGCGCCGGAAGCCAGCGCGGCGGTCTCGCCCGTCAACTTCATGGGCAGCACCGCCAGTCCTAACAATCCCGGAAGGATGACGATGAAGGGAACCGCCATCTTGAAGGCCGCTCCGATGATGGGCGCCATCCTGGCCGACCGCAAATCCTTGGCGGCGAGCACGCGCTGCACCACCAGGAAATCCGTAGTCCAGTATCCGAAGGAGATGACCCATCCCAGGCCGAGCACGATGCCGGTCCAGTGAATGCCCATGGGATTCGCGCTGAACGAACCGAGCCCGCTCCACAGGTGCGTGTACTGCGCCGATCCCAGATTGGTCAAGATCCGCGCCTTCAGTCCGCCCCACCCTCCGGTTTCGATCAAGCCGAGGATCGGCACCAGCAGAGCCCCCATCCAGATCAGGAAGAACTGCAGCACCTCATTGAAGATGGCCGACCGCAGCCCGCCCAGGGACACGTAGATGGCCACCGTGATGGAGGAAACCCAGATGCTAAAGTAGATGTCCCATCCCAGCACCACTTTCAGGACCAATGCCATGGCATACATATTGATGCCCGACATCAGCACGGTCATGAAAGCGAAGCAGACCGAAGAGAGCGCCCGGCTCGATTCGCCGTAGCGCAGTTTGAGATAGCCCGGCACCGAATGCGTCTTCGAGATGTAGTAGAACGGCATCATCACGACGCCCAGGAACAGCATGGCGGGTATCGCGCCAATCCAGTACCAGTGCGTCGCGAGAATGCCATATTGGTAGGCGGCCGCCGCCCAACCCATCAGTTCCAAGGAGCCGAGATTCGCGGAGAGGAAGCTCAGGCCCGCCACCCAGGCCGTCATCTCGCGCCCCGCCAGGAAGAAATCTTCTCCCGTGCTGGAGCGGCCCTTCAGGTAGAAACCCACCAACAGCACAGCCGCGAAGTAGGCTCCGATGATGACTAGATCGACGGAATGGAGAACGATAATGTGGGAGGTCATATTCCGATTCGGCGAATATACATAGTAGCAGGGGGATTCCGAGCCAATATACCATCGTGCGCGCCCGCGTCAACCCCCGCCCCGGCCTTCAATTCGCCTGCTTGGACCGGTAGAACTCCTGCATCACGAAGAAGGCTTTTTTCTTTTCGCCGCGGACCGACACCAGGCCTTTGCGGTTGAAGTAGTCCTGAATGCCCGGCAGGCTCCGCCGGGGGCTGCGGAAGTCCATCAGCACCCATGGCGTAGTCCCCCGCAGCGTCGGGATCCGGCTTAACATCTTCACTTGATGTTGGAACACGTTTTCCTGGTACTCCTCCGTGAATCTGGCCATCGCGTCGCCGTGCATGCCGTACAGCGCATCCGCGCCGAACTCACTCATGATCAGCGGCTTGTCATAGACGATTTTCCACGTTGTGCGGTCGGCCTTGTCGGGCAGTCCGTCGTACCAGCCCAGGTACTCGTTACACCCGAGCACATCCACGGCCGCGCCTAGAGGGTCGTTGAGGATCACCGGGTTGGCCGCCGGCGCGTCGCCCTCCGAATGGTGCTCCATGGCGGCCGTCAGCAGGCGCGTCGGGTCCTGCGCCCGTACCTGTTCCACCAACTTCGTCAGGAACGCCGTGCGGGCCTCTCCCACGGGCGTCTCGTTGGCCACCGACCAGAGGATAATCGAAGCCCGGTTCTTGTCGCGCGTTACGCTTTCCGCCACCTGGTTGCTGGCATTTGCGAAGGTGTCCTTGTTCTCCCAGTCGATGGTCCAATAGACCGGCGATTCGGACCATACCAGCAGACCCATGCGGTCGGCCTCGCGAAGCATGTTTTCATTGTGAGGATAGTGGGCCAGCCGGACGAAATTGCATCCCATCTCCTTTGCCCAGCCAAGCAGCGTCCGCGCGTCCTCCACGCTGAACGCCCGGCCGGCGCGGAACGGCGCCTCCTCGTGCACCGACACGCCGCGTAGAAATATCGGCTTCCCGTTGAGCAGGATTTCCGTCCCGCGCGTTTCGATGCTACGGAACCCTATCGGCTCCTGTATCGAATCGGTCTCCGCCGCGATCTCCACCTTGTACAGTTTTGGCTGGTCGGGCGACCACAGCGTCAGGTTAGCCGGAAAGCTCACCGCGGCGTATCCGCTGGCATCCGTGTCGACCGTAACGGAGGCGCCGGCCTCGGGAATCTTGATCGACACCCGCTGCGCCGCGCGGGGTCCGTCCAGCTTCACCCATCCCGCCACCACGTTCCGCGACCCTTTCTTCAACTGCACAAAGTAATCGTGGATATAGGTCTCCGGAACCTCGATCAGGGACACGCCGCGCGTCAGGCCGCCGTAGTTCCACCAGTCCGTGTTGACCGTGGGGACTCCGTCTCGCCGCCGCTTGTTGTCCACCTTGACGACCACGAAGTTATCCTTGGGCCTTATCTTCCCAGTGACTTCGAAGGCGAACGGCGTGAACCCGCCGGTATGCGATCCCAGCTTCTCCCCGTTGAGGTAGACCATAGCTTCGTAGTTCGCCGCGCCGAAATAGAGCATCAGGCGCGTCCCGGGTTTAACCTCGTAATCGAAGGAACGCTTGTACCAGACCGTGCCTTCATAGAAGAAGAGGCTCTCCCGTTGCGAATTCCAGTCGCCCGGGACGTCGAGCGTGGGCGAAGAGTCGAAATCGTACTCGATGAGCTCGCTCTTATCCTTGGGCTTGGCATTCCGGAAATAGCCGTCCGTCGAGGGCTGCAAACGGTAATCGTAGTATCCGTTTTCGTACGGGTCCACAATCGTGCGCCACTTTCCATCCAGGCTGACGGCGCGGCGTCCGCCCGGATTAGCGATTGCGGTCGCCGGCGCGCCTCGCAACTGCAGGCAAACCGTCAGAATGGCCAGGGCTATGAAGATTTTCATGATTTTCGCTCCAGAAGGTCATTAGAGCAGAATGCTCCGCGGCCGGGGGACTGGAGCCGGGAACTTCGACGGCGCCGGTGGTTTGGCCAGGGTTTTCAGCCGCCTGCTAGACTGTGGTGCGTGAAGCTGCTGCGCTCTTTCTTCTGGGCGGCGATCGCGTTCGCGGCCGCGGTCTGCCTGGGCGGCATCGCGATCTTCCGCGGCGAGCGCATCAATAGCGCCTGGCTGGTGGTGGCGGCCGGGTGCGCCTACGCTACCGGCTACCGCTTCTATGGCAAGTTCATCGCCACGCGCGTGCTGGCGCTCGACGACCAGCGCGCCACGCCGGCCGAGCGGCTGCGCAACGGCCAGGATTTCGAACCGACCAATAAGTGGATCCTGTTCGGCCATCACTTCGCCGCCATCGCCGGCCCGGGCCCCCTGGTCGGCCCCGTGCTGGCGGCCCAGTTCGGCTATCTGCCAGGGACGCTTTGGATCGTCATCGGCGCCGTGCTCGGCGGCGCGGTGCAGGACCTCATTATCCTGTTCGCCTCCATGCGGCGCGACGGCAAGTCGCTCGGCCAAATGGCGCGCGAGGAAATCGGCAAGGCCGGCGGGTTTGCCGCCACCGTCACGGTGTTGCTCATCACCATCATCATGCTGGCGGTAATGGCGCTGGTGGTGGTCAACGCGCTGCGCGGCAGCCCCTGGGGGACCTTCACCATCGCGGCCACCATGCCCATCGCCGTCTTCATGGGCTTGTACCTGCGGTACTGGCGGCCCGCCAAGGTCCTCGAGTGCTCCGCCATCGGTTTCGCGCTCCTGGTGGCCGCCATTCTCGGCGGGCGGGCGGTGGCGCAATCGGCCAGCCTCGCTCCCTGGTTCACCCTGAGCGCGCTGGCGCTGGCGGGGGCCGTCATCGTCTATGGATTCCTGGCCAGCGCGCTGCCCGTCTGGCTGCTCCTGGCGCCGCGCGACTACCTCAGCACCTTCGTCAAGCTGGGAGTGGTGCTGATGCTGGCCGCCGGCATTGCGCTGGTGCGGCCGCAGCTCCAGCTTCCGGCCTTCACCCGGTTTGTGGATGGCACGGGGCCGATTTTCGCCGGCAAGATCTTCCCCTTTTGCTTTATCACCATCGCCTGCGGGGCCGTCTCCGGGTTCCATTCGCTGATCGCCTCCGGCACCACTCCCAAGATGATCGCCAAGGAGGGCCACGCTCTGCCGCTGGGCTACGGGGCCATGCTGGCCGAGAGCTTCGTGGCGATGATGGCCTTGATCGCCGCCTGCACCCTGCAACCGGGCGTGTATTTCGCCGTGAACTCCCCCGCCGGGCTGGTCGGCGCCACGCCTCAGGCGGCCGCCGCCGCCATCTCCTCCTGGGGCTTTCCCGTGAGCGCGGCCGGAATGGCGGACCTGGCGCGCGACGTCGGCGAAAAGACGCTTTTTGCCCGCACCGGGGGCGCTCCCTCGCTGGCGCTTGGAATGGCTCACATTTTTGCGGGGGGGACGCCCTTCGGCGCCGGCGGACGCCTGGCCATCGGCTTCTGGTACCACTTCGCCATCATGTTCGAGGCCCTCTTCATCCTGACGATTATCGACGCCGGCACGCGCGTTGGCCGCTTCATGCTGCAAGACCTCCTGGGCCACGCGTGGAAGCCCCTCGGACGGACAAGCTGGATGCCCGGCGTAACCGCGGCCAGCGCCGCCATGGTCATGGCTTGGGGCTACTTCCTGATTCAGGGCGTGCGCGACCCGCTCGGCGGCATCAACTCGCTGTGGCCCCTGTTCGGCATTGCGAACCAGTTGCTGGCTGCTATCGCGCTCTGCCTGGCCACCACCATCCTGGTGAAAATGCACGGCCTGAAGTTCGTCTGGATCACCTGTGCGCCGCTCGGATGGCTGGTGACCGTAACGTTTACCGCGGCGTGGCAGAAGATCTTCTCCCCCGCGCCGGCCATCGGCTTCCTGGCTCAGGCAGCCCATCTCGAAGCCTCCCTGCGCGCCGGCGCGGCAGGCAGCCCAGCCGCGGCGGTCGAGGCCCTCATTTTCAACGCCCGTCTGGACGCGGCCGTCTGCGGAATCCTCCTGCTCCTCGTGGCCGTGATTCTGGTGGATTCCCTGCGCCTGTGGATCGGAATCCTGCGCGGCGTCCGCGAGCCTCGCTTGCGTGAGTCTCCCTTCGTGGTTTCGCGGCTGCATATGGAGGAGCTATGAACCGCCTGCGGCGGATGGGAAAGCTGGCGTGGGCGCTGCTCCGCGAACTGGCGGACGAGAGCGCTTACCAGCGGCGCCTGCGGGCGCAGGGCCGGCGGGATTCGCCCGAAGAGTGGCGCCGCTTTACGGAGGAGCGCTACCAGGCGCGTTTCACGCGGTCGAAATGCTGCTGAAAATGGGGGGTTAAGGATCGCTCGACCTACTACTCCTTGACCCAGCCGATTACAAGCTGGAATTGGAGAACAGCCAGGTTCGGGTTGCGCGCGTCAAGCGCGGTCCGCGGCAAAGCCCGGCGCTGCTTGCAATACAAGGCGAACTGTTGTAGGTCTAGCTATATCGGGGCCGCCGAGGCTCCGGCCAAGGAGGGTGGCTTATGGTTCCCCGGAAGACCCTGTCGCGCCGGGAGTTGCTGGCCGCGGCGGGCGGGTTGGCCGCGGCGGGTCTGGCCAGAGGACAGACGCAGCCCGCGCCCGCGTCGCCCGTTGCCATCGCGCGCTGCCGTGCCTACGACAAGACCTTCGACGATGCCCTCAGCGCCAGCTTGGACAAGATCGGCGGCATCGGTTCGCTCGTGAAGGGCAAGACCGTGGCCGTGAAACTGAACCTGACGGGCAATATCACGCGCTACCCGAACCGGCCGGAGCTGCCTTACCGCAACGATCCTGCGACGGTGCTATCGCTGGCGCGGCAACTGGCGCGCGCGGGCGCCGCGCGGATCAGGTTCGTCGAATCCTTCTTTCCGGCGAAGCAGGACCTCGAACTGTGGGCGCGCTATGGCCTGGACGTGAACGCCATCAACAACGTGGGCTGCAAGGTGGAGTGGGAGAACGCCCAGAATATGGGACAGGCCAAGCAGTACACGCGCATGAAAGCGCCGTGGGGAGGCTACATCTTCCCGGCGTTCGACCTGAATCACTCGTTCGCCGATTGCGATGTGTACGCGTCGCTGTCCAAACTGAAGCACCACTGGCTGGCGGGCGTCACCATGACTCTCAAGAACAACTTCGGGAACACGCCTTGCTCGCTCTACGGCGGCGACTGCGGGCCCGACGGCAACGAGGACCCCAAGGGGGAGCGCGGCCCAGTCTGCCACAATGGCACGGCGGCCCCTCCGAAGGGCGTCCCGCAGGAACTGAACCGCGAATCCCCCAGGGAGCCGGGCTATCGCATTCCACGCATCGTCGCCGATCTGGTGGGCGTTCGCCCCGTGGACCTGACCATCGTGGACGGAGTCGAATCCATCCGCGGCGGCGAAGGCGCGTGGAACGCCGGGGTTTCCATCGTCAAGCCCGGCGTCGTGCTGGCTGGCCGGAACGCCGTCTGCACCGACGCCGTGTGCATGGCGGTGATGGGCTACGACCCACGCGCGGAGCGTGGCGCAAAGCCCTTCCTGCGCGGCAACAACGCGCTGCGCCTGGCCGAAGCGGTGGGAATCGGCACGACGGATCTTTCGAAAATCGAGGTGGCCGGCCTCAGCGTCAGGGAAGCCTACTGCGATTTCGGGCCGGGTGCGACGGGGTAATTCCGGCCGCATCCTTCCCGTGGGCCCGGCGAGCGTGACGAAGGCGTCCGGCGCCGCGCCAACAGTGAGAAAATGGAGCGAGGTTCGGATGCGCCATAACTTGGGGACAGGAGCTGCCGCGGCGGCTCTCTGGATGATGTCGATTCCGGGACTGGCATCCGCCCAGCCCGCGGCGGGCGCCATCGATGGCGCGGTGAAGGACAGCTCCGGAGCGGCGGTGGCGGGGGCGATCGTCACCTTGGAATCCGCCGCGTCCATAGGCCAACGGACCACGGTTGCGGACGACGCCGGATCTTTTCACTTTTCCGAAGTGCAGCCGGGGAATTACAGGATCAGCATCGCCGCCGGGGGATTCGCGGTTTGGACGGCAGACGTAGCGGCCGGTTCGGGCGAGAACCAACCGGCGCTCTCCGCCGTGCTACAGGTGGCTTCCGTGTCCACCACGGTGGATGTTCTCCCCCCGCACGAACTGGCCGCGGAGCAACTGAAGACCGAGGAGAAGCAGCGCGTGCTGGGCGTGTTTCCGCACTACCGGGTCACCTACGATCCGAATGCGGCGCCGCTGAGCGCCGGGCAGAAATTTCAGCTCGGCTGGAAGAGCTTCGTCGATCCGGTTGTGTTCCTGACCACGGGGATCGGGGCGGGAATCCAGCAGGCGCGGAACAATTACCCGGATTTCGGCCAGGGAGCGGCAGGCTATGCGAGGCGTTACGGGGCGCTGTACGGCGATCATGTCATCGGCGTCATGGTTCGCCATGTGGCAGTGCAGGCGGTCCTGCACCAGGACCCCCGCTACTTTTACAAAGGAACAGGCAGTTTCGGCTCGCGACTGCTCTATGCCATCGGTACCGCCTTCGTTTGCAAGGGCGATAACGGGCGCTGGCAGCCGGACTATTCCGATGTGGTGGGAGGCGCCGCCGCGAGCGAGTTAACGAGCCTGTACTATCCCGCCACCTCGCGGCCCGGGCTGCGGCTTTTTCATAACGTGCTGTTGGGTTTCGGCGGCAGAGCGGAAAACCATCTGATGGAACAGTTCGTGTTGCGCTATATCACCACGCACGCGCGAAGAGGGGCGGCCGCGGTTCAGGCGATTTTGCGCGAGGGAACGCCGGTGACGCTTCTTTCGGTGGAGGACTTGAGTTCCAAGACGGCGGAGAACGGGGGACCGATCGACTTTGTGCTGGCGAACGATATTCAGGTGGGCGGCGCGACGATTGCCAAGATCGGCTCAATGGCCCAGGGCCAGGCCAGTTATGCCAGCGCGCCGGACGGAGAGGGTGCGGCGATGCGCGTGGGACTCGATCGGGTGCGCCTCAGGGTGGGCAGCACGGACGTACCGCTCAGAAGCAACCAGGCGCGAGGGGGCGCCGGCGCATTGAAGTATCACCGGCTGGAAGGGTCGGGCAGGATAGCCATCGAGTTGTACGTGGCGGCGGATGTCGCGATCGCGCCAGCGAAGTGAACGAGGGGGAAGAAGGGGTCTGCGCCGGAGCGATTTGCGCCTCAACGAGCGGCGGACGGGGCTTGGGGAAACGGCCGAAACGGGCGCCTTTTGGGCAAATGCCCAAACTCGTTTGCGTAAGTGATTTAAAATCAGAAATCTCGAATTGAGATTTGGGCGTTTTGCCCAAAACGGCGAAACCGCGGACGAACGCGCCGCGGACGCTGCGTCCGGCGATGGTTCATCGTTTGCCGCGCGGACCAAATCAGGCGAACAGTTCCTGCGCGCGTTGCACGCGCTCGCGCACCTGCACGCCGTGCGGACAGTGAATCGAGCAGGCGCCGCAATCGGCGCAGCGGACGTCGCGCACCGGCGCAGCGCGGCCAGAAGATGTTCGACGTCGATCTGCTGGTGGCCGTAGCGGACCGCCTTGTTCTGGGCGGTCTTGATGGCCTCCTGGAGCTATTCGGTGAAACGACTGAGGTCCATGCTCCTCTTGTCGCGCCGCCGCTTGCTAGTCTGAAGGACATGGCTTTGAGACTAAGGGCCGCCAATCCAGCCGCCGCGCTGACGCGACGCGCATTTCATGCCACGCTGGCGGGCTTGGCGATGTCCGCGCAGGCTGCCTCCGGCGCCTCCCCGGCCGATCCGACGCCGGCGTTGCGGGCGCTGTTTCTCGATTGGTGCGAGGCGCTGCTGCGGTTGCAGATCGACGCTCCGTCCAACGCGGCGGAGCACGGCGCCTTTCGTTGCCCGGCGTGCGACTTCCTGCATGGGCGCTGCGCGGATGCGGTTTACCCATTGCTGACGGCTGCCCGGTTGACGAACTCCCACCGTTACCAACTGGCGGCCATTCGAGCGATGAACTGGGCTCGCAATGTCGATGCGCCCGACGGAGCATGGACGAACGAACTCGATCCGAAATCCTGGAAGGGCACCACCGTATTTGGCGCGATCTCCCTGGCCAACGCGCTCAACCGGCATGGAGATCTTCTGGATGCCGGCGTCCGCGGCGATTGGGGGCGCCGTCTGAGACGCGCCGGGGAGTTTATCCGGCGGAACTTCGATCTGGCATACGGCAACATCAACTATCCCGTTACGGCGACGCACGGGTTGTTCCTTTTGGGGCAGACGCTGGGCGAACCGGAATGGCAGGCGCGCGCTCGCGAACTGGCCCGGCAGTCGTTGGCGTGTTTTACGGCGCCGAGCGGGCTGCTGTTTGGGGAAGGACATCCGATGGACCGGGTTTCGCCCCTGGGCTGCCGTCCGGTCGATCTCGGATACAACGTCGAGGAATCGCTGCCCGCGCTGCTCCACTATGCGCGTCTGGCAGGCGACAGCGCGGCATTGAGCGCGGCGCGGCGGTCTCTGCGCGCCCATCTGGCTTTCCTCTTGCCGGACGGGGGTTGGGACAACAGTTGGGGAACCCGCAGTTTCAAGTGGACCTACTGGGGAAGCCGCACATCGGACGGCGCAGTGCCCGCATATCTTTCTCTCTCCGGCGAAGAGCCCGGGTTTCACGACGCCGTGGAACGCCACCTCGCTCTGTTGCGCCGCTGCACCGCCGGCGGACTGCTTCACGGCGGGCCGCACCTGGCGGCGCGCGGGGCCAAGCCGTGCATGCATCACACCTTGACCCACGCCAAAGCGCTGGCCGACGCCCTGGACGCCGGAGCGCCGCCGCGGGCAAACTCCGCGCCGGCGTCTCGCGAGGCGTCCGGCGGCATCCGATATTTCCCGGAGATCGCGACCTGGCTGGCCGAACGCGGGCCGTGGCGCGCTACCGTCACGCGCAACGATTGGCTCTACCAGCCGGGCGTGTGGCATCCCACCGGCGGGGCCATTTCGCTGCTCTACCACCGCAAAGCGGGGCCTCTCTTAGCCGGCAGTCTGGCGGCGTATGTTCGGGTGGAAGCGCCGAACATGCAACCCTCGCCCGACGCCGAGGACTACCCGCTGACGCCCAGAGTGGAACGCGTTGTGGAGGGCCGGGTCTTCTCAACCTTGTACGATACGAATGCCGCTGTGCAAGCCGAGGACAATGGTGGCGTTATCGCCTTCGCCGTGGAGGCGGAGCTGCGCGATTCCTCGGGCGCGGGCGGCGGCAGGGTCTCTTTGAGGTACCGGATTTCCGGCGACTCGGTGGAAATAACGGCCTCCGCGCCGGAGGGCGCCCGGCTGGCGCTTCCGTTGATCGCCCTGCCTTCCGAAACCGTGCGCCAAACCGCCGCCGGGGCCATCGCCATTTCGAAAGCCGGAGCATTGGTCCAGGTTCGCGCGACGGCGCCGCTCGAATTGCGCGATGGGGGCCGGTCGCGAGTCTTCAACCTGGTCCCTGGCTTCCTGGCAGTGCCCATCACCGTGGCGCTTGGCGGCGCTCAGCCAGTTGTATGCACGCTTCGGGCCGGGTAATCGTTCGGCCGCTTGCGCATTGTACGGAGTCGCACAAGGCCCCCGAGCTATCGCGGTTTAGTATATCTATACTAGAAAAGCCCTAACGAGGGCTGGAGGGGCAAATGGCTGGCAAGAAAGTTCCGCTTTCAGGCAGTGAACGGCGTCCGGCCGGCAATCGCGTAGGCGCTGTGCCCAAGGACGAAGTCATGGAAATTTCCGTGATCCTCAAGCCTAAGGCGCGCATCGAAGCGCCGCTGAAGGGCGGCGTCGCGATTTCGCGGGAAGATTTCGCCGCCAGATACGGCGCCGATCCGGGGGCCATCGATCAAGTCAAGGCATTCGCAATGGAGTATGACCTCGAAGTGACCGAGATCTCGCCGGAGCGCCGCACGGTCAAGCTGAAAGGAACCGCGAGCAACATGTCGGAGGCTTTCGAGGTTCTCTTCGACCGCTTCGAAGTCGAGGAAACGCGCTACCGGGCGCGCACTGGCTTCATTCAGGTTCCGGAGGAACTGGCCGGGTCCATCGAGGCGGTGCTGGGCCTCGATAACCGGCCGCACGTCAAGCCGCATTTCCGCCTGCATGGAGCGAACGCGCCGAAACCCAAGGCGGCGCAGCCGGTTTCCTATACGCCGCGGCAGGTTGCGCAGCTCTACCAGTTTCCGCTCGATGCCGACGGTACGGGGCAGACCATCGCCATCCTGGAGCTTGGCGGCGGCTATCGTCCGGCCGACCTGCGGACCTACTTCACCTCGATGGGCGTAAAAGAACCGGCCGTGGCCGCTGTATCCGTCGACAAAGGGGGGAACAAGCCGACCAACGCCAACAGCGCCGATGGAGAGGTGCTGCTGGACATCGAGGTGGCCGGGGCGGTGGCGCCGGGCGCGCGGATTGTGGTGTACTTCGCGCCCAATACCACCAACGGTTTTCAGGATGCCCTTACGACGGCGATACACGACGCCACGAACAAGCCGTCAGTGGTTTCGATCAGTTGGGGAGGGCCGGAATCGGGCTGGACGGGGCAGGCCATGTCGGCCATGGACACGGCGGCGCAGGCCGCGGCCGCCCTGGGAGTGAGCCTCTGCGTGGCGGCCGGCGACAACGGTTCGAGCGACGGCGTGACCGACGGGCGGAACCACGTGGATTTCCCGGCCTCGAGCCCTTACGTTCTAGCTTGCGGGGGAACCAACCTGGAGAGCGCCAACGGGGCGATTTCAAGCGAGACGGTGTGGGACGACGGAGCGCAGGGCGGCGCCACGGGCGGCGGGTTCAGCGTGCAGTTTCCCGCTCCATCCTGGCAGACGAGGGCCGGCGTGACGCCTCCCGCGAGTGGCGGGCGGGGCGTACCGGATGTTTCGGGGGACGCCGACCCGGAATCGGGATACACCGTCCTGGTAGACGGGAAATCCCTGGTGATCGGGGGTACCAGCGCGGTCGCGCCGCTGTGGAGCGGATTGATTGCGCTGCTCAACCAGAAGCTGGGGAAGACGGTGGGATTCCTGCAGCCGACGCTGTATGGGCTGGCCCGTTCGACGCAGGCATTCCACGACATTACGCAGGGCGCGAACGGCGCGTTTTCGGCGGGCCCGGGGTGGGACGCCTGCACCGGACTGGGGTCGCCCTCGGGAGAGAACCTGCTGGCGGCGCTGGGCGGCGCCGCGCAAACACTCCCGGCGCGCGGTACGTAGCGGGACTCGCGGCGGTGGCGGCCGCCGCCAGGCCGGCATGTGGGATCATGGAGGTTCCACTGGACCATGCCTGCCCTCAAGACCCTTCCCCCGGCCGTGATCGTTCACATTGCCAAGCTGCTGAGCGTGCCCATGAAAGGGCTCGTGGCGGTCATCGAGCTGCTCGACGACGGTTCCACGGTCCCCTTTATTGCGCGCTACCGCAAGGAGGCCACCGGCAACCTCGACGAAGTGCAAATCCGGGACATTGAGGAGAAGCTCGAATACTTTCGCGATCTCGAAGACCGCCGCGAAACCGTGCTTGCCTCGGTTCAGGAGCAGGGCAAGCTCAGCGCCGAGCTGAAAGCCAAGATCGAAGCTACGCTCGAGAAAGCCGAACTCGAAGATCTCTACCTGCCCTACAAGCCAAAGCGCAGAACCAAGGCCTCGATAGCGCGCGACAAGGGGCTCGACCCGCTGGCGGCGTACCTGTGGGAGCAGTCCGACCCCACCCCGCTGGCCGAGGTGGCAGCCAGGTTCGGCATGCCGCCGGACGAGGCTCTCGAAGGCGCCCGCCACATTGTCGCCGAAAAGATCAGCGAAGACGCCGGGTTCCGGAAACACATTCGCGCCATGATGCTGGCCGACGGACGCGTCGCCAGCCGCGCCATTGAAGGCGCGCCCGACCCCGAGGGCAAGTTCAAGATGTACGCCGAGTACAGCGAGCCCGCCGCGAAGATTCCGTCTCATCGAATGCTCGCCATCCGCCGCGGCGCCAACGAAGGCGCGCTGACCTTCGAAATCGAACTCGATTCCGCCGCCCCGGTGGCATGGTTGGCTTCGCGGATACAGCGCGCGCCCGGCGAATGGACCCCGCACTTGGAGCGCGCCATCGAGGACTCCTACAACCGTCTGCTGAACCCCGCCATCCAGACCGAAGTGCGCCTGGAACTCAAGCACCGTTCGGACGAAGAAGCCATCAAAGTATTCCGCGAGAATCTGGAGAACCTGTTGCTCTCGCCGCCCGCCGGCCGCATGACCGTGCTGGCGCTCGACCCGGGCATCCGCACCGGCTGCAAGGTCGCCGTGGTCGACGATACCGGCAAGTTTCTGGAGCATGCCGTCATTTATCCCTTGGAACCCCGCAGGGACGAGGCCGGCGCCCGCAAGACGCTGGCCGCGCTGATCGCCCGCCACAACGTGCAGGCCATCGCCATCGGCAACGGCACGGCGTCGCGCGAATCGGCGGCCTTTGTGCAGAGCTTCCTGCGCGATGCCGGGCTATCCAGGATATTCAGCGTCAGCGTCAGCGAGTCCGGCGCGTCGGTCTACTCGGCCTCGGAGATCGCGCGGCAGGAGTTCCCCGACCTCGATCTGACGGTCCGCGGCGCCATTTCCATCGCCCGCCGCCTGCAGGATCCGCTGGCCGAACTGGTCAAGGTCGATCCCAAGGCGATCGGCGTGGGCCAATATCAGCACGACGTGGATCAGCGCCGCCTCAAACAGAGCCTGGAGTCCACCGTGGAGAGCTGCGTAAACCGGGTCGGCGTCGATCTCAACACCGCTTCGTGGGCCCTGCTGCGCTACGTGGCGGGCATCACGGAGCGCACCGCTCTTCAGATCATGCAGTACCGCGACGATCACGGCCGTTTCCGCTCGCGCGTGGACATTCTGGCGGTCCCCGGGTTCGGTCCCAAGACCTTCGAGCAGGCGGCCGGCTTCCTGCGCATTCGCGGCGGCGATCAGCCGCTCGATATGACGGCGGTCCACCCCGAGTCCTACTCCGTGGTGGAGAAGATTGCGGCATCGCTGGGCGCGAGCGTCGCCGATTTGATCGGCAAGCCGGAGCTCGTCGAGAACGTGAAGTTGGATCGCTTTGCGACCGAGTCCGTCGGCATGTTTACGCTGGGCGACATCCGCGAGGAACTGCGCAAGCCCGGCCGCGATCCGCGCGACAAATTCGCCGCCCCGCACTGGCGCGACGACGTCAAGGAGCTCGCCGACCTGCAGCCCGGCATGGTGCTTGAAGGAGTTGTCACCAATGTGACGCGCTTCGGCGCCTTCATCGATGTGGGCGTCCATCAGGACGGGTTGGCGCACGTGAGCGAACTCTCCAGCCGCTACGTGAAGGAAGCCGGCGAAGTGGTCAAAGTGGGTCAGATCGTCAAGGCTCAAGTCCTGAGCGTCGACCTCAAGGCCAAACGCATCGCGCTATCCCTGAAGGCGCTTGAGGCCCCGGCCGCGCGGCCGAAGCCGGCGCCAAAGAAGCCCTCCCTGCAAGACCAGGTCGCGAACCTGCAATCGCGCTTCGGGAACAACCGGTAGGGCGCCCGGCCCGCTGGCGCCGAAGCTCCATGCCTTTACACGCAGGTTTCTCCAGGGTAGAATCGTCGCCAGTGGAAACCTATAACCGCCGAACCCTTATATACGCGGCCGCCGCGGGCGGTCTATGGCAGGCGCGCGGGCAGCAGACTTCGCCTGAGGCCAGGATGCGGCTGGGCATCATCCTCGGCGTTTCGCGTCAACCCGGCGCCGCGATCAAACGCGTGCACGATCTGGGATTTCCCACTTGTCAGGTGACGGTGGGGGACGCCGGCGACGACGCGGCCGCCAACCTCCGCCAGGCTCTGGACGAGTACGGCGTGGAAGCCACGTCGGCGGTCTGCACGGGACCCGGCCCCGAGGTTTACGATTTCTATCGGGGACCGCTGACCATCGGTCTGGCGCCGCCTCAGTACCGCGCGCAGCGCATCGCCCGCATGAAACAGGTCTCGGACTTCGCGGCGAAAGCCAAGATCCCCGCGGTGCAAGGCCACTGCGGATTTATTCCCGAGAATCCCAACGATCCGGCGTACCAGGAAACCGTCGATGCCATCCGCGCGGTAGCCGCGTACTGCCGAGGGAACAGCCAGAAGTTCCGCTGCGAGACCGGCCAGGAGACCCCCATCACGCTGGTGCGGGCGATTCGCGACGTGGGGCTCGACAACGTCGGCGTAAACTTCGACGCGGGCAATCTGATCCTCTACGGAAAGGCCAATCCGGTGGACGCCGTGGATGTGCTGGCCCCGTACATTCAGGGCGTGCACGCGAAGGACGGCCTATACCCGACGGATCCGGCGCAGCTCGGGAAGGAGGTTCCGATCGGCGAAGGCATGGTGGACTTCCCGGCGTTGATCGGCAAGCTGAAGAAGATCGGCTATCGCAATCCGCTGACCATCGAACGCGAGATCGGCGGCGAGAAACAGACCGCCGACATTCTGGCGGCGAAGGCCTATCTGGAAAAACTGGTGGGGTGAGCCATGAACAACGAGAATATCGAACGCCGCGCGTTTTTGAAAACCGCCGGGGCGGTGGGCGCCTTTACGGCGCTCGAAGCGCGCCTGGTGCGGGGCAGCGAAGCCAACTCGGCGGTGCGGGTCGGTCTGCTCGGCTGCGGGCGCCGCGGCTCGGCGCATGCCAACAACATCATGCAGAACCCGGGCGCACGGCTGACCGCGCTGGCGGACTTGTTTCCGGACCAGCTCGACAAGGCCAGGCAACGGTTCGACGGCGCCGCCCGCGCCAAAGGCTATGCCGGGGTGTCACAGGCGTTTAGCGGGCCGCACGCGTGCCAGCGGATGGCCGCGTCGAAAGACGTGGATGCCGTGGTGATCGCCACACCGGCCTATTTCCATCCCGAACATCTGCGCGCGATGGTCGAGGCCGGCAAGCACGTTTATCTCGAGAAGCCCGTGGCCGTGGATGTGGCCGGCGCCAAACGCGTGCTTGAGATTGCGCGGCAGGCGGAAGGGCGCGTCAGTCTCGACGTGGGGTTTCAGATCCGCTCGGCGCCGCCCTTCGTGGAATTGGTTCGCCGCATCCACGCGGGCGCTTTGGGCGAGATCGCGGCGGGCGAAGCGCATTACTACTGCGCGGCCCCCGACGATCGCCGGTGGGCGGCCGCATCCGGGGATGCGTTGCGTCTGCGCAATTGGATTCAGGATCGGGTACTCTCCGGCGATATCGTCGTCGAGCAGAACATCCACGCTCTGGACATCTGCAATTGGGTTCTCAAGGGCCATCCGCTGAGCGCTATCGGCCGCGGCGGAAGGGCTGGGCGAGGGGCTCCCGGCGACGATTGCTATTCGCACTTCGACGTGATCTTCGAGTACCCCGGCGGCGTGCACGTCAACTTCACGTCGACGCAGTTCGGCAAGGGGCCGTTCGAGGTGAGCGAGCGGTTCTTCGGCACGCGCGGCGCCTCGCAATCTCCTTACAGCGGCGTGCTGGGCATCGCCGGCGACGAGGCGTGGACGTGGGCCGGAAGCGAGCAGGCGCGCGACGCCTCCTTCTCGGCCAGCGGTTCCTTCTCCGACAATCTGGCGGAAGCGGATGTGGAGAAGCAGAAGTCGTTCATCGGCGGCATTGCCGGCGGACAGTTGCACAACCAGGCGGCGCAGGGCGTGGAATCGGCCTTGACGGCAATGCTGGGCCGGCGCGCGGCCTACACCGGCCGCCAAGCGACCTGGGACGAGCTGCTCCGTTCCAACGAGCGCTGGGATGCGAAGATCGACGTCGAGAAGCTGGTCTAGCCGGGGAGGGCCGGCTACGCCCACGGCAGCGATGTTATGATCTGAGCGTCGCGGCTTTTGCGCCGGAATTCGCCGCGCATGGAGACCAACTATGTCGATTCCCCGCATTGGCCGCGCGCTGATCCTATGTTCGCTTCTAGCCCTGCCCGGTCTGGCCCAGACCAAGCTGTTGCGCTTCCCGGATATCTGCGGCGAGAAGGTAGTGTTCAGCTACGGCGGCGATCTGTGGACCGCGGCCGTTTCGGGAGGCGTGGCCACGCGCCTCACGGCGCACCCCGGTCTCGAGTTGTTCGCGAAATTTTCTCCCGACGGAAAGTGGATCGCCTTCACCGGCCAGTACGACGGGGACGAGCAGGTCTACGTGATGCCGGCGGCCGGCGGCGTGCCCAGGCAGTTGACGTTCTACCCCGCGCACGGCCCGCTGACGCCTCGTTGGGGCTACGACAACCAGGTCTACGGGTGGACCAACGACGGCAAGCGCATCGTGTTCCGCTCCATGCGCGACTCCTGGACCAACGGCTCGACGCATTTGTACACGGTGAGCATGGATGGCGGTCCGGCGGAGATGCTTCCCATGCCCGAATCGGGCGCGGGCGCGTACTCGCCGGACGGCTCGAAGATGGTCTACTCGCCGGGGTTTCGCGATTTCCGGACGGAAAAGCGCTACGCGGGCGGGCAAGCCAGCCAGCTCTACATTTTCGATTTGGCCACTCACGACGCCAGGAAGATCAGCGATAACCCGCGCGCCAGCCGCGACCCCATGTGGATCGGCGACAGGATCTACTTCGATTCGGATCGCGACGGCCACTTCAACCTGTACTCTTACGACACGAAGACGGCGCGGACGGCGCAGATCACGGCCAACAAACAGTGGGATCTCCGCTGGCCGAGCACGGACCGCAAGAACCGGATCGTCTATGAGCTGAACGGCGAGCTGCAGATCCTCGATCTCAAGAGCGGCAAGAGTGCGCCGGTCCCGATCACGGTTCCCGACGACGGGGTGGCTCGCCGGCCGGGGCGGATTTCGGCGGCCAACTTAATCGAAGACGCGCAACTGAGCCCCAAGGGAGAGCGGGTGGTGTTCGCGGCGCGGGGCGACATTTTCAATGCGCCCATCGAAAAAGGGTCGCCGCGCAATTTGACCAACAGTTCCGGCTCGCACGAGAAATGGCCGCGTTGGTCGCCCGATGGTTCCCAGATAGCCTATCTCTCCGACAAGAGCGGGGAAGAAGAGGTCTGGGTTGTGGCGCAGGATGGCGATAGCGCCGCTCGGCAACTGACTTCCGGCGGAAAGGCCATGCGCTACGCTCCGCAGTGGTCCGCGGACGGGAAGCGGATTGCGTTCAGCGACAAAGACGGCGTTCTGTATGCGCTGACCGTGGCGGACAAGAAAGTCGCCGAAGTGGCGCGCTCGCGGCACGGCGAGATTCGCGATTACGCTTGGTCTCCGCGAGGCGATTTTCTGGCTTACAGCGCCAACAACGCAAATAACTTCGGTTCCATTTACATCTGGGATGCCGCCGACGGCCAGGCGCGCAAGCTCACCAGCGACTCCTTCGATAGCGGCGCCCCCGCGTGGGACCCGCAGGGCGACTACCTCTACTTCGTAAGCGTGCACGATTTCGCACCGGTGCTTTCCCAGGTGGAATCGGAGTACGCCACCAATCGCGGGCGCGGAATCTTTGCGCTGGCGCTACGGAAGGACGTGAAGAACCCTTTCCCCGCCGAAAACGACGCCGTGACCATCACCAAGCCAGGCGACGCGGAGAAGAAGGAAGATCCCAAGAAAGAAGAGCCGCCCAAGACGCTGTCCATCGATTTCGAAGGTTTGAGCAGCCGCGTCACGCGGGTCCCCCTGGATGGCGAGAACTACACCGGACTCGTTGCGAAGGCGGGTTGCTTGCTCTATGAGTTGAGTTCCACCAGCTACTACGGCAGGCAGGCGGAGACCAAACCGTCGCTCCGTATCTACTCGCTCAAAGACCGTAAGGAGACTACCCTATTGGACGATGTGACGGGCTGGGCGACTTCGCGCGACGGCGCCAAGGTATTGGCGCGCCAAGCCTCGGGCTTTTCCATTTTCGACGCTACGCCCACGGGCCCGGCCACGAAGAAGACCGTGTCCACGGCGGGCTTATACGTGGACCGCGTGCCCGCCGAGGAATGGGCGGAGATCTTCAACGAAGTCTGGCGGCGCTACCGCGATTTCTTTTACGCTCCGAACATGCATGGGTACGATTGGGAGGCTCTGCGCAGCCAGTACCAGCCTTGGCTGAAGGACGTGGCTACGCGTTCGGATTTGAACTACGTCCTGAGCGAAATGATTTCGGAGCTGACGGTGCAGCACGCCTACATCGAGGGCGGCGACATCCCGCTGCCGGCGCGGCAGAAGGTGGCGCTCCTGGGGGCGCGATTCGCGCTCGACAGCGCCACCAATCGCTACGCGATCTCCAAGATCTTCGGCGGTCAGAACGAGGAGGATGTCTACCGCTCGCCACTTACCGATGTGGGTGTGAATATTAAAGCGGGCGAGTATGTCCTGGCTATCGACGGACACGACCTCACCGGCGCCGACGACCCTTACAAGTTTCTGCGCGGGGCCGCCGATAGTCCCGTGGATCTGCTTGTCAACGATAAGCCGGTGAGGGACGGCGCGCGCACGGTGACATTCCGGCCGGTCACCGATGAAAGCAGGCTGATCTATCTCGACTGGGTGACTCGCAACCGCGAGATGGTGGACAAGCTATCGAACGGGCGCCTCGGCTATCTGCATGTGCCCGACATGGGCGCCGAAGGCATCGGCGAGTTCATCAAGTGGTACTACCCGCAGCTCAGGAAGGAAGGGCTGATCGTCGATGTGCGGGCGAACGGCGGCGGCAATGTCTCGCGCATGTTGATCGACCGCCTGAGCCGCAAGCCGCTGGCTGCGCAGTTCAGCCGCACGGTGGAGGATGCGTTGATTTACCCGGATGGGACATTCGGCGGTCCCATGGTGGCATTGCTCGACCAGAACTCCGCTTCCGATGGCGACATCTTCCCGGCGATGTTCCGGCAGGCCGGCCTGGGTCCGCTGATCGGCAAGCGCTCCTGGGGGGGCGTAGTGGGCATCAGCGGGCACGGCCAGTTGATCGACGGCGGCATCGTCTTCGTCCCCGAGTACGGATTCGCCAACCTGAAGGGCGAGTGGATCATCGAAGGCCATGGCGTGGATCCGGATATCGAAGTGGATAACGACCCGCCATCGGTAATCGCGGGCAAGGACCCGCAACTGGAACGCGGCGTGACGGAGCTGATGAAGAAGCTCCCACCGGCCCCCGCGGCTCAGCCGAAGCGCCCGCCCGACCCCGTGAAACTGAAATAGGAGAATTTCCGATGTCCAGGTTTCTTTTGGCGTTGCTGCTGGTTGCGGCGGGGCTCGCGGCCGCCCAGGAACTCAAACCCATCAGCCTTCCCGCCCCGCGGATTACCGGCGGCAAACCGCTGATGGAGGCGCTCAAGGCGCGCAAGTCCACGCGTGAGTTCGCGCCCGACAGGATCCCTCAGCAGACGCTCTCGAACTTGCTGTGGGCCGCTTGGGGCATCAATCGCGAGGATGGCGGACGCACGGCGCCTTCGGCCTCCAATCGCCAGGAGATCGATGTCTACGTGGTGATGGAGAATGGCGCATTCGTTTACGACGCCAAGGCCAACGTCCTCAAACCGGTGGCAAGCGGGGACTTGCGCAAGCTTGCCGGGCAGCAGCCTTTTGTGGCCGAGGCGCCGCTGAACCTGGTTTACGTGGGCGATTTCGCCAGGTGGCCGGGAGACGAGGAGAGCAACAAGCTTGCCACCACGTCCGCCAACACCGGGTTCATCGCCGAGAACGTGTACCTGTTCTGCGCGTCCGAGGGGCTGGCCACCGTGGTCCGCGCCATGGTACCGAAGCCGGAGTTGAGCAAGGCCTTGAACTTGCGGCCGGAGCAGCGCATTACGTTGTCTCAGACGGTGGGATATTTCAAGAAGTAAGGACGCCGCATGGGGGGCCGCATGTTCATACTACGATCTACGAGATGGGGAATTGCGCTGGCGCTGCTGACCATGGCAACCGCCGGTGGGTCCGCGCCACTCACGGCGGAGCAGGACCACCAGAGATTGATGGACCTTCTGCACATCGGGTCGCTTCGGCCGGGGGCCGACCAGAGGAACCCGCAGGGGCCGAATGGCGTGAACTTCGACGAGTCCAAGGCGAATCCGTATCCCAACCTGCCGGACCCGCTGACGTTGAACAACGGTAAGAAGGTCAAGACGGCCAAGGCATGGTGGCGGCGGCGCCGTCCCGAGATTGTCGAGTTGTTCGACCGGGAGGTTTATGGCCGGGTCCCCAAGACCCTGCTGGCCAACGAAGTGGATCTGTGCCGGCCGAAGGCTTCGGAGTGCAGGCGGCGCGCGCCGCCACGGCGGAGGACTTCATCCGGGCATTCGGCGCGCCCATGCGAGAGCCTCGACCCAGGCTGATCGAGGCGGTGCTCGACCGGGCGTGACGGCCAGTTTGTTGGCGATCACAGACCCGCTGCTTGCGCCGCGGGACGAATATTTGGAACGCGAGGCGGTTTTTTTCGTCTTTATCTGACATGACACGCGTCTGGAGAGACTTTCGCTACGCCTTGCGCGGAATGGCCAGGGACCGCGGTTTCACGGCCCTGGCCGTGATCGCGCTGGGACTGGGGATCGGGGCCTCCACGGCCATCTTCAGCGTCATCGACAACATCCTCATCAACCCATTTCCCTACCGCGCCGCGGACCGCCTGGTGGTGATTCGCATCGTGGACAAGGCGAACAAGAGCGGCGGAGGGCGCACCGCGTTTAAAGCGCCGGAATTCCTGGCCATCGCCTCCCGCAATGGCGTCTTCGAGGACGTCATGGGCCAGACCGGCAACGATGTGCTGTACCGCACCGGGGAAGGAACCCAGCAATTCGATGGCGGTTTCGTGACGCCGAATGCGTTCAGTTTCCTGGGCATGCCCGCGCTCCTGGGCCGTGCGTTGACGGCGGAGGATTTCAGGCCTGGCGCCGCCCCCGTGTTCGAGATGCGGTACAAGACCTGGGTTGCGAAGTTCAATTCGGACCGCGGGATTCTAGGGAAATCCTTCGTGTTGAACGGGACCGCGCGGACGCTGGTTGGCATCATGCCTCCGCGCTTCGCCCTGGGCGACAACGACATGTGGATACCGGCCGACCTGCGGCCGGCCGATCCGGCGCCGGGACGCTTTCCGGACTATTATTTCGCGATCGCGAGATTGAAGCCGGGCATGACGATTCCACGGGCCGAAGCCGATTTGACGGTGCTGACGCGCCAACTGGCGCAGGAATATCCCAAAGAGTACCCCAAGCAGTTCGCCGTGGAGGTACAGTCGCTGGCCGCGATGGTAGTGGGGGATTTCCGGTCGGCCTTGACGGTGGTTTCCTGCGCGGTGGGCCTGCTGCTGCTGATTGGATGCGCCAATGTGGCGAACCTATTGCTGGCGCGGTCCACCACGCGCCAGCGGGAGTTCGCCATTCGCGTGGCGATGGGGGCCGGGCGGTGGCCGTTGATTCGCCAGCTCATTGTGGAGAGCTTGGCGCTGGCCCTCGGCGGGGCCCTGCTGGGATGCCTGCTGGCGTGGGCCGGCTTGAAAGGGCTGATTGCGACGATTCCGCCGCAGATCATTCCCGCGGAAGCCGTGATTCGCCTGAATGCGCCGGTTCTGCTGTTCACGCTGGGAGTGGCCTTGGCGACGGCGCTGATTTTCGGGCTGGTCCCGGCCATCCAGGCCTCGCGGCAGGATATCAATGAGCCCCTGCGATCCGCCGGCCGGGGCGTAGGCGGCGGATTCCGCAAGGCCCGTTTGCGCAGCGCCCTGGTGGTGGTGGAGGTGGCGCTCGCATTGACCCTGCTGGTGGGCGCGAGCTTGCTGATGCGGAGCTTTTTGGCGATATCGCACGTGGAGATGGGGATCAAGCCCGACCATGTGCTGGTAGCGCGCTTGCCACTGCCGCCGGACCGTTACAAGAACGCGGCTCAAATGACCTTCTTCTATCGCTCGCTGGTGGACCGGCTCAAGGGCCTGCCCGGAGTAATCGACGCGACGGAGACCAGTTCCCTTCCCCCTTATGGAGGCTTCCAGACCGGGATCGACGTAGCGGGCAAGACGCACTCCGAGAAGTGGACGGCGAACTGCGACCTGAGCGGCGACGGGTTCTTTAACACCCTGCGCATCCCAGTGGTGCGCGGACGGCTGTTTTCCGCCGCCGAAGTCAACGGCGCGCGCAAACTCGCGGTGGTGAACCAGACGTTCGTCCGCAAATACCTGGGGAGCGACGACCCGATTGGGAAGCGGGTGCACGTGGCGGATCTCGAAACCATCCCGGACCCGGTGAAAGACGCCTGGTTCGAAGTAATCGGCGTGGCCGGGGACGTCAAGAACCGGGGGCTTCAGGAGGCTGTCCTGCCGGAGGTGTGGGTTCCTTATACGATCACGGGCATGGGGGATCGCGGCGTGCTGATGCGGACGGCGGGCGACCCCAACGCCATGCTGAACTCGTTGCGGCGTGAGGTGTGGGCCGTGGACCGCGGCGTCGCGCTGACGTTTACCGGCGATATGGATCATTTCATCAACCAGTACTCGTACGCGCAACCGCGGTTTACGTTCCTGTTGCTGGCGGTCTTCGCCGGCGCGGGGTTGGTGCTCACGATGGTCGGCGTATACAGCGTGATGGCCTACGTGACGGCGCGGCAGACGCAGGAGATCGGCATCCGCATGGCCCTGGGCGCCGGCCGTGGCAACGTGCTGGGGATGGTGATTCAGGTGGGATTGAAGCTGGTGGGCGTGGGCATCGCGATCGGATTGGCCGCGGCGCTGGTGCTTGGGCGCTTCGTCGGCAGCCAACTCTGGGGCGTATCGGCGTACGACTTGCCGACCATCGTCGGCGTTCCCGCGCTGCTGGCGCTGACCGGCCTCCTGGCCTGCTGGAGGCCGGCGCGGCAGGCGACGCAAGTGGACCCGGCGGTTTGCCTGCGGTACGAGTAGGAAGGGCTGAAGCGAGTGGTTTGCCGGCTGGTTCGGCATGGCCGCGTGGTTGCAGCGCCTGTCGGTGCGCTATAGTAGCGCCAGCAATGTTTGCAAGCGTAGATATTGGCGGAACGATCACATCTTGCGCGGTGGCCAGCGGCGCCGGGCAGATGCTGGCCGAGCGGACGATTCCGACGCTGTCGCACGAGGGTCCCGACGCCGTCCTGACCCGGATCGCGGCGACGATTAACGAATTGGCGGCCAGCGCAGGCAAGCGCGTGGCGGCGTTGGGCGTGGGCGTGCCTGGCCTGGCGGATTTCCACCGCGGCCGCACTTTGTTCCTCCCGAACCTGCCCACCGGGTGGCGCGACTATCCCGTGGCCGAGCGGTTGTCGGCGGCCGTGGGTTGCCCGGTCTTCCTGCTCAACGACGCGCGGATGGCGGCTTTGGGAGAGCTTTGGTACGGCCAGGGCCGCGGGGTGAAGACCATGGTCGTGTTCACCGTCGGTACGGGGATCGGCGGCGGGGTGGTGATCGACCGGAAGTTACGGCTTGGCCCGCTGGGAGCAGCCGGCGAAATCGGGCATCAGACGATCTTGCCGGACGGCCCGCTGTGTGGCTGCGGCAACCGGGGTTGCCTGGAGACTCTGGCCGGAGGACCAGCCCTCATCGGCGCCGGCGTCCGGCTGATGAAGAGCGGTCACGCCCCACGCCTGTTCGACATCGTGGAGGGGAGCGCCGACCGGGTGACGCCGCGCCTGATGGCGCAGGCGGCCGCGACGGGGGACCTGTCGGTTCGCGAGGAGTTGGTACGAGCCGGGCGGATGATGGGAATCGGCGTCGCAAACGTGATCGCGGTGCTCTGCCCGGAACTGGTCGTCCTGGGCGGCGACGTCGCCTATGAGGTTGGTCCGTTGTTGATCGAAACCGTGAGGCGGGAAGTTCGGGAGCGCGTGCGGCTGTTTCCGGTAGACAAGGTGCGCATCGAAAGTTCGGCGCTGCAGGAGAAAGCCGGCCTGTGGGGCGGCGTGGCGCTGGCCATGGCGCGCGTCAAACAGGCGTCCAACCAACCTGCCGCGGAAGCTATCTAGCGGGCGCGTACGGCGGGATGGCGGCCGCACGGTCCATAATGGTCGTTGGTGAACTTGCGAACGCTTTGCCTGTTGTTCCTCGGCGCCGGTGCGGCATCCGCCGCGGAGTTGCACATTCAATTCGGCGCTTTAGAGCGGATGCTCGCGCAACAGGTATTCACCCAGGACGGGCGGCGGTACGTCCACAACGATAAGGCCAACAAGTGCAACTTCGCCTATCTGGAAAAGCCGCAAGTGCGCGGCCGCGACGGGAAGTTGAATATCCGCGCCCGATTTACCGGACGCTCGGCGCTCAGCGTGCTCGGGAAGTGCGTCGGGGTAGGGGACGCCTTCGACCTGACCATCGCGGCGACGCCCCAGTTTCGCGACGGCTACATCGCGCTGGGAGGCGTCACGGTGACCAGCGACGACAAATCCGGGTATTACATCCGCCGCGTCTGCCCGATATTGGCTGCCAGCCTGGGACGCGATTTCCGCTACCCTATTTCCGCGGAGTTCCAGAAGGCGCTGGAGGATGCGGCAATCCTGCCAGTTTACCCGCGCACGTTGAGCAATTTCAGAATTTCCGAGATTCGCGTCACGGGGGACGCACTGGTCCTGGCGCTGGATTTCGAGCTGACGGTGAAGTAGAGGCAGCCTCCGCGGGGGGGACAGACGGGACGTTTCCCCGAGCCTTGCGGACGTCGTCGCGAACGTCCATACTGGACTGAGTTTCAAGAGATGACTGCTTTCAGGGAAATACGGCGACGCAACCGGGCGCTCACCGAGGACCAGGCGCGGGAGGTTCTGGCACGCGCGGAAAACGGCGTGCTGGCCACGGTGGGGGCGGATGGATGGCCATACGCCGTTCCCGTGAACCACGTACTGTCCGGGGACTCGATCTACTTTCACAGCGCCCTCGAAGGACACAAACTAGAGAACATCGCGCACGCGGAGCGGGTCTCCTTCGCCGCCGTGGCCAGCGCCACGGTGTTGCCGGCCAAGCTGTCCACCCTCTACGAGAGCGCCGTGGCGTTCGGCCGGGCGGCGCTGGTGACCGATGCCGCGGAGAAGCGACAGGCCCTGGAACTGCTGGCCGTCCGCTTCTGCGGCGCGCCGACGCCCGAGGCGGAAGAAGAGATCGCAACCGCCGGCGCCCGAACAGCCGTGGTGCGCATCCGCATCGAACGAATCACCGGCAAGGCCCACCGTCCCGCTTGACCGCGGGGGCCGGTCCGCCTCGCTCCCACTTGCCGACAAGGCTGCTGGTGACATTCAGGTAGTTGGCGGAAACGGTCTGGCTGACGCGTTCCCTTTCCCGGATCGCCTTAATCTCTTCGGGCCGCAATGGCCGGATCGGCGTCAGCCAGGCATCGTCGAAACGCCGCATCGTCCGTTTGTCATTGGCCCCGGCATCGGGCAAGGCCTCCAGATCGGCCGACCGGAGCGAACCGACCACCTCCATCCCCTGGCTGGAGCATGTTCTATTCGATGCCACCGGAGTATTGATGGCTACTGCGACGGTCACGGGCCGGTGTGCGCCGGTAAGCTCAAGCGACGACGTCGCCGCAGGCCGGCACGGGCCATGATTTAGGTTATTAAGACCTTCAAACATTCTCGCGATAAAAAGAATTGATGGCGCTTTTTTCGACAATCCGTGGTAGTCTTGCAATTGAGAGTTGTACTAGTTTTTTCAGAGAGTCCGGAACGCTGGTAGACAAAGTCGTCTACGCTCGGCCTTCCGCCATCAGTGTTCAGTAATTCAAGCTTCCCTGCCTCGAAGTGCTTCCCCGTTGACTTGTCCTAGTAGCGTGTCTGCCGGCATTGCAGGCGGACCGCGATAGCGACCCGACCGCTTGCGCGCCAAGCTTGCCGCAGCCGGCCCATATGCAGTCCATCACGAGGAGACCGAACCAGCATGAGGAAAATAGCGATTTACGGTAAGGGCGGAATTGGCAAATCCACCACAACGCAGAACACCGTCGCGGCCCTGGCCGAAATGGGCAAGAAGGTAATGGTGGTCGGCTGCGACCCTAAGGCCGACTCGACGCGCCTCCTTTTGGGAGGCCTCGCCCAGAAGACGGTTCTCGACACGTTGCGCGAGGAAGGCGAAGACATCGCCCTGGCGGACATCCGCCGGCGCGGCTACGGCGACACCTACTGCACCGAGTCCGGCGGACCGGAACCGGGAGTGGGATGCGCCGGGCGCGGCATCATCACCTCCATCAACCTGCTCGAACAGTTGGGCGCTTACGGCGAAGCCGAAAACCTCGACTACGTCTTCTACGACGTACTGGGCGACGTGGTATGCGGCGGATTCGCCATGCCCATCCGCGAGGGCAAGGCCAAGGAAATCTACATCGTCTGCTCCGGCGAAATGATGGCCATGTATGCGGCCAACAACATCTGCAAGGGGATCGTGAAGTTCGCTCAAGCGGGCGGCGTGCGCCTGGGCGGGCTGATTTGCAACAGCCGCAAAGTGGATAACGAAAGGGAAATGATCGAAGAGCTGGCATTGCGGCTCGGCACGCAAATGATTCACTTCGTTCCCCGCGACAACGATGTCCAGCGCGCCGAGATCAATCGCAAGACGGTGATCGAATGGAATCCGGCCGCCGCGCAGGCCGACGAATACCGGCGACTGGCGCGGGCCATCGACGGCAACGATAAGTTCGTGATCCCCAAGCCGCTGATGATGGACAATCTCGAGAGTCTGTTGATCGACTACGGTCTAGCCGCTTGATCCGCAAAGAAGGGAAACAGCCATGAAACCGAATCCGCATACGACAAAAAACGAGCTATTGAAGGCCTATCCCGCGAAAACCGCGCGTAAGCGGGCCGACCAGATCGTGGTCAACGAGCGCCGGGCCGACGGCGCGGTTCCCGAGATCCGGGCCAACGTCCGGACCACGCCCGGCGCCATCACGCAACGGGGCTGCACCTACGCCGGCTGCAAGGGCGTGGTGATCGGGCCCACGCGAGACATCCTGAGCATCACTCACGGCCCCATCGGCTGCGGCTTCTACAGTTGGCTGACGCGCCGCAACCAGACGCGCCCGGAAGGGCCCGATGACGCTAACTACATCACTTATTGCCTGAGCACGGACATGCAGGACGAGCAGATCGTCTTTGGCGGGGAAAAGAAACTCCGGGCGGCCATCGAAGAGGCTTATGCGATCTTCCATCCCAAGGCCATCGCGATCTTCTCCACCTGTCCGGTCGGATTGATCGGCGACGACGTGCACTCGGTGGCGCGGGACATGAAGGAGAAGCTGGGCATCAACGTCTTCGGCTTCAGTTGCGAAGGGTACAAAGGCGTCAGCCAGTCGGCCGGCCATCACATCGCCAACAATCAGCTATTTAAGCACGTGGTGGGAACCAACGAAACGCCGCGGCCGGAGAAGTTCAAGATCAACATGCTGGGCGAGTACAACATTGGCGGCGACGCGTTCGTGATTGAAGACCTGTTGGAGCGCTGCGGCATCACGCTGGTATCCACTTTCAGCGGCAACTCCACCTACGATGCCTTCGCCAACTCCCACATGGCCGATCTCAACGCGGTCATGTGCCACCGGTCGATCAACTACGTGGCGGAGATGATGGAAAAGAAGTTCGGCATCCCGTGGATCAAGGTGAACTTCGTGGGCGCCGAGGGTACGGCCAAGTCCTTGCGCCATATCGCGCAGTATTTTGGCGACGCGGAGCTGACCGAGCGGGTCGAGAGCGTCATCAGCGAAGAAATGACCGCGGTTCTCGAAACCCAGTTCGAAGTGCGGTCGCGCTGCGAAGGCAAGACGGCCATGCTCTTCGTGGGGGGCTCTCGCGCGCATCATTACCAGACGCTGTTCGCGGAAATGGGCATGAAAACCGTGGCCGCGGGCTACGAGTTCGCCCACCGGGACGACTATGAGGGGCGGCGCGTGCTGCCGTCGGTCAAAGTGGACGCCGACAGCCGGAATATCGAAGAACTCCAGGTGGTTGCCGACGAGACGCGCTACATGCCGCGCAGGGGGCCGGACGAACTCGTACAATTGCAGGCCGGCGGCGTGGAGATTAGCGGCTACCAGGGCATGATGCCGGAGATGGAAGAGGGAACTCTGGTCATCGACGACATCTATCACTTCGAGATGGAGCGTCTGCTCGAAATCTACAAGCCCGATATCTTCTGCGCCGGGGTCAAGGAGAAGTACGCCGTGCAAAAGGCCGGCATTCCCTGCAAGCAGCTTCACAGCTACGACTACGGCGGGCCGTACGCCGGCTTTCGGGGAGCGATCAACTTCTATAACGAGATCGACCGCATGGTGAACACTAAGATATGGTCCTATGCGCGGGCTCCATGGGAGGCCGAAGAAGAGCTGGAGCAGGAAGCGATTGCAAGCTAAGTTGGCGGGGCATGCTATAGCGGGCTGCTGAAAAGGCACTTTAGCCGCCGATGAACGCGGATGAACGCCGATCAGCGATTTGTTTTCAATCAGCGTTGATCGGCGTTCATCGGCGGCCCGCGGCTTTTTCGGGTTTTTCAGCATCCTGTTAGGTTGATCTGGGAGAAGTCGGGTTCAAGACAAGATAGGAGACTGGGATGTTACTGCGGCACACGACGGCGGAGGTCACGGAACGCTCCGCTTTGACCATCAATCCGGCCAAGACCTGCCAGCCAATCGGGGCTATGTATGCCGCCTTGGGCGTGCATAACTGCCTGCCGCATAGCCACGGGTCGCAAGGATGCTGCGCTTACCATCGCAGCGCGCTCACCAAGCACTATAAGGAGCCGGTGATGGCCGGCACGAGCTCGTTCACCGAAGGCGCAGCGGTCTTCGGCGGACAGGCGAACCTGTTGCAGGCCATCACCAACATGTTTGCGCTATACAACCCCGATGTGATAGCCGTTCACACTACCTGCCTTTCGGAGACAATTGGCGACGACATCGTGCAGATTATCGCCAAGGCGCGCGAGGAGGGCAGGGTTCCGCCCGGCAAACACGTCATCCACGCCAACACGCCGAGCTACGTGGGGTCGCACGTGACCGGCTTCTCCAGCATGGTTAAGGGGATGGTGAAGTACTTCTCCGAAGCCACGGGACGCAAGCGGAACCAGGTGAACATCATACCGGGTTGGGTAGAGCCCAGCGACATGCGCGAGTTGCGCCGCATCGCCCGGATTATGGGCATCAGTCCTAACATTTTTCCCGATACGTCCGACGTGCTCGACGCTCCCATGACCGGCCAGCACGAGTTCTACCCCAGGGGCGGCGCCACGGTCGAAGAGATTCGCCATTCGGGCGACAGCCGGTCCACGCTGGCGCTGGGCCCGACCGCTTCCGAAGCGGCCGCTCTCGCCCTCGAAGAGAAGTGCGAGGTTCGCGCCGAAGTTCTGGAGTTGCCGATCGGGCTCGTGGCCACGGACCGCCTGATCAACGCCCTGCGCCATCGCTCCGGCATCCGCGTGCCCGGTTTCATCACGGACGAACGCGGCCGCCTGGTGGATATGGTTGCCGACATGCACCAGTACTTCTACCGGAAACGCGTGGCTCTATTCGGCGATCCGGACCAATTGGTTCCGCTGGCCGAATTCCTGGTGACCATGGACATGCGTCCCGTCTACATTGTGACTGGCACCCCCGGCAAGCGCTTCGAGACCCGCATCCGGGAAGCCATCGGCGATTCCGTTCCCGAAGTTCAGATCCGGCAGGGGCCGCAGGCCGACATGTTCCTTCTCCACCAGTGGATCAAGAGGGAAGGCGTGGACCTGCTGATCGGCAACACCTATGGGAAATACATCGCGCGGGACGAGGACATCCCGTTCGTGCGCTTCGGGTTCCCCATTCTCGACCGCGTGGGGCATTCCTATTTCCCGACGGTGGGGTACATGGGCGCCATGCGCCTGGCCGAGAAAATCCTGAGCGTTTTTATGGACCGCCAGGACCGGAACGCCCCCGAAGAGTCGTTCGAACTGACGATGTAATCCGGATCGGGAGACCACTATGAGCATTCTGGAAGCACGTAAGCCGCAGGTCTATCGGAAGGGCGCCGAACCCTTCCAGTTGGATTGCAACAAGCAGAGCGTGGCAGGCTCGGTGAGTCAGCGGGCTTGCGTCTTTTGCGGCTCGCGCGTGGTGTTGTATCCCATCGCCGATGCGCTTCACGTAGTCCACGGCCCGCTCGGCTGCGCCTCCTACACCTGGGATATTCGCGGAGCGCTGTCCTCGGGCCCGCAACTCCATCGGTTAAGTTTTTCCACGGACCTGCGGGAGATGGATGTGATTCAGGGGGGCGAGAAGAAACTCGCCAAAGCTCTGTGTCAACTCATCGATCTGCATCGGCCGAAAGCTGCCTTCGTGTATTCCACTTGTATTGTCGGAGTCATCGGCGACGATGTCGAAGCGGTGTGCCGACAGGTTAGCGCTCTGAAAGGGATACCCGTCCTGCCGGTCCATTCCGAGGGGTTCCGCGGCACGAAGCGCGACGGTTATCGCGCGGCCTGCGAAGCGTTGCTGAAGCTCGTCGGGACGGGATCCACGGAGGGCATCGGCCCGGTCAGCGTAAACATCCTCGGGGATTTCAACATCGCCGGCGAAGTGTGGATCATCCGGGATTATTTCGAAAAGATGGGCGTGCAGGTGGTAGCGACCATTACGGGCGATGGACGCGTGGACGACATCCGCCGCGCGCACGGCGCCGCTCTCAACCTGGTGCAGTGCTCCGGCTCGATGATGCACCTGGCTACACGGCTTCAGGAGGAAAGAGGCATCCCTCTCAAGAGAGTCTCGTATTTCGGCATCGAAGATATGGCCCAGGCGCTCTACGATACCGCCGGCTTCTTCGCGGAGCTGAGCCCCGGCATCGTGGAGCGAACCGCCGCGCTGGTCGGCGAGGAG
>Ga0182027_10001544_pt1 | contig 38297 bp, 28 predicted proteins | sample 712E1DmetaG_FD_121300 | JGI IMG/M metagenome (GOLD analysis project Ga0182027, IMG submission 121300) | Permafrost microbial communities from Stordalen Mire, Sweden - 712E1D metaG (Illumina Assembly) | ecosystem: Environmental > Terrestrial > Soil > Wetlands > Permafrost | place: Sweden...
CCCCATGACAATATCCTCCAGACGATGGTGGTACAGTCCTGTTGTCTGGAATTAATATAAATGACGAATTAGCCTTTGTCAAGCATTAAACGCAATATTGGTGAATATTTAGAGGTACCCATAAGAGAATATTTACCTGGGGCGTTTCTGTAATAGAATTCATGATCTTCGGCACCCCTGGCGTTATGGTCAAGCCAACGTCCGAAATGCGTCCGATTTCCAGAGGGCTTAGCTTGACCAACACGAAATCCGGCGTGCAGATCAAACTCAACAACAGCTACCAGCAGACAGTTTCCGCCGAAATTATGTCAATGAACGGCAAAATGGTCCGCCATCTTTCCGGGAACGAAGCCTCGTTCTGGAATTGTAAAGATGCCTTTGGCAATACCGTCAAAAATGGTACCTACTTGATCCGCGTCTGCGTTGCCGGAAAAACCTATCAGGACAAAGTCCTTATTTCCAGATAGGAAAGGTCTTTTATTATTCTGATTTTTAAGAGGGTCTTGTAACAAAGGCCCTCTTTTATTTTAAGACCTACGTAAAAAAAGGGGGGGACCATGAACTGCCGGACGAGCATTTCATTTACAATAATGGTTAGCATTTGCAGTTTACTGTTTAATGCAAGCATTTTTGCAGCTCCGCGGACCAACCTCGCATTAAACAAAACCGCCTCAGCAGACAGCTACGTCGGTGCACGCACCCCGGCAATGGCCGTGGACGGAATAAACTCCGGTGAATCACGGTGGGAGAACAATTACATTGACGGAAGGCCGGATTCTTTAAAAGGCAATGGCTGGCTGTATGTAGATCTGGGAACAAACTATCTGGTTGACTCCGTGGCAATCTACTGGGAGCATTCCGGTTCCGCAAAGTACGCGATTCAGGTGTGGGACTCAAATGTGGCTCCGCCATCGAACAACGACACCGGATGGACGACGCTGTTGACAGACACTACCCTGACGTATACCGACGCCGTACAGAGGTGCCTCAGTTTTATAAAACTGCCGCCCAGCGAAGCCAGATATGTCCGCATGCATTCATATAAAAGACTGTGGAACAACCCTGGCTGGGGAATTTCGATATATGAATTCGAAGTCTACGGTACCCCGACATCCGTACTTGCTTCAGCAAAAAACAACAAAGCGAATCCCTCAGGTTTAAATATTCGATCGACCAGTTCCGGTCTTTTTATCACAGCAAACGGTAATAAAACACAAGGTAGTTCAGCTGAAATATTTTCCGCCAAAGGGCAATTGGTTCGTCGACTGACAGAACCATATTCGTTTTTATGGGATTATAATGATTGTTTCGGTAACAAAGTCACCAACGGTACCTATTTCCTACGGGTGACTTCTGCAGGGAAAACTATTCAGGATAAGATAACTATCAACAGATAAGATTGAGAATATTTTCGGTTGATTCAAGAAGGGCTTTTTAAAAAGCCCTCTTTTTTTCCACTCGCCCATTCACCTTTTGTGACCGCTGTCACAAGCTCTTATTTGATCCCGATATTATATTCTCTAATACCAATTTCCCATAAAACAAGAAACATCCTATCAATTCATTCCTGGAGATTTGTATTATGTATAAAAGAGTTTCCTGGCTTTTAATCGCCGCCTCAATGCTAATGCCCCTTTTTCTTTCCTGTTCCGACACAAACAATCCATTCACAGCGCCAAACGCCACCATCTCGATTGTTTTGGTGAGCTCAAGCGGCCAGAGGAGCGCGAACCTCATTGCCGATTCGGTTGACAAAATCGTACGCATCGGCGTGAGCGCATATCTTCCCAAATTCATCGATTCCGTTTACGTGGCAATTGCATCGAGCGTTGCTGATACGGACACTGTTTTTACATTCGGGAAATCCACAATATGGACCGACACTCAATGGCGGGAGATCACATTTCAGTCTGCTGGCGCCAGGACCGTCTCTGCTGTTGCCCTTATTCAGGGCGCGCCGACCTATTCGCTGACCGCGGGAATTACTATTGCAGGGAAACCGGTTCAGACTTACACCGTTGCATACAATGGCAATGGAAATACAGGGGGAACGGTGCCCGCAGACGCCAACGCTTACGTGCAAGGCGCAAGCGCCACGGTAAAGGCAAATATCGGTTCACTGGTGCGAACCGGCTTCACTTTCGCTGGATGGAACACTGCTGCGGATGGAAGCGGGGCCTCCTATTCCGGCGGTGAAACATTCACTATAGGTACGGCAAATGTGACGCTCTATGCGAAATGGACGCAAAATCCTACGTATAAGGTTTTCTACAACGGCAATGGCAATACCGGCGGAACCGCTCCCACAGACGCAAATGCCTATGAACAAGGCGTGAATGTGACGGTATTGGCCAATACCGGAAACCTGGTTCGAACAGCCTATACCTTTACGGGATGGAATACAGCTCTGGACGGAACCGGGACATCGTTCGCCGGTGCCGCCACATTTACCATGGGCATAGCAAACATAACTCTCTATGCAAAATGGACGCAGAACCCGACGTACACGGTAACCTACAATGGTAATGGTAATAACGGCGGATCTGTGCCGGTAGATGCAAACGCCTACTTGCAGGGCGATACCGTAACGGTTAAGGCAAATACCGGGAGCCTGGTGCGGACCGGTTATGCTTTTGCGGGATGGAATTCTGCAGCAGATGGCGGCGGGACATCTTATGCCGGGGCTGCTAAGTTTACAATGGGCACAGTAAACGTCACTCTCTATGCAAAATGGACGCAGAACCCGACGTACACGGTAACCTACAACGGCAATGGGAACACCGGCGGGAACGTGCCGGTTGATGCCAATGCCTACTTGCAGGATGACACCATTACAGTAAAAACAAATACCGGAAATCTTTCGAAAACCGGTTACACACTTGCGGGATGGAATACGGGCGCCGACGGCAGCGGGACTTCCTATGCTGCTGCAACCAAATTTTCAATGGGTTCAGCAAACGTGACCCTCTATGCGAAATGGACGATAAATATCTACACGGTAAAATTTAACAGTAATGGCGGAAATACGATTGACAGTCAGAACATTACCTATAACACCACTGCCGCAGCGCCAACACCTCCCACGCAAAACGGATTCATCTTTTCCGGATGGTATTCCGACCAGGCATTAACAATTCAATTCAATTTCTTGACCCCGATAACTTCTGCAACAACACTTTATGCAAAATGGACGCCTGTTTACACGGTCACCTACCTCCCCAACCTCAACACCAGCGGTACGGTACCGGTCGATACCAATAAATACACCAACGGCGCAACAATTACGGTACTTGACAATACAGGTTCTCTCACAAAAACAGGCTATTCCTTTTCCGGATGGAACACAAATTCTTCCGGCACCGGAACGGACAGGGCCCCCGGCTCAACATTTACCATGGGTTCGGGCAATATTACGCTCCACGCGAAATGGGCAGTAAACAAATACACGATAAAGTTCAATTCCAGGGGCGGAAACGCGGTAGATTCCCAAATGGTGGATTACGCAACTCTTGCCACGACGCCTACTGCCCCTACCAAAACCAGCTATACCTTTGCTGGGTGGTATTCCGATTCTGCGTTAACTACTGCGTTCCAGTTTTCCACCCCGATATTTGCAAATAAGACCCTGTATGCAAAGTGGGAAATCCGGGATGCGGATGGGAATGTTTACACAGAGGTTACAATTGGGACACAGGTGTGGATGGTGGAGAATTTGAAGACGACGAAATATAATGATGGGGTGGGTATACCAATCATGCCCACAGATTCTGTTTTTTGGACCCCGGGGTATTGCTGGTATAATGATTCAATTACATATAAAAACCCTTATGGTGCATTATACTCTGGATATACAGTATTTACGGGTAAATTAGCTCCAACGGGATGGCATGTTCCAGCAGATGCAGAATGGACAACGTTATTAACCTATCTTGGTGGGGCAGCAATCGCGGGAGGAAAATTAAAAGAAACAGGGATTGCTCATTGGAATGATCCAAATACTGGGGCAACAAATTCATCTGGATTTTCCGCTGTTGGTGCCGGTTTTCGTATCTATTATACAGGCTTTTATGAACTTGGGGTTGGTGCCTACTTGTGGTCATCAACGGCTGCTGGTGGTGACCAAACAGGGCGAATGATGCTAACAATTAGTTCAGAAAATGCGGCCCAATCGATTGATAAAAACAATTCCGGCTTTAGCGTCCGTTGCATCCGCGACTATTAATTCATCCTCCACATGCGGGGTCATTGCGTCGCGAATCAACCTTAAAAATTAATTCAAAATGCAATGACCCTCTTCAACAACAAATACCGCATCGAATCCGCGCGCCTTCCCCGCTGGGATTATTCCTCGCCTGGATATTATTTCGTAACGATATGCACGAAAAACCGGGAATATTTTCTTTCTGACGTCATCAACGGTTATGTTGTTTTAAAACCCGCCGGGATTATCGCGAACGAGGAATGGCTGGCAACCCCACTAATCCGGCCGAACATTGAAATTGGCGAATACATAATCATGCCGAATCATATTCATGGGATAATCCGGATCAAATCCTCGCCCCATTTTGTACAGACGTCGCGGTGCGGCGTCTCATCGGTATTACCGGATAAATCGGGCATTCCACATATTTATGAGACGCCGCACCGCGACGTCTCTACGGATGATAAATCAAAAACACCCCGCAATTGGAACCCCGGCGTTTTGGGCGCCATCATCGGCCAATATAAAAACGTGGTGAAAAAACGAATTCGAAAATCGGTTTTACCCGAATTTGATTGGCAACCCCGATTCTGGGACCGCATCATCCGCGACGATCGGGAATTGTACACTATCCGACGTTACATCCGCAATAATCCCCGGAATTGGGACAAGGACAGAAACGTTATCGAAACACAAGAAGATTAATCCTGAAACCACAGGTATTTTCTTTTATATTCAGGATAATCGCCACAAAATCCATTTCATGTTATTCGGGAGGGGGGGGGCCATGAAATCGATTGGATTACCGCGTTATCATTCCTTTTTTCTGCCTGCTTTTTTTATTCTTGTCATCACGATCATGCATTTCGATGTTTCCGCCCGGCCCAACCTCGCGCTGTTCCGTCCCGTAGTGGCGTCGAGCGTCGGTGAAGACAATCCTCCGGGAAAAGCGCTCGACGGCATCGGCACCACGCGCTGGGAAAGCCAGACAACAGACACCGAATGGATGTACGTTGACCTTGGCGTTGTTTACAGCATAGACTCGGTGTTCGTGAGTTGGGAAACCGCTGCCGGGCTCGACTACGCAATAGAGGTCGCGAACACGCCTTCCGTGAGCGAAACCGGGTGGACAACCGTGGCGCATGTCATCAATGGGGCGCAGGGCGAAAAACGGTCCATCACATTCACTCCGGTGCTGGCCCGCTATGTCCGGCTGCAGGGATACAAGCGCGCGTCGATTTTCGGATATTCAATCTGGGAATTCGAGGTATACGGAAACGCCGCGGCCTGTATTCCGCCGGTTGTCGCAACAAATCCGGCAGACCGGACGTTTACCGCGGGACTGAACACATCATTTAACGTGTATGCAAACGGCACGGAAATGTCGTATCAGTGGCAGCATATGCGGCCCATTGACGCCACATGGTTCAATATTTCCCTTGCGACAAGCGCTTATTATCTTTTTCAACCGACACTCACCGACAGCGGTGCATTATTCCGCTGTATCGCTACTTCTTCCTGCGGGTCGGACACAAGCACGGGCGCGTCGCTGACGTTTTCCAAAAAGGGCAAAATCAACCTGGCATGCAAGAAATTCGCAAAGTGCACGAGCTTTGAGGGGACCGACATGACCGCGGCCGCAGCCGTGGATGACGATTCCTCGACACGATGGGGTGGCAACTACAAGACCGACCCGAACAAAGACTCGGCCTGGATTTACGTTGATCTGGGCGCAGTCTTTACCATAGACTCGGTTTTTATCAACTGGGAGCATTCCGGCGCAAAGGAATACTATGTCCAGGCCGCCGATGTCGCATCTGACAACGACCAGGGATGGACGAACGTCGCGCACATCACCGACGGCAATGCTTGGGAAAAACGGCCCATCAAAATCGTGCAGACCCAGGCACGGTTTGTGCGCCTAAGATGCATCAAGCGGATTTCCGATTTCAGCTATTCGATTTTCGAGCTCGAGGTATATGCGCCTTCATCAACGCTGGTTTTACATGGACAAAAAACTAATTTTATACAGCACGTGCCGTTTTTGACAGTTTCGCCGGGCAAGAACTCATGCATCATTACGATAAACAGTCCAAAGCCCACGGAATGTTCCGCATCAGTTTTTTCAATGCATGGGCAACTGGTCCGTACCATTCAGGGACCGTCAGGCAAATTCGTATGGGATTACAGCGGCCAAAACGGCAACAGGGTGTCAAACGGAATATATTTGATCACCGTTACATCACCGGGACAGGCGGGCCGGTCAAAGGTTGCCGTATATAGGTGAGGGCACAAAGGGATGGTTTTTTTTCCTAAAACATGATATAGTTTTACCTACCATGGGACTCCCACGCTACGTGTTTTTAAAGGCCGGATTCGCGATACCAGTCATTCTGCTCTTTGCCGCGGGCGCGCCCGCCCAGCAGTATACCAGCCAGACCTACATCGACACCACTATCCAGCAGGCGTATTTCAGGCTCAACGCCGCGACCGACGTTTCGGGCATGGGCATGAAAATGGAAGACGCCATTTCGTCGGCGAAACAGATCGCGAACCGCCTCAAGAACATCGCAAAAGGCAACCCCAACGAGAAATATATTTTGTGGAAAGTGGGTGAGCTTGAAAGCCAGATTTACCTTGAAGAAAGCGGCCTTCTGCTCGAGAAAAACCAAAAGCGCCAGAAGCTCGTCAACGACCTCGTGGCGCCGTTCAACGCCGAGATCGGCGCGCGGCGGCCGGACTTTTCCCGGCTCGCCGACATCCACAACAAGGCCATGTCGGTAGACCGGGCAAAGGCCTTTAATTTCGGCACCGCGCTTGAGGACCGGAAAAAATCCATCCTCAAGGACGTTGTCGCCTCGTTCGAAAAGGCATTGACAGAAGGCGATTTCGACCTTGCCTGGCAGGAACTCGTCTATCTCAAGAACAACAAGGACTATCTCGGGGTCTCTCTCACCAACTACAGCCAGCTTGCGGCAAAGATCCAGTCCAAGATAACGCTCGGCAACGAGCGGGAATTCATCCTGCGCAACGCGGACATCATAGAAGTGCTCATCGCGAACCGCTGTTTTGTCGACGCGCGGAACGCGCTCTGCGTCGTGGAAGACCGCGTTGACAATATAAAAACCATGGCGCGCAAGGTGGAATGGGACAAATTCTATTTCAGGAACAAGCACCTGAGGGAAGCCCTGGAACGCAAGGAGGATTCGCTGGTGAAGGTGAACCTCTCGATCCTTAAAGACCAGGGCGTTGTGGCCGCGAGCGATTATCTCGAAAACGTGCTCAAGAAATACGGCGTGCTCCAGGAGAAAGTCGGAAAAATGGACTTCGCCATTCTTGAAAAGGCCATGGAATACCGCAAGCTGCAGGACACCGCGGTTGTCAAGCAGCTCGCCTCTATTGGCACGCCCGCCACCGATGATTCGAGCTCCCTGTTTTCCGATCTCGTTGGCGCGGCGAAAAAAAAGGCCCAGGAAAAGGCCGACAGCGCAAAGCTGGCCCAAGACGGCAATGTGCGGCACACCTCCGCCGAGGAGCTCCGGCTCAACAACATGCGCGTTTCGCAGGAACTTAAGCAGAAGCGCGACGAGGAAGTGCTCAAAGACAACAAGATGAAGGCGAACAAGCTCATCATCGACATTTATGTCCTGCTTGATCTGAAACAAACACAGAAAGCCTATGACGAATACACCGACCACCAGGCATTCCTCGCCCGACACGTGTATACCGCTTCGTTCGTCGCGCTTGACTCGACGGTAAACGCCGAGTATGCGGCGTTTAAAAAGAAGAAAAAATAAGCCGGTAAAATTTATACCTAAAAAATCCGGGCGTTTCCCGGCTAAAGCCGGGCCGGTCTCCTTTCGGGCTCGGCTGTTCGCCTCGTTGCCAGACCGCCCTATGCCTTTCGGCCTGGTCGGCCGGTAAAATGCAAATGACATAATAAACTGCACGAAGTGCATTACCACACATTAGGGAACGGAGTGACAATGTGCTTCAGCACACCACTCCGGTCCTGCCTAACGCTAAAACAAAAACCGACTTTATTTCTTATCGATTACTGGTTGTTCATTCGGGGCCTTGACAGTGGCTGGATGGGGTGGTATATTCTTGTGTTGACGGTTGACAGTTGACAGCAACGCCCACCGCTCATAACCGAATCGTCCTATTCGGGAAAGGATTTAAAATGTCCAAACCTGTTTTTATAATCCTGATCATCTGCTCCATCCTCTCCGCCCAGGATATCACCATTTCAAAAGACTCCATCCTGGTATACAATAACCCTATGTCCAGTTACGCGGACGAGGTGATATTTACGAGCCACTCAAACACACCCATTCATCTCGATTCGGCGTTCGTGATGGTCGAAGAACTCGACACTGTCGGTTATGGCCGTCCTGGGATGCAATTGTCCTGGAAAACAACACTACCGACAACCCAGGAATTTGTCTGGGCAATGGACACGGCCGAACCGAATAATTTCCGTCTTGTAAAAAACGTGTTCTATCCCGGGACCGCCGAACCGCTTACCTTTGCCGGAATCGGGACAACTTCACAGATGTTCTTTCTTGAAATCGGGTATTGCTTCCAATGCGAATTGTTTCCGAAGTATCCGCGGTACATAAAAGGATTGCTGAAACTTTATTTCAGCAATGGGCAGATGGTTGAATTGAAGATCAAATCAAATGATTTGAGGACGGCGGTAAGGCAGCCTTTCCGCAGCTATTCCACAAAAAACGAAATGGACCGGGCTGTTTTCCTTGTCAACGGGAGAATGGTGGCAAACGGAATGGTGAAGAAAAGATTGTGCGGACAACAGGTGATGATAATAATAGATTATAAAAAAAGTGCGGGGAAAAGGGAGTTGAGGGTGAGGTGAAAAGGTGAGGATGAGGCTACTAGGAGATTAAGTTAATGGCAAGTAACGAAGCAAAATTCTCATTATTAGAGCATTCTCAAGCTAAAGTGGATCTATATACTAAATATTTATCCATATATCTTAATGTTCTTTATCGGGCATCCGGTATTAAACATATCTATATTTATGATTTACTTTGCGGAGAAGGCAAATACATGAATGGGTCCTTTGGAAGTTCTTTAGGGGCAGTAAAAGTAATAAAAGATCACTACCTTTCAAATGGAAATTCCTCTAAGGATATTAGCCTGTTTTTAAACGATTCCGAGGAATCATTAATTGAGCCAGGAAAAAGTAAAATTCAACGTAACCGTGAATTGATAAAGGAATTTCTTTTACCTGAAAATGTTAAAGTGCATTTTTGAATGATTTTAAAGGTGCTGATTCTATCAGAAATTTTCTTTCCAAAATTTTTGCTGAAAAGATTCCAGTATTTTTATCATGTGAGGATTTTATAAACGAGATAAAACATTCGCTTCGTAACATTGTTAATACAAAATTCTCAAGCTCATTCACAATTGAGCGAGATGCTCATAATAGTTATTGCCTTCTCTTTTTTACAAATAGTGAGCGCGGTTTTGAGAAAATGCTTGAAACAAAATGGTCGCTCGATGAAACCCGTGGCCAAGGCTTTCGGTTAGACTGTCTACAGACCAGTATGTTTAAAGCTGGAGTTCTTGACAATTATAAAGGAAAAGTTTTTAATTATATATCATCCACTCTATCCAGAAATAACATTGAAATAAAACTTTTTGGCCTTGAAAATGAGTATTTGCCAAAGCATACTTTAGAAGCACTTAGGGAGCTTAAAAAAGAAAATAAAATAGAGGTTATCGATGAGAGCGGTAAGCCAGCCCGTTCTTTTTATTTATCAGATAAAAATCGTAAGGTTAATATTTTAAGAAAAGAGCGATAATATGGCCCAAACTTCAATCGAATGGACCGAAATGACCTGGAACCCGACAACCGGGTGTACAAAACTTTCCCCAGGCTGCAAATTCTGTTATGCCGAGATAATGGCCAGGCGGCTTAAAGCCATGGGTCTTGAAAAATATGATAATGGGTTCGATTTAGCAATGCACGAAGATGCTTTAACAATTCCATACTCTTGGAAAAAGCCGAAACTTGTTTTTGTTAATTCCATGAGCGACCTTTTCCACAAGGATATTCCTCTTTCCTTTATACAAAAAGTCTTCGCTGTGATGAACGAAAACCAAAAGCATGTTTTTCAGATACTCACGAAACGGGCCGATATTCTGCTTCAGCATTCCGATAAACTCAACTGGACTTCCAATATCTGGATGGGCGTAACAGTCGAAAATACTAACGTACTGACAAGAATTGACCTCTTAAGGAAAACACCAGCCCACACTAAATTTCTGTCATGCGAACCGCTACTCGGTTCTCTCGGAGCAATTGATCTCAAAAGGATTGACTGGGTAATTGTCGGCGGAGAAAGCGGAAGGAACCCGAGGCCGATGAAGGGAGAATGGGTGGTTGAAATTAAGGAGCAATGCAAGGTATTAGGTGTCCCGTTCTTTTTTAAACAGTGGGGTGGCAGGAATAAGAAGAAGGCTGGGTCTAGTTTGAATGGGAAGCAGTATAAGGAAACGCCTATGAAGCGAGCTGCGTAGCATCTCAAAACCACCCATGAACCATAAACACCTACTTTTTATCTTCCTTTCCTTCGACCTTCTTTTTGTTTCCTGCTCCCCTCCCCCCACCTCCCCCACCCCCGTATCCAAGTATACCCTCAATGAAAAAAATTTCCTCCGCAACAAAATGTTCTTCCTCGATACCGCGTACAAAAGCTTTTACCTTAAAATGCGGCCCTTGGTGCCTGCGGTAAACCTTTCAAGGCTCCAGGTATGGTTGAGCAATGACCGCATCAAGGCGGAGGCAAGGGCAAACGCCGGCACGAATGGAAATGCCTACAGGTATTTCGGACCTGTTCACCGGGCATGCAAGCTGCTTAAAATGGGCTTCGATTATGCTCTTGTCAATGGGGGTGTTATAAGGTTCGACAGTTTAACCGTCATTACGAATTATGATTGGATAGGTTTACATTTGGAGACTGAAGACAGCGCCATTGTCCCCAATAAGGGAGTTTATGTTGACACTCTGGACACCTCAACAGTCATCAGTGACACTCTTTGGACACTCCTGCCGCTTGATTATGATTCAACCTCTCCCACGTTCCTGCTCATGTGGCGGAATGTTTACCCGTTGCCATTGTGGCTCGATAGTGCGGAGTTCAACCTGCGTGTGACGAGATATCCTCCGGACTCGAGCGTCGATAAAGTTAACGGAAGGTTATTTTCCGAAATACTCGGGCTCACCGGCAATCTGGGCCGGCCGCTTGCCAGCAACAGCAATATTTTCGACTTTACCCATCATCTGCTCATTATTCCGCCGTTCGATTCAACACCCATCGGCAACGAACCGTTTTCAAACCCCGCCCCGGGGCCGGACTTTACGGATCCCTGGATTTACAAAATGACAGGGGCGAATTTTGACAATGTGTACCCGCAGTTTATGATTGTTTATACTCAGCCTGTTCAGAATAAGTAGTCCGCATTACTATGAAAACCATCACGCGAAAATCCCTTATTTATAAAAGCGGTCTGGGCTTTTATTGCCTGAACCACGTTCAGGGCTGCAGCCATGGGTGCCGCTATCCGTGTTACGCCTTTTCCATGGCCAAACATTACGGCCGGGCGGCCGGTTATGCTGAGTGGTGCCGGCCTAAAATGGTGGCCAATGCCTTGGAACTTTTAGACAAGGAGCTTCCCAAACTCCGGGCCAAGGCCGTTGCCAAGGCAGGGGCGGAAGAATTCCGGGTCCATTTGTGCCTGACCACGGACCCTTTTATGGTTGGATGGCGGGAAATCCAAACCATGAGCCTTCGGATCATCCAAAAAATCAATGCCGGCGGCCTGGTTTGCGATGTCTTGACAAAGGGTGTGCTGCCCCGGGAACTGGCCGGGTCTTCTTTTAGCGGGAAAAATCGCTACGGCATCAGCCTTGTTTCCCTGGACGAAGGTTTCAGGCGGCAATGGGAGCCGGGATCCGCCCCTTACGAGGATCGTATCAGGGCCTTGCGCTATTTACACAGCCAGGGTTTTTCCACCTATGCGCATATCGAACCTTATCCCACGCCCAATATTTTTAAACAGGATTTCGAAGCTTTGCTGAAAGCCGTGGATTTTGTGGATTCTATTTATTTTGGAGGCTGGAACTACAGCCATGCGGCGGGAAAGTATCCGGACCGTGCAGGGTTCTATGCGGAGCTGGCGAAGAAAGCAAAAGCGTTCTGTCGCGCCCACGGAATTGATTTCGAAATGTAACCATCTAAGCAAATCCAATAATACTCCCGTCCTTCGTGTGGCCTCGATCTGCGGTCCAGGCCCTTAACACATCAGAACACGGGCGGGTGCGCGTTGCCGCTATCGGTGCCCGACCACACCCGGAATTATCGCATTTGGAATCCGGCAGGCATTGGTTTTTCTTAAAAGTGGGAACTTGGAAAATCATTTACTGAAAATAAGAAAAAAGTACCGGATTGAATTGTCCTATGTCCCTTGGAATGCGCGATCGTGCACGGTACATCCCCAGTACACGCGAAGCCTCTCGGATTGGAACGCTAATTGCGATTTAATTAAGCGGACAAAGAAATGTGGCCAGGCGCCGGAGTAAACGATGTCAATTTACAAGGAGTAATCTATGGACAAAAAAGTCGTAACGGTCGTTGGCGCAACAGGCGCCCTTGGATCGAAAATCGTCAAAGCGCTCCTGGACAAGGATGTCCACGTGAGGGCCCTTGTAAGGGCAACGAGCAACCGCAGCGGACTCCAGGACCTCGGGGTAACGGATTTTGTCACCGGAGACATGATGGATCCCGGCCCGCTGCTTAAGGCATTGTCCGCTGTCCCGAAATCAGATGCCCTGGTTGCGAGCGCCGCGGGCTATACCCGTCACACCAAGGGCGATAGTCCCAAAACTGATGTACAAGGGTATCGTAATTTGGTTGATGCGACAAAGGCCGCAGGTATTTCCCGTTTTGTGATGGTTTCAATTTTAGAATGCGATAAAGCCGCAGGTGTTTCGCATTTTTACCATAAACATCTTGTAGAAAAATATTTGCGGGAAAAGGGACAGCCGTTTATTGCGCTCCGGGCCGGCGCTTTCCTTGATCAGGCCAGGGATTTCGTTCTTTCCAAGGTCCCAAAAGGCATTTTCCCCGCATTTATTCCCGGCGTTGAATACGGTATGATTTACACTCCCGATCTGGCGCGGTACGCGGCCATTGCTGCGACAAGTCTCGCCGACCGTGAGTTGAATACTACGGTTGACGTCGGATGGGAAAGTCCGGCATCGGGAACGAGCGTGGCCCAGGCTTTTTCTAAAGTCCTTGGTAAAACAATTGTGGCCAGGCCTGCATTCCCGCCCTTTGTTGTTAACGTGGTATTGCCTTTTATGGGTTTGTTTGTGGGCGGCGTTAGCGATATGAATGAAATGATGAAATGGATAAAAACCGGAGCATATACAAGCAAGAACACCCAAAGGCAAAAAGAACTCTTTGGCGATTTACCTACCATAGAAGAAGCTGTGAGAAGATATTGTAAGGATCGGAAACTGATTTAGTTGATTTCATACTGTTCCCCCAGTCTTGAGAGCTTATACCTTTACTGTATACCCCAAGTGCACCTCGCCTGCCATCTGCCCTCCTCTGATTCCCCAGTTATCAAGCGGCTGCTCGTTGAGCAGGATAAAAACGTCGTTCACGGGCACGCCGAGCGCCCCGAGCTTTTCCACAATCAGCCGGTACAGCTCTTTTTTCGCCTCCCGCGACCGACCGGGAAAAACCGCGATCTCGATCAGCGTATACTTTAGGGTTTTTCCCTCGGGAATTTCAAAATTCTCTTCATCGAATTCCATGATTTTTTGCGTGCGGTCTGACTCCGGGATTTTAAACGCCGCCACCAGCGCGTCGTGCACGGCATCAAGAATTTTTCTTTTTTCCTGTTTTGTCCTGCCTTTTCGCATGCTTATTGTCACGATGGGCATAACGGTTCTTTCCGGTTGAGGTGGATAGTTCTGTCCGCCTATAAAATAATGTTTTACGTTCTTCTTTTTTAAAAGAATGAACTCAAGCGTTATGAAGATTGCTTCTCTCCGCTCGCAATGACCCTTTTTCTATTATCCCTTCAACCTCACCCCGCCCTCTCCCCCAGGGAGAGGGAGAAAATATGGAATCTTATTTATGAGGCGAGGGGAGCTTTAAATCAATAAGTGAAAGTGTCCTGATGCTAAAGGAGATTGCCACGTCGCAAGGCTCCTCGCAATGACCTTTCCATTTCTCGTTTTTATTCAACAGGTGTTCGCGGGTGCGCCCAACGGCAGGATGAATCTTGCAGAGGCCGGTACCCGGCCGCACCCAGGAGGGGGAAACTTCCCCCACCAATATATTTTTATTTCTTTAAATTATTCAGCGCTATTGTATATTTTATGCGTCCTTTTTCGCAATAATCGCCCTATCACTTGATAATGTATACTCATTTTTCCCTTTAAAAAATTGCGGAGACAGCGCTCAATGGAAAAGCAGTACAACCCGTCCCTTGTCGAAGACAAATGGTATTCTACCTGGATAAACAAAAAGTGTTTCCATGCGGACGAAAATTCGCCGAAGCCGAAATATTCAATCGTGATTCCGCCGCCCAACGTGACGGGCATTTTACACATGGGGCACGCGCTCAACAACACGATACAGGACATTTTGATCCGTTTCAAGCGCATGAAAGGGTTCGAGACCATGTGGATGCCCGGCACCGACCACGCCGGCATTGCCACGCAAAACGTTGTTGAAAAGAAATTTGCAAAAGAGAAAAAAACACGCCACGATTTCGGCCGCGAGGCGTTTATCGCCGAGGTGTGGAAATGGAAACAGCAGTACCATGCGACCATTCTGGGCCAGCTTAAAAAGCTCGGCTCGTCGTGCGACTGGGACAGGGAGCGCTTCACCATGGACGAAGGCCTTTCGCGCGCGGTGCGCAAGGTGTTTGTCCAGCTGTACAACGAGGGCCTCATTTACCGGGGCAAATACATCATCAACTGGTGCCCGCGCTGCCAGACCGCGCTGTCCGACGAGGAGGCCGAGCACAAGGAATCAAAAGGCAAGCTGTATCATTTCAAATACCCGTTTAAAAATGGCAAGGGGTTTGTGATCGTGGCCACCACCAGGCCCGAAACCATGCTCGGCGACACTGCCGTTGCCGTAAACCCGGCGGACGAGCGGTACAAAGACCTTGTGGGCCAGATGCTGGTTCTTCCTCTTGTAAACCGCGAGATACCCATAATCGCCGACGATTTCGTCGACCGCGAATTCGGCACCGGCGCGGTAAAAGTGACGCCCGCGCACGATCCCAACGACTTTCAGATGGGCCTGCGCCACAGCATGGCACCCATCGTTATCATGGACGAGTCCGGCAGCATGACGGGACCTATTCCGCAAAAGTATATCGGCACCGACCGCTTCGCCTGCCGCAGGGAAGTCGTGGCCGACATGGAAGCGCTCGGCCTTGTGGACAAAATAGAAGAACACACCCACGCGGTGGGCCATTGCTACCGGTGCCACACCGTGGTGGAGCCGTATTATTCCAACCAGTGGTTCGTGAAAATGAAGCCGCTTGCCAAGGGCGCGCTCGCGGCGGCGGTGGAAGACCGCGTTAAATTCTATCCTTCTCGATGGAAAAAAACCTACGTTGACTGGATGGAAAACATCCGCGACTGGTGCATTTCGCGGCAGATATGGTGGGGGCACCGCATTCCGGTGTGGTACTGCAACGATTGCAAAAAGACCATTGTGGCGGAGGAAACGCCAACCTCGTGCCCGGGATGCAAAAGCAAAAACATCGTCCAGGACGACGACGTTCTCGACACGTGGTTCTCGTCGTGGCTATGGCCGTTTTCCACCATGGGCTGGCCCGACAAAACAAAACTCCTGGAAAAGTTCTATCCCACCGACGTGCTCGTTACGGCGCCCGAAATACTGTTTTTCTGGGTGGCGCGGATGATCATGGCGGGCCTGCATTTCACGGGGAAACTTCCCTTTACGGACGTGTATCTCAACGCAACGGTGCGCGACAAAACCGGCCGCAAAATGAGCAAGTCCCTGGGCAACGCCATTGACCCGCTTGAGGTGATTTCCAAATCGGGCGCCGACGCGCTGCGCTTCTCGCTCATCATGATAACGTCCCAGGGCGCTGACGTTTTTCTCGCCAACGATACGTTCGACATCGGCAGGAACTTCGGCAACAAGCTCTGGAACGCGTCGCGCTTTCTTCTGGATACCATCAAAACGAAACATTCCTTCTCGTCCCTGCCCCCAAAAACCGAACTCGCGCCGTTTGACGTGTGGATTCTGTCGCGGCTCAACGCTACCATTGCCAGCGTGACGGCCGCGCTGTCGTCGTACCGGCTCAACGAGGCTGCCCACAGCATCTACGACTTTACCTGGCACGACTTCTGCGACTGGTACATCGAGGCGAAAAAAGCAGATTTGTACCAGACAGGCGACGAAGCGCGCGCGGCAAACGCCCTTAACGTGTGTTCGTGGGTGCTCGGCTCCATATTAAAAATGCTGCATCCGCTCATGCCGTTTATCACCGAAGAAATCTGGACCGCGCTCAGGGAAAAAATCGATTACCCAGCTTTGCTTGACAGCGACACAATCATGAAGGCGTCGTTTCCAAATGCCAATACCGCAATGGTCAACGAGGCCATGGAAAAGGATTTCTCCCTGCTCAAGGACATTATTACGGCCCTGCGCACCATACGCTCGGAAAACAACATCCCGCCCGACAAAAAGGGCCGCGCCATCATCATTCCCGCCGCAGCGGAAACCGTTGCCCTGCTTTTGCCTCATGTAAACGATATCAACATGTTCTGCAGGCTCAACGAAACCATTATTGACATGTCGGCGAAAAGGCCGGGCTTTGCCGGTTCTGCGGTGGTCATGGGCAATCAGGTATATTTGGAGCTCGAGGGCCTCATTGACAAGCAGGTCGAGCGCGACAGGATATCAAAAGAGATAGCCAAGACCGAAAAGCTCGCCGAAGGGACCAAGGCAAGATTGGAAAATCCTAGTTTCGCCGACAAGGCGCCACCTGAAGTGGTGAAAAAAGAAAAAGAAAAATATGAGGGGATATTGGAAAATCTTGAGAAGTTGAAGAAGAGTTTAGCAGCTTTAGAAGGATAATTATTTTCTGGTGGGGGAAGAATCCCCCTGGCCCCAAGCCTCCTCGGCCTTTGGCCTGCGGGGTCTCGGGGCACACCCCCTCCTGGGTGCGGCCGGGTAGCGTCAGTTGCAAGATTCAAACATACGCTGGGCGCACCCGCGGAGAATTTTTAAATTCTACATTGATAGACGCCTATTACCTCCCCTCTCCCCGTGGGAGAGGGGTCGGGGGTGAGGTTGCACGTGCAAACAAAAAGATGTGAATATCGGAACGGTTTTCATCCAAATTAAAAAAACATCATGATAGTCCCAACCCTAGAACAAGTAAAAATCCTTTCCCAACAGGGAAATATCATCCCTATTTGCCATAAAATATTAGCCGACACGGAAACCCCTGTGTCGGTATGGCTCAAGCTTTTCAAAGACGAGCCCTACAGCTTTCTGCTCGAAAGCGTGACCGGCGGCGACAAGGTCGCGCGGTATTCGTTCATCGGCGGGAAACCGTTCATGACGTTTAAAAGCAACGGCGCCGCGTGGGAAGTGGTGGGAAAGCTTTCGGAAAAGGGTGAAGGCGATCCTGTGGGAAAACTCAGGTCGCTCCTTGCGGCGTATAAATCGGTGCACGTGGAGGGCCTGCCGCGTTTGTGCGGCGGCGCCGTCGGGTATTTTTCGTATGATACCGTTCGCCTGTTCGAAAAAATTCCCGACAAAAACCCCAACGACAACATCCTCGACGAGATCTTTTTCGGGTTCTACCGCGACATCATAGCGTTTGACAACCGGGAACACAAGCTCCTGCTCATTACCACGATACATACGGGCGATGGCATTCCCATCGAGAAAGCATATAAAAACGCCGTGCACGGGCTTGGCAGCCTTGAAGACAAGCTCGCGGTGCGGCTTGCATCGTCGGGAATCTCGGTGCAGGACGTGAAGGAAACTTCATCCACCTTCGGCCGCCCGGAGTATGAGAATGCCGTCGAGAAATGCAAGGAATACATCCGCGCCGGCGACATTTTTCAGGTGGTGCCGTCGCAGCGCATCAGCGTGCGCGTGGACGCGAACCCTTTCGACCTGTACCGCATCCTGCGCACCGTGAACCCGTCGCCGTACATGTATTTTTTGTCGCTTGCCGGCGCGCAGGTGGTTGGATCGTCGCCAGAAATGATGGTGCGCGTGGAAAACGGCGTGGTTGAAACGCGGCCCATTGCGGGTTCGCGGCCCCGCGGCAAAAACGAACCTGAAGACGAGCGCCTGGCTATGGAGCTTAAAAACGATCCCAAGGAAACGGCCGAGCACATCATGCTCGTTGATCTTGGCAGAAACGACATCGGCCGCGTAAGCGAATACGGCAGCGTGCGCGTGGAGGAAATGATGCACGTGGAGCAATATTCGCACGTGATGCACCTGGTGTCCAACGTGTCGGGCACTCTCGCGCCCGGCAAGGACGCGCTCGACGCGCTGTTCGCGTGCTTTCCCGCAGGCACGCTGTCGGGCGCGCCCAAGATCCGCGCCATGGAAATCATTGACGAAATAGAGCCGGTGCGGCGCGGCATCTACGGCGGCGCACTCGGCTATATCGACTTTTCCGGCGCGCTCGACACCTGCATCGTCATCCGCACCGTGGTGTGCAAAAACGGCATGGCCTATATCCAGGCGGGCGCGGGCATCGTCGCCGACAGCGTGCCGTCAACCGAGTACGACGAAACCATGAACAAGGCGCGCGCGCTCCTTACTGCCATCAACGACGCGAAGACAATAATCGGAAGGGACTAGCGGTCCATGATCCTTATTGTTGACAACTACGACTCGTTCACCTTCAACCTCGTGCAGTATCTTGGCGAACTGTACAACGGCGGACTGCAGGTGGCGAGGAACAACAAAATTACCCTTGACCAGATCCGGGAGCTTTCGCCCAGGGCAATTGTAATCTCCCCGGGGCCGTGCACGCCGGCCGAGGCGGGCATTTCGGTGGATGTCATAAAAACGTTCGGCCCGAAAATCCCGCTTCTGGGCGTATGCCTGGGTCACCAATCAATAGGCGCTGCATTCGGCGGAACTATTATTCGGGCACCGTATCTCATGCACGGCAAGGTATCAGAAATCCATCACGACGGAAAAAAAATCTACACCAATATAGCGAACCCGTTTATCGCCACCCGGTATCACAGCCTTATCATCGAACGCAAATCGTGCCCCGACTGCCTGGAAATAGCAAGCCAGACAAAAGACGGCATCATCATGGGCGTTCGCCACAAAAAATATCCCATTGAGGGCGTGCAGTTCCATCCGGAATCAATCCTTACCCAGGTGGGAAAAGCCCTTTTAAAAAACTTCCTTTCATCGATACTGTAATATGCCATCAATCCTCGATACCATCCTTGCAGATAAAAAAGAAGAGGTCAGGCGCCTGAACAGGGAGCGCGGACGATTTTCTGGCCGCACCTCCGAATATAGGCCTTTTTATAAATCCCTGCGCAGGCAAGGCGGGCCGGCAATAATCGCGGAAATCAAGAAGGCCTCGCCGAGCAGGGGAGTCATCCGCGGCGACTTTGATCCCGAAACCATTGCGAAACAGTATTCAGACGGCGGGGCCGCGGCGCTGTCGGTACTCACCGACGAAAAATTCTTCATGGGCTCACCTGCGCATCTGGAGGCGGCCCGAAACGCTGTAACGCTCCCTGTTTTGCGCAAAGACTTCATCATCGATCCCATCCAGGTCGCGCAGACCGCTACCATGAACGCCGACGCAATGCTGCTCATTGCGGCCGTACTGTCGCAGGAGCAGATGGACGAACTGTACTGCGCGGGCCGCGAAGCGCGACTCGACTTACTCTTCGAGATACACTCGACAAAGGAACTTGACAGAGTGCTTAAACTTTATCCCCTGCCGCTTTGCGTCGGCGTCAACAACCGCGATCTCGCCACGTTCAAGACCGACATAAAAACAACGCTGTCCATCGCGCAGTATGTACCTAAAGAAATCGCGCTGGTGTCCGAAAGCGGGATAGAGAACGGCGATCAGGCAAGAGCGCTGTTTGAGGCCGGAGTTTCGGCGCTATTGGTAGGTGAAAGTTTGATGAGAGCAGAGGATCCGGGGAAGTTGATAAAGGAGTTATCATGCCTATCCGTATAAAAATCTGCGGGATCACACAGTATGAAGACGCCAAGACCGCGGTCAACCTCGGCGTGGACGCGCTGGGCTTTATTTTTTACCCCAAAAGCCCGCGCTATATCCATCCACTCGCGGCAAAAGACATTATTTGCAAGCTGCCGCCTTTTGTGTCCAAGGTTGGCGTATTCGTGGACGACACCGCCGCCACCATAGCGGCCGTTTTTCAGCAGACCGGCATTGACACGATCCAGCTCCACGGAAATGAAACGCCCGAACTTGCAAACGGGTTTTCCTGCGCAGTAATCAAGGCCTTCGGCGTGGGGCCCGATTTTTCCATTGACTCGCTCGGCCGCTACAACGTGAGCGGCTATCTCCTCGACACCTGGAGCGAAGGCCGCGGCGGCAGCGGAAAGACTTTTGACTGGTCGATTGCAAAAAAAGCCGCCCAGCTTTACCCCAATATCATATTGTCGGGCGGGCTTAACCCGACCAATATCCGCGATGCGCTGGAAAACGTCTCGCCCTATGCCGTGGAATTCAACAGCGGCGTGGAAATCAAACCGGGCATCAAGAACCATTACAAGATGCGGGATGCCGTGAAGATCGTAAAAAGCTGGAAGTAACCTGTTATTTTTTATTTATACTTTTTCGGGGGAGAGGTATCTCCCCCGGCCTCGGCTTCCGCGTCCCGCAATAGCGGGCCAGCGGAATCCTCAGAACTCCCCTCTCCTGGGTGTCCCCCGCGAAAATCAGTGATAAATATCAAGCCTCATTGACAAGGGGCACCCACAAGCGTCAGTTATAAGGTTGACTTGTATGCGCGTTTATAAATAGGCAAAAAAAGGACACGGTTTTTTCTTGATTTTCGCGTTAGGGGCGACTGGAGGGCGTGCTAGGGCACGATGCTGCCCGGACCCGCCTTTTTTAGAGACATGCCTGTCTCTAAAAAAGACACCGGGCCGTGGCAGCCCGAGGCCAACGGCCGAGACCGAAAGAAGAACCGACCCGAGCGTAGCGAGGGTAACGCCCAGCTTTATATTTTTTCCCCACCAGGAAAACTGTATTATATCCCTATTGAAAATCTTCTTCTAATTATATATTTTAGATGCCATTCAATAACAAAGGTTTATCCCCCCATAAACCAAATTTGGTATATTGAACTCATAACAAAAAATGTTTATTTAACCGGTTTTTATAACAATTTACTTTTTTCACTAATCGGTTAAATCACCTTTGCAATGGCAAGCCCTCTAATCCATGCCGCATTCCTCAATGTTAATTAAAAAATCCCTTCTGATGCTGTGCGCAGGGATACTATCTGGCCTGGTCGCAGCGTCTCCCCCTCCCCGCCAGCTGTTTTTCCAGTCGAACAACATGGTATGGTGGGGCACCGAATTCGGTCTCAACCGGTTCCAGACCGAAAACGAGCTGTGGGGAAACATCCGCCCCGAACCCGTGAACGACCTGTGCCTTGACGATCAGGAACTTTGGGTGGGCACCGACCGCGGTGCGTTCTACGCCGACCTCAGGTATCTCGACTGGAAAACCTACACCGCGAAGCAGGGCATGCCGTCGGACACCGTTGTCCGTCTCGTGGCCGACCTCGATTACGTTTACGTTGCGGGCCCGCACGGGCTTGCGCGGTTCAACAAGCTTGTGATGCAATGGGAACCCATGGGGAACTTTGCCGGCAAGCGCATTTACGACCTGTATTCCAACCAGGCGCAGTTGTGGGTGGCCACCGACCAGGGAGTATTCTTTTTTGACAAGAAATTTGAAAAATGGGAAAGCTATACCGCTGCCACCGGACTTATTTCAAACACGGCGTTCAGGATCTTCTACTTCAGCGACTACATCTGGGTTGAAACCGACAAGGGGTTCTCCCGCTATTCAACAAGCATGAAATCGTGGAATTCATATCCCCTTGGCAACGGCATCGTGGGCACGGCGGTCAACTACATGCTCGTTGACGCATCATACATTTGGGTGGTGTCGCCCGAGGGTGTTGCGCGCTTCAACGGCAAGAACCAGAGCTGGGAAAATTTTTCGCGCAACATGCCGATTGAAAAGAAGACCGTGTACTCCCTTTCCACCTCCGGAACAACGGAATGGTTCACCACGTCCGACGGCGTGTATTCGTTCGCCGAAGATCAGCGGCGGTGGAAGACTTATACGTCGGTGGACGGCCTGAGCGATGACGTGCAGGACGAAGTGTACACTTCAGGCCAGACAACCCTGTGCAGAAAAAGTACCTCGTTTTCTTATTTGAAAGTCGACCAGGACCTCTGGTATGCAAGCCAGATCAAGGTGACCGGCGCCGGCGGGCAAAAGCCAAAATGGAAGGCGCACATGGACGAAACCGGGCTAGGTGTCGCGGCCCCGGCCGGCCAGAGCCTGAGCCTCCAGGGGACCGCCGAATACAAGGTGGAAAACAAGGCCACGTTTCCCCAGCCGCTCGCCACCAGCATCGGAAACTACCTGACAAACAAGAACCTCGATTCAGTGGTCTACAAATATGACACGGTGGCCGGCGTTATAAAGAAGGGCCAGCCCCTTGATACCGTTTCGACCTACAAAGACTTTCTCTACGGTTGGGCAAAGGCCCAGCTCAACCTCAACGCCGATTTGAACAACGGGCGGACGTTCAGGGCCACCTACGACAACACCGATCCGCTCGGCGACCGGCGCTACAGCGCGGAATACCGCGGCTTCGGCGACGACAACCTGCGCCGCTTAGGCTGGCGGACCGACCAGAAAACCGACTACTTTTTCAGTTCGCTCATCAATCCGACGTATCTCGAAGGCGCCGGCATCCGGACCGAGTTCGGCGACCGCGTGGGCGACAAGAAGCTCCGCCGCGTCAATACCGGCGTCTGGGCGGGCTTTGGCAAAACACAGTATTTCAGGAAACTGATTCCGTTCCGTGAAGACAACTTCTATGAGCTCGGCGTGGAGAACATCGTCACCGAAAGCGTTGAAATCCTCGTGGACGGGCAGGTTGTCGACCCGAGCGACTACAGTATCGAGCGGACCATGGGCCTGCTCACCTTCAAGAACGAAGGGCTGGCAAACCCCGACTCCCGCATCGAGGTCTCGTGCCAGTACCAGCCCACCATCGGCGTGTTCACAAACCAGATGGCCTCCGCCGAAAACGTCGTGGAGCTGAACGACAAGGTCGCGCTCGGCGTCAACGGCGCGTATCGCGGTTTTAAGGAACCGGGGCGCACCGGCCTCGACAGCGTTTTCAACCGTGACTTTGCCGGAAGCGTCAACAGTAAGGTAGAGCTCAAATCCGCGGACAACAAGTTGTATCTGAGGGCGGTACCCGAGGTTTCGGGAAGCTACAACGATTCGATTCTCGTGACAAAACAGGGTACCGCGGCAAAACTCGACCTTTACTCCGTTGCCCATAACCTCAAACTCAAGGCTTCGGGAATTTTTCAGACGCCCGATTACATTACCCTGGCCGACCAGAATTCGGTGTACGGAAGAATAAACCACCAGGGCCAGGGCGAACTGGTGTGGGACCTGTGGCAGCAGTACATGCCCGTCACTGCCGGAGCAAGCGTGACCGACGCTTCGAGCGGAAGCGAAGTGCGGGAATATGCCCAGTATCTGCTTTCGCCGCCCGGGGTCCCGTCCCTCAGGCTGTTCGGCATGCATCAGGACATGAGAAACTACACCCAGTCGGCGCGGGACAGCCTGCCCAATGGCAACCGCGATTCCCTGAGGTCGGACCGGTGGAACGGCATCGTGGAAACGGAATGGGGCCATTCGTTCAAGGTCATGGACAGGATATGGCTCAACGCTTCTTATTCCGTCAATCTCCTTACCGATTCCGTCGACACAAGCGTTGTCCCGGGGCCCGTTCCCGGCACGTACGAACTGCAGCCCCGGTTCGACCAGAGGCTCGATCACAATATTTTCGCCTGGATAAGGTTTTCGCCGCTTAAAAAACTCCAGCTCGAAACAAAGAGCGTTTTCAGGATTTTTCAGGGCCGCGACAGCCTTAACGGGACCATGGACTACAGGGGAAATACCCTGCGGCCCGAATTCAAGCTCTTTTCCCAGGAGCTGGTCCCGGGCATTACCCTCTACGGCGATTACCAGCTGCAAACCTCCGAAAACGTCGTTGCGTCGGATGATCGGATAACGACCACCGCGAACTCCGTAAATGCAAGCCTGCTTCTTGTTCCCGGGGTTTACCTGGGTCTTCTCAACCCGTTTCAACTCAACCTGGGATACGGTTTTTTCAACGGAGATTCCCTGGAGCTGATACCCGATACAATCGAAACAAGAAAGAATGCGTCGAATCAAACGTATACCATCAAACCTATATTTGATTTTTCGCAAGACCTCCATTTCGACAGCAGGCTGGAGAAAACGAATTCCACGAACATGTCCCTTTCAACCGACGACGGCCTCAAATGGTACAACGAGGCGCGTCTTGCTTTTAGGGAGAGAAAAACGAGGTTCGATATAGACTTCAACATGTTTTTCGACCACGTGGAAATGCCGGATTACACTCAAAAGCTCGACACGTTTGCACTCAAGAACTACCAGGATGAATTCAGAATAAAATGGACCGAGCGATGGGTGCCGAGCCTCAGGACCGAATCCACCGTGGACCTCGTATGGCAGAACCTGGACTCCACGTTCAACAAACTTGCCACCCATGTAACAAGGGACACCATGACCGGGTATCTTAATTCCATCGCGCCCGGGATACTGTTCGACTGGCGCATTCAGGGAAAATTAATCAGGGAATGGCGGACGCAATATTATATCGGCGCCATGCTTTCAAACGGCTCGAATTATTCGTTCAGGACCTACGACAAGGCCTGGCAGAACAAGCTTGATATCCAGGTCAAGGCTGGGGCCAACTTCTTCCTGCGTTTGCTGCTGGAAGTGGACTATCTGTTCGACCAGAAGGTGTTGTATTATAACATGGCTGCGCTCAAGGCAACGGCCCTGTTCTAATATCGGCTAAAAAATGGAAAAGAGGCTAAATTACGGGGGAGGCCTGCCCGTATTTGTATTGAGGTCGTTATGGAGTACAGGCCCTTTAAGAAGAAGGTAAACCTGTGTCTTTTCGCGAGTTATCCAGGAAATGGCAGGTGGAATATGAATCAAAAGAAAATCAATCGCAGAAAATTCCTGATCAATTCGTTTGAAGCAGCTGCGGGAATAGGCGTTCTGGCAAACTGCGACAAACGGGCCATTGTGGGTCCGGATGTGCGGGCGCCATCGGCGCCGGTCGGCCTGTCTCAAAGGATGCGGTCGGATGGCGCCACGTACAGCGTCAATCTGCAATGGACCAAGCACAACCTCACGGACAATACTGGAGCAAAAACCGAAACGCAGGTCCTTTACAATATATACCGCAAGACCGACCTCCAAACCTCGTTCGACGACACCACCCCCCTTGTTGCCGGGGTCCCGCTCAATTCCTATTCCGATACCTCGCCCGAGGTCCAGGATGCGTTCGCCCGGATGCTGGCCTCGCCGAACCCGAACAATGCGGGCATTTCATTTGAATATCATGTTCGCGCAGTGGACGCCGACCTTAACATAAGCGTGCCGTCCGACCCGGCGCTCGTTCCGATCCAACCATTCGTACCAGTCTACACATGTAAAAATACCGCGGCAGTAACGAACCCCAATATTCCCCTCGGGACCAATTCGAATGAGGTGGGGAAGATGCTTGACGCCGTAATCATGAAAATGACAAATCAGACCACCGTTGCCGCGGCTTGGGAATCGCTCTTTCCCAGCCTCTCGCTTACAACGCTCATCGGCATCAAGATCAACACGCTTGCGTACGATAAGGTGAGCACCAAGCCCGCGGTGGTGGAGGCAATTGTCAACGGCCTTACCCAGATGCTTTCCCGTTCGTTTCCCGTGTATAACATCATCGTGTTCGACGATCGCGACAGTGGTCACATGCATGACGCGGGATTCGACGCCCGGAACGAGCCTGGCAAGTACAGGATTACCTCGACAAAGTGCAACACCGCGCTCGACCCTGCCGTTCCGGTCACGCAGCAGCAGGACGCCTCGGTGTTGTGGGGCGATCCGGTTTCCATCGCAGGAGTAAACCAGAAATTCAGCAAAATTGTGGAGGCCGTTGATTACATCATCAACGTGCCGGTAATAAAAGACCATGCGCAGTCGGGCATCACGTTTTCTCTGAAAAATTTATACGGACTTGTCGACGACCCCAATGGCATGCACTCCGGCATGTGCAGCCCATTTATACCCGCCCTGGGCAGCGCATCGATATTGATAAACGGTATACCTGTACCAATAAAAAACAAAATACGGGTCATCGTGGGTGATGCGCTTGCCGGCTGTTTTGTCGGCGGACCTGACGTTCAATTCGGTGCAAACATGACACCCTGCACCCTCATTGTCGGAACCGATCCGGTTGCATTAGATTCCTGGGCCCTGGATACGATTAACGCATTTCGAAGCGCAAACAACCTATGGACGATTGAGGCCATGCCTGACACAAAACACTCGCAGGATGCCCGGCACTTATACCTGGCCTCCCAGACCTATAATCTCGGGTCCATGAACTATACCGAGGTGGAGGCTTCGGCATGATCCGGTTCGCAAGGAAGGTCATTGTTCCGCTCCTGTCGCCCGTGATTGTGCTGTCGCTCGCCCTGTTGCTTGCCCAATGCCGGATCAGCAAGGACCCGGGCGCGGGGGCCGATCCGGCCGACTTTCTGCCTATAGACAACGATATAAGCGGCTTTGTCAAGAAAGGCAGCCTGTCGACCATGACCGACGAGCAGTCGATTTACGCCGCCATCGACGGCGCGGCGCAAACGTACATCACGTACGGGTTCCAGGAAGGCGTCGAGCAGTTGTACAGCAACGGCAGCATCGACATAAACGTGGCGATTTTCAACCAGGGGACCGAGACAAATTCCCAGGGGCTTTTCAGTTTCTTTTACCCCACATCGCCGGACTTGATAAGTACGAAAAACCCCGTTGTGGTGGTGGACCTTTCCCAGGCCACTTCATACACCATCCAGTATACCAAGCAGAGCATTTTTTTAAGGATAACCACGACCGAAAAATCCGATTTTGCTCTCAACATGGCAAAACAGTTTTACCGGAACATCGACAAGAAAATCGGGGTGGAATAAAAAAATTGCAGATTGACGGCTGTAGATTGAAGATTGCATTTGGTTTAGGCGTTACATGAGGATGTATATTTATAAATTCTTCGAATAAAAAACCGTCTTTCCTGTAAAAAAGGAGCCGTACCGTGATAACACGAAGAGATTTCCTCAAGACCGGGAGCGCGGCCGCCGCGGGCGCCGCACTATCGTCAGTCAATGTTCTCGCCCAGGACAAGAAAAAACCGGTTGTCGCCGTAGCAAAAGGCAAGACCGGAGAGCTTGTCAAGAGGGCCGTTGACGCTCTGGGCGGGATCCAGAAATTCGTGAAACAGGGCGACCGCGTGGTGCTCAAGGCCAACATGGGGTTTCCCAACCCGCCCGAATGGGGCACCACCACGCACCCCGACATCGTGAAGGCCACGGCCCAGCTCTGCCTCGACGCGGGCGCGCAGCGTGTGATTATAATAGACCATCCCTTGCGCGACGGTATGGTCTGCAAGGAAAAAAGCGGCATCGGCGCCGCGGTTGAAGGCATGAAGGGCGTCGTGGTGGCCCTTCTCGAAGATCCGAAGTTCTATCAGGACACACCCATTCCAAACGGCAAACAGCTCAAGACCACGTCTATTGCCAAGGAAGTATTGCGCGCAAATTGCCTCATCAACATTCCCACGGCAAAATCGCATGACGCAACAGGCGTGAGCCTGGGTATAAAAAACCTCATGGGGCTGGTGTGGGACAGGCAGTTCATGCACGAACAGGTGGAGCTCAACCAGGCCATCGCGGATCTTCTGCTGGTGATCAAGCCGCACTTGACCATCGTCAACGCCGTGTATGCCCTGGTCACCAACGGTCCTAGCGGCCCGGGAAAAACCGACGAGCTCAATACGGTCGTTGCCAGCGCAGACCCTGTGGCGGCCGACTCGTATACCGTGGGCATCGCGCGCTGGTACAACAAGGAATTCAAGGGCACCCAGGTGAAGCACATCAAGAACGCCTTTGACATGGGCCTAGGTGAAATTGATATTGACAAAATGGATGTTAAAATTGTTTAATTAAAAAATTTCCTGGTGGGGAGAAGTCTGCGCTTTCTGCCCTTCCTGTTGGGCAGGCGCTCCCCCGCAACGCCCCCGGGAAAAAAGCATTTTAACATGAACGTAAATTCGTTTTTCGATCAATACCAAGTCTATAGTTATTGTCCAAAATTTATCGGCATGTGATGACAGATAAATTTATTTTAAGTCTTATTCGCCAGCAGAATTCCAGGATTTTTTAATGAAATTATCAACCTTCCGCAGGATCGTTCAGGCTGTTACCTTTTCTCTTTTTATTGTACTGTTCATCTTCACCATGTACCCCTACGCCGCCAAAATCCCGGTTGACGCATTCTTGCGGCTTGACCCGCTTGTGGCGACCGTGGCAATGATCGGCTCGCGGGCCTTTATCGCCACCATGATCTGGGCCGCAGGCCTGCTCGTTCTCACCCTTGTATTCGGCAGATTTTTCTGCGGCTATATTTGCCCGCTCGGCACGCTTATAGACTTTTCCGATTTTCTTGTCCACGGAAAAAAACACAAAAAAGAAAACGTTGAGCCCAAGCCCAACCGCAGGATCAAATATTATGTTTTAACCGGCACGCTCCTCGCCTCGCTGCTCGGCGCGAATTTCCTCGCCTTTTTAAGCCCCATGTCCATCGCACCGCGTTCAATCACCCTGGTGCTGTTTCCGCCCGTGATCTGGCTCATCAACGGCGCGGTTGATCTTTTCCGCCCCGTTCTGCTTGCCATGGGACTCGACAGCTTTACCCAGGTGAATTTCCAGCGGTATTTCTTTTCAACGGGCATTGCTTCATTTTTCTTCCTTGCCGCCATTATTGCCGCGAACTTCTGGCGCAAACGTTTCTGGTGCAGGTATGTATGCCCCACCGGCGCGTTTCTGTCTGTGTTTTCGCGTTTCGGCATCATCAAGCGAAAAGTAAACGACCAGACCTGCACCGACTGCAAGCTCTGCGCTGCAAAATGCGACATGCGCGCCGTCGACATCAACCCGCGGCAGACCGTGCTTTCCGAATGCGTGTTGTGCGGCGACTGCATTGATGGGTGCAAGAAAAACAGCGTGTCAGTGGCTTTTTCGGGGTTCGGCTTTGAAAAAGGGAATAGTTCGCTCAACATCGCGCGGCGCGGGTTTATACAGTCCGCCGTTGCGGGGCTGCTGCTTGCCACCACGGTAAAAGCCGGACTCAACAGCCGCAAAAACCTCAGTGGACGGTTCATCCGGCCTCCGGGGTCCCTGCCCGAACCCGATTTTCTGGCGCGCTGTATCCGCTGCGGCGAATGCATGAAGGTGTGCAAAACAAACGGTCTCCAGCCCGCAGACCTCGAATGCGGGTTCGACGGCCTTTGGACGCCGCACCTCGTTCCGAGAAAAGGGCCGTGCGAAGACAAGTGCAACATGTGCGGTCATGTGTGCCCCACCCAGGCCATTCGCGCCCTGCCCCTGCCCGAAAAACAATTTGTCAAGCTGGGCACCGCCGTGATAGACCGCCACCGCTGCATCGCGTGGGAGCAGGAAAAACTCTGCCTCATCTGCGCGGAAATCTGCCCCATCCACGCCATAGATTCCATGGTGGTTGATAATTTTAAAGGACCGTTCAAGCGGCCGTTCGTGATGGACGACAAGTGCATCGGCTGCGGGTATTGCGAAAAAGCCTGTCCCGTTTACGGGAGGGCGGCGATCGAGGTGTATTCGATCGGTGAAGACAGGATTAAAAAGGGATCGTACATCACGGAAAAAAAGAAAAACCTGCGCGAAATAAAGGAGTCTGCCGCGGAAAACCAGATCAGCGCCGAGTCCATGGGATCGGGCGGCGAGATAAAAGGCGCGGCAAAACCGGGTGGCCCCGCACAGCAGGCTGCGCCCAAACCGCAAAATGCGGTCCCTCCTTCAGGGGAAGAGCTGCCAAAAGGATTTACGGAATAGCGCGGTTGCTTTCTGCCGATTCCATTCCGTTATTTCAACAGAATCAAGGCATTACGTTGTTTTTGTTGTATTAAATTAATTTGCCTTATAAATAACACGAGTTTTCTTATATTTTATAACGAGTTGGATTACAGGAGGAGCCCCGTTGATTAGATCCCGGAAAATGCTGCTTTGGCTTGGAGCTTCAATCTTCGTTATTTCATGCATTGCGATATTTTTAAATTGCTTTGGCCCGGAAACAAATCCCAAGACCAAGCTGCAAGACCTTTATTTTACCACAGAGGTAACCGGTTGGGTCCCGGATTCGAGCAGTCATTTTGTCCAGTACCCTGCAGAAAGCCTCTATAACTTTATCAATGGGCCGGCCCAGCGGTATATTGACTCAGGTCTTGTCTCATGGTTCCGTGAAAAAATGAATGGCGGGCCGACCGCTTCACCGGATTCGGGTGATTATGTATTCAACGGATATATTCACGACTATGGCACAACGGCCAAAGCAAAGGCCTTATATGAAGCAAAAGTCGTGGTTAATGTTACTCCCTATCCTACCAAAAAAGTAGTGCTTGACCAGTATTCCGATAATGAAGCCCAGGCGATTACTGTGGGAGGAGGGATTCAGGTCTATGCCACATTCGGTAAATTTTACTTTGAATTTAATATCACCGGTTTTCAGGTTTCCGGGGATGCTGTTCCAGAGGCTTTGAAGTTTTTGGATAAATATAAGGCAACGGTCCATTAGTAATGATAAGACTATAAATTTAAAAAAAATGCCCAATATTAATGATAAGGGATTATATTATGGAAAGATTCCCCGCAGCAAGCTGCGGGGAATCTTTCCATCCCTATGGAAAAAAAACATATATAAAGTCGCTTGCTGTGGGATTCAATATTATCATTAAGTAAAATGATTGGGTTGGGAGAAAATATCGACCATCATTTCCCCGAAATATATTCCGTTATTTAATATAATGATGGCGTACTTTTTAATTTTCTAACAAAACCGTTTAAATTCATTATATTTGTTACGCGGAAATAATCTTTCAATTAGAAGGGACATTTTTCATGAAACGCGGTGCATTACGATTATTGTTGATTGGCATAGCGGGCGGGGTGTGTTATGCAGGAATGTGTTTTTTCTCATGCGGGCCGACAAATCCCACCAAGAGCACCTCTTTAAATGATTTGGTCCTTACGGACCAAATAAACGGGTGGGTAGTAGATTCAGTTGCTGGTTATTTTGTCGAAAGTACCATGGCTAATTATGTTGATGGCGGCAGCAGCAACTATTGCGGCTCATGCTCTCTCAGCACCCTTAAAGAGGGATTTAAAATGCTGATGGGTAAACCCCCGACGGTAGATAAGCTTAGATTTTACGTAATCAACTATGGGACCGCTGCAAACGCAAAAGCGGAATTTGATTTCATGGTCCAGGGCAGTTCGTGGACGACTGAAAATGCTTTATCTCCCTATTCGGTCACCGACGTTTTCTACACAAGTAACAGCGACGGTGTTAATGCCCATGCTCATTTCAAAAATTTCTATATTGAGCTGCAATTAACCGCCTTTGGCTCAAGCAGTGAGGCTGTGCCCGATGCAAAGTTGTATATAGATTACTTCCATTCAAAAATTGGTCAATAGGACAAAAACACTTACATTCTTTCACATTTTCAAAAGCAAGAGGGGGAAAGATTATGATTAAAAAATCTTTGGAAAGCAGGAGAAATTTCCTGAAGGCTTCCGCTGCTGGTGCAGCCGGATTGGCCATTCTTGGCCCTAGTGCAAAAAAAGCTTCGGCTGTCCCAATAACAGCCAAACTCATTCCGCTCAATACAACGCCGATCAACGTTGACATCGACAACCTTCGCGTTGCATGGATCACAGACCAGGCCGTGATGAATGCCAACCATCATTGGCCGGGATGGGATGGTTTCAATACCACAACGCCCGCGGCAGGTACGGCAAACGCCGTTGTGAATTACTCAGTTGTCGCAACCGACATGGACAACCTTGCACGCGCCCTTGCAAATAAGACCACCACTGCGGCCGCGTGGGATACAATCTTTAAAATTCCAACCACAAAAACCTGGGCAACCGCAAAAGCGGCAATCAAAGTAAATACCTTCTCCGGTCTATTTCCTTCCGTTGCCATTGTGGCAAAAATATGCAACGTCTTGATAGGAAAAGGCATGCTGCCGGCGAACATTTGTATTTTTGATAGCGGAAACGCCGGTGCTTTTACCAATTATATTGGCGCTGGCAAGCCCATTCCTGCGGGCGTAGTTCGAGGGCCCGGTACCGGTGGAAATACAATTACCTTTCCGACAATTCCTGCAAATCCTCCGACATTTCCAAACGCAACCACGTGGTCCTGGTCCGGAAGCTCCAGTATTGACGGTGTCGATATTTTTGTAAATTGTGCGGTCAATAAAGGTCATGACCGTTATTGGGAGTACAGCGGCGTGACCATGTGCCAGAAAAACAACAAGCAGACCGTCGATTTCGGACACCTTGGTGGCGAAAACAACGGCCCTGGTGATGCACAGGGAATTTACGGGTTGGTATATGTCAATTCATCCGATTATGTTGTCGGGAACATTCCCGCATCCTATCCTGCAAAGACCCAGCTCTGCATTGTCGACTGCATGTGGGCAGGTAATCCCGGAGAATGGCAAGGCGGGGTGAGTGATGGGGCCGATCAGCGCTCCATTGTTATGGGTACGTTTTGCGGTGCCGTTGACCATGTTGCAACCAAAAAAATCAGAGCCCAAAAGTATGCGGCTGGCGGCAACAACCCTGCGTGGAATGCGGCTATTGTGGACAAATTTATTACAGGTTACGGCTACGCCGCCGCAGACATAACCACGCTTATGAATCCGCAAACCGGCGCCGGAAAGGGCCTGGTTGACGCTTTGAATTGGCCTGACTCTACTCTGCCCCAGGAAAACCCGCATCTTTCCCGCCAGGGTATTGTGCAGATTTCGGTTTCGGGCAATGGCTTTAAGCCGATCAGCGCGTTTATCAACCTTTCCAAAGGCGAAAGCGTGCAATCAGCTGCGGTTTTCAATCTGCAAGGCAGGAAAGTCAGGACGCTTGCGATCATTCCCGGAAGCAACCACGTGGTGTGGGATGGAAGGACCAATTCGGGAAGCCTCGTAAAATCCAGCAATTACGTTGTGAGGATAAAGGGACAGAAGACCGTGACATCGGGAGATCTGATAGTCAGCAGGTAAGCTTCTGTTTTTTTCTGACATTATAAGGCTTTCTCTGCAAAGAGAAAGCCTTATTTTTGGGGTCGGTTGAATGCCACAGCTCGCATATTCCCCGTGACATCGAACGCGGGTTTTTATTTATGGATGTCATTACGCGGAACGTCGAGGTGTTTGATCCGCTCGATTTTCCGGCTGAGGTCACGCAGCATATTCTCAACTGAGGCAGGATGCCCGAAAGGCCGGGAAATAGCGCGGTTGAAAAGATTGATCCGGACTACGGGCAAAGCATCCTGGAAAAAGAAAAAACCTATCAGTTAAGATGGGTTCTTGTAAAAAAGTGAACATGATTTCAAGGCACAAGTACTTGCTTTGACACAGAGAGGAGCTTATTTTAAATTCAAAAAACGGCATTCTTTAAGCACTGACATTGACAAAATCGTTCGATGAAAACCGTTACCTGAATCGGAATGGCTTGTTTTTGTTCCGGCTTTTACCGACGAAATGCATTTAAGACGGGTTCTAGTAAAAATTAGGACTAATAATGAGTGTCTGTAAAGCAAGGCTCTTTACGAGTAAACAAGCTGCAAGAATTATATAACCTTCTCTTACACGCGGCCCATGAACGCATCTTCTTTATTACAATTCAAAAACGCGTTAAAAGCTGAACATAAACAACAAGTCGCTTATTTTAAAAAATGGATCAGGCAGAATCCCGATCAAGTTATCCCTGCCCTGAATAATGGGTTCCCCAATAATGAGTTTATGGAATTAATTGCTCCAAGCATAAAGGCTGCAACTTTGTTTAAACAGACGTTGATAAATGCTTTTAGGGGACGGGCGTTACCTGAACCTGAAAGCACGACAGCTTTAGTTGTAGCGTGCGGCAGCGGGAGCGATTTACAAGGTATTCATGATTTTGCGCATCATATTTATGCCTTTGATCGCAGACCGATAGCTGATCCTCAAGGTGTAAATAATGGCAAAACCACTATTCATTTGGCGCAATTTGATGGAACGGGCCCCTATCCGGAGGCTTTCGAACGGACGTATGAAATAATCATTATGCGACATCCTGAAGTTTTTATGCGATATAACATTTCTGATTCTGAGGCCACCAACAACCCGGTTTCTTTTTCCTGGCAAAATATTTTTGTGCAGGCACTGAGGCGTCTACATGAAAACGGTTATTTGCTCATTACCACTTACTATGAACCTGAAGCTATCGCAATAAAACAATATTTGGCCGATATTGGCATACAAGTGGAGTATCGATTAAATCCGCATAACATGCCGATGCCAAGAAATGCTTTTCTTGAAGCAGTAGCGGATTCCGGCTTTGGGAATTTAATTAATGGGGGGCCTAAAATGAGGAATCAAAGGCGGGACCATTATACGATACTATTCGATTGGGAATTATATACGCTTTAATGAGAACCAATTATAAATGAGTCTTGTCAGAAAAAGGCGAAGCCGTGCAATCCGCCGTTATCTACAATGCGATGGGCAGAAAAGTGCACACACTGGCTGCAAGAGGTCAATCCCGTAATATTATCTGGGACGGCAAAACCGAGGGCGGAAGTCTTGCTAAAGCCGGGTATTATATTATTAAAGTGATTGGAGGCAGAACCACGGCATCGGAATCGTTTGTACTTGTAAGGTAAAACCTTGTTGTCCTATTAATACTGAAAAGGCCTCCCTGAGGGAGGCCTTTTTTTATCACTTTCTTCGCCTGTGTTCTATAATTGTTTTTGATATCTATACAATTTCAAGACTCCAGAATCGTCAATTATCGACAAGTAGCAAATGTTATTTCCAACAACCATGAAAATATGACTGGCGCCCTGCGCAACAACAGGATCTGTTGTTTTCGCCGGTACCCCCTCCCAATTTGTGCCGTTATATTTTTTTACATAAATGGCGGCGTTGGATGAATTGCCGTTTTTATAAGCTAAATAGGGAGTGCCATCAGAGGTCGCTGCTGCAAGGGAAAATCCGTAAGTACCATATTCAGTTGCAGGGCTAACGGGTGGAATAGGAACTCCAAGTTGTGTCCAATTTGTTCCGATCAGTTCATATACATATGGGTCGGCCTGATTTGCACCGTGCGGGGCAGCTGCGAATACGCGGTTCGGGGAAAAAGCCATTTGGAAAGGCGGCCCATTCCAAGAACCCACAGTGCTGTCCGATCCAGCTGGTATCCAGCTATTTCCCGAACGTTTCTTTACGATGAAATTTACCATGGAATTTCCTGGATAGGAATTGTAATGAGCAGTTGAGGTAAAACCCATGACATGAACGTGCCGGTAGCTTGCACCCATACCACTGAACCCCCAGAAGGGACCTGCAGTTGTAATCATGGTATCCCAAACACCCGATCCATCGGTACGTTGTTTCATAACCGCATTATTTAAAACGCCCCAAGGGGTATTGTCCGCAGCAATTCCGATATCAAAAAAACCTGGATAACCAAGGTTAACAAAATTATTCGACCAAACGCCAGCCGAAAGTTTGGCAAAATATGTTGAATAATCCCCAGAGTTGTCTTGAATATATCCGACGCAGGGCGTTACGCCATCTGGTGCAAGGGCAAATGACATATCGTAAGTTTGGGCTGAATTTACCGTTCCTCCCATGCTAACCCATGTAGTCCCATTCAATTGTTTTACCCTCACAAGGTTATCAGAGGCATCAATATATGCCATATACAAGACGTTATTGGGATTAATAACCATCTGCACATACTTCGCGGACAGCGAGCTGTTTATCAGCTCCCACCCTTCCACCCTCACAACCCTCGTCATCTGCACTGCCGCATTCCCGGCCGCGTCCGAAACATTATAGGTCTTGGTATATTTACCTATTGTCAATGCGTTAACCGTGCCGCCCGCAACAACACTGGAGGTAATGACCCCGTCCCGGTCGTCCCACACGGAATCACCGGGGTCAACCCAAACCGAATTGAGTGCAATGGTGGTATCCGCCGCTCCTTTCAGTATTATCGTGGGCGGGGTAATGTCCCTCACCGTAAGCGTTGCCGAGTTTGAAGTATCAGATCCGGCCGAATTTGAAACGGCGACCCTGTAATTGCCCTGGTCCGAATAGTTGACCGGATTTATAGTGAGCGTTGCTGTTGCCGCCGTCGCATTTGTCGCTGCTGGAATGTTGGTCCCGTTCTTTTGCCACTGGTAGGTGGGAGCTGGATTTGCGTCCGCGTTGATCGAAACTAAAAAACTTGCGGACAGTCCTTTGTCTTTGGTCAGATTTCCGGGCTGGTTCTGGATCACCGGCGCAACCGCCACGTCCACCACTGTTATCTTAACTTTAGCAGTATTGCTGACAAGCGGGGCATTATCGGAGACATTGAAGGCGAAGCTGTCTGCTCCTGCGAAATTCGTCGTTGGCGTATAGGAGACATTTGGCGCTATGCCGGAGAGGCTTCCGTGGATCGGGTTGGAAACTATGTTCCAGTTACTGAGCGGGTTTCCGTCAGGATCGCTCGCGGTCAGGGTTATCGCCTTTGCCGTGTTCCTGTTTGTCGATATGTTCTGGTCGTTGGCAACCGGTGGCCTATTGACCGTCAAGTGAGCATACGCCGACGTATCGGACCCCGAGGCGTTCACGACAATCACATAATAATTTCCCGAGTCAGCCGCAGCAACACCCGTTTTTTGATATGACGAGTTTGTGCCCGACTGCACGCTCGCGCCGCTGCCCTTGGTCCCTTTGTACCAAGTAAACGCGGGCGTCGGGAACGCGTTGTTGATTGTAACCGTAAACGTGACAGATCCGCCCTGGTTCACGGTGGTGTCCGGCCGGGGTTGCGTTTGTATTTTCGGTGCGATCTTGCTTGAGTCAACGGTGACGATCACGTTTGCCGGCGCCATGCTCCACAGCGAGCCGTCGTAGGCGTCAACCGCAAACGTATCCACGCCGATAAAGCCGGCGTTCGGCGTGTACACGACGCTCCCGATTGCCGGGTTGGCAAGGGTCGCCGTTCCATGGCGCGCGGCCGTTGGCAGACGCCATTGCGTGATCGCATCGTTGTCCGGGTCGTTCGCAATAAGGGTGATGGTTATGGCCGCGTCCCTGCCCGTGTTCACCGATTGCGCCTGGACAACAGGCGCACGGTCGGTCTTGTTCACGGTAATTTTCACCGTGTCTTTGCCAACCGCATTCCCGTTGGTTGCGGTGAAAATAATTTTATATAATCCCAGTTCACTAAAGGTCGGTGTCCAGGTGAAAAGTCCGGTCCTCGAATCGAACGTCGCGGAATCCGGCAGTTTTCCACCTGAGATGTCGGTTGCGCCCAGCGTTACCGTGTCCTGGGCGGAGGCAACGTACTGCACCATGAAAGCAAGAGTCTTGCCTTGGGCCACCGAGGTGTCGGCCAGCACCATGATCACCGGCGGCGTTTTGATCGAGCCGGAATAGACCATTGCTGACGCCGGAGACGGTCCCGCGCTGTTGACAGCCACGACATAATAATAGAAGTTGGCGGTCTTTACCGAATCGCCG
>Ga0182027_10001545_pt1 | contig 38287 bp, 35 predicted proteins | sample 712E1DmetaG_FD_121300 | JGI IMG/M metagenome (GOLD analysis project Ga0182027, IMG submission 121300) | Permafrost microbial communities from Stordalen Mire, Sweden - 712E1D metaG (Illumina Assembly) | ecosystem: Environmental > Terrestrial > Soil > Wetlands > Permafrost | place: Sweden...
CTTTTTTATTTTCGATCTTTCGCGCCCCGGGCCGGCCCGACGACCGGGAATGCTGCTGTGGGGAAGGCATCATATCACCGGCACGAGGGTAGCGCGGGGCGGGCGAGCGGGGTGTAGGGCAGAACCGGCAAGTGATTGAGGCGCGGGCAAATTTAGCGACGGGAGGGGCGTGACGGGCTTTTCGGAAGGAACCATGTTCCGGCGACGCCGTGCAAGCCTCCGCCGCATCCCGACAATTGGCCCGATGTTCGGCGACAATTAGAAATCCCTGCCGTGAAAAGTAGTTGACGCCGGACAGCCCGACGAAACGAGCGACGATTGGTCAGCCCCCGCAGTCGCCCGGTAGCCACACCCGGTTCTGGAAGTTCGACCGGAACATGGGAACATGCGCCGGATGTCGCGGCGGATGTGGCGCGCGTGACGGAGCGGCCATCCTCTGGGATTGGCTCTCAGTTCTGGAACCACTCGGTCCAAACGAACAAGGCGACCATGACTAACCACACAAGGGCGTTCGTGCGCTTCCATATGCGTTCAGCAGTCGGTTGCCCCGGCGGGGCCGGACCGGGCCGAGCGGCCGCCGCTGCCCTACGCGTGAGAATGGACCAACATTTGGCTGCCCTGTGGCGCGTTCCAACTGGGACAATGAGTCTGGCAAGGTTCCAAACCACGACTGGAAGGAGCAACACAGCTGCGGCAATATGGCCGCCTGTCCAGACGACTAGGATCGCGATTGGCGCCAAGTGCCTCATTTCACGCTCTCCTGTTTCGCGCTGTTACTGTCTTGCTAAAGCGCATTATGGTTGTGTCGGACTCAAAGATGGCCCGCCCAGATCGCGCGCGTAAAATACAAAAGCAGCGCGACTGCGACCAACCAGCCCACGGCTTCGGTCCTCTCCATCACGCGCTCGCGTGACTGCTCGACGACGGAGGGATCGAGGCGCGGCGGGAGCAATGAGCCGGAGGGAAAGCGATACCAGTACCGGTTCATCCAACGCCTGGTCTTGGCTGGATCTTTGATTCTGAATACGTTCCATACCACCACCGGAACGAAGAACGCCACCCATATCACTCCGGCAGCCCTCATTGCTACAACAACGGACGGCAAGGTATGGAGCTTCATTCATAGCTCCAGCAATGAACGGTCGAGTCCCCATACGACGCCGAGGCGCCCAGGGTGCCCACGCTCGGGCCTCCTACGCCCTTGCCGTTGGACTGCGCCGCCGTGAAGCCTAGGGCGGGGTTAGCTTGGCCACTGAAGGACCAGCCCCAGCCACTGACAGTAGAGGCGTGGGAAGCTGGGTCTCCGTTTCCCATGAAGTAGTTGGTTGCAGTGAAGCCCTTGCCTGGAGTCGATACCGTGCCAGCCCCCCCCACGCATACCTCGTGCGTCAGAGGGAAATTCGTGATAGTGAGACTTAGGCCCAATTGAGCCACAGGCACGGGCACTCCATCTACAGGCACAGAAATCGTGGATAACGGCAGAAAGAACGAGCCCTGGGTGGGGTACGTGTTAAACAGGGTGGTAGACGAGACTTCCGACGGGGTCGCAGGATCGCCCGGGGCGTCTGGGGTGTCTGGAGAAGCGGGGGCGGAGTCGTAGATCGGCCCAAGGTACATGGTCGGCTGTGGTGCTGGCCCCGTGGGAGCCTTTAGAGCCGACAGCGTTATGGTTTCGAAGCCCCATGAGAGCGCGAAGCCGTACTCGTTGTTCCCGGAGCCATAGGAGTGGACAACCGCCTCCCCCGCACCACTGATCCAATTGTTGTTACGGTGTATCAGAGCCGGCGGGATCGTGTTGTCACATGAGCCCTGCCTCACACACAGCGGATCCAGCCCCAGCGGATCCACGCTATTCAGCGGGCTGCCGTTGACATATGCGTACCGATTCCAACTCTGCGGATTGGCGGGATTCACCGCGCCGACCCCCGCCGGGTCCGGCGAGAGCCAGCGCGCGTTGCCCGGCTTGTACTCGCGCGCGGGGAAGTCGTACAAATCGGTCTCCAGAAGCTGGTTCTGGCCCGTGAAGGTGCGATCGCTGGAGCCGCCGCCGGGCGTCACCTCGCCGATCGTTTCGCCGAAGGCCGAGTAGGCGCCGTCATAGGAAAGTGCGCCCGCCGCCGTCGAGGCAATGCGCGACGAGCCCAGCCAGTCGGGATGCCGATAGTAGGACACGGTCGAGTGCGTATAAACCGCCGTAGCGCCGGCCGGCAGCGGGGCGAACGCCTTGCTCACCCCCGGCCCGTTCATCAGCGCCAGTATACGCCCATCCGGGCCGTAGAGAAACTCTTTCGCCGCACTGCCGATCTGCTCCACCCGGCGGCCCAGCGCGTCATAGGCCATGGTCCAGCTTGTCCCGCCGGTGACCTGGGTCACCCTCCCTTCCGCGTCCCAGGTGTAGTTGTGCGCGCCATCGCCCGTGACGTTGCCGTTGGCATCATAGCTGTACGAGCCGACGTGGTTGCTGCTGTTATAGGCCAGCGACAACCACGTGCCCACGCGGCCCGGCGACATCAGGTCTTAACTAGCGCGGCTGCCGCCAGGCCAACGGCGGCGATCAGGGCGCAGAGCAGGACGAACCAGTCGCCGTGGCGTCCATAGAACGTCGTCGCGGCGATCCAGGAGTAGCCGGTGCGGGCGGCGCCTTGGATATAGGGCGGGAGGTCGCGGAAGAGGCGGCCGGCGGGGTCGATGGTGGCGGTGATTCCGTCGTTGGTGGCGCGCAGGATCCAGCGGCGGTTCTCGGCGGCGCGCATGCGCACGATCGCGAGATGCTGGTCGCGCGCAGCGGAATCGCCGTACCAGCCGTCGTTCGAGATATTCACCAGAAGCCCGGCGCCGTCGCGCGCGAAACGGCGGACGAAGTCGGGGAAAACGGATTCGTAGCAGATGAAAGCGCCGATGCGGTGGGGGCCGACGGGGAGCGTCACCTGGCGGGCGCCGGCGGCAAAATCGCCGTTTTCGGTCGAGACCTTGGCCACCAGCGCATGAAACGGCCAGGGCACGTATTCGCCGAAGGGCACCAGGTTCATCTTGTCGTAGCGGCCCACGGCCACGCCCTGCGGCGACACCAGTTGGACGGAATTGAGCGGAGCGCCGTGGGCGTCGTGCGGGGTCGAGTTGGCGATCAGGTACGCGCTAGTACGCCGGGCCGCCTCGTTCACCCAGGCGGTGGTGTCGGAGTCCTCGCCGTAGTAGACGGGCATGGGCGCTTCGGGCCAGACGACCAGGCTGGCGCCGCCGCCGAAGGTGAGCGCGTCGAGGCGGATCTGCATCTCGCGCACCCACGGCATGGTCCAGACGGCGGTCTCGGAGACATTCGGCTGCACCAGGACCGCGGATTCGGTTCCGGCTTGCGGAGGCGGCAGGGCGGGCAGCAGGGCGATGGCCAGCAGGGCAACAAGAGGCGCGAGTTCGATGCGCGGACGCCGGAGGGCGGCGAGCGCGAGCGCGGTCCCGGCCAGCGCGAAAGCGAACGAGATGCCGTAGACGCCGGTGTAGGGCGCCAGGCGGGCCAGCACCGACATGCCGATGCCCGCGTTGCCCAGATCGAGCCAGGCGAAAGCCAGGTGCGTGTGGGTCCACTCGATGGCCACCCACAGCGCGGGCACGGTCAGCGCGGCGCCGCGGCGGGCGAGCAGGAATCCGGCCAGCAGGGCGAAGACGCCCAGGTGGAGTCCCTTGATCAGGCAGAACAGCGTGAAGCCCAGCCAGGCGGCCCACTCCGCCATTTCGCCGTGAACCGCCAGGACGAAGTGGATCCAGTAGCAGGCGCCGGCCCAGTAGAGAATGCCGGCGGTGTAGCCGAGGAGGAAGTGGCGCAACGCCGAGGTTCGAGTCCGCGCCACCGCCACCAGCAGGGGCGCGAGAGCGAACGGGGCCAGGAAAGCGAAGTCGAACTTCGGAAACGTCAGGATCAACAGGAGCGCGGTGGAGGCGGCCAGCAGCAGGTTCAGGAGCACCGGGCTTGCTCGCTCACCGCGTCCGCCATGTAGGAGCTGCGCACCAGCGGTCCGCTGAACACGGCCTTGAAACCGAGGGACATTCCGTAGAGGCGCCAGGCCTCGAACCGTTCGGGCGCGACATATTCGGCGACGGGCAGGTTGCGCCGCGAGGGCTGCAGGTACTGGCCGATGGTCGCGACGTCCACGCCCGCGCCGCGCAGGTCGGCAAGAAGCTGTTCGACCTCCTCGTGCCGCTCGCCGAGGCCGGCCATCAAGCCGGATTTGGTCAGCGCTTCGGGCCGATGGCTGCGCGCAAACTCGAGCACGCGCAGGGAGCGGCGGTAATCCGCCTGCGGGCGCACGCGGCGGTAGAGGCGCGCGACGGTCTCCATGTTGTGGTTGAACACGTCGGGCCCGGCGTCGAGCACGCGCGCGACGGCGTCGAAGTCGCCGCAGAAATCCGGCGTCAGGACTTCGATGCGGGCCGCGGGAAGCTGGCGGCGCACCTCGCGAACGGTGGCGGCGAAATGCGCGGAACCGCCGTCGGGCAGGTCATCGCGATTCACGCTCGTGATCACGACGTAGCGCAGGCGCATGGAGGCGGCCGCGCGGGCCACGTTGGCGGGCTCGGCCGGATCGAGCGCGAAAATCTGTTTGGCCGGAGAGCCTTTGGGAACCGAGCAGAACCCGCAGCCGCGGGTGCAGAGGTTGCCCAGGATCATGAACGTCGCCGTGCCGCGGTGGAAACACTCGTGGAGGTTGGGGCAGCGCGCCGATTCGCACACGGTGTGCAAGTCGAGCGCGCGGAACTCCCGCTTCAGATCATGCACGGAGACGAAGTGAGTCTGCGGCTTCCTCAGCCACTCGGGCAACCGTTTTGCTGGAGGGCCGGGGGCGGACATCGGTTCAGAATCTCTTGACGATCGGCTTGAAGCCGGCATTCTCGAGTTGGGCCTTGGTCTTCGCTACATCGGAAGCGTCGCGGAGCGGCCCCACCAGCGTGCGGTACAGCTCGGCTCCGGGAGCCGAGGCCGACGATACCGCGTGGAATCCTTTCTCTTTCAGCACCTCGACCAGCATTTCCGCCTGCGGCTTCCGGACCGCCGCCACTTGCAGGTAGGTCTGCCCGGCCTGGACCCCGGTGGCGGGCGCCTTGGGGGCCGGCGTCGCGGCGACCACCGGCTTGGGGGTCGCGGCCGGAGGCGCTTTCTCGGCAGCCGGGGCCGCGGCCGCAGGGACCGGCGTGGGGGTTGCACCCGTATCGGGCGTTGTCACCTTGGCATCGCCGGGCGGAAGCGAGGCGTCCGGAGTGGCCTCGGAAGCCGCGGCACCCTCGGCGCCCGCGGCCTGGGGGCGTCCGGAGGTCTGGTTGGCGGCTTGCGCGACCGGCGCCGGAGCGTCCGACGAGTTCGCCCGGCCCACGAAATACCCCATCGAGAAGACTACCCCGAACACGACCATCAGGATAAAGACGATGCTAAGCAACTGCTTGTTGCCCACCACCAGCTCGAATTCGCCGTCCTCATTTCTCGGCATAATATAGAGGCTCTACTCCTCCTAAAATCGCGCGTGGGCCCGGGGGAAAACCGGGGACACGCTTTCCTTCGTTCGTCGGCCCACCATCCGAGGTGACCAGTCGCATGTCCCCGGTTTTGGGTCGCATGTCCCCGGTTTTTCAGCCGTGCGCATACTTGTCCAGCGCCTTCTCCAATGACGTGATTATATCGAGCGGCAGAGGGAACACGATAGTCGTGTTCTTTTCGGTCCCGATCTCGACCAGGGTCTGGAGGTAGCGCAACTGGATGGCTGCGGGCTGCTTTTGGATCACTTCCGCCGCCATGGCCAGCTTCTCGGCGGCCGTGTACTCGCCCTCGGCGTGGATGATTTTGGCGCGCCGTTCGCGTTCGGCCTCGGCCTGCCGCGCAATGGCCCGGATCATGGACTCCGCCAGATCCACCTGCTTGACCTCCACCATGCCGACCTTCACGCCCCAGGGTCCGGTGTGCTCGTCGAGCACGGATTGCAGCCTCACGTTGAGCTTCTCGCGCTGGCTCAGCAGTTCGTCCAGCTCCACTTCGCCCAGGACGCTGCGCAGCGTGGTCTGCGCCAGTTGCGAGGTGGCATAGAGGTAGTTGGTGACTTCGAGCACGGCCTTGTTCGGGTCGATGACCCGAAAGTAAATCACCGCGTTCACCTTGACGGTGACGTTGTCGCGCGTAACCACGTCCTGCGGCGGGACTTCGAGCGCGTCCGTCCGCAGTGAGATGCGCACCATGCGGTCGAGCGGGCGGAACACCAGGAAAATGCCGGGGCCTTTCGGCACGGCCTGCACGCGCCCCAGGCGGAAGATTACGGCCCGCTCGTACTCCGCCAGGATGCGGATCCAAGAGAGCGCGAACAGGACGAGGACTCCGACGACAACCCACAAGTAGTTAAGATCCATGCTGGTCTCCAAGGTCTGACAAAACAGGTTCCACCTTCAAGGCGAGGCGGTCGACACTCTGTACCTTGACCCGCGCTCCGGCCTCAACCGGCGCGCTCGACACCGCATTCCAATACTCACCGTGGATAAAGACCTTCCCCGAGGGCGCTAGCGCGGTGTACGCTACGCCGATTTCGCCCAGCATGCCGGCCGCGCCGGTCTGCACCTTGGCCATGCGCGCCCGCACGGCCAGGGTCAGAAGGAAGCTTGTCACCAGGGCGAACGGCAGTGCCACCGCTAGCGCCGTCGAAAGGCGGATGCGCAACTCGGGCGCCGGACTCTCCACCAGCATCAGCGCGCCCAGCACCATGGCCAGCGCGCCAGCGGCGGTCAGCACGCCGTGCGTGGCGAACTTCGCTTCGAGAACGAACAGCACCAGCGCGAGCATCATTAAAGCGGCTCCCGCCCAGTTAATCGGCAGAACCGATAAAGCCGATAGGCCGACCACCATCAGGATCGCTCCGAACACGCCGGGCGCGATCATGCCGGGGTGGGTGAATTCCACGTAGACGCCGAGGGCGCCCAGAATCAGGAGAATCAGCGCCAGGTTGGGATCGGCGATGGCGGCGATGAACCGCTCGCGCAGCGAGGGACTGTAGTCCACCACCTGTGGCGCCGCCAGGTGCAGCGTCTGCTTGCGGCCGTCGAAGCGGGTGATCTCGCGGCCATCGAGCTGGCGGAGAAGGTCGGCCTGGCTGGGGGCGACGATCTCGATCAGATGACCGTCGAGCGCTTCTTTGTCGGTGAACGATTTCGCCTCGTAGACGGTCTTCTCGGCCAGTTCGGCGTTGCGGCCGCGCTTGGTAGCGACTCCGCGGATCAGGGCGGCCGCATCGTTCTGCACCTTGTGCGCCATGGCCTGGTCCATCTCGCCGAACATGGCGACGGGAGTGGAGGCGCCGGTGTTGGTGGCGGGAGCCATGGCAGCCACGTCGGCCGCTTCCAGAATGAAGAAGCCTGCCGAGGCCGCGCGCCCGCCGCTGGGCGTCACATAGGTGACCACGGGCACCGGCGAGGCGACGATTTCCTGGATGATCTCGCGCATCGCCTCCGCCAGTCCGCCGGGTGTGTTGATGCGGACCAGGAGCAGGGCGGCGTTCTCTTGTTTGGCCTGCTCGATGGCGCGGGCGACGATCTCGACGGTGATGGGGTGAACGATGGCGTCGATGTCGACGGCGACCACTTTTGTGGCGCCGGCCGCCGCGCCGACCCCGGCCAGCAGGGCGAAGGCCGCCGTAAGAGCGTGGAGTCTCAAGGCAGAATCAATATACCACCGGGGGAAAGAAGACGCCACGAATGGACACGAATGCACACGAATAAGACTCTTGCCTCCCATTCGTGTGCATTCGTGTGCATTCGGCCAGTGTTTTTCACGCCCGGGCGGCCCTGGAAGGAGCTTGAGAAGAATCGAATGGAATCCTGGGAGGCAAAAGCCTTGCTCGTGAGCATTCGTGGCCTATCGTTCTTGGTTCGGCTCGGTCGCCGCGCCGGGCCGTATCGCCGGCTCGAGGTCTCGTTTCACTGACTCGGTCCGTCAAGCTACGACCCGCGGCACTTGACGAACCCCTCTCCAGGAAAGAGTTGACGAGTCGTTGTCAGATATGACAACATTGAAACAGCGATGGCCGAGACGCGAAAAACCCGGCCCGTTTCTTGGATCAAGGCGGCACTCAAAGACTTCCAGGAGTTTCCCGAGGGGGCCAAAAGCATATTGCTGGGTGCGCTCACGATCGCAGCAGAAGGCGGAAAGGCGGACGTTGCCAAACCCTTGCACGGTTTCGGTTCCGGCGTGCTGGAGATCGCATTGGCGTACCGCGGCGATGCCTTTCGCGTCGTCTACGCTGTCCAACTCGCGGACGAAATCTGGGTGATCCATGCGTTTCAGAAGAAATCGAAGCAGGGCATCAAGACGCCGAAGCGCGAGATCGATCTGGTGAAGGATCGCATGAGGACACTGAAAGAGGTACTCGGATGAAAGGTGAAAAACTGGAATTGGTTCGTGGCAGCGGAAACGTCTTCCGCGATCTCGGCCGCGAGAAGGCCGACATCGAGCAATTGAAAGCGCTCCTGGCGGCGGAAATCATAAAGGCCATGGATCGTGATGAGCTGACGGTGCGAGCGGCCCAGACTCGGACCGGCTTCGCCGCCGCCGATTTCTCCCGTATTCGAAACGCCGACCTCGGCAGGTTCACGGCTGATCGGCTGGTATCAATCCTCAACCACCTCGGTTCCCGTGTCGAGGTGAAGGTGCGGGTCCGCCGGTTTGAGCCTGTACAAACCGAAGCGAGAACCTAATCGAACAAGCTGGCTCTAAAACACGGGTTCGTGGCCGTCGAATCACCAGAACTTCAGCCAACGCTTCTTACGTGCTGTCAGTGATTCGCGGCTCTCTTCCAGATTCTCAGGCGTTCGGTTGTGCGCGGGACCAGCGGACCGTGGGCTGAAGCCCACGGCGGCACGCTGAAGCGTGCGCTACGGCACCTCACGCGCGCGCGGCCTTGTCGGGCGGCTTGAGGCCGAAGCGGCGGATCTTGTGGTAGAGCGTGACGCGGTCGATGCCCAGGGCCTTGGCGGCCTGGGTCTGGTTCCAGGCGAAATCTTCGAGGACGCGCACCACGTGCTGGCGCTCGAGCGTGAGCAGGGTCAGATCGCCGGCGCCGTCGGAGGGGCGCGTGACGGCCAAGTCGTGCGCGCGCACCAGCGGCTCGTGGCCCACCACCACCGCGCGCTCGACGATGTTTTCGAGCTCGCGCACGTTGCCGGGCCAGTTGTGCGCGATCAGCAGGTCCATGGCGGCGCGGTCGAAGCCCGTGAACTTGCGGTTCATCTGCTGGCTGCACTTGTCGAGGAAGAAGGTCGCCAGCAGCGGCACGTCGCCGTGGCGTTCCCTGAGCGGCGGCAGACGGATGGCGAACACGTTGAGCCGGTAGAACAGGTCGGACCGGAAGCGCCCCTCCTTCACCAGGTCGGCCAGGTTGGTGTTGGTGGCGGCGATGACCCGAAAATCCACGTGGACCGACTGCGTGCCGCCCACGCGGACGATTTCGCGCTCCTGCAGGACGCGCAGCAGGTCGGTCTGGGTCTTGAGGCTGATGTCGGCGATCTCGTCCAGAAACACGGTGCCGCCCATGGCGGCTTCGAACTTGCCCTTCTTGCGGTACTGCGCCCCGGTGAACGCGCCTTTTTCGTGCCCGAACAGCTCGCTCTCGATCAGCGTTTCGGTGAGCGCGCCGCAGTGGACCACCACCAGCGGGTTGAAGCGCCGCGGGCTGAGGCGGTGTATGGCGCGGGCCACCAGTTCCTTGCCGGTCCCGCTCTCGCCTTCCACCATCACGGTCGAATCGACGCCGGCCACGGTCTCGATCTGCTCCCGCACCTTGGCCATGGCCTCGCTCTGTCCCACCAGCTCGGTAATGGCGTGCGTCTCATCGGTGAGCTGATCGCGGAGCATGCGGTTCTCGCGTTTCAGCCGGTGCTGCTCGAGCGCATTGCGGGCGACAACGGAGAGGTCGTCGGGATCGAAGGGCTTGGTGATGTAATCGAAGGCGCCGTGCTTGAGCGCGCGGATAGCGGTCTCGACGGAGGCATAGCCGGTCATCACGATCACGCTGGTATCGAGCTGTTCGCTCTGGATCTTCTCCAGCAGCCCGATGCCGTCCATGCCCGGCATACGTATGTCGGCGATGACCAGGTCGAACTCCCGGCCGGCCAGCTTGGCTAGCGCGTCGTTGGAGTTCGAGGCGGAGTCGAGGTCGTACCCCTCCTCGGTGAACCAATGGACGAGCGAGTCCCGAACGACCAGCTCGTCATCCACGATGAGTATCGACAACTTCCGATCGGACATCCGTATTCTCCGTCTCCTGCCGGTCCTCGACCGGCGGCCCTGCCAGAGGAAGGATCACGTGGAACGTGGTTCCATCCCCCGTCTCAACCTGTATGTCGCCGCCGTGGCGCTTGATGAGGCCATAGGCGACCGCGAGTCCCAATCCTACACCAGACGTGGCCTGTTTTGTGCTGAAGAAGGGCTCGAAAATGTGAGGCAGCACGTCCTTGGGGATGGGCGGCCCGTCGTTGCTTACGGCCAGATCCAGGCGCCCCTCCTCAACCAGACCGGCGCGGATGCCGAGGTGGCCCCCCTGCCCCGGCTGGCCCGACATGGCGTCGACGGCGTTCATCACGATGGCCACCAGCACCTGCTGGATCTGCGAGCCGTCGCAGAAGACCTGGGGCAGCGGCGGAACGTCGACGGTCAGCTCGATGGCCTGCATCTGGAGCTTGTGGCGCACCACCGCCACGGTGCGGTCAATGACGGTCTTGATGTCGGTCATGGACATCTCGGTGTGGTGCTTGCGCGCGAACACCAGCAGGTTGCTCACGATTTCGCCGCAGCGGCGGCTTTCATGCTGTATGGTCTGGAGCCAGTCGAGCATCGGCTTCTCGAGGCCGAGCTTCTTTTCGAGCAGGCGCGCATAAGTAAAGATGCCGGCCAAGGGATTATTGATCTCGTGCGCCACGGCGGCGGCGAGCTGGCCGAGCGAGGCCAGCTTCTCGGAGTGTATGAGCTTCTCCTGCGCCGCTTCAAGGTCGCGGGTCTTGCGCTGTATGCGTTCCTCCAGGGTGCGGTTGGCGGTCTCGAGCTCCCCGGCCATGCTGTCGAAGGCGCCGGCCAGCTCGCCGATCTCGTCGCGCCGCCGGAAGCTGAAGCGGTACGCCAGGTTGTGCGAGGCGAGCACGTGGACTCCGGCGGTGAGCCGCTTGATGGGGCGCCGGACGAGGAACCAGACCAGACCGCCCACGATGGCGATCATGAGCACAGCCGAGAGAGCGACTTGGGCCCCCATGCGCCGCTCGTGGGCGGCCAGCGCCTGATCCACCGAATCGAGCGAGAAGACGACGTCGAGCACGCCCAGGATGCGCTGCGAGGCCGGGTGCGCGTGGCAGGAGGCATTCGAGCAGGCCGCCTCGTTCTCGATGGGCCGCACCAGGCCGATCACGCGCTCGGAGCCGGCGCGGTAGATGCGCCAGGTGTCCCGCGTCTTGGGTCTTTCGAGCGGCTGGTTGGAGCTGTGGCAGGCGAAACAGGCGTCGGCGCGCTTATCCACCATGGTTCCGGTTTCGCCGGGAAAGGTGGAGAACTGCACCTGCCCCTTTTTGGAGAAGATGCGGATCTTGCGGACGCCGGGCTGGGCGGCGATGGAGCGGATGATTTCGACCAGTTGCTCGCGGTCATTGCTCAGCATGCTGGTGCGCGTGGATTGGAAGATGACGCCGGCCATGCGCTGCTCGGCCATCACCGCCGTGGTTTCGAGGTTCTCGCGCAGCACTTGCAGGTTGGCCCAGCCCAAGCCCACCAGCACCGCGAGCAGGCTGGCCACCAGTCCGAAAATCAGTTTTGCGCTAAGACTCCGCATACGCCGCCTGGCGAGGTTTCTCGCCGTGGGTGGCGTCGTGGAAAACCGGCAGGTACCGCGTCGCGATCCGGAACAGGTTCATCCCGACAACCACGATGCTCATTGTAACCGCTATCTCCATCCAGGAAGGGAAGTAGTGCACTCCGGATGAGCGATCGAATCCGGTGGTCGAGACATTCAGGCGGTTGACCAGGAACCCGCCCACCACCACCGCCGAGCAGGCGAACAGCGCCTGCGGATTGGCCCGCACCCGCGGCAAGGCCAGCAGCAGAATGGGGAGCGCCAGCAGCGCGGTTTCGAGCCAGAACATGCGGGCCTCGTAGCTTCCAGGCCCGGCCAGACGGAACGCTTGCGGGAGCGCTCCGCGCCAGGCAAGATCGAGGAACCGCACCGTGAGGAACAAACCCAGGAAGCCGGCCATGACTTTCGAGACGCTCTGGAGCAGGTCGAATTCCAGGGCCCGGCCGAACGCGCGGGCGCTCAGGCCGCTCTCGAAGATCACCATCGCCAGGCCCACCGAGACCGCCGAAAGCCAGAACAGAATGGGCAGGATGGGTGAGTACCACAGCGGGTAGAGCTTGGTGGGCATGATCAGATAGAGGCTGCCGAGCGACGACTGGTGCAGCGTGGAGAGGAGGAAACCCAGGCCCACCAGCAGGACCACCACCCGCTTCACCACCCGCGCCGCGGCGTGCCATTTCAGCCGCTCAAATAGCATGGGGGAGAACTCCAGGCCGAGCACGGTGCTATAGAGCATGACGCACCAGGCCACCTCGAACATCACCGAGTGCGGGTTCCACATCACCATGGCCCGCCAGATGTTCCAGGGGCGGCCCAGATCGACCATCAGCGCCACCACCACCATCAGGTAGCCGAGAAATGCCGTCAGGATGGCTGGACGCACGATGGGCCGCAGCCGCTCCAGGTGGAGGATGTAGACCGCCGTCGTGATGGCAAAGCCGCCCGCGGCGAGGCCGACGCCGCACAGGATGTCGAAGCCGATCCACAATCCCCAGGGGGCGTGGTCGTTCAGGTTTGTGGAGGCTCCCAGGCCCTGTGTGAAGCGGACCCAGACGCCGTAGGCGCCCGCTCCCAGGATGGCGAGAGCGGCGATGCGCCAGAAGAGCGAACGGAGGTGTTTCATGGCAGCACTCTTTCGGGGACCCGCGCCCCGGCGCCGGACTCGGCCCGGGCCACCGCCGCCTTGCGACGGGTCAGCCACCACAGGCCGCTGAGCACCGACGCGCCCACGGCCACGATCGGCGGAATCTTCGAAAGGACGCGGAAGGTGAGCATCGGCATGGCCTCGTTGGGCAGGTCCGGAAGCCCCATCGCCGCGAACGGAATCGAGGAGAGGATCAGGACCGACGTGCCGCCGGCGTCGTGCTCGCCGTAGATCTTCTGCACATACTTCGCGGGCTCGGCCGCCAGCCGCGCGTGGGCTACCGTCAGGAGCGCGTCGCGGTCACCGGCGATGGTGGCGCCGTAAGGGCAGGCCTCGGCGCAGGCGTTGATCTTCCCCTCGGCCAGGCGGTCCGCACAGAAGTTGCATTTGCGAACGCGCGGCGCGAGCGCGGTCCACTCATACTTCGGAATGCTGAAGGGGCAGGCCTGTATGCAGTAGCGGCATCCCAGGCAAATCTCGGCGTTGTAGACCACCGGGCCGGCGGCGGTTTTGTGCAGCGCCCCCACGGGGCATACGGAGGCGCAGGTGGGGTCCTGGCAGTGCATGCAGAAGCGGCGGTAGTTGACGTCGCCATCTTTGCCCGCGGCCGTCCGTAGGATCGTGAACTGTTTGTCCGTCAGATCCGTCGAGTTGGTCTCGGGCAGATGGTTCTGTTCGCGGCAGGCCATCATGCAGGCGCCGCAACCGGCACACTTCGTGTTGTCGAACAGAATCGCGTGCATCGGAGGTGAAGTTCTCTTCGTCTAGGCGCGGAAGAACAGACGTGTCACTTCGCGCCATTTCTCGGGAGGCAATTCACTGCCCACTTGCGGGGAGATGGTTCCGCCGTCCAAAGCGGTCGCCAGCGCGCCTGGCGAAATGGCTTGACGCAGCTCGGCCACCGATTCCTCCATCCAGCGGCGAGCGAAAGCGCCGGTGAGGAGGTTGCGGAAGCTGACCTGAATATCCGGAGAGGAGATTTCGAGCAGCCAGCCGGCGCCGTAGGGGTCCCGGGCGACGGCGGCGGGATCGGCGACGGCCTTCTCGTTGACGGCGACAATCTCGCCCTCGGCGGGGGCCAGCATGGTGGCTTCGCCGCGCTCGGTGTGGACCGTCCAGCCCTTCTCCCCCTGGCGGAACCAGCGGCCCCGCTGCGGCACATCGAGCTTCTGGATACCGCCCAGCAGGCTCGCGGCGAACTCGTCCAACCCCACGCGGACACGGCCGTTGCCGGCATCGAGAGCCCAGGTATGGCCGGGGTGGTAGGACAGGCCTTCCGGAAGCGTTACGCCCGCGACCACGGGCGCGCCCGCCGGTTTGGCTACGTTTGAAGCCGGGCTGGCGACGCGAAAGCGGTATTTGTCCCGGTGTAGCAGGACATCCCAAGCGATAAAACCGACGAAAGTTGCGAGAACGAGTAGTGCGACCATTTGTGTTTGCCTCGCCTATGTATATGCACCTTCCTGGCCCGCTTTGGAGGTGACCGTTGCATTACCTGCATCTCACTGAAAACGAAAGAGAACGCCATGTTGCGTTCTTAACCATGGCAATCGGAGCATCGGACCCAATGTTGCGATATGTAACACGCGATCCCGCCATTAGCTCGCAACTGATGGCAGACGCTCAGGCGGAGGGGCGGATGGCGTTTCGCAATGGACCCATGTCTGTTCGCAACGTTTTTTTGCCTCCCGGGCAGCGATGAGACTGGCACTTGTTATGTTTCCTAAACACCCTGAACTGCTCACCTTCCCCCACCAGCCTGCGCGAAATGCCACAATCGAACCCTAAGCTCTTAACGCTTTTGTTCTTGACAGCGGAGTATTGCAGCAGTAGGATTCGGAGCACGGGCTCTCATGCTAAGCGAACGCAGGGGTTTCATTGGATGGCTTCTGGGAGGGGGCGTGGCTGCCTCCGTGGGATCATTTCTCTACCCGGTGGTGCAGTTCGTCAACCCGCCCGCAGTCCCCGAGGCGGCGGTCGACGAGGTTGGCGCCGGCAAAGCTCAGGACTTCAAGGTAAACAGCGGGAAGATCGTCAAGTTCGGCAGCAAGCCAGTCCTGCTCATACGATCCAGCGAGACCGAGTGGAAGGCCTTCTCGGCGGTGTGCACCCACCTGAACTGCACGGTCCAGTATAAAGAGGACGCCCACGTGATCTGGTGCGCCTGTCACAACGGCATGTATGACCTGAACGGGGCCGTGGTGTCCGGTCCGCCGCCGAAGCCTCTCGAGGAGTACGTAGTGCATCTCCGCGGCGAAGAAGTGTTCGTTGCCCGCCGCGCTTAGTCTTGGTGGACCACACAAGGGAGGGCTGAGAGTTGCCGCCTGTTGACGAGAAGCGCCGCCTCCAGCGCGGCGCCGCGTGGTTGGACGAGCGCCTGGGGCTGGCTTCGATCCGCGAGTTCGTAGCCCACAAAACCGTGCCAGTCCATTCCGGAACCCTCTGGTACTACTTCGGTGGCGTCACCCTCTTCCTCTTCGTAATCCAGGTGCTGACCGGGATCCTGCTGCTGCTCTACTACCGGCCGACGGCGGGCGAGGCGTACGAAAGCGTGCAGTTCATCATGACCCGGGTCCAGTTCGGCTGGCTGATCCGCTCGATCCATAGCTGGTCCGCCAACCTGATGATCCTGGCCGCCTTCGTCCACATGTTCAGCGTGGTGTTCCTGCGCGCCTACCGCCGGCCCCGCGAGCTGACCTGGCTGAGCGGGCTGGCGCTGCTCGGCTTGGCGCTGGGGTTCGGTTTCAGCGGCTACCTGCTGCCGTGGAACACCATCTCCTACTTCGCCACTAAGGTTGGGACCGACATGGCGGCCAGCGTCCCCTGGATTGGGCCCGCTATCGCCCGGTTCCTGCGCGGCGGCGAGGACGTCGGCGGCGCCACCCTCACCCGATTCTTCGGCTTTCACGTCGCGGTGCTGCCCGGTCTGGCCACGACTCTCATCGCCTTGCACCTGATGCTGGTGCAGCGCCACGGCATCAGTTCCCCGCCCTGGGTCGAGAAGCGCTTTGCGGCCACGGGCGGCCGCGTGCCCCAGATGCCGTTCTTCCCCAATTTTTTCCTGCGCGAACTGATGGCCTGGTACGCCGCCCTGGGCGTGCTGGGATGCCTGGCCGCGCTGTTCCCCTGGGAATTGGGCGAGAAGGCCGACCCGTTCGCCTCAGCCCCGGCGGGCATCCGCCCGGAGTGGTATTTCCTGGCGCCGTTCTACACCCTCAAGCTCATCCCCAGCCACGTCTGGTTCCTAGAAGGCGAATTGCTTGGACTGGCCGGGTTCGGCCTTCTGGCGGTGTGGTGGGTAATGCTGCCTTTCTGGGCGACGAATCGCGAAGGCGTCGAGCGCACCCGGCTGGTCACGGGCGCGGGGGTCTTGCTGATCGCCTATCTGGCGACCTTTTCGCTCCTGGGGTATTGGAAATGACGCGCCTTCTGTTGTGCCTCGCCCTGGGCCTGGTTCCAGCGGCCCACGCCAAGGATTCCTGCGTCGAGTGCCATTCCGCGCTCGCCGCCGAGCTCCAGAAGCCCGCGCTCCTGTTTTCCAAGGATGTGCACAGCCAGCATGGCTTCTCCTGCGTGGACTGCCACGGCGGGGACCGCAACGCCGACGATCCATCCGGCGCCATGGACCCCGCCCGTGGCTACAAGGGTAAACCCGCGCGCAAGACCGTGCCGCAGCTCTGCGCCCGCTGCCATAGCGATGTCGCCCTGATGCGCCGCTACAATCCGCGCGAGCGCGTGGACCAGTACGCCGAGTATCAGACCAGCGTTCACGGCAAGCGCATCGCGGAGGGCGATGAAGCGGCCGCCACCTGCATCGATTGCCACAGCGTGCACGACATCCGCGCCGTCAAGGACCCGCTCTCGCCCGTCCATCCGCTGCACCTGCCCGAGACCTGCGCCCGCTGCCACGCCGACGCGGTCCATATGGCGAAGTACAAGATCCCCACCAACCAGTTCGCCGAGTACCGCCAGAGCGTGCACTGGGAAGCGCTCGCCAAGCGCGGCGACCTTTCCGCGCCGAGCTGCGCCTCGTGCCACGGCAACCACGGGGCCACTCCGCCCCAGGTTTCCTCGGTCGCCGCCGTCTGCGGCTCCTGCCACGCTCTGATGGAGACGCTGTACGACAAGAGCACGCACCACGACGTCTTCGCCTCCATGAATCTGGGTGGCTGCGTGGTGTGCCACGGCAACCACGACGTCAAGATGCCTGCGACCGCGATGCTTGCCGGGCCGGCCTCGGTCTGCAAGCAGTGCCATGACGCGGACAGCGCCGAGGGGCAGACCGCCGCCGGGATGGCCGCGCAGATTACCAAGCTCGAGGCCTCGCTCAAGAGCTCCGACGCGATTCTGGACGTCGCCGCGCGTTCGGGCATGGAGGTCTCCGAAGCGGTCTTGAAACAGCGAGATGGGCGCGAAGCGCTGGTGAAGGCGCAGGTGGCCGTCCACACGCTCGACCCCGCCGCGGTTCAGCAGGCCGCCGGCATCGGACTGGCCATCGCCGCGGAAACCCGGCATGCGGGCGAGTCTGCGCTCAAGGAGCGGGATTTCCGCCGCTTCGGCCTGATCTTTGCACTGATCGCGATCGCGCTGACGATCGCCGGCTTGTGGCTTCTGGTACGCACCATCGAGCGTGCCCGTCCGCCGGTTGTGGAAACGGGGAGGAGGTAGAGGAATGGGCCCCAGATTGTCGTTGGCCCTGGTAGTCCTGTCGGCCGCGTATGGGGCGGTGCAGCCGCCCTTGGACACGCCGGCTAGCGCCGAGGCGTGCGGCCGCTGCCACCGCGCCATCCACGAAGCCTGGAAGACCTCGGCCCACGCCGGCGCCATGGAGAGCCGCCTTTTCCAGGACGCGCTCGAGCTGACGGAAGCCGATTTCGGCGCCGACGCCCGCAAGGTCTGCCTGGAGTGCCACTCCCCGATCGCCTTCCGGACCGCCGATTTCCGCCTGCGCCGCAAAGTGAGCTGGGAGGGCGTGACCTGCGACTACTGCCACTCGGTTCGCGAGGTGACCTTCGACGGTCCCAATCCCAAGGCCCGTGTCGAGTTCACCCAGGTGAAGAGCGGGCCGCTGCAGAATGTGACTTCGGTGGGGCACGAGACCGTCTACTCCGCCGTGCATACTACGGCCGCCATCTGCGCACCGTGCCACGACTACCGCAACGCGCTCGGCTTCCCCGTGCTCACGACCTATTCGGAGTGGAAGAACAGCCGCTTCGCGAAGGAAGGGAAAGCCTGCCAGTGGTGCCACATGAACCGCGTGGAGGGCGAGGTGGTGGACCCGCGCATCCAGCAGGTCAGCCTGGCCAAAATCAACCTGCACGTGATGCCCGGCAGCCACTCCATCGAGCAACTGGCCAGTACGGTGAAGGCGCGGCTCTCGACCGAGCGCCAGGGGGACAGCCTGCGCGTCTTCGTGGACGTCGCCAACACGGTCGCCGGGCATTCTGTGCCCACCGGATCGCCGCTCCGCCAGATCGTCCTCGAAGTGAAGGCGGACGGTTACGGCGGACAGCATTTCCGCGAGCAGCGCGTCTACCGCCGCGCGGTGGCCGATCAGCAGGGCAAGGAAATCGACCGCGAGCCGGTGGCCTTTCTGAGGGCCGCGAGCGTGCTTTCCGACACTCGGCTCGCCCCCGGCGAGAAGCGCCGCGAGTCGTTCGCCTTCGCGATCCCGGCGGGAACGTCGGCGCAAGTCAGCGCGACGTTTTGGTATTACTACTCGCCCCTGGCGCGGACGGAGGCGCAGAAGCGGGTGACGTTCCTGGCGTTGCAGCAGTTGGTGAAGTGAGGGCGCGGGGCTAGACCACTGCCGGCGTCGGCACGGCCCGGACCTTGACCGTGCGTCTGCCTGCGTACAGCGCCTGCCAGGCAATCACGAACGACGGCAAGAAACAGGCGACGGCAAGGACACTCCAAACCACCGAGGCGAGTGCGAGCGTTCCCATCCGTTCAATCGCCGGGATGGAATTGATGGCGCGAGTGACGACGAACACCGCGGCGAACGGATAGCTGCGCATCATCCACTCCCGATGCTGCTGGATCTTGCCCGTTCGAACGCAGTAGAGCGCGGTCGCAGTGGTCACCAGCCAGCCAACGGCGTGGATCAGCGACGCCATGAATAGCGTAGGCACCGGCAGATGGACGGCAACGGCAACGGCAAGCGGCGCGGCGATCGCGACACTCCCAACGTAGATCCGACCCATCACGCGATGCAGTTGGCGGTATCGCTGGCGCAGACGGCTTGAGAACTGGAACACGCCGAGGACCAGCGCCAGCGCCGCGGGAACGCCGTGCGTCACCATCAGCCATCGAATCGGCGCATAACGCTGACGCAAGAACGAGTGGGAATCCAGCAGGGTCCGTTCCCTGGTGAGGAGGACGAACAGCGACATGAGTCCGAACACAACCCAGACAACATGTTTGGAGCTGAATGAATACCGGCCAGTCACAGGCAGTCCCTCCGATTCGCGTCGCCCCTCGGCAGCGCTACCCAACTGGACTGAAGATTAGCACACCGTCGGCTGACTCACGGAGGCCGGACGCCTTGACGTCACCGGATGCTACACTCGAACAGGGATGCGCCGCCGTCAGGCGCCGATGGAGGGGAGAATGGCCACCTACCACATTGCCCAGGTCAACATCGCTCGAATGAAGGCTCCGCTCGACGACCCGCTTCTGGCCGGTTTCGTCGCGCGACTCGACGAGATCAACGCGCTGGCCGATGCCAGCCCCGGTTTCGTCTGGCGCCTGCAAACCTCCGCCGGAAACGCCACCACCCTGCGCCCCTACGACGACAACCGCATCCTCTTCAACATGTCCGTATGGCAGACGGTCGAGGCGCTGAAGCGCTATATCTACCACACCGCCCATGCGCAACTGCTCCGGCAACGGCAGGAGTGGTTCGACAAGTTCGACGGCGTCTACGTGGCTCTGTGGTGGGTGCCCGCCGGCTACATCCCCGGCATCGACGAGGCCAAGAAACGCCTCGCCTACCTCGACGCGCACGGTCCGACGCAGTTCGCCTTTGGCTTCAAATCGGTTCTTCCCCTGGATGAGGAATTCCAGCGGGGGATCGACTGGTCCTGCTTCCAGTCCTGCCGGGCGGCGTAGTCCGCTCCCTGGCGGTCGCGGCTCGGTAACGGCTCGCCAGCTTACACTGGTCTCTGTGCCTCCCGCCAAGCGCCCGCTCAAAACTCTCGAGCGCGTGCTCTCCAAGGCGGGACTCGGTTCGCGCACCGAGGCCCGCCAGTGGATCGGCGCCGGCCGCGTGCGCGTCAACGGCAAGCTGATCCAAACCCCCGATCACTGGGTGGACCTCGAACGGGACCGCGTGACGCTTGACGGCAAGCCCGTCCGCGAGGCCGGCAAGGTCTACCTCCTGCTCTACAAGCCCACCGGCTACCTCACGACTTACAAGGACCCCGAGGGCCGTCCGACGATTTACGACCTCCTCGACGGTGTCGAGCAGTGGCTCTTTCCCGTGGGCCGGCTCGACCTCGATACCAGCGGCCTGCTCCTGATCACCAACGACACCGCCTTCGCCGAACGCGTCACCAACCCCGATTTCAAGGTCCCGAAAACCTACCTGGTGAAGACCGCCAGCCGGCTGGCCGATGACGACCTCGAACGGCTGCGGCGCGGTCTGGATCTGAAGGACGGCCCCACGCAGCCGGCGCTGGTCAGCCGCCAGCGGGACGCGGGTAGCCACACCTTCCTCGAAATCACGATCTCGGAAGGCCGCAACCGCCAGGTACGCCGGATGATTGAAGCCCTGGGCAGCCGCGTCCTGAAACTGGTCCGCGTCGCTATCGGCCCCATACGCATCGGCACCCTCCCCATCGGAAAACACCGCCCGCTCACCCCGGCGGAGCTCGAAACGCTGCGCGGCGCCGCGAAACCGAAGGCGCGGAGCAGGCGCTGACGTAGAATAGATACTGGATCGATGCCCACATCACCCGACCTTGCCAGGACCGACGTCCAGGATTTCGCGAAACGTTTGCGCGCGGAAATGATTCCGCTGAGCGCCCGGCTGTCGTACTTCTCCACCGTCCCGCTCGGCGACGACGATGCGCGCGAGTACCTTCACGAGCCGGTGGCCTCGCTGCCGCCGGGGTTGCGGGCCGAGCTGCCCGCCATCTCGATCCTGTTCGTGCCGTACCTGGAGAAGGGCGCCGGCGGCCGCGAGAAGGTGGCCTTCGAAGCCCCCGCGGAGAAGGCGCGCATCTGGTCCACGCGCTTCACCCTCAGCGGCGACGCCGTCCTGGTCTTCGCCATCAAGGACCAGCAGGTGGCCGAATACCACTACCTCTTCTACCGCGCCGTGGCGGCGGTGGCCGCGGACCGTCTGCCTCCCGAAAGGATCGCCGGCTTCAACGAGCTGCTGCGCGAGGAACTGCGCGGCCGCGTTCACGGCGAGCTCGACGAGGAGGGCTGGAAGCTGAAGCAGTCGCTGTTCGAGCGGCAGTCGGACGTACGGCGGGATACCAAGCTGTTCCGCAGTTACGCGCGGCAGTCGCTCATCGACTCGCTCACCCTGTACCTGCACGGGATCTGCTGCGACATCGACGTCGAGACCGGCCCGCGCCAGCTTCCCAGCCGCCACCTGCGCCGCCGCCTGGAGCATTTCCACGATCTGTTCCCGCCGCCCGACGGCTACGCCGTTTTCCCGGAAGACGTCAAGACGTAGCAGGTCCGCTCCCTTACGGTCGCGGTTCGGTACCCGCGGTCGTACCGAACCGCGACCGTCAGGGAGCGGACGAACCAGGACGGCCCCGCCGCAACAGAACCGTCGTCTCCTTGCGGTAAAAGCGCGCGCCCCAGAAGACCACCGCCTCCCAGTCGAGCTTCCACTCATCCCGGGTGAACGCGACCATCTCGCGGACGTCCGCATCGGTCCAGACGTGGAAGTGAATGCTGTAATCGCGGCGCATCAGATCGCCAACCTCGCGCTCGAACTCCGGGCTTCCCGGCGTTCGCCCGCCCACGTGCTCCACCCAGTCGGAGTAGTGCGCGCGTGCGTCGAACCGCTCCGGCTGGTTGTGCTCCTCCAGCAAGTGGCGGAGCGGGGTTCGGTCGCGGCCCGCATCGAACGTGTAGCGCTGGTCCGGGATTTTGAGCAGCAGAACTCCGCCCGGCGCCAGCACATCATACCAGGCCCGCAAAGCCGCCAGCGGGAATGGCAGGTGCTCGAGCAGGTGGCTGGCAATCAGGAAGTCCAGGCTGGCGGGCGCCACCGGGAGCCGCGCCGCGTCCGCCACCACATCGCACGGCAGGATCCTGCCCTTCAGCTCCGGATACTGCTCGGTGAGGGCGGCTTCGCCGAGCCGGTCCACGTACCAGACCCGCGCCTGCCGCGGCACGGGGAAGCGCCGCCACAGCGCTCCTATCTCGATTCCACGACCATGCAGATGCCGCCGCAGGGAGCGGTTCTCCAGCCAGCGCAGAAGGGCTGCCCGTTCCATGGATTTCAGACCGTCATCTCGAAAACGTGGCAGTCCCACGGTCCCAGGTCCAGGTACAATCCGCGCGCGAGCACCTGGTCGCCTTCGCGCTCGTATACCGCGGAGCCGAGCCGGTCTTCGAATCGCACCTGGCTCCCGCGAATCTCGTCAAACGGCGGCCGCACGTAGCACTGGCTCTGGCTGTCCGCATAATTGACCGCGACCAGCGCGCGCCGCCCGCCGGCTCCGCTCCAGGCGAAAGCGATGATCGAGTCCCAGCTCCCATTCCCGCTCCATGCCGGGAGCGCTTCGAGCAACTCCCAATCGCCATCGCGGAAGATGGGATCGCGCAAGCACGCCCGTAGGCGCTCGTAGAACGCGGCGAGTTCCTGGTCCACCGGCTCCTCCGGCGCGCGGCAGAGTTGCACGGGAATCCGGATTCTGCGCCCCTCGAACTGCCCTTGGTGAAAGAACCGCAGGCCGGGGCACAGGAACGCCAGCACGGCCGCCGCGTGATGCATCGCGGCCGGGAATGTGGCGGCGGCACGCGGCTCGTCGTGATTTTCCAGAAACCGCGCCGACTGCCTCTGGAACGCGCCATCCGCCCGGAAGTGGTCGCGCACCGGACGCGCGTGGCCCTCTCGCAAACGGTCGTACAACCGCTTGTCGTAGGTGTAGTCGAACCCTTGGCGCTGCAGTTCCCACTCCTGATCCCAGTACACTTCGGCCAGCAGGACGAACTCCGGGCACTGCTCGCGGACGCGCGCGATGGCCGCAGGCCAGAACGGCTGCGGCCGCATCCCCCAGGTCTTCTCGAACACCTCCGGCAGGATTAGCATGGCCATGTCGCTGCGGACGCCGTCGGCCTGCTCCGCGATCTTCAGCAGTTGGGAGGTCATGGCCTCCTGCAAGCCCGGCTCGGCGTAATTGAGTTGGAGGGTATCCTGCCAGCCGAGGAAGTATGGGTCGCGTCCGTGCGCCAGCACCGCCGGGCCGGCGCGGTAATAGTTGCGCGGATTGCGGACGAGGTCTTCTTCGGTGCCGTGGACGTAAAACTCGGGATGCTCGCGGACCCAGGGGTGGTCGAGCGCGGTGTGGTTCGGGACGAAATCCACCATGATGCGCAGGCCGCGGCGGTGAAGGCGCTCGCGCATGCGCGCCAGCGCCGGGTCGCCTCCGAACGCCCGCTCGACTGTGTAAGCCGATACCGCGAAGCAGGAGCCGCAGACGTCGCGCTCCTGAAAGTCCGGGAGCGCGCGGCGATACTCCGCCATCATCGCCGGTTCCGCCAGCGCTGCCCGGCGCCCGATCTCACCGGTCTGCCAGACGCCCAGCAGCCACACCCAATCGAACCCCTGCGCGGCGATGCGGTCGAGTTCCGCCTCCGGCACGTCGTCGAGGGTGCCGCCATTCAGCCATACGCGCGTGTTGATTTGATACAGGGAAGGAAACCTGGGGTTGACCATACCGATCAACCCCAGTATTGCAGGCCGGACGGAGGCCGGCGTCAATGCCTAGCGGCGGGACTCTTTCGTCCGCTCGCTCACGCTCGCGGTTCGGTATCTGGTCCGAACCGCGACCGTAAGGGAGCGGACCCTGGCGGTCAATGCCTAGCGGCGGCCGTGGAAGCCGCCGTGGAAGCCGCCACCGTAGAAGCCGCGGCCGTAGTAACCGCGGCCGCCAAAGAAGAAGCTCGGGCCCCAGAACCCGCCATACCAATACGGGTTGTACCAGTAGGGCGAATACCCATACGGGTACGACGAGTAGTAGCGGTTGCTGTAAGCGCCGGGCCCGGGTCCGGCCACCCTATACTGCATGCTCTGCCCGTAATCCGACTGGCTGACGGGCTGGAAGGCGTCGGGCGCAGAGACCGTCGAGATCATCACCGGCGCTTCGAGCCGGAATGTCAGCGGCGTCTCCGGATACACCACCGTCGGCCTCCCGCGCGTGAGCAGAACGCCGATCGTGGAAGCTCCGGCGCCCGCAATGGCGCCCATTCCAGCGCCGAAACCGCCGGCGGCTGCCGCGCCAATTGCCGCGCCGACGCCGGTGGTGGTTCCAATCGCAGCGGCATCGCGGCCTAGCGAGGTGTCGCCTCGCCGATCCACCAACTGGGATTTCACCGTCACCTGCCGGCCGTCAACCAGGCTGAGTTCAGCCAACTCCAGCCGCAGATGGGAAACGCCTTTGGCGCGCCCAGCCTTCACGGCCTCGCTGACCACGCCGCCCACCATCTGCCCGCGGCGCGCCACCACGATGCCATCCGCCACCAGCGGTTGCGCCAGTGTCGCGGCGAAGAAATCGCCGGGCTGGTTGTGGTCGCTCGATAGCGGCTGATCCACGCGGATCGTGATCCATGTTCCGGCCGGCAGCGTCAGCTTCGCCGGCAGCGGCGCCATGGAACCTTGCGGCCCCGGTCCAAATCTGTGCCATCCCGAAGCAGGCGGCGCGTTGCGCGGATCGCGCTGCGGCGGATATTGGGGCGGCGCTTCCTGCTGCATGTTGGGAGGCGGGGCCCCCTGCATGTCCGGAGGCGGACCATTCGGCGCGCTGGCCTGCGGCTGATCCGGCTGATCCGGAGGGTCCGCGGCCTGCGCAAACATCGGCGTGGCCGCGGCGAGCGACGACGCCACAAGCAATAGCAACATCTTCCGTTGAATCAACATAGCCATTTGCCTCACGCCAATGGATGTAGCAGTTTCGATGCCATTGGCTAAGTGCTTCAGGCTCAGCAATTTGTACGTGCGTAAAGTGGCCGCGCGCCACCACCTTGGTGGTTTTCGGCCACCGCTACCACGAATAGTGCACCGTATAGTGGATCACCGCCTCGCCCCCCGGTTCGATCACGGGCCGGAACTCCACGGTGCGCGCGTCGGTTTTGACGGCGGCGAAGTTCTGGTTGTAGATCTTGAGTTGCGTCCGCTCCCTCGCGGTCGCGGCTCGGTTACGGACGGCCGGGGGTTCAGAGCCGCGCTACATTCGCCCGCAAGGCGGCCAGGCCGGCGTCCATCTTGCGGCGCTCCTCGTAAAGCGCGGCGACACGGAGCCGCTGCTCCACGCGGTCTTCGGCGATCTCGAATTGAGCGGCAAGTTCGGTCACCGTTTCCCCGCCGCGAAAGCGCCGGTACAGCATCATCGGAAACGACTCTGCTTGGGCGTCCATCTTAGACGTTCCGGCGGGGCAGCTTCGGATCGCCGTCTGCCCCGCCGCTCCTCACATTACTTGTCGGATAAAGCCGCTACGCCCGGTAGTTCGATGCCGGAAAGAAACTCGAGCGAAGCGCCGCCACCGGTGGAAATGTGCGAGATCTTGTCGGACACGCCGGCCGCCTTGATCGCCTTCTCCGAGTCCCCGCCGCCGACTACCGACAGCGCTCCCGATGCCGCCACGGCCTTGGCCAGCGCCACCGTGCCTTTGTCGAAAGGCGGCTTCTCGAAAATACCCATCGGCCCGTTCCAGATCACGCTCTTTGCCTTCGAGATCTCACCGGCAAACAACTCGATGGTCTTGGGCCCGATGTCCACCCCGATCATCCCGTCCGGGATCGTCTCCACCACCTCGAACGGCGCGCCGGCCTCGATCTTCGCCACCACCACGTGATCGACAGGCAGTACCAGCTTGCCCGCGGCCTTCTCGAGAACTTCCTTCGCCAGCGGAATCTTATCCTCTTCTACCAGCGACTTGCCGGCCGGTTTGCCCTGCGCGCGCAGGAAGGTGTAGGCCATCGCACCGCCGATCAGAAGGCGGTCGACAATCTTCAGGAGGTTCTCGATCACCTCGATCTTGTCGGATACCTTGGCGCCGCCCAGAATTCCCACGCACGGCAGCGGCGGATTCGCGGTCACACGGCCCAGATACTCGAGTTCCTTCTCCATCAGCAGTCCTGCCGCCGCCTTGGGGACGAACTGAATGATGCCCACGGTGGAAGCGTGCGCGCGGTGCGCGGTGCCGAAAGCGTCGTTCACATAATAGTCGATGCCCTGCGCCAGTTCCTTCGCGAAGGTCGGGTCGTTCTTCTCTTCCTCGGGATGAAAGCGCAGGTTCTCGAGCAGCAGCACGGATTGCGTCCCGCCCTTCAGCGTCTCCACTTCCGGTCCGATGCAGTCCGGGGCCATGACCACGGGCAGACCCAGCAGTTCCTGAAGCCGCGCCGCCACCGGCGCCAGGCTCATCTCCGCATTCGGCTTGCCCTTGGGACGCCCCAAATGGCTCGCCAGCACCAGCCGCGCGCCCTGTTCGAGAGCGTACTTGATGGTGGGCAAGGAAGCGCGGATGCGCTTGTCGCTGGTGATCTCCTTGCCTCCCGGAGCCAGCGGAACGTTGAAGTCCACACGAATGAAAACGCGCTTGGCGCGCAGATCTAGATCGCGAATGGATAGCTTTGGCATAAAGCTGATCGTAACACGCGCGATCTACCGCTTCACGTCCGGCACACCCAAGAGGCGCGGGCTCAGCCCACACGCCCGGTAGGCCTCCACCAGCGCGCCCGCCGCGGGAGGATAGAGCGGAGGACCGCAGGCATTCCCGTGCGCCTGTTCCACCAGCGCGCGGAACTGGTCGCGCAGGATCGCGTTTCGAAACACGCCGCCCAGGTGGGCCACCACGGCCCTCTCGCCGGGTGCGAAAAGTTGCCGCCGCACGGCCGCGGCCAGCAGCGCCAGTTCGGCCGCCGCCTTGCGCAGGATGCCGGCGGCCACCTGGTCGCCCTCCGTCGCCGCGCGCTCTACCAGCAGGCCCAGGGACGCAACACGCGGCCGCGGGAACTCCGCCGTGTAGAAGCGGTGCAGCAGCTCGTTGGCGGATTTCGCGCCGCCCGCCTCCAGAAACATCGGCAGCAATTTCGTCGCCGGTCCCCAGCCCTCTTCGAAGCGCAGGGCCGCCCGCAGGCCCTGCCGCGCCAGATCGAAGCCGCCACCCTCGTCGCCGAAGATGTATCCCCAACCGCCCGCGCGCGCGGTCTTGCCCGCCGCGTTCCTGCCGAAGCCGATCGAGCCCGTTCCGGCAATCACGATGATGCCCGGCTCGCCGCCGGTCGCGCCCGCCAGCGCCACCACCGCGTCGGTCGTGACCAGCAACCGGCCGGCGCGCACGGTCTGGGCCACCAGCGCCTGCTTATCCTCCGGACCGCCGCTGAAGCCGAGACACGCGGCCTCGAAATGGACTTCGCGAAGATCCACGCCCGCCTGCCGGCACGCGCCTCCGACCGCCGCTTCCACCGCGCCGACCAGCTTCGCACGGCCTTCCTCTCCATCGGTGTGATTCGATGGGCCAGCCGAGCCCGCACCGGCGACGCGCCCGGTCTCATCGCCGATGAGCGCGACCGTGCTCGACTTCCCGCCATCCACACCCAGAAAGAGTCTCGCCACACTGTCAGTCTATGCGATAGAGCCTGACGCCGCCGCTCTCGCCGAGGGCCGTTACGCCCCATTCCCCGCCCCGCGCCCGCAGATCCGCGGCCAATGGCCAGGAATCTGGAACCAGCATGTACCCGACGCCTTCGTGGAGCATGGCGCGCGCGATTGACCGCCGGGTCGCCGGCGGCGGAGGAATCGCGCTCTCGCGCGGCTCGCCCCCGAGCGCCCGCCAGTTTCCCGCGGCGTCGCGCCCTTCCAGATGCAGGCGCACCGCCGTCTGGCCCGGAGCGGCATCGAGCGCCACGGAGTCAACCTGCCGCGGCCCATCGAAATCCAGCTCCAGCACCTCGCGCCCGTTGAGCGGCTGCCAGCTCCGCCATCGCGTCGCCGCACTGCCGTCGAAAGCCATCCAGCCCTCCCAGGGATTGGGCCGCGCACGCACGCCCCACCCCGGGCCGCGCTCCAGTTCGGCGGAGCCGTTCCGCACGTGAACCTCGGTGACGCTCCACCCGGCTGTCGATCCGGTCCCGGTCTGCCTGATCCGCACCGCATTCAACTCCTGCGGTTGAAAATGAAATTCCTGGCGCGCGGCAGGCTCGAGGCCGTGGACCACCATTTCGGACAGATTGTTGCACAGCGCGCACTCATAGGTGCCGAGTATCTCGCGCCCGGTGTATGCCGCGGGCGGCGCCTCCAGGCCCAGCACCTTGGCCTGTGGCGGCACCTCGCGCTCCACCAGCCGGGCCAGCGAATAACCGCCCAGCCAGTAGGTCAGGTACGCCTCCTCCGGCTCGATGCGCAGCGCCGCGAGCACGGGCACCCGCGTCACGCGTAGCGCACACCCGTCGGCATAGAGCCCGATGAATCGGGGCCAGGACATCAGCGCATGGGCGCACAGAACCACGACCGCGACCGCCTTCCAGCGCGCCAGCGTCATCCCCATCGCCAGCGCCAGGAACACGGCCGTGGGTATCAGGAACCGCGTGCCGATGTTGGCGGGATAGGTGGTGAGGAACACGGCCGCGGCCAGCAGGAGCTGACGGCCCTGGCGCTTCCACAGCGCGGCTAGCGCCAACGGCGCCAGCAGAAACACCGGTCCGAGGATCCCCTGCAATTTGTCGCCCGCGACCGTCACTTGAAGTGGAATCTGGCGCCAGTCCGTCACGCCGCCCCAGTGCGCCAGATTGGCCCGGTAGTCCAGTTCCGCGCCAATGTGAAGGTAGGGATTTGGGAACCACTGGTTGAAGAACGGAGCCAGCGGATTGCCCGTCCAGACCCAGTTGCGGATCATCCACGGCGCGATCATCGCCAGCGCGCAGGCCGCCACCACCGCCGCGTCGCGGCGCTTCGCCTTCCACAGCACAAATCCCACCGCGTACAGCACCGCCACGAAGGCCGTGTACTTCATTCCATACGCGAATCCGGCCAACAAACCGGCCAGCACCAGCAAGCCCGGCTGGCGCTCCTGGTCCCAGATCTGCAGCAGGTAGAACAGGGCGAACAACACACAGGCGACGGCCACGTCGATGAATGCGGTGGAGCCGTCCCAGTTGACGATGGGGCTCAGATAGATCAGCAGCGCGGCCACAACGCCCGCCGGCCCGAACCCGAACCGCCGCGCGTAGAACATCATCGCGAAGGGCAGCGCCGCCAGATACGCGAAGTGCACCAGCGCCGCCGCCGAGTGCCGCCCGAAGGCAAACGCGAACAGGTAGAGCAACTCGGTCCCCTGCGAGAGGTACGCGTACAGGGACGGGACCTGGCGGAAGCCGTGCGCCTCCAGATAGCGCAGCACCATCCCGAGATGGTAGTGGCTGCCATCGGGACTGGTTTCAGGCGCCATGGCATGGAAGAAGCTCACGTAGGTGAATAGCGCGAAGAGCGCCCAGAACAGCGCGCGCCACCCGCGGCTGACCGGCTCGAGCGTCGCCCCCGCCGGTTCCCACACCCGGCGCCATGCTGCCGCGGCCAGCGCCACCGCTCCCAGCGCCAACAACACAGCGGGGTACACGGCATCGACCGCCGCCAGCGCGAACATCACCATGCTCAGGCAGGCCGAGCCCGCCGCGAAGGCGAAGAACCGCTCCTCCTGCCAGTACAGCCGCACCTTCAGCGCGCGCACCAGCAGCGTCCCGAGCGCCATCGACACAATCACGGTGAAGGCCGCTCCAAACAGGATCGCGAGGACGGGCGGCATCAGTCCGTCTTGTCTTTGGAGTAGCAGAGCGGATCGAGCGGGCACTCGGCGCAGCGCGGCTTGCGCGCCACGCACAGCGCGCGCCCGTGATAGATCAACTGCAATCCGAAGTCCCTCCAGCGCTCCTCGGGGACGATCTTCACGAGGTCCTGCTCGATCTTCACCGGGTCGGTATTCTTGGTCAGGTCGAGCCGCATCGAGAGCCGCTGGACGTGCGTGTCCACCACGATGCCGCTCGCGATTCCGTAGAAGCCGCCGAGCACCACGTTCGCCGTCTTGCGCGCCGCGCCGGGAACGGTCAGCAGGTCCTCCATCGTGCGCGGCACCTTGCCGCCGTAATCCGCCAGAATCTTTTTCGCCGCCCCGATCACCGAACGGGCTTTGTTGTTGAAGAAGCCGGTGCGGCGCAGGTCCTGCGCCATCTCTTCCTGGTTCGCGTGGGCGAAGTCGGTCATGGTGGGGTACTTCTTGAAGAGACCCGGCGTGACTTCATTCACCACCTTGTCGGTGCACTGGGCGGAGAGAATCGTGGCCACCAGCAGCTCCCAGGCATTGCGGTGAACCAGTGGAATGGCCGGGTGCGGATAGGTCCGGTCGAGGACGTCGAGGATTTTCGCGATCCTCGCCGCCCGTTCGGCCTTCGTGCGCGGACGCTTCATGCCCTTGACCCCCATGAACTTTACCGAACCGCGCGCGTCAGCAAGCGGTCCGCTCCCTGACGGTCGCGGTTCGGAAGACTTTTCATCAGCGCCCCGTGATCTCGGCTCGCAGAAACTGCCAGTCGGGCAGCTCGTAGACGCGCAGCGTGGTTTGGAGCGGCACCTTGACGTCCTTCGCCTCGTACGCGTTGAGCGTGGTCTTGAACTCGAAGGAGCCCACCGTCCGCTTGTCGCGCGGGGTGATCGCCTTCAGGTCGCCTTTCAATGCGACCTCGCCCAGATCGGCCCCGGAATGGTTCACCACCGAGAACTGGACGAAGGCCTTTTCCTTCTCGTCCTCGGTCAGCCGGAATCCAACCAGTTCCAGGTCCTTCAACTCGGGGTTCGGCTGGGTCGTGGGGACCGACGCCGCGGCCGCAAGCTCGGCTGCCTGGCTCGGAGCCGGCGCCGTCACCGCCTGGCGCGACTGCCTCCAGACGATGAACGCCAGCAGGATCACAATGAAGACCAACCCAAACATCACGCTCAGCAGCCATCCCGGAACCGCAACCCGGCTGGACGCCTGCTCCGGCGGCGCCGCAGGAACCGGAACATCCAGCGGCGGCATGGCGGCCGGTGGCGGGGGCAACGGCCGAGGCGCAACCTCCGCGAGCGGCTCTGAGACCGGCGGCGGGGGCGCGGCCGGAGCCGCCTCCTTCGTCCCTAACGGAGCGCAGGTGGGGCACTCGGAGTAGGCGGGCGGCACCTCATGCCCGCATTTCGGACAGATCCATGAGAACATTTCGCCTGCCTCTAGCGTACCGCAGCCGTCCCAAGCCGTAGCATAGGTCTATGGATTTCTTCCGCCGCGCGAGTGCCAGGCCCCGCCGGCTGGCCGTGCTCCCCGGCACCTTCAATCCGCCCACCGTGGCCCATCTCGCGCTGGCCCGCGCCGCGCTCGCCTCCGCGGATGAGGTGCTGTTCGTGCTTCCGCGCGCGTTCCCGCACAAGGCCTACACCGGCGCCTCCTTCGACGACCGCCTGCGCATGCTCGCGGCGGCTGCCGGCGACGAGCCGCGCTTCTCCATCGCCGCCACGGACGAGGGCCTCTTCATCGAGGTTGCCCGCCAGTGCCGCCAGGCGTATGGGACTGGTGTAGAGCTGCTGATCCTGTGCGGCCGCGACGCCGCCGAGCGCGCCGTCACCTGGGACTACGGAAGCCCCGGCGCATTTCGCGATCAGTTGGAAGAGTACGGCCTGCTGGTTGCACCGCGCGGCGGTCTCTACCAGCCGCCGGCTGGATTCGAGGACCGCATTCAGGCCCTCCCCGAGATCGAAGGCTGCGATGAAGTCTCGGCCACCGACGTCCGCGAGCGCATCCGCCGGGGCGAAGCGTGGGAGCACCTGGTGCCGCGGACGATCATAGAAATGGTGCGCGCGAGCTACTGATTATTCCTGGATCCCGGCGTCCAGAAACGCGCGCAGGCGGTGGCTGCGGCTGGGGTGGCGCAGTTTGCGCAATGCCTTGGCCTCGATCTGCCGGATGCGTTCCCGCGTCACGGCGAAGTGCTGGCCCACCTCTTCCAGCGTGTGCTCGCTGCCGTCCATCAGCCCGAACCGCATCTTGATGATCTTCTCTTCGCGCGGGCTGAGCGTCTTGAGAACCTCCGCCGTCTGCTCGCGCAGATTGAGGTTGATCACCGCCTCCGATGGCGACACCACGCGGCGATCCACGATGAAATCGCCCAGGTGCGATTCTTCCTCTTCGCCCACCGGCGTCTCGAGCGAGATCGGCTCTTGTGCGATGCGCAGAACCTTGCGGATCTTGGGCACCGGCAGTTCCATCCGTCGCGCCAGTTCCTCGGTGGTCGGCTCGCGGCCCAGTTCCTGCTGCAAGCGGCGCTGCGTCCGCACCAGCTTATTGATGGTCTCGATCATGTGGACCGGAATGCGAATCGTGCGCGCCTGGTCCGCAATCGCGCGCGTGATCGCCTGCCGCACCCACCAGGTGGCGTAGGTCGAAAACTTGTATCCGCGGCGGTAATTGAACTTGTCCACGGCTTTCATCAAGCCGATGTTGCCTTCCTGGATCAGGTCGAGAAATTGCAGCCCGCGGTTGGTATAGCGCTTGGCGATCGAGACCACCAGGCGCAGGTTGGCTTCGATGAGCTGCTTTTTGGCGCACTCGGCCTCGATCTCTCCGCGCTCGATGATCTGGAGCGTGCGCCGCAGCTCGGTCGCGCTGGCGCCGCATTCCTCTTCCCACTCCTGCAAACGCAGGTTGCACTGGCGCAGTTCCTTGCGCAGTTCCCGCAGCGCCTGGCCGGCCGAGCCGGCTTCCTCGAAGCGGCGCTGGATGCGGGCGATGTCGCGCTCCACCGGCTTGAGTTCTTCAATCGCCCGGCGCACACAATCCGCGAGGCGCCGCTCCACCAGGCCGCTGAACGGAATCGAGCGGATAATCTGCGAAATCTTCACCGTCGTCCGCGCCAGGATGACGCGCAGCGCCCGATGCTGTTTGGGTTTCGTGGTCCGCGGAATGGCCAGCAGTTTCTGCCTGAATTGCTGGGCTTTGCGGTAATGCCTTTCGATTCCCTCGATGGACTGCAGCAGTTCCTGCCGCTGCTTCTCGAAGGAATCTTCGTCGGCCACCAGTTCCGGCAGAATCAGAACGTCGCGCACCGGAACCGCGCCGCGTTGTACGTCCTCGCCCAGGGTGAGCACTTCGCGGGTGATGAGCGGGGAGCGGGCCAGGGACTTGCGCACCGCGTGCTGGCCGCGCTCGATGCGTTTGGCCAGTTCGATCTCGCCTTCCCGCGTCAGCAGCGGCACCGTGCCCATCTCGCGCAGGTACATGCGCACCGGATCGTTGGTCTTGTCGCTGAACTCCTGGGTGAGGTCCACCTCCAGCAGTTCTTCGGCCTCTTCGGGCTTTCCTAGTTTCGGCTCTTCGAGGATCTCGACGCCGGAGCCGTCGAGGGTGACCAGAATATCGTCCAGTTCCGGACCCGGAGCGATGTCGTCGGGGAGGAGTTCGCTGACTTCGTCGTACAAGACGTAGCCCTTTTCCTTCCCCGCGTCCATCAACTGTTTCAGACGGTCGTACTTGTCGTCGATCGCCACCGTCAACCCCACCTGCGGACCACCGCGAAACCGGACCCCGTTATTCTACAATACCCCTGAGCGATTGGCTCAGGCCCGCTCCAGCCTCCCTAATTCCTCCATGCACCGCAGAGCCTCCTCCAGCATACCAGCCCGCTCCGCCTCCTTGATACGCGCCTTCAGTGCCGCGCGGCGGGCTTCCACTCCAGATCGCTCCAGTTCCTGCAGGCACGCCTCCGCATCCTGTCCCGTCGATTGCTCGTCATCCCCCTTATCGGCAAAAAGAAGAGTGGCAAACAAGTCCTGGTCCGGCTCGCTCAGCCGCGCCTGCACGTCAGCCACGCGAAATGGAGCGCCGCTTTCCTCCATCGCAATCAGCGCCTGAAAAATCCGCACGGTGCGGAATTGCTCAAGCTGCGGGGTCCGCTTGAGCCGCGGCAGAATCGAATGCCGGACTTCCTCGCTCGCCAGCACCGCATTGAACAGCATGCGCTCCACGGGCTTCACTTCGACGACCGGGTTGGCCAGCGTTTTCTCGCGCCGCTCGGCCGCCGCCTTGCGAAAATGCTCCAGCACGAGGCCAGTCTCGATGCCCAGGTAGTTGGCCAGATCGTTGGCCACCGTGGCGCGCTCCAGCTTGTCCCCGATGCGCTGCACGGCGGGCAGCAGGAACTTGAGACCCGCCACGCGCCCCTCCGAGGTCCGCATGTCGAACTTGCCGCGCGCGCGGTCGGCCAGCCAGTAGAAGTAGCCCGGAGCCTTGTCCGCGTGGGCCCGGTACACCTCCGCCCCGTTGGCTTTGACGTACTCGTCGGGATCCAGGCCGCCCTCGAGCTCGAGCACCCGCACCTGCATGCCCTCTTCCACCAGAATCTCGATCGAGCGCTCGGCCGCCTTCATCCCCGCTTCGTCCGGATCGAAATTCACCACGATGCGCTCGGAATGGCGCTTGATGGCGCGCACCTGCTGCACCACCAGCGCCGTGCCGCAGGAAGCCACCACTTCGTGCACCCCCGCCGCCCACACGCCGATCACGTCCATGTAGCCTTCGACCAGCACCGCCCGCGACGCCGCGCGGATGGCCGTCTTGGCGCGATGCAGGTTATACAGCACCCGGCCCTTGTGATAGATCGGGCTCTCCGAGGAGTTCAGGTACTTCGGCTCCTCGCCCGCCCCTAGCGCGCGCCCGCCGAAGCCGATGATCGCGCCCGACTCGTTGTGTATGGGGAACATCAGGCGTCCCCGGAAGCGGTCGAAATAGCCGCTGCCCTCCTGGCGCCGCAGCACCAGACCGCCCTGCTCCTTCTGCTCTTCCGTGAAGCCTTCTTTGTCGAATGCGCGCACCAGCGCCTGTCCCGAACGGTCCGAGTAGCCGAGCCCGAATTCCTCGCTGAGCGCCGGAGTGAGCCCACGCTTCGCCAGGTAGGCGCGCGCTTCCGCTCCGGGACCGGACTCTAGCGCCGCGCGGTAAATCTGCTGCGCGATTTCGTGCATCCGATAAATCGCCCCGCGCAGCTTGGTCTCCGGGTCGCTGTACTCGGCCCGCTTGGGCATGGGGATGCCGTAGCGGCTCGCTAGCGCCTTCATCGCCTCGTAGAAGGTGAGCGCCTCGATCTCCATCACGAACTTGATGGCATCCCCGCTGGCGCCGCATCCGAAGCACTTATAGAACTGATGGACGGCATGCACGCCGAACGACGGGGTCTTCTCGGTGTGGAACGGGCACAGCCCCACCCAGCGCGTCCCGGCCTTGCGCAGCCGCACGTACTGCCCCACCACATCGACAATGTCGATGGCCGATTTCAGTTGCTCGACGAAATCCGTGCTCATGTCTTACCGAGCCGCGACCGCAGGGAGCGGTCCATTCGTGGCTTAACGTTTTGTTTTGCTTTCCGCCGTCGGGCACTCGAACTTCACCAGCCCGTTCCGGTAATCCAGCGTAATCGAGAATAGCTTGAGGATGGGGAACCCCAGGAAACCGGCCACCTCCATCCCCACATCGTCGTCATGCCGCTTCAGGTTGATCGACAACGTATCCAGGCACCGCACGCTGAACCCGCCGAACCGGAATTTCAGGTCGTCGGCGGCGTCCACCTCGTCGATCTGCCCGGAAACGCCCCGCAACGGCATGCTGGCGGCCGACCGCATCCGCGCCAGTTCCGCCGCGAAATCGCGCCCGATCAGCGTCTGGCTGGCGCCCGTGTCGATGACGAACATGGCGGGATCCGCTCCGCTGACCGAGGTCGGCACCATCAGCATATGACCGATCCGGTAGATCCGATCCATATAGGGATCGCTTTGAAAGCCGCGATCGGTGGGCCGGTCGTCAGCAATCCCCGCAAACGGTTCCAGGCGCACGACGCCGTTAGGAAGGTCCAGCGTCACCAGGAACTGCTCGAAAATGTCGGTGCCCAGCAACCCCTGCTCGCCCCCCACGCTCGGGCTCTCGCTGACCGTGACGACCGCGTCGCGAAACTCGACCGGCCCCACGCGAACGCGCTCGGCAATTCCCACATAGCCGCGCGTATCGCCGCCATCGCCGAGGCCGCTCACCGTGGCTGCGGCCAGCCGCTTGATGTGAAAGCGCGCCGCTAGGTTGGCGTTGATGACGATGCCGCCGGCGCCCGTATCGAGCAGCAGCCTGGCCGCCTCGCCCCCGTTGATGCTGACCGGAACGCGGTAGGCATGCAGCTCGCGGCCGCGCAGCACCGGCTCCAGACGGATCTGCGTGCGCCCGTAATTCGAAACCAGCCCGAAGGGCTTGCGGCCGCCGAGTGCCCGCCGGGTTTCGATCAGCGCGCGCACCCGTTGGGCATTTCGCGGATCCGCGTTCTTCTCCAGGCCGAGATAGGTCTCGAACGCGGCGTCCGCCTCGCTGCCTTGAAGCGTCATGGCCCAATACAGCACCACCACCGCCGCGCCGGGCGCCAACTGGTGGGCGCGCCGAAAGCAGTCCTGGGCGGTGGCGCGGTTGAAGGTGTACTCGGACACCTGGCCCAGCCGGAACCAGGCGCGTGGATCGCGGGGGTCCATCGAGGTGACGTCGCGGAACTGCCGCTCCGCCTCCTCCACCTTCCCGCGGCGCAGCGCGATCTCGCCCAGAATGACCTTGAACGGCGCCCGCGAGTTGCACCCGTTGGCGATCGCCTGCGCGCCGGCCAGGTCGCGACGCGCCAGCAGCGCGTCCGCCCGCTCGGCCTGCTCCGGGCCGCATTGCGCCCATGCCACCGCCACGGCCGCAATGAACAGAATCGGACCGCGCCCAGTCATAAGCTGAGAGCGTACCAGATTCCGCCCGTGTCCCGCCTTCGTTTGTGCCATCCTGGTCCTGAAATTCGAGGAGGAGCCGTGACTCTAAAATATGGAATCGCGCTGGCCGCCGCCGCGTGCGCGTTGATGGCCGCACCCGCCACGCCCCCCGCCCTGCTGGTCGGCACCGCCTGGTACCCGGAGCAATGGCCCGAATCCCGCTGGGATGAGGATCTCAAGCTGATGCAGGCCGCCGGAATCCACATGGTGCGCGTGGGCGAGTTTGCCTGGAGCCGCATGGAGCCGGAGGAAGGCCGCTTCGACCTCGACTGGCTCGACCGCGCCGTCGCGCGCGCCGCCAGCCACGGCATCTTCGTCGTCCTCGGAACGCCCACCGCGGCGCCGCCGGCGTGGCTGACCCAGAAATATCCCGACACGCTCAAGACCGAAATGGATGGACGCAAGGCCACTCACGGCTCACGCGCGCAGGCTTCGCCCTTCAGCCCGCGCTACCGCCAGTTCTGCCGCCGGATCGCCGGGCAAATGGCCACGCGGTTCGGCCATAACCCGAACGTTCTCGGCTGGCAGATCGACAACGAGTACGGCTCCCTCTCCTGGGACGACGTCGCGCGCCGGCAGTTCCAGGACTGGCTGCGAGCGAAGTTCAAGACCCTCGACAACCTGAACGCCCGCTGGACCACCGAATACTGGAGCGAGACCTACACCGACTGGAGCCAGATCCCTCTCGGCACCCCGGGCATGAACCCCGGCCTGCTCCTCGAGTTCAAACATTTCGTCAGCGACACGTTCCGGGACTACCAGCACCTCCAGGTGGAGGCCATCCGTGCCCACAGCGATCCCCGCCAGTTCATCACCAGCAACTTCATGGGCTGGTACGACGTCTTCGACCACTACGAGTTGAGCGCGGAACTCGACCTGGCGTCCTGGGACGACTACGTCGGGCGCGGCCACCTCGACCCGCTGAAGAACGGCATCATCCACGACCTCACCCGCGGTTTCAAGCGCAGGAATTTCTGGGTGATGGAGACCCAGCCGGGGTTCGTCAACTGGTCGCCGGTGAACAACGCCCTCGACCGCGGCGAGGTGCGAGAGATGGCCTGGCACGCCATCGGGCACGGCGCTGATACGGTCAGCTACTGGCAGTGGCGCAGCGCGCTCAACGGGCAGGAGCAGTATCACGGAACGCTGGTAGGCGCGGACGGCACGCCCGTTCCGCTCTACCAGGAGGTGGCGCAGCTCGGCCGCGAATTTGCGCAGGCCGGCGACGCGCTGGCCGGCACCAGCCC
>Ga0182027_10001547_pt1 | contig 38277 bp, 36 predicted proteins | sample 712E1DmetaG_FD_121300 | JGI IMG/M metagenome (GOLD analysis project Ga0182027, IMG submission 121300) | Permafrost microbial communities from Stordalen Mire, Sweden - 712E1D metaG (Illumina Assembly) | ecosystem: Environmental > Terrestrial > Soil > Wetlands > Permafrost | place: Sweden...
ATTCAGAGGATTGGCGAATTCCAGAAATTGCCCGGCGCCGTGGCCAAGCGCAGCGGTCCGCTGGTGGCTGTCATCCTGTCGCCGGCCGACCCGGACGCGGCCGAACGCCTCCTCGCCCAGGTCCGCTACCAGGCGGAAATCACCGACGACCAGTACGTGCCGTCGCGCCGCGACAACATCGGCAACCTCGTCATAAATGCCTTTATTCTCACGGGGATACTGGGAGCGTTCTCGATCATTTCGGGGCTCTGCGTGGGCGGCGTCCGCACCATGCTGCGGCGCGGCAGGAAGGGCGCCGAGCCTGAAACCATGATTCTGCTGCACCTCGACCGGCTCTGATCCCGCTACATAAGCCGCTGGTTTTGTTCGCGTTAGAGCGAAAATGTGGACTCCGAAATGGCCCTTTCCCGCGATTTTCAAGGGGTGCGCCAAATGGCGCTGGCGCGCAAGTCGCCCTGCAAGAGCAGCTTACAAACCAGAATTTTGCGCCGGAATTCTTCTTGACTTGAGGGCCGTGGGGAAATAAGATCCAACTACGAAAGTTTTTGGCGGTTGCGATTCCGTCGAAACTGATTCTCCCATCGAACATCACCCCTCGTGGAACAGGGGAAAAATGCTCACCCCCGAAAAAGGGGTGAGCATTTTGTTTTCTGGAGCCCTATCTACCACTACACCAATAGTATTTTTGCTCGGCCGTTGGTGGATCGCCCCCCGAACCGCTACGATCAAATATGGCGCCTGCGCCGGACTCCCACCCGGTCTCCAGCCGCCGTGGCGCGCTATCTTTGGAAAAGAAACCGATGACTGATCAGAAGTTGCAGGTAATCCCCCTGGGCGGATTGGGCGAGTTCGGAATGAACATGACCGCCATCCGCTACGGCGACGACATCGTCGTGATCGACTGCGGAATGATGTTTCCCGGCGCCGAGCTACTGGGCGTCGATCTGGTCATGCCCGACCTCACGTTCCTCAAGGAGAACCAGGAATTCGTCCGCGGCATCGTCCTCACCCACGGCCACGAAGACCACATCGGGGCAACGCCCTATTTCCTCTCCGAGATCGACGTTCCCGTTTATGGGACGGCGTTCACCCTGGCGCTCGTGGAACGCCGCCTCGAAGAGCACGAACTCGAGCGGCAGCCGCGCCTCGTCCGCGTCAAGCCCAAACAGATCGTGCCCATCGGCCCATTCAAAATCGAATTCATTCACGTAACGCATTCCATCGTGAACGCGGTCGCGCTGGCCATCACCACGCCCCTCGGCGTCATTATCCACACCGGCGATTTCAAGGTGGACCCCACGCCCACCGACAACCAAATGTTCGATCTGCACACGCTGGCCGACTACGGCAAGCGCGGCGTCCTGCTGCTGCTCTCGGATTCCACCAATGCCGACCGGCCCGGCTTCACCGAGTCCGAACGCGCCGTTCGCCCGCGCATGGAGGAGATCTTCAACCGCGCCGACCAGCGCGTGGTGGTGGCGTGCTTCAGCTCGTCCATTCACCGCATCCAACTCATCCTCGACCTCTCGCGCGAGTATGGGCGCAAGGTGGCCGTGGTCGGCCGCAGCATGGTGTCCGTCACGGAGATCGCCCACTCTCTCGGCCTGCTCGATATCCCCGACGACATTCTGCTGCGCCCCCAGGACGCCATGGGACTTCCGCGCGACAAGGTCACCGTGCTCATCTCCGGCACCCAGGGCGAGCCCATGTCGGCCCTCTCGCGCGTGGCCGTCGACAATCACAAACACATCTCGGTGGATAGCGGCGACACCGTGGTTCTCAGCTCGCGCATCATTCCGGGCAATGAGAAGGCCATCTTCCGCATGATCGACCACATGGCCCGCCGCGGCGCCGACGTCCTCTACGGCTCCATGAATCCGCCCCTGCACGTCTCCGGGCACGCCAGCGCGGAGGAGATGAAGCTGATCCTCAACCTGGTGCGCCCGCGCTTCTTCGCGCCCATCCACGGCGAGTTCCGCCAGCTCTCGAGACATGCCCGCCTGGCCGAGCACCTGCGCTTCTCCGGACTCGAGGACACCTTCATCATGGAGTCCGGAGACGTTCTGGAACTCGACAAATTGGGAGCGCGCAAGAACGGAAAAGTCACCGTGGGCCGCATCTGCATCGATTCCGGCTCCGTGGACGAAGTCGTCGAGGAGATGGTCATCCGCGACCGGCGCCACCTTTCCGAAGACGGCATCGTGCTGCCGATTATCGCCATCAACCGCCATACCGGCCGCATCGAGCACCCGCCCGAGATTGTCAGCCGCGGCTTTGCCGTGGCCGAAGGCGGCTCCGATTTCGCCGAAACCGCGCGCCAGATCGTGATCAAAACCCTCGAAAGCTCCAATCGCGAGGAGAAAACCGATTGGGGCGTCATGAAAGAAAAAATCCGCGCCGACCTCAAACGCTACATCGTCAAGGAGACCTCCCGCCGCCCGTTGATCATGCCGGTGATCCTCGAGGTGTAGGGGTTGCGCACTGCCATTCAAAGCGCTCTACTGGTCATTAGCCTTTCGCCCGCGTGACGCCGGTTCCACGCGCGGCGCCAGGTACGGAGAAGACGCTTCCTCATGGAACTGAAATCCATTACGATCCGCAACTACAGGGCGCTTCAAGACGTTCACCTGAGAGATATTCCAAGTTTCATGGTGCTGGTTGGCGCCAATGGCACAGGCAAGTCCACGCTTTTCGACGTGTTTGGTTTTCTGAGGGATGCCCTCACTGGCAACGTCCGCCAGGCGCTCGATGCTCGCGGCCGGTTTCCCGAGGTTGTGACCAGGGGGCATGAGACCGAGCCCATTCTAGTGGAGCTTCAGGTTGTCATGCCTATCGCCGATCTTTCCAGACTGGTCACCTACCATTTGGAGATTGGCGTGGAGCAAGGCCGGCCGGTCGTCCTCCGCGAGTTCCTGCGCTACAAGCGCGGCCGCTACGGTGCGCCCTATTACTTTCTGGACTTCCAAAGAGGTTCTGGGTTCGCCATAAACAACGAGGAAGATTTTCACAAACCCGACGAAGACCTCGATCGGGAGGAACAAGTGTTGGAATCGGCGGACATCCTCGCCATCAAGGGTCTTGGTCAATTCCAGCGCTTCAAGGCCGCTAGCGCCCTGCGTCAGCTTCTCGAGAATTGGCACGTTTCCGACTTCCACATAAGCGCCGCGCGAGGCCGCAAAGAGGCAACCGGCGTGATGGAGCATCTTTCGGAAACTGGGGAGAACCTCCCCCGTGTTGCCCAGTACCTGTACGAGAGCCATCGTGACGTATTCGACGAGATCCTGAAGCGTATGCGGCAGCGCGTCCCAGGTATCAGCGGCGTTGAGCCGGAACTTACCCAGGACGGCTACCTTATCCTTCGCTTCCGCGATGGGACGTTTAAGACGCCGTTCCTGGACCGCTACGTCTCGGACGGCACTATCAAAATGTTCGCGTACCTGGTTCTGCTCCACGATCCGAAGCCCCACCCGCTTCTCTGCATCGAAGAACCCGAAAACCAGCTTTACCCCACGCTGATGAGCGAACTCGCGGAGGAGTTCCGCAATTACTCCCACCGGGGCGGTCAGGTCATGGTCTCTACGCATTCTCCCGATCTCCTCAACGCTGCCCGATTGGAAGAGGTTTTTTGGCTTGTCAAAAGCAGCGGAGTCTCGCAAATCCTTCGCGCCTCGGACGACCTCCAAATCAAACAGTACATGGAGCAGGGCGATAAGATGGGGTATCTCTGGAAGCAGGGCTTCTTCGCCGGAGCCAATCCGGCATGAAGGAACTCGTGTTTTTTCTCGAGGAGGAATCGGCCCGCGCGTTGCTGACAGGACTGCTCCCGCGCCTCCTGCCCGCGAATGCTCCCGTCCAGTCTCGGTTCATCGTATTTGAGGGCAAGCAAGATCTGGACAGACAACTGGAAGGAAAACTGAAGGGATATCTGAACTTGCATGCCCGCTTCATTGTGCTGCGGGATCAGGACCGGGCCGATTGCAAGAAGGTGAAGCGTGCGCTCGTCGCCCTCTGCATGAGTGCCGGCCGTCCTGAAACCGTCGTCCGCATCGCCTGCCGCGAGTTGGAGTCCTTCTACCTTGGGGATCTGCGCGCTGTGGAATTGGGATTGCAAATCAGGGGCCTCTCCGCCAAACAGGAAAAGGCAAAATACCGCGATCCCGACCGCTTACAGTCTCCGTCGCTGGAACTTGAAAGGCTGACCGACAAACGCTACCAGAAAGTCGCCGGCTCGCGGGCCATCGCTCCGCATCTCGATCTGGAAAGGCCTCGCTCACGAAGCTTCCGCCATCTGATTCAGGCTATTGGCAGCACCGCTGCGCAACTGGGCGCGGACCTGCCCTGAATCGCTTCCCCTGCGGGAAGAACCGGACTTTGAATCGGACCTACCGGTTCGGCGGCGCCCCGGCAGGACTGGTCGCGGCCCCGCTTGGCCCGCCTGCGGTCGCCGGCTTGCTCGCGTACGCCGCCGCGTCTCTGGCGGCTTTCGTCTCCACACCCGGCTTTTGCAGGAAGCCCAGGTCGCGGAACCAGTCGATGAAGCGGTATTGCCACGTGCCATAGGGCGTGCTATTGCGGTCCGTCAGGCCGCCGCTCATATGGCTGCCGTCCGGCAAGGCGTCGCCGGGGTGGCGGCCATTGGCGTAGACGTGCATCTCGATATTCGGTACGCGGACGGCCAGCATCGCCGAAAAGTACTCCGTGGCCCAGACGGCGTGCACTTGGTCGTCCGACCCGGCGCAGACCAGGAATGCCGGAGGAACGTTGCGCGGAATCGGCGGGGCCGTGCGGCCGTGAGCGAATGGCGACGGGCCGGGATAAACGATGCCCGCGAAATCCGGCCGCGCCGTAATCCCCGCCAAAGGGTCGCCAGGGTCGCTGTTCTTCTTATCGAAATCGGGGAACTCCACCGCGGCGGCGGAAACCAATTCGGCGCCGGCCGAAAAGCCCATGATGCCGATCTTGTTCGGGTCCAGATTCCATTCCTTGGCGTGCGCCCGCACCAGGCGGATAGCCTGTAAGGCATCGTACACTTCATCGGTCTGCGGGTTGTAGCCGTCCCGGCGCAGCCGGTTCCTCAGGATCACCGTGTTGACGCCGTAATTGTAGAAGAAGGGAACGAAATCGGCCGCCTCGCTGCCCACGTTTAAGGTGTTGTGACCGCCGCCCGCCGCCAGAATCACTGCCGCGCCCGTGTTCAGGCCGCGTTCCACCCGGTGAACTTCGACGGAAGGGTTGTGTATGTTGACGATGCTGTTGATGCGCCCCGCCACGTCCTGGCTCATGTTGAACTGCTCGGCCTCGTGAATCCTATCCATCTTGAGGTATGGCGAGCCGGGCGGATAGAGAGCGAGCACCACTCCGCCTTGCAAAATGGGCATGGGGGCGAATGGCGCCCCGGCAGTGGCCGCTTGCGGAGTCTCTTGCGCCCCCGCCGCCAGCGCCAGCATGAGCGTCGCAACCCAAATCGACGTACTTCTGTACCTATGCATAAAGGTTGTGGATGGCCCCCCTTGTTACAAAACTATATCACGGCCGGCCCGGCGGAACCTTTTGCTTCCGGCAACGTATAGTGGGGATATGCGAGTGATTTGCAGGTCGGTTCTCCCCATCCTTGCCTCCGTTGCGGCATTCGGCCAAACCCCGCCGGCGCGCGTCGAATTCGATGTGGCCTCGGTCAAAGCGTCCGCGCCAATGAACACCGAACAGGTTAGCGCCGGCGTGAAGATCGACGGCTCCCAGGTTCATTGCGCGAATCTGTCGTTGCGGGACTACATCCGGACCGCGTACCGCATGAAGGAGTACCAGGTCGAGGGCCCCGATTGGCTGGGGGCGGAAAGGTTCGACATCGACGCCAAACTGCCCGACGGAGCCAAGCGCGACCAGGTTCCGGACATGCTGCAGGCGCTGCTTGCGGACAGGTTTCGGATGAAGTCGCACCGCGATAAGAAGGACTTGCCGGCCTATGTGATCGTGGTGGCGAAGGGCGGGCCGAAAATGAAGGAATCGCCCGCGGATTCCGACGCGGACACCGCCGCCGCCAGCGCCGCGCCCATCGACGTGTCCGGCAGCGGCAGCCGCGCCGGCGTCTCCATCAACTTCGGAGGCGGCGCCTACTACACGTTTTCGAACAACAAGCTCGAGGCAAAAAAGTTGACCATGCCGGTCTTCGCCGACGCCCTGGGGCGATACGTGGACCGCCCCGTGGTGGACATGACCGGACTTACCGGGAAGTACGATTTCACCCTCCAATTCACGCCCGAGGACTACCTCGCCATGACCATCCGCTCGGCCATCGTCGCCGGCGTGTCGCTTCCACCGGAGGCCTTGAAGTATCTTCAGGGCGCGGGCGACGAATCGCTCTTCTCCTCCATCGAGACGCTCGGCCTCAAACTCGATCCACGCAAAACCCCGCTGGAAGTGCTGGTGGTCGATCAAATCGACAAAACGCCGACTGCCAACTGACGGCCCGCCTCACCCTGGTTTTGGTCTCCCTACGGGGAAGTGAGCGATAATAGCTACTTCCCCCCGATAGGAGATCTATTTGTCCCTGGAAGACGAGCTTTTGAAACAGCGCCTGGAGCGCATCCGCGAAATCGAGGCGCTGGGACACCGGGCCTACGGCCGGCGTTACGAATTCACCCACGCCATCCCAGCCATCCTCGCGGATTACGGTTCCAAGACCGCCGAGGAACTGACCCCGGATATGCGCGTCCGCGTCGCGGGCCGCGTCATGCAGTTGCGCCACATGGGCAAGGCCGGCTTCGCGCATCTGCAGCAGAACGGCGCGCGCTTGCAGATCTACGTCAAGAAGGATGCCGTCGGCGAGCGCGATTTCCAGCTCTTCAAGGCCCTCGATATCGGCGACATCGTGGGCGTCGATGGCTACCTGTTCCGCACCCGCACGGGTGAGCTCAGCGTGCATGCGGAGAAACTCGAGTTCCTCTCGAAGACGCTGCTCTCCATGCCGGAAAAGTGGCACGGCCTGGAAGACGTCGAGACGCGCTTCCGCCAGCGCTATCTGGACCTGATCGCCAACCCCGAGGTCCGCCAGGTCTTCGTCACGCGCGCCCGCATCGTCTCCTCGCTGCGCCGCCAACTCGAGGAGCGCGGCTTCATCGAAGTCGAGACGCCCATGATGCAGCCCCTCTATGGCGGGGCCGCCGCGCGTCCCTTCGTCACCCACCACAACACCCTCGATATCGATCTGTACCTGCGCATTGCGCCGGAATTGTATTTGAAGCGCTTGGTGGTGGGCGGATTGGAGCGCGTCTACGAAATCAATCGCAATTTCCGCAATGAGGGCCTCTCCGCTCACCACAACCCCGAGTTCACCATGCTCGAGTTCTATCAGGCCTACACCGATTACCGCGGCCTCATGGATTTCACCGCCGAACTGCTGGCCCGCACGGCGACGGACGCCACCGGGTCGGCCACCGTGGAATTCGAAGGGCAGAAGCTCGATTTCAGCCGTCTCGACCGCTACAGCATGCGCGAAGCCGTGGTCCACTTCTGGGAAGGCGCCGGCCAACCGTCCATGGAGGACGTGTGCAACCCCGCCTGGCTCTCGGGCCATTCCGCCAAGGCGACGGCCGGCGAAGCCCTCACCGACATCTTCGAACGCACCGTCGAGCACAAGCTGATCCAGCCCACCATCATTTACGATTACCCGGTGGAAAGCTCGCCCCTCTCGAAGAACAAACCCGAGGATCCGGCCTTCGTCGAACGCTTCGAAATCTACGCGGCGGGCATGGAAATCGGCAACGCCTACACCGAGTTGAACGACCCGCAGGAGCAGCGCCGCCGCTTCGAGATGCAGCTCGGCATGCGCGAGCGCGGCGACGAAGAAGCCCACCAGATGGATGAAGACTACGTGCGCGCGCTGGCCTATGGCATGCCTCCCACCGGCGGCGAGGGCATCGGCATCGACCGCCTCACCATGCTGCTGACCGGCTCGCGCTCCATCCGCGACGTCATTCTCTTCCCCTTGCTGCGGCCCGAAGGCCCCATCGGCCTGGTGGCCCAGATGCGCGATCTGGACCGGCAGTGAAGACGCCTTTCGAGCTGTTCGTCGCCGGACGTTACCTGCGCGCGCGCCGTAAGGAAGCCGTCATCTCCGTAATCACCGCCATCTCCGTGCTCGGGGTGGCGGCCGGAGTGATGGCGCTGGTCGTCGCGCTGGCGGTCAACAACGGCTTCAAGAACACGCTGCAGCGCAATTTGCTGGGGGCCATGGCGCACATCAACGTCATGGAGAAGCAGCCGCTCTACGGCATCGAGAACTGGCGCGACATGGCCGCCCGCCTGCGCCGGCTCCCGCACGTCGTCGGCGTAGCCCCCGCCATTTACAGCCCGGCTTACCTCATGGGAGGCTTGCAGTCCAAAGCCGTCGTGCTCAAAGGCGTGGACGTGGAGGCCGAGGCGGCTATGACGGATTCCCTGCGCCACTTGAAGGCAGGGTCCCTCGACCGGCTGCGCGATCCCAATGCCGTCCCGCCGGGCATCGTCTTGGGGTCGGGCGTCGTTGAGGATACCGCCATGCGGTTGAACTCCCGCATCAATGCGGCATTCGAAAGCGCGGAGCTGACTCCTCTGGGGCCGACCCAGGCCATACGCCCGTTCCGCGTCAGTGGCGTCTTCGACTCCGGTTTTTTCGAAATCGACGACAATTGGGCCTACGCCCCCATCGCGTCGGTGCAAAAAGCGCTCAGCCTGCCGGACGTGGTCAACCAGATCGAACTGAAGTTGGACGATCCGGACCGCGCCCCGGAACTCGTCGCGCAGGTCGAGAAGGCGACCGGGCCGAAGTACACTACCCAAACCTGGATGGAGCGCAACCGCCAGTTGCTCGACGCCCTGAAGATGGAGCGCCGCGTGACGGTCATCACCATCGGGCTTATCGAGTTGGTTGCGGCCCTCAACATTCTGATCACCCTGGTGATGATGGTCATGGAGAAGTACCGCGACATCGCCGTGCTTATGTCTATGGGCGCGCGGCAGGGCCAGATCCGGCGGATCTTCATGCTGCAAGGCGTGCTGATCGGCATTGCCGGCAGCGCCATCGGCCTCGCGGCGGGGTACACGCTGTGTTACTTCGCCGACAAGTACCGTTGGGTTCCGCTCGACCAGTCCGTCTACTCGCTCAGCTTCGTTCCCTTCGAGCTGCGCCCGTACGATGGCATCTGGATCGCCGCGGCGGCCGTGCTGGTGAGTTTCCTGGCGACGATTTATCCCGCGCGCGCCGCCACGCGAATCGCCCCAGCCGAAGTCTTGCGCTACGAATAGCCCGAAACCGGGCCGCCAACGCTGGAGAGCGGTTTCCCGCCAAAAAAGGGGCCAAAAATTAGGAAGGCCCCGAGCTGGGTATCTCGGGGCCTGCACTCAGAGAGTTGGCGGCGGGAGGGGACTCGCCGCCAGGGATGCTGTCTGTGTTAAATACACATTATCATCTTAAGGTCTCTTTGTCTAGTAATATTTTTAACTATTTTGAGGGGACCGTCTCACCTACCGCGGTGGGGACTTCGCCGGGACAATTTGGGCTGGAAAAATTAAAGGCCCCGAGCTGGGTATCTCGGGGCCTGCACTCAGAGGGTTGGCGGCGGGAGGGGACTCGCCGCCAAGGATGCTGTTGTGTATTGAACTGATAGTAGCAGTTGAAGACCCTCTTGTCCATAATTTTCTTGCGATTACCCGCAAACTAGCATCGCTTATACCCTCATTTGCGGGTGGCAAAGCCGGGTTACTAGCGCCGGATTAACCAAAGTGGTATTGAGCCAGGGGGGCTTCCGACGGTAAGGTTGGCGTGAGAAGGCGGTGCGCAGTGACAGGGAATACTCAGGAAAATGGCGCCAACGGAAACAGCGGACCGGAGAGGCGCATGAAGCGCCGCTTTCGGATCGAGCAGGAGGTCCACTACAAAATGCTGTACGGCCAGCGCCTCGCCGAAACGGGCACTGGAACCACAACCAACATCAGCAGCAGCGGCGTGTGGTTCAGCACCGCCGCGGCCCTCAGCCCCGGCATGCCCATTGAGATCTCCATGCAATGGCCCGTGCTGCTTAACGAAGTTTGCCCCATGAAACTCATGATCTACGGTTGCGTGGTGCGCAGCAACGAGAACGGCGCGGCCGTAGCCATTGAGCGTTACGAGTTCCGCACGCAGGGTCTGCACGGCTTTCAACAGCCCGTGATGAACGCAGCCACCGAAATGCGCGTCTTCTAGCGCCCAACCGCGACATCGAAACCAACGCGAATTCCGCCGCACAACCCGCGCGGCCGCCGTCTCCCTGCTATCCTGACTCGTTGCGGGATCACGGAGGGTTGCGCGCATGTTGATCGAACAGCAAATCGCCGAACGCCGGGAAAGAGCGCGCGGCGCGGCCATCGAAGTTCTGGAGCGGCCCGAAGGCGGCCTTTACGGCGACTATCGCGTGAAGTCCGCCAGTGGTAGCGCGTATCGCGTGGCCATGCGCGGGCCGGGTCTCTTTGAGAACTTCTGCTCGTGCCCGGATTTCGCGGTCAACACGCTCGGCACGTGCAAACACATCGAAGCGCTGTTGTTCCGGCTTCGCAAGCGTCACGGCAAGGGGCTCGAGCGAAAAGAGTACCGGCGCGTCCGTGCTTCCATCTCGCTGCAATATGGAGACGCCATCGACGTCCGGCTGCGCCTGCCGGTGGCGCCGTCTCCCGCCCTCAAGCGGTTGGCGGAGGAATATTTCGATGCGGCCGGGTTGCTGCGGCGCGAGGCGTTCCGGCGTTTCGCGGACCTCCTCGAAGCGCTGCGGCGGGCCGACGACCGGGCCGTCGTCTATAGCGACGCGCTCGAATATATCGACTGGGAGAACGAGATCGCCGAAGGCCTGGAAATCGAAAGAAAGCTCCTCGCGAAGGTCGCGCACGGGCAGGATCCCCTGGACGGCGTCCTCAAGACCAAGCTGCTTCCATATCAGATCCGGGGGGCGATTTTCGCCGCCTGTCGCGGCCGCGTGGTCCTGGCGGACGATATGGGCCTCGGCAAGACCATTCAGGCGCTCGCGGCGGCCGAACTTCTGCGGCGGCGCAAGGGCATCGATAGAGTGCTGGTGGTGGCGCCGGCGTCGGTCAAGTACCAGTGGAAGACGGAGATCGAGAAGTTCACCGGCCTGTCCGCGCAGGTCGTCGACGGGCCCCTTCCCCGGCGGCGGCAGTTGTACGAATCGCCCGCGTTCTTCAATCTCACCAGTTATGAGCTGGCGCTCAAGGACGTGCGATTCATGCACGAACTGAAGCCGGATCTGATCGTCCTCGACGAAGCCCAGCGCATCCGGAATTGGACCACGGCCACCGCCCGGACCATCAAGCAACTCAAGAGCCGCTACGCCTTCGTGCTGACCGGAACGCCCCTCGAGAACAAACTCGAAGAGCTTTTCTCGGTGGTGGAATTCGTGGACGGCCGCCGCCTGGGCCCCGCCTTCCGCTTCCTTCACGAGCACCGCGTCGAAGACGAGAAGGGCCATCTTCTGGGCTACCGCGGCCTCGACCGCATTCACGCCCAACTGGCGCCCATCCTCCTCCGGCGCACGCGGGCCGAAGTTCTCAAGGACCTGCCAGCGCGCACCGACCAGGTTTTCCACGTTCCTCTCACCGCCGAACAGGCCGCGCCGTATGCCGAACAGAGCGAGATTCTGCGGCGCCTCATGCACAAGTGGACCAAGCAGGGGTGGCTCTCCGACATCGATCTGCGCCGCGTCGCGTGTTGCCTCCAGAACATGCGGATGCTCTGCGACTCGACGTTCCTTTTCGATAAGGAGACCAACCACTCGCCCAAGCTCGAAGAGTTCCGCGAGATTATTCGGGAACTGGCCGTTGAAGAGGGCCGCAAAGTGGTGGTCTTCAGCGAATACGAGAGGATGACCTGGCTCGCCGGCCAGGAACTCCGCAAACTGGGAATCGGATTCGTGTCGCTGCACGGCGGCGTGCCTTCCCGCAAGCGTGGCGAATTGATCGAGAAATTCCGCCGCGATGCCGAATGCCGCGTGTTCCTTTCGACCGACGCCGGGGGTGTGGGGTTGAACTTGCAAGCGGCCTCGGCCGTAGTCAACTTCGAGCCGCCCTGGAACCCTGCGCGCCTGGAGCAACGCATCGCCCGCGTGCATCGCCTGGGCCAGTCGCGCCCCGTGCAAGTGATTCACCTGCTGACCACCGGCAGCATCGAAGAGCGCGTCTGGGAAACGCTGCGCCTGAAACGGTCGCTCTTCGCGGGCGTGTTCGATTCGGCGGCGTCCGAGGTGAGCTTCGCCGCGCTCGGCCGTAAGAGCGTCCTGCAACAGGTGAAGGAAATCTTCGCGGATCAACCGGAGCAGCTCAAGCCCGAGCAGCCCAAGCCCGAGGCGGAACCAGCGCCCGCCAGCCGCGTTCCACCGCAGGTGGCTGCGCCGGCGCCCCCGTCCGCACCCGCCGGCCTCGGCGCTGCCGCGGCGGGCCTCCTCGAAGCCGGAGTGAAGTTCCTCGAGTCTCTGGCCACGGAAACCGCCGGCGGAGCTTCCGCGGGCGCGCCGGTCCATCCGCTTCAGCAATCGTTGGCGGGCCTATTCTCCCAGGACCCGCGCACCAACCGGCCTGTACTCGCAATTCCACTGCCGGAAACCATCACCCAGGACCGCCTCGCGAAGGCCTTAGCCGGCCTCTTGGGCGCGCTGGGGCGGCGTGGCTAGGACCACCGGAAATGCCCTTTCTGGTCCGGCCCACAGGGCTGCCTCTCTCAGGTCAGCCGTCCATCCTGCTGCGATGCCAACAGCGACTTGGCAAAGGATTGCCGCGAAGGCACCGAAACGACTTGGGGCCACCCCAATAAGCGTTATCCTAAGCGCGCACTCGGGCGAGCCGAAGAAAGTGATCGTCGGGCGCAAGCCGACGTACCGTTCTCAATCCGGCCAGACTTCCTCGAATGGCCGTATCTGGGGGTTGGCCGGGGCCATTGGTTCCTGCCGGGACGGGCGATTACCGGAAGGGATTCCCGCGCCCAGGTGGCGCAAATCGGGTTGGCGAAGGCACCGACATCGAAGGCTATTGCACAGCAGGCGAGCCGAAGAGCTGATCGAGCCATTGGATGAACTGCCTGCATTCGGCCTCGATGTTCTCAAACGCGCGTCTCTTGATCGCCAGGCCGAGATACTGTATATCTGGCGGGTCCTGCCAGGCCAAATAGGTGCGAATGACGGCCTTCGATAGATGGGCGTCCTTGAACCTCGCGATGCCGTCTGCATTGGATTGCTTCACAACCGAGGAGGTATACGTGGCCACCCGCTCGGACAAAGATGCCATCAGCAGATCCTCGAACATTCCGTAAGCCCTGTTGTTCGGCATCAGCCAAACGCCCAGCCTGGGTAACCTGTCAGCTTCCAGCCTGCTAGAGAGAGGTTCGAGGATCAGGCCCTGTTCAGGGAAGACGGCTGGGAGCGGATAGTAGGCTCCGACCCTGGCTGCGAGCTGGTCGAGACGACCCTGGATAACCTGCTCGGGGCGCAAACCCTCGATGTCGGCATCCAGGATCAGCCCCAATACTCTCTGCCTCGGACGGGTGGTGACAATCCGGGAAGCAAGACTGTCGAGGACCTTGTCGTCATTGCCGCACTCGTTGATGCCGAAAACCGGATCGGCGTGGTAAACCAGCCACATGAGCTGGAAGACTGCATGACAATCGTTGACGCCCTCCACAAGAAGCAACAGCTCGCTTTCGGATTTCGAGTCGACCTTGCCAGGCTCGGCCATGGCTCAGCGAAGTTCCCCGTGTTCCCGCATCGCAGCATCAACGTTCATGAGAGGCAGGTCTATGGCAAGAACATCGTCGGCCTTGCGCTCGAGCCTGTAGATCGAAGCGCCATCGGGTCCGGCAGCCTTGACTGCGGCGGTGAATCCCTCAATGCAATCGCGGCTGTGCGTCGTACAGAACACCTGCACGGTGAAATCGCGCGACGCCCTGACGAGAGCGATCCAAAGTTTCGCTTGGACGCTCCAGTGCAGGCCGTTTTCGAACTCGTCGATTAGGAGGACACCCCTGGGCGCAGAGGCCACCGCAAGTGCAATGTGGAAGAGCTTCGTCAGGCCGTCACCCATCGACCGCAGAGGAACGCGGCCTTGGCCTTCGATTTTCAGCAAAGCAAGACGTGGAGAGTACCCAGACCTGCCTGCGACATAGTCTAAGTCGCCAATCCGTGGGTCCAGCATGCGGAGCCAGTCAAGAACCAACTCCTGGCCTGGACCCTGGACCAGAGCATCCCATAGGCCCGCGGCCTTCTCGTCCGAAAACCCACTTGCCGGGAGAAATGCGACGGTGAGTGCGTCTTCGTTCGGCAACTTCTCACCAACAGGAGCCCGGCCGGGCTGTAGCATCCGGCGCGTAACCAACCCCACCTGCCGGTCCCCACGGTATACAGGAAGAGCCAGCTCGGCGCCTTCAGGAGGAATCGCGTCTTCTTTGGTCACAGGGACGTAGCGTCTGAAGCCCTCCTCGTCCGCAACTACCCTATGAGGCAGACACTGCACACGGAGAGGGCTTGAATCTCCAATCTTCTCTATAATGATGCCTCCGGCGAACGCACGGTCTCCGCGATGAAATAGCTCGAACACGGGATGTGTAATCGAGGTGGCTTCTTCAGTGAGGTCCAGCGGATCCCACGGCCGCAATCGGTCCCCGCGTCGAGCTGCGGCAGCCTGGAGCACATCGGCGAGTGGAGTCCTCCCGGCATACAAGCTGATAGCCTCCAGCAGACAGCTCTTTCCCGAATTGTTTTCTCCCACAAACAAGTTCAGGCGGCCCAACCTCGGTAGCGAAATGTCGCGGAAGAGCTTGAATCCGGAAATATGGAGGGATTCGATCATGGAAGCAAACAGTTTAGCGCGTCCGCACGGTAATTGCAGCCGCCATCACCCATCACCGCCATCACCCATCACCCACATTCGGCCTTGGCGGACTCGTCCCGATATGTCACGTCAACTCGCCCTGGAAACACTTGACCGCGGGAATGGCGGCAAGGGAGCCCCAAATCGGGTTCCGGGAAGGCCAGCCCGGATTGGCAACGACAGACGCCCAGGCCCCCGCCTACGCCGTTGCACCGGCAGCTTGGTCTGCGACGCTGCTGGGCGCCGGACCTTCTGTTTCGATATCGCATTTGCTTCACGCAGCCCCCATCCGAGGCAGAATGGAGCCGTGCGGATTTCCAGACCTATTCTCCCAGTGCTCGCCGCGCTGGCCTCCGTGGTTCTCTGCCCTGCCCAGCCGGTTGTGACGGTCCATGGATTGGGCGCCAGCGCCGTCAGCCTCTCGCTGGCCGATCTCGCCAAGCTTCCCCAGCAAACCGTTCACTTCGCCGACCGGAAGCAGCCCGTCGCCTTCGCGGGCGTCCTTTTGCTTGACGTTCTGTCCAAGGTCGATCTTTCAGCCGGCGAGAAGTTCCATAAGACTCGCGCCTCCTATTACGTGGTGGTGGACGCGGCCGACGGCTACAAAGCGGTCTTCGCCTGGGCGGAACTCGATCCCGATCTCGCCGCCAAAAAGGTGTACCTGGTTACCGCGCAGGATGGTAAGCCTTTGGCCGCCGCCGACGGGCCGTTCCGGTTGATCGTGCCGGACGACAAGGCCGGATCGCGGTCGGTGCATCAAGTCACGGCGTTCACTCTCAAACAGGCGAGCTAGTCCCGCCCGCTTGCCGCGCGCTAACATATTTGGACGTAAGGAGAGACGCGCTATGCCTGTGGTTCCGATGCAAGAGATCCTCCGCGACGCCTTTCAGAAGCGCTACGGAGTGGGAGCGTTCAACATCGTTAACGACCTGACGATGGATGCCGTGCTGGCAGCGGCCGAGGAGACCCGGTCGCCGGTCATCGTGCAGGTTTCGGTGAAGACCGTCAGGCAGATGGGCGCCAGGCTCATCCGCATCATGTTCGCCGAGATGGCCGGGCGGGTTTCCATCCCCGCCACGCTCCACCTCGACCACTGCCCGGACCGCAAGCTCATCGAGGAATGCGTCGCCGAGGGGTGGAATTCGGTCCTGTTCGACGCCTCCAAGCTGACCTACGAGGACAATCTGGCGCAGACCAAGGAAGTGGTTGCCCTGGCGCACCGCCATGGAATCGCCGTCGAGGGCGAACTCGAAGCCATCACCGGCGTCGAGGACGGCATCGGCGACGAGTACGGCGGACCGGTGGTGGCGCTCGACCGCGCGGTGGCGTTCCTGCGCGAGACCGGCATCGATAGCTTCGCTCCCGCCATCGGCACGGCGCACGGCATGTACAAAGGCGAACCCAAGATCGATTTCGAGCGGGTGTCGCAGATCGTGGCCGCCGAGCCAGCCCCGCTGGTGCTGCACGGCGGCACCGGCCTGCACGACGACGTGATCCAAAACCTGATCGCGCGCGGCGCCGTCAAGGTCAACATCTCCACCCAACTCAAGATCACCTTCGCCGATAGTTTCCGCGCCTACCTGGCCGATCGTCCCACCGAATACGACCCGATGAAGCTGTTGGGCGCGGTTCGCAAGAACATCCGCGCCGTGGCGGCCGGCTACATGCGCGTGTTCGGCGGCGAGGGCCGAGCCGCGTGAGCAAGGTCCTGATCTTCGATTGCGACGGCGTGCTCGGGGACACCGAGCAATTCGGCCACTTGCCGGCCTTCAACCGGATGTGGCGGGAACTGGGCGTGCCGTGGCAGTGGTCCGTGGAAGAATACGGACGGAAGCTCAAGATCGGCGGTGGCAAGGAACGCATGAGCAGCCTGTTCGCCGAGCCGGAGTTTCTCAAAGCCTTCACCCCGCCGGCCGATCCGCAAGAGCGCAAGGAAATGGTGGCGGCCTGGCATCAACGCAAGAGCGCCATCTATCGGGAAATCGTCGGCGCCGGCAAAATTCCGCCGCGCCCCGGCGTGAAGCGGCTCTCGGAAGAGGCGCTGGAACGGGGCTGGACGCTTGCGGTGGCGTCCACCTCGGCGCAGGAATCCGTGGATGCGGTGCTGCGGCGGGCCATGGGAGAAGCCACGGCGGCGCGTTTCGCGCTGGTGCTGGCGGGCGATGTGGTCAAAGCCAAGAAGCCGGCGCCGGATATCTACCTGCTGGCGGCGGAGCGGCTGGGCGTCTCTCCCGCCGAATGCGTGGTGGTGGAAGATTCCAATAACGGCCTGGAGGCGGCTAGCGCGGCCGCCATGCGGTGCGTGGTTACCGTGTCCGGCTACACGCGCGAGGAGGATTTTTCCAAAGCCGCCATCGTCCTGACCTGCCTGGGCGACCCCGGCGCGGACCCCTGCCAAGTACTGGCCAACCGCTCGGCTGCCCGTCCCGGCGCCTGCTTCACGGTGGACGATTTGGAGGCGATCCTCGCATGACCTCAATGGCCGGCGTTTTCGCTCCCATCTCGACGCCGTTCTCCGACGGCGAAGAAGTCGATCTTGGCGCCCTGGCATTCAACGTCGAGCGCTACGCCGCCAGCGGCTTGCTGGGCTACCTGGCGCTCGGATCGAACGGCGAAAATCGCAGCCTGACGGAGGAGGAGCGGCGCGCCGTGCTGCGCACGATCGTCCGCCGCAAGCGGCCGGACCAGTTGGTAATGGCCGGCGCCGCCTACGACGCCCAACGCGATACCGAACGATTTCTGCGCGACGCCGCCGATATTGGCGCCGATTTCGGACTGGTGCTTTCCCCCGGCTACTTCCGGAAACAGATGACCGATGAAGTCCTGTTCCGGTATTTCTCCACCCTGGCCGACGGCTCGCCCATTCCGCTGCTCCTCTATAACGCGCCGGGTTTTTGCGGCGTGACGCTCTCGCCCGCGCTGGTGGGGCGGCTTTCGTCCCATCCGAACATCGCCGGTATGAAGGACAGCGCCGCCAGCGGCATCGAGAACTTTCTGCCCTTTGAATCGGAGAGCTTTCACGTGCTCGCCGGCTCGGCTAACTTCTTGTTTGCGGCCATGATGGGAGGCTCCGTCGGCGGCACGGTGTCTCTGGCCAATTCGTTTCCGGAGATGTCCATGGCGCTGTTCCGTTGCGGGCACGCCCGCGACGAAGCCAACGGCCGCCCCCTGCAAGAGCGCGTCACGCGCATCAACCAGGCGATCTCCGGCCCCTACGGCCCGGCGGGCGTTAAGGCCGCCATGACCCTGGCTGGGTACAAGGGCGGCATCCCGCGCCGGCCGCTGACGCCGCTGACCGCCCCACAGTTGGAAGCGCTGCGAGCGGTGCTGGAGGCGGAGGGTCTGCTTTGACGCGGGGAAGAGCAGGAATTCACCGCCGAGACGCTGAGGCGCCGAGGGATCGGAGGAACGTCCTAATGCGTTTTCCTGGAAGGGTTTCTCCGCGTCTCCGCGTCTCCGCGTCAAATGAGGCCCCGCTGTGAGCCGCGATATATTGGCGGTGGACGTTGGCACCACGGCGCTGAAGCTGGGCGTCTTCAGCCCGGAAATGCGCAAGCGCTGCGAGGCCACGCGCCGCTACGATGTCAACGTCTATGGCCAGGGCCGCGCCGATATCGAGCCTTCCAAGTGGTGGCGGGCGCTGCGCGAATGCTGCCGGGAAATCGCCCCGTTTCTCAAGCCCGTGGGCGTGCTGTCGCTGTCGGTGACCACGCCGGGGCTGCTGCCGATGGCGGAGGACGGCACGCCGCTCGGTCCCGCTATCGTATTCTTCGACGGCCGCTCGCACCAGCAAGCTCGCGCGATCCGCAAGGCCGTGGGCGAAGACAAGTTTCTTCGGGAAGCCTGCAACCTGCCGGTCTCCGGCGGCTCCTCGCTGTGCTCCATTCTGTGGATTCGCGAACACCAGCCGGATGTGTGGGCGGCCGCGGCGAAGTTTGGCCACACCAACACCTACATGGTGAAGCGTCTGACCGGCGCCTGGGTCGTCGACCCCTCGACGGTTTCCATCACGGGCCTCTACAACACGGCGCGCAACGACCTCGCCTGGAACCGCGACGTGCTCGAAATCGCGGGGATACCAGCGGGCAAACTACCGGACCTTATGCAGTCCTACGATCCCGCCGGCGCCGTTCTGCCCCAGGCGGCGGACGAATTGGGGCTGCCCCGCGACGCCGTGGTTCTCTGCGGCGGCAACGACGCCGTGCTCAGCGCGCTCTCGGCCGGGATCACCGAAAACGGCGACATCAACAACGTCTGCGGCACCTGCGAGATTACCAGCGTCTGCCTGGATAGCCCAATCGGCTCGCCGAATTTCAATATCCGCTGCCACGCGATCCCCGGCCGCTGGCTCACCTTCTTCATTCTGAATACCGGCGGCAAGGCGCTCGAGTGGTTCCACGCGACCTTCTGCCGCGATCTGACCGAGAGCCAGTTTTACGACAGCTACGTTCCCGCCACGCTCGACGCCTTCTTCGATTCGGGAGACTGCGGCCGCCGCGAGGAGGAGCTGCCGCGCTACGCGCCGTTCCTAGGCGGCTCGCGCTACTCCACGGAACGCTTGACGGCCGCTTTCACCGGCGTGAGCCTGGAGACCACGCGCGAGGATCTGTTGCTGGCGTTGATCCGCGGCAATGCGGCTTATCACGGCGAGCATCTCCGGGAAGTCGCCGGCTTGGTGAAGCTCGGCGGCCGCGTCACCACCACCGGCGGAGGCGCCAACATCCGGCGGTACCTTGAGGTCAAGAAGCGCTGGACCGGCGATTTCGAGTACGAATACCGCGACCAGTCGTCGCTCGATGGCGCGGCCCTGCTGGGACAGTTCTATTTGACGGGTGGTAGTTCGCGGCGCCCGGCCGAGGGCGGCTAGGGCAGCGCCGCCGCGCGCATCAGGCGCAGCGCCCGCAGAATCCCCTCGGTGTCTTCGAAGGCATAGGAGAGGCGCAGTTGACGCCTGCCCACCGCGGCCAGATCGCCCCGCGGATGAACGCAGTACTCGCCCGGAATGTAGACGACGCGCGGCAGCGGGTTGTCCGGCGGACCGTCCATCTCCGCACGGCCGGTGGTGCGCGTGAGGCGCTTGAAAAACTCCGAGGCGGAATGCGTTTCGACGTCCCGGAAGGTCAGGTAGTAGTAGAAGCCCGCGCTGCCGCCGCGGCAATCGGCGAGGAATTCGCCTAGTTCGCGCTCGATGCCCGCGCGCACCGCCAGCGCCTTCCGGCGGTAGCCGGCATTCACGGCGCGAAGCTGCGGCTCGATGTGGCGGTCCAGCAGATACCCCGCCATTTCCTGTACGAATGGGGGCGCGCTGAAGCCCGTGTCGCTGGTCTTCTGCACCATCGCATCCATAAGAGGGCCGTCCGGGCCCAGCAAGTAGCCGATGCGCAACGCCGGCGCCAGAACCTTCGAGAGGGTCCCGATTTCGTAGACGATGTCGAGATCGTCCCACTCCAGCGCGGACTGAAAGGGCTGGGCTTCCGGGTCGTGCAGCAGCAGCTCGTAGGCCAGGTCGAAGACGATCGGAATCCGCCGCCCCTGCTGGCGGGAGAGGCGCGCGGCCACCTCGTACAACTGGCGCCGGCGGGCGTTCGAGAGAACCGTGCAGGAGGGATTATTGACCGTGACCACGTAGAAGAACGCGATCCGGCCGGCGCGCTCCGCCAAGTCGAGCAGCTTGCGCTCGAGGGCGGCCGGGTCGATGCCGTCGCGGTCCTCGGGCACGGCCAGCACTTCGAATCCTTTGCGCTCCAGGGCGTCGCAGTAGATGTAGTACATCGGGTCGGAGGTGACCACGATGCCCGGCGCCAGCACTTCGGCCAGGGCGTCCAGCAGGCTGGTGGCGCCGCACGGGCCGACGATCATCCGCTTGCGCTCGAGCGTGGCGTGGTCCGGACCGCCGGCGCCGGCGCGGCCGAGGAACCGCCGGATGGCGGCGATCAAATTGGACGACCCATGCGGCCCCCCGTAATTGAAAGCCTGACGGTACGCCGCGGGGTCGGCCGCCACGGCCTGCATCGCCTCGGTGAGGAGCGTCACGGGAATGGTGTTCTCGTTGACGAACCCCACCCCGAGGTTGATGTCCACGCCATCGCGGAAACCGCTGGCGAACGCCGCCATCATGTGGTTTACCGGAGACGGGCGCTTGGATGCGTTTCCATAGTTTGAGAGCCGAACGTCCATAAACCTCCATCTTCCAACATCTACGGGTCTTTTGGGCCGGGCGTGGGGCGCCCGCGCGGCGCTGGACGCCCGCCGCGGTGGGCGATTCCCCGCCCCAGGCGCACGTAGAAGCGCTGGTCGCAGTCCCAGCAGCGGTAAGGGTACAAAGCGAGCAGCGCCGCCAAGCGGTCCATCCAACCCATGCGATGCGACCGCTGGGCGTAGCCCGAGCCGCACTTCGGACAGAGGCCGGCCACGGGGCTTACTTGGCGGCTTCCTTCGATTCCGGGCGCGGCGCCAAAGCCGCGCGGGCCTTGCCGATGCTCTCCACGATTCCCGGCGAATCCGCGTGCGCCGCGCGCACGAACACCGACTTAACATGCGGCAGGGCCGCGGCGAAACGGTGGTGGTTGGCGTCCCAGGTGGGCCCCTGTCCGCCTCTGACGGCCTTATAGTTGGGGTAAACCGGGCGGCTGGCCCGGCCCAGATCCTCAGCGAGTACTTTGGCTTGCGCCTCGACTCGATCGAAAGCGCCCGCGGCGGCGTGCTCGGCGATACTCTGGAGCCTTTTGTCCGCGCTTTCCGGCGTAATCATCAACTACTACGATAGCAGCACTACAGGGAATCGAGCGGAGAGGTGCAGCGCACATGGCGGCGCGTGTAATATTCGGGGTCGGCGAATTTCTCGACGAAGATGCGTTCCCAGCGCGCATCGTCGATGCACTGGCGGCACTGGCCGCAGTGGCACCGCGGCCTGCGCCGCTCGGCGGCCTTGCCGCCGGGCCGGCTGCCGTCCATCTGCGCGCCGCCGCGTTGCGACCGGACCGGTCTGGTCCGCACCGCGTCGAGCAACAGCGTGGCAATCAAATCCTGGCTTGCTAGTTCCACCGCAGACCTCCTCGGCTGAGAACCCTAGTTGGAGGTGGCTAACGCCCCCAACACTTCTTACAGAGTTCTCATCGGCGAAATGGCCGCGCTATTCCAACCTAAATGTGGCTGGGCGGGGATCCTGGCGCCTGCCGGGCTGACGCCGGGCGCGGATGCGGGAAGGTTCGGGAACGGGCTTTTCGGCGGCGCGGCGCAAGAGATTTGAGCATAAGAGCATCAGAAATGCGCAAATCAAATACACGAGAGCGAGGGGCTGAATCGCCTGCATGACACCCATTATGAAAAGAAAACCAACCGATGGGCAGGGCCAGTAGTCCCAAGCACTGCGGCATTTGGTACTAGCGGCAAGGCGATTGCGGCGCCGGGCGGATGCGGAACCGCCCTGGTTTTAGTAGTTTAAGGGCTTCTAATGCCGGTAGAACTACAAGGCGGACCAGGACGCTTCACGGCGCGCGCGCCATCCGCTGGGCGGCGGGGGCATAATAGGAATCATGGTGATTGCGGAACTGACGGCGCCGCGCCAATTCCGGCTTGTGGAACAGGATTTGGAATCCCTTGCCGCAGGCATGGTGCGCGTGCGCGTGGGCGCGGTGGGCATCTGCGGCTCCGACCTGCATTCTTACTCCGAAGGAGCGGTGGGCGATTCGCCCAGCGTGTATCCCATGGTACTGGGACACGAGCCCGCCGGCACGGTAGTGGCGGTGGGACCGGGCGTGACGGGGTGGAGCGAGGGCGACCGCGCCGCGCTCGAACCGGCGCTCTACTGCTACCACTGCGAGCAGTGCCGCTCGGGACGATACAACATCTGCGAGAACATCCGGTTTCTGAGTACGCCGGGCTACCCGGGTTTTTTCCGCGAGTACGTCGATTTGCCGCCTTCGAACTTGCTGGGCATCCCCAAGAGCATGCCTCTGCGGCTGGCGTCGCTGGTGGAACCGCTGGCGGTGGCTTTGCATTCGATGCGGTTCGCGAACATCGGGATCGGCGAGACGGCGGCGGTATTCGGCGCCGGGCCAATCGGAGTGCTCACGGTGGCCTGCCTGAGAGCCGCCGGCGCCAGCCGGATTCTGGTGGTGGAGCCGGTGGCGCACCGCCGTGAACTGGCCAAGCGGATGGGGGCGGCGGAGGCCATCGACCCGGGCCAGACCGACGCGGCCCGGCAGATTATCGCCGATACGGGCGGCCGGGGGGTGGATTGCGCCATCGATTGCGCCGCGCGCGCGCACACCACGAACTGGGCCATACGCGCCGCCCGCAACGGCGGCCGGGTGGTGCTGACGGGAATCCATTCGGGGACCATGATTCCGTTTGAAGTTTCCCCCATGCGCCGCAAGGAATTGGCCATCTACAACATACGGCGCTCCAATTGCGAACCCGAAGCCGCGCTGGGGCTGTTGACCGCGCGGATGGAGTGGTTCGAGCCTTTGGTGACGCACACGCGCCCGCTCGACCGCATCTCCGAGGCCTTTGAAATCGCCGAGGCATACGCCGATGGCGTGGGGAAATTCGTAATCGAGTGACTCGGCTGGCAACCATCGCGGCGCTCTTGAAGAGCCAGAGCACGCTGGCGCTGGCAACGCGGGCGGCCGATGGCTGGCCGCGGGTTACGCCGCTCTTCTATCTGTCGCGGGACGATCTGCGGATCTTTTGGTTCTCCTCGGCCGCCAGCGAGCACAGTAAGACTTTGCGGAAGAACCCCGTCGCCGCGGTGGCGGTTTACCGTCCCACGGAACGTTGGAGGGAGATTCGCGGGGTGCAGATGCGCGGCACGGTGGCGGTGGTTGCCGATCCGGCCGAGCGGCGCGCCATCGCGGAAGCTTACGCCGCCCGGTTCGGTCTGGGAAAGCTGCTGCAAGCCGGCATGGCGTGCAGCAGCCTCTATGCGTTCGATCCCTCGTGGATCCGCTACATCGATAATTCGCGGCGTTTGGGTTACCGCTTCGAGGTGCGCATGGCTTCGTCCGGAATGCCCGATTGACCGGCGGCCCGTCCGGCGATTAAAATCAGGTTTTCGATTTGTAACACAATATTCATGCGACTCCTGCCACGCGAAGAAAAGTTTTACCACTTGTTTCTGAAACAAGTCGAGGTCATTTCGGAAGCTGCCAGGCAGCTTCTGGACGGGGTGCGTATCGGGAATTCGCGGCTGCTGCTGGCCGCTTCCGAAATCAACATGCTGGAACATCGCGGAGACGAGCTCATCCATGAGATCTTCACGCGGCTGAACCAGACGTTCATCACGCCGATCGACCCCGAGGACATCCACAACATCTCGTCGGCGCTCGACAATGTGCTCGACGGGATTGAGGACACCATGCACCGCCTGGTGTCGTACCATATCGACCCGATACCGCCGACCATGGTGGTGCTTTCCGAGATTGTGGCGACGTGCGCGAAGACGCTGCACATGGCCTTTTCCGCACTCGAGCAGAACAAACCCATCATGGAGCACTGCATCGAGATCAACCGCCTGGAGAACGAAGCGGACCTCATCGGGCGAAGCGCGGTGGCCGATCTTTTCAACAAGGAAAAGGACCCCATCACGCTCATCAAGCTCAAAGAAGTGTACGAGTTCATCGAAGCCACCATCGATAGCTGCGAGGACGTGGCGGACGTGCTGCAGAACGTGGTGGTCAAGAACAACTAGCGTTCCGGGGAACGCGGGGCCGGCGGCGGAGGAGCGGATTCCGTGAAAATCGCGATCACCGGAGCGTCGGGTTTGATTGGGCGAAAACTGCTGAAGACTTTCGCCGCGGAAGGCCACACGCTGTATGCGCTCAGCCGCCATGCCGGTACAAACATGCCGGCGGGGGTGCGGCTTGCGGTGTGGGACGCCGGCCAAGGCGAGCCGCCCGAGGAGGCCCTGCGCGAAGCGGACGCCGTGATCCACCTGGCGGGCGAGAGCGTGGCGCAACGCTGGACGGCGGACGCCCGGCAGCGCATCCTCGAAAGCCGCCAGGGGGGCACGCGCAGCCTGGTGCGGGCGCTGGCGAAGCTCGGGCGAAGGCCGGAGGTTCTGATCTGCGCTTCGGCGGTGGGCTACTACGGGTCCCGCGGGGACGAGACGCTCACAGAGTCCTGCGGTCCGGGGATTGGCTTCCTTCCGAATATTTGCGTGGCATGGGAGCGGGAAGCGCAGGCCGCCGAAGCCCTGGGCATGCGAGTGGTACGGATGCGCATCGGGGTGGCGCTCGACACGCGCGGCGGCGCGCTGAAGAGCATGCTGGGTTCGTTTCGGATAGGCGCGGGCGGAAGGCTGGGCGATGGCCGGCAATGGATGTCCTGGATTCATATGGACGATTTGGCCGCGCTGATTGGCTTCGTTCTTGCAAACCGCATCGCCGGGCCGGTCAACGCGGTGGCCCCGCAGCCGGTAACGAATGCGGAATTCACACGGGAATTGGGGCGCGTTCTGCACAGGCCGACGGTGTTCCCCGTGCCGAGGCTGGTTCTGCGGCTGCTTTTGGGAGAAATGTCCGAGATACTGCTCGCGAGCCAGCGGGCGATTCCGCAAGCCGCCCAAGCCGCCGGATTCGAGTTCCAGTTTCCGGAGTTGGGCGCGGCGCTGGCGAACCTGCTGAAGTGACGTAGGTCGAGGTCAGGATTTCGTGGCGGCCTGGGCGGTGGGCGCACGCCTTCATCCCGATTTCACGGTAGCAGGCGGGATGCGGAGGGGTGCGACAGGAAGTTCGGAAGGTGTTGAAAGAACGGGGCAAAATATCTTCAGGTACTGGGGAATGGGTTCAGGTGCGGGCTTGCGTCACGTGTCCGCGAAGCCATGGGACGAGCTTGTCGAAGCGGAACTGATTGGCGCCATAGAGGCCGTTGACGAAAGCGAATGTCCGCCGGGCGCCCGCCGTGAGACGCGCGCCGTTAATGGCGAGAAACGTGTACGTGGCGGCGAAAGCGGCGCGCTTGTTGCCATCGATGAAAGGGTGGTTCTGCGAGAGGCTCTCCCAGAGGGCGGCGGCTTGCTCGATGAGATCGGCGTAATAGCCGGTCCGGGGCCGGTAGAGCGCGGATTCGAGCAACCCGAGATCCGTGACGCCTTGCGAGCCACCGTAGCGTTCGATCTGGTCGGCGTGGATGGCCAGGACCTCGGCGACGGTGAGGTAGTCGGTCATTCAGCCAGCTTCTTGTAAAGCGGGGCGTACTGTTCGTGGCTGGCCAAGTATGCGCCCATGACGTGGGGGCGCGGTGCGGCGTTCCGGCGCTTCTCGATGAGGTCGGCGAGGGCCTCGTCCACGAGGGCTTGAATACGGCGGCCCTCCTTCTCGGCGAGAGCGCGGACGGCGGATAAGATTTCGGAATTGACCTGCGTGGCGAATTTCTCGCGGATCTGGGGCATGGGGGTGCTCTGCTTACGTTCTCAGGGTATCATGATGTTTCATGAAACATCAAGAATTGGGCGGGTGCGGGGCGCATAGCTGTGCCCTGGCTTTGCTTGATGTCAATTCGCAACTGGAATCTTCTCTACGTGGTCAATCACCAGGTGTTCGACCGGCATTCTGCGAGCTTCGAGCTTGAGGCCCAGGCGCTCGATGGCGGTGAACAGCGAGGGAGAATTATAGTCGGGCGGCTCCCTCCCTTCCGGTCCGGAGTCGAACTCGAATGTGAAGTTGTAACGCCCCTGAAGCCCCGTACAGTCCACAACGGGCAAGCCGAAGATCTGGCCTTTCAATAAAGTCGCGAACTTGGCCATGGTCACCCCTACCGCCTGGAACCCTAACTCGGGAGGGCGCAAATTCCCGAGAAGATGAAAGCCCTCGGCGGGATGCGAATCGGAACTACTCGCGGGACCAGCCGTAAAATAACGGTCATTTTCATTCGGATCTGCAGTCGGCGCATCCTTAGCCCGTTCCAGCTTCGGACTGCCCTTGCCGACTGCCAATGCCCAAACATCGGTCAGCTTGGTCTCGCGGTGCACCTTCATTTGAACCGCTCCACCAACAGCGCCTGGAGCATGGCCGGAACTTGACTTGCAGGTACGCCCTTGGGAACCTTGGCGACGATATCGTATCGCGCGTAGAGCGACGATGGCCCGGAAATGAGTCCATTGTCGACATTGTAGGCGTCTGCGAGAATGTCAAACAGCGTTAGGTTGCCGAAGTCCAGCATCCCTGGATCGCGGCGCATGTGAATGCCCACCGTCTGTGGCGACGAAGGCTTGACCGAAGCCACCTCGAACGCCGGCCCCGCGGCGGCAGGAGCGGCAAGCTCCCCATGCGACTGCGCGTGGCCCGGCCGCGGCGTCATCACGCCGATTCCGACGGGTAGGACAATGGCCACCAAGGCGGCCGCTGTCAGAAGGATCTTCCTTCCCAGGGTCAGTTCGCGCGCGAAGCGGTTCGTCATGATGCTTTCGACTCGCTTCCTCAGTTCACCACCCGTGACCCCGGCTGCGCACGGCAGGGGCGACTCGACGTAGAGCTTGCAGACGTTGAGAATGCCTTCCGCGTAAACTTGCGGTTCGCTGCCGAGTTGCAAGACCTCCTCGTCACAAGCGCCCTCCCGCTCGCGGACCATTGCCTTCCCGATCCACCACACCAGCGGGTGGAACCAGAAGACCGTTTCCACGAACATGTGAATCGCGGCGGTCAGATTATCCCGATGGCGGACGTGGCAAAGCTCGTGTGCGACGACGGCCTGCAATTGCGCCGGCGGCAATCGCCCGAAGATGCCTTCCGGCAACAGCAGGACAGGCCGGAAGATCCCGAATACGGCCGGCTCCGGAAGGGCAGGCGAGGATTTTGCCGGAATCGGTATCGCCAACCGCAAGGGTGAAGCGCTGCGAACCGTCATGAGGATGCGCAGCCACCGAATCCACCACGAGAAGGCGATAGCGGCGAAACCGCAGGCCCAGAGGGCCAACAACGCTGCCGGAATCAGGCTTTGAGCAGGAAAGGCCGGCGGCAAGAGAGGCGCCGTGACTGCTGGACTGGCGAATGGCTGGCTTACCTGCTGCATCACATCGGACAAGCCGGGCGGCGTGTTCATCGGAGGTGTCCGCCAGGCAAACTGACCGCCTAAGGCGAAGAGAACGGAGAGAGGGACTAGGAACTTGACCGAGGCCATCAACCACAGCCAATGGCGGATGCGTGCGCGATTCTTGCGCAGAGCCAGCGCCAGCAGGGCCGCCGCTCCCGCAAAGAGACTGGACTGCCACAGATGATCGGCAACAGGCCGCAAATCGGCTGGACTCATTTGGGTCGATCCTCCTTGGCGCGCGCCAGGAACACTTTCTCGGCCTCGCGAATATCCTTAAGCGTGAGTGCTCCGGAATCGAGCAGGTGAGCCATAATTGGCCGGCTGCGGCCCCCAAATAGACCGAGAAGTTCGTCCACCAGCCGGCGCTGCGCGCCCTCTCGGGACACGGCCGCTTCGAAAATGAACGCTGTAGCAATCTTCTTGACGCGACGAACCGCTTTCTTGACTTCGAGCCGGTAAACCATCGTCTGCACTGTGGTATACGCGAGCCTGTGCTTTGACGGGAGCGATTCGTGAATCTCACGAATAGAACACGGCCCACGGCTCCAGAGGGCCTCCATGATCTGAAGTTCCGGCTTGGTTAATTTTGGCAGCGCCATAGCATAGGACCACCCATGTCAGCTAATCTACTACTGACGTGGTTCTTATGCAAGAACTATTTTGCGCGCGGAACTATTTTGCGCGCGGAAACCGTCGCACCCACGGCCCGGGAAGGGGGACGCATCTATCTGGCTCTTCTCGAAAATGCGTCTGTCCCCATTAGCCGCAGGGAAAGGGGGACGCATCTGTCTGGCGCTTCTCGAAAATGCGTCTGTCCCCTTTAGCTTCGGGCGGCGATCACCCTGGGGATTCCGGCTAAGTCCGGGTCGATGCGCAGGTCTTGCCAGCGCCCCAGAAGGGCGGCGACGGTGTCGCAGGCGCCGAAGCCCAGTTCCATGATGAGCCAACCGCCGGGGCGGAGGACGCGGGGGGCGGCGGCGACGATGCGGCGGTAGATCTCGAAGCCGGTTTCGCCGCCGAAGAGGGCCACGTGCGGTTCCCAGTCGCGGACCTCGCGCTGCAAACCGTCGCGCTGCGAAAGCGGAACGTAGGGCGGGTTGCAGACGATCAGGTCCATGGAGGCGGGGGCGATGGCGTCCATCAAGTCGCACGCCACTACGTGGATGCACGCGCCCAGGCGGCGGGCGTTTTCGGCGGCTACGGCGGCGGCGGCGGGGGATATGTCGGTGGCCCAGGTTTCGGCGGCGGTTTCGAGTTGCAGGGTGATAGCCAAGGCGCCGGAGCCAGTCCCTACGTCGAGGATTCTCGCCACGAAAGCCGCGCAGCAGCGCAGCGCGGTTTCGACTACGTGCTCGGTCTCGGGGCGCGGGATCAGGACGGCGGGCGAGACGCGGAAGTCGCGGCCGTAGAACTCCTGCTTGCGGGTGATGTACTGGGTGGGCTTGCCTTGCAGGCGCTCGTGCAGATAGCGGCCGTAATGCAGCCACTCGACCTCGCTTAACTCCCGCTCGGGATGCGCGTAGAGATAGACGCGTTCGCGGCCCAGGGCGTGGGCGAGCAGCACCTCGGCGGTGAGGCGCGGGACGGCGATGGCGGCGTCCTCCAGCAGGCTTACGCCCTGGACGAGCGCCGTGTGGACCGTCATGGTCAGGCCGCGGCGCCTTGCTGCGAACGGTAATAGGCGATCAGCGCCTCGATCACGGGTTCGAGCTTGCCATCCATGACGAAATCGAGCTGGTGCAGGGTGAAGCCGATGCGGTGGTCGGTGACGCGGTTCTGGGGGAAGTTGTAGGTGCGGATCTTTTCGCTGCGGTCGCCGGTGCCCACCATGCTGCGCCGCTCGGCCCCCAGGGCGGCCTGCTGCTTATCGAGTTCCAACTCATAGAGGCGGGAACGCAGCACGCGCTCGGCCTTGGCGCGGTTCTTGATCTGCGACTTTTCGTCCTGGCAGGAGACCACCAGTCCGGTGGGCAGGTGGGTGATGCGCACGGCGGAGTAAGTGGTGTTGACGGATTGTCCGCCCGGCCCGGAAGAGCAGAACGTGTCGATGCGGATGTCCTTAGGCTCGAGCTTGACCTCGACTTCATCCGCTTCGGGGAGCACCGCCACGGTGATGGCGGAGGTGTGCACGCGGCCTTGCTGCTCGGTGACCGGCACGCGCTGCACGCGGTGCACGCCGCTTTCGTACTTGAGCCGGGCGAACACGTTGTGGCCGCTCACCAGGGCGATGACTTCTTTCAATCCGCCCACGGGAGACTCGCTGCTGGAGGTGATTTCCATGCGCCAGCCGAGCGATTCGGCATAGCGGCTGTACATGCGGAAGACCTCGGCGGCGAAGAGGGTGGCTTCGTCGCCGCCGGTGCCGGCGCGGATTTCGAGGACCACGTTCTTTTCGTCGTTGGGGTCCTTGGGCAGCAGCAGGATGGTCAGCTCTTCCTCGATGCGCGCGCGCTCCGGCTCAAGCCGCGCGATCTCCTCCTGGGCCATCTCGCGCATGGCGGCGTCGCTATCCTGCAACATCGGGCGCGCCTGGGAAAGCTCCTCTTCCACCTTCTTCCATTCGCGGTACTTGCCGACGGTTTCGGCCAGGCTGTTGTGTTCCTTGGAGACTTTGCGGTAGAGATCGGCGTCGCTAATGACGGCCGGGTCGGCCATCTGTCCGTTGAGTTCCTCGAAGCGCGTTTCCAGCCGGTCTAGTTTCTGAGTGAATAGCATGGAGGGTTAGGCGATGACCAGTTGTCCGCCCTGGGATTTTTCGAGCGCCATGGCGCCTTCCAGGGCGCGTATGGCCACGGCCGCCTGGGCGTCGTCCGGCGGCTTGGTGGTGATGCGTTGGAGCCACAGCCCGGGCGCGGTAAGAGTGGCCAGCACGGAGCCGCGGCGTTTGGCGGCGTAGCGGATCAACTCATAGCTGAGGCCCACGACCAAGGGCAGCAGGGCGATGCGCGACAGGAACCTGGCCAAAAATCCGTCGAAGGGGATGAAGACGTAGACCACCATCGAAATCACCATCACGACCAGCAGAAAGCTGGTGCCGCAGCGGGGATGGAAGGTGGTGAAGCGCTGCGCGTTTTCGACGGTCACGGGCTGGCCGGATTCGAAATTGAAGACCACTTTGTGCTCCGCGCCGTGGTATTCCCACACGCGCCGCATGTCGCCCCAGCGCGAGATGAGGTACAGGAATCCCAGGAAGATGGCGATGCGGATCAGGCCATCGGCCGCGTTGAAGGCGAGGCGTCCGGAGAGCGTGGGGTAGAAGCGCGCAAGCTTGGTTACGGCATACAGCGGCAAGAACTTGTACATGAAGATGAAGAACGCCAGCGGGAAGAGCAGGCTGGCGGTCATGGCCCACTTGGGGGTCTCTTTGGCGTCGTGTTCCGGCGCCGGTTCGCCCTGCTCCGCCAGCGCCACGTTGGCCGAGAACTGCAAGGCTTTGACGCCCAGCTTCATGGCTTGGTAGAGCGTGCCGATGCCGCGGAAGATGGGCAGCTTGTAGATTTTGTAAAGCTCGGACATGCGCGCGAGGGGCATCTCGGTGGTGACAATTCCACCATCCGCCTGGCGCACGGCGACGCAGTAACTATGGGGCGCGCGCATCATGACGCCTTCCATGACGGCCTGGCCGCCGACGAGGATTTCCTCGCCGCTTTCGAGGGCTGGCAGCATGCAGGCATGGGCGGCGACGCGGAAAAAGTTGCGTAGGGACACGAGGGCTTTCACGGTTCTCTCTACATTATACGAAACTTACGGCAGGCGGCTTCCTGCTATAATCGGACCAGATGGTTTTCAGATGCCCGCGCAAGCGGGATGTCGAAGATCCGGGCCGATCCCGTCCGCGCGTTCCGTCCTGTCCCCTTTTTTTGCCGGTCGGAGGTAACCACTAACCCACTCGATGAGAGCTAGCGTGCGCATCAGCCGAGGCGTCGAGAGCCTTTTTGGCACCCGCGACGAAAATATCCGGTTGCTCGAATCGGCGCTGGACGTCCATACGCAACTGGTGGACGACAATCTGGAGATTGAAGGCGAGGCCGCCAACGTGGCGCGCGCGGAGAACATCCTGCAAGATTACGCCACGCTGCTGCGCGAGGGTCACGCGTTCACCAACGGCGATTTGAACAGCTACCTGCGGGTGGTCACGGCCGATCCCGAGGTATCCCTGCGCACGCTGGTGCAGAGCGGCAAGCAGCGCAATTTCGGCAAGAAGATTCTGGCGCCGAAATCCGTCAACCAGCGGCGCTACCTGGAAGCCATCGAACGCAACGACCTGGTGTTCGGCATTGGGCCGGCGGGCACCGGCAAGACCTACCTGGCGGTGGCCATGGGCATTTCCGCGCTGATGAGCAAGCAGGTGGCGCGCATCGTTCTTACGCGGCCGGCGGTGGAGGCCGGCGAGCGGCTGGGCTTTCTGCCGGGCACGCTGCAGGAAAAGGTGGACCCCTACCTGCGCCCGCTCTACGATGCGCTTTACGATATGCTCGACAACGAGCGCGTGGAGAAACTGCTCGAACGCAACGTCATCGAAGTGGCGCCCATCGCGTTCATGCGCGGGCGGACGCTGAGCGACAGCTTCATCATTCTGGACGAGGCGCAGAACAGCACGCCGGAGCAGATGAAGATGGTGCTCACGCGCCAGGGCTTCAACTCGAAGATGGTGGTGAACGGCGATGTCACGCAGATCGATCTGCCGAATAGCCGGCGCAGCGGGTTGATCGATGCCGCGGAAGTGCTCAAGGGCGTGGAAGGCATCAGTTTCGTGCAATTCGACGACAAGGACGTGGTGCGCCACACGCTGGTGCAGCGAATCGTCAAAGCCTACGAGCGCTACAACGAGGCGGTGGGCGCGGGCCGGCAACTGACGCTCAAGCTGGCCGAGCCGGAAGCGGCGCCGGACGCGACGCCGCGGGATTGAGCGGCTCCCCATGGACTCACCTGTAGGCAGTACGGTCACTTTCCGGCGCGTTCCGGCGGAGATACGGCGCGTGGCGACGGTACGCTTCGCCCGCAAATTGCAGGCCGAGGCGGCCAAGGGCACGGCTTTCGATTGCCTGATCGCGGGCGACGGGGAGCTACGGCGATTGAACCGCCAGTTCCGCGGGATAGACCGCGCCACGGACGTGCTCTCCTTCCCTGCCCCCGCCGGGAGCGGCGCCGGCTCGCTCGGCGACATCGCCATTTCCTGGTCCAGGGCGCGGGTTCAGGCGCGGCGCTTCGGGCACTCCGCCGAGTGCGAGGTCCGCATCCTCATGCTTCACGGCGTGCTGCATTTGCTGGGCTTGGACCATCACGTGGATGGCGGCCGGATGGCGCGCGCGGAGAAGCGCTGGCGTGAGCGCCTGGGCTTGCCGGCCGGGCTGATCGAGCGGGTAGAGCCATGACGGCGGCCATTGCCATTGCGACCATCGCCGCCATTCCCCTGCTGGCGCTGGTCACCTTTGTGCAACTGCTCTACCTGGAGAGCCTGCGGCTGCGGCCGCGGGATTTGCCGTCGCTCGAATTCTTCAAGGACACGCTCGAAGACAAGCTCGGATTGAAGACCGAGGACGGCGCCGGCGCTTTCTCGCTCATCAAACACACCCTGCTGGCGCTGTTGGGCGTTTTCTACCTGGCATGGTTTATAGCGGACGACACGGGCGGCGGGACGCATTTCTGGCAAGCCGCGCTGGCGGCGTGGCTGACCATGGCCGTGGCATCCTACGCCGTGCCGCAGTTGCTATACCGCCGCACGCGCGCGCAATGGCTGATGCCGCTGGCGCCGCTGCTGCGGGTGCTCGCGTGGACGGCGCGGCCGTGCGTGGCGGCGCTGGGGTTCTTCCAATCCCTGATCGAACTGGCCAACCCCCACCCCGAGCCCGAAGAGGCGCCCACGTCCGCCGAGAACATCGAAGCGTTGATCTCCGCCGGCGCCGAAGAGGGGCTGATTGGAGAGCAGGACCGCGAGCTGATGCAATCGGTGGTGGAGTTCGGGGACAAGGTGGTGCGCGAAGTGATGACGCCGCGGCCGAGCATCGTGGCCATCCCCGCCGGCGCCACCCTCGAACAACTGCGGCAACTGGTGATTGGCGAGCAATACTCGCGCATTCCGGTCTACGAGCAGGACATCGACAACATTACCGGCTTCGTGCACGTGCGCGATATGTTCGAGCTTGAGGAGAGCCAGCGCGAAGGCCGCACCGTGCGCGAGCTGGTGCGCCCCATTCCCTTCGTGCCCGAATCCAAGCCGGTGAATAGCCTGATGCGCCAGATGCAGCAGGAGAACACCCACATGGTGATTGTGGTGGACGAATACGGCAACACCGCCGGTCTGGCCACCATGGAAGACCTGCTCGAGGTGATCATCGGCGAGATCCGCGACGAGCACGAGCCGGACAGCGACGTGGCCGACGATGGACACGGCGGGTTTATCGTTTCGGGCAGTTTCGACCTGGACCGCGTGGCCGATCTGGTACCGGGATTTCGCAAGGAAGAAGACGTCGAATCCACCACGGTGGGCGGCTTGGCGGGCGAGTGGCTGGGGCGCGTCCCCAAAGCCAAGGAATTCGTGGACCGCGACGGTCTGCGCATCGACGTGCTGGCCAGCGACGAGTTGCGCGTCAACCGGGTTCGCATCGGCAAATCGCAAACGGTTTCGCATGAATAACATTTTCAAATCGGGGTTCGTTTCCATTCTCGGGCGTCCCAACGCGGGGAAATCCACGCTGCTGAACGCGCTGATCGGCCAGAAGGTGGCGATTGTCGCGGATAAGCCTCAGACCACGCGCACCTCCATCCAGGGCGTGCTGACGCTGCCGGAGGCGCAGATCGTTTTCCTCGATACGCCCGGCATCCACAAGGCGGATACGCCGCTGAACAAGCGCCTGATGAACGCCGTGCGGGCCTCGCTCGACCAGCGCGACCTGCTGCTCTTCGTGGTGGACGCCGCGCGCGCCTTCGAGGAAGAGGACCGCCGCGCGGTGGATCTGGCGCGCAAGGCGGAGACTCCCGTGGTCCTGGTCCTGAACAAGGTGGACCTGGTGAAGGAAAAGGCCCGCCTGCTGCCGCTCATCGAGAGCTACAAGAACGTGTTCGAGTTCGTCGAGTTCGTCCCCGTTTCGGCGTTCAGAGGCGGCGGCCTGGACGACTTGCGCCGCGTGATTCTGGAGCGCCTGCCGGAAGGGCCGGCCTACTTCCCCGAGGATTACGTGACGGACCAGCCGGAGCGTTTTCTGGCTGCCGAGCTGGTACGCGAACAGGTACTGCTGGCCACGCGCAAGGAAGTGCCGCACGCGGTGGCGGTGACGGTGGACCGTTGGGAAGAGACCCCCAGGATCACGCGCATCTATGCCACGATCCGCGTGGAGCGGGAGGGGCAGAAGCCCATCGTCATCGGCGCCAACGGCTCGATGCTGAAGAAAATCGGGACGCAGGCGCGCGTCGAGATGGAGAAACTCTTCGGGGTCAAGGTGTTTCTTGACCTGCACGTTCGCGTGCAACCGGGATGGCGCGAGCAGCGGACCTTCCTCGATGCCCTGGACTGGCGTACAATGGCCGGTGAAGATGATAAATAAAGCCTGCATTTCGCTGCTCATGATTCTAGCCTTGGCCGCCGTGTGCCTCGCCAAGGACAAACAGCCTCTCACCGACGGCTACATCACCGACCAGGTCAGCATCAGGCTGGCGAGCGACCAGGTGGTCAAAGGCGGCGCCCTCAAGGTGGACACCAAAGACGGCGTGGTCACGCTGAGCGGCCAAGTCGAGCTGCAGCACCAGAAGGACCGGGCCGCGGAGCTCGCCAAGAAGGTCAAGGGCGTCAAGCAGGTGATCGACAACATCACGCTGCGCGACCCGCGAAACGCCCGCTGACGGGTACGGCAGTACCGCCTCCACACGAAACCGCGACTGCGCAGTGGGGCGGGCCGGGGCGCCCACTGCCTTCGTGGGTCCGCCTGCCTTCCGGGCGGCGAGAATGGCGGGGTCGAAGAAGGCAGGCCAGGAGGCCCGCCCCACCCGGAGTGGCAGGTTCACACTTGAAGACCAGTTCCGAAGTTCTCGAATTCGAAGCCCTGCGCCAGTTGCTCGGCCGCTATATTTCCAGCCCGCTGGGCCGCCGGGAGCTGGATAAGGTGCAGCCGCACGCCGGCCGCGAGCGCCTCATGGAAGACTTGGCGGAGACCGGCGAGGCCATCGAATACCTGCGCGCGGCCGCCCGTCCCGCGGTGCGCGGCGGGGCCATCCGCATCGATTTCAACGGCCTGCCCGACACCGAGGCCTCCGTAAACAAGCTGCGGATTGAAGGCGCCAGCCTGGAGCCCAAGGAGATCTTCGAGGTCTTCGCGCTGCTCGACCGCGCCGCCGACGCCAAGTCCCTGCTGGCCGCCGCGGCCGAGCGTTTTCCGCGATTGGGGCGGCGGGCGCAGAGCATCGGCGATTTCCGCGCCCTGCTGAAGGATTTGGAAGGCAAGATCCTGCCCGATGGCAGCATCGCCGACCACGCCAGCGTGGCGCTGGCCCGTATCCGCCGCGACATGGAGCGGCAGAAGCGCTCCATTCAGGAATCCCTCGAACGCTTCCTGCGGGCGCACCGCGAGGATGGCGTGCTGCAGGAGGAATTCGTCGCCATCCGCAACGAACGCTTCGTGGTGCCGGTGATTGCCGGGCAGCGGCGCAAGCTTGACGGCGTGATTCACGGCGTCAGCTCCAGCGGGCGCACGCTGTTCGTCGAGCCGCTCGAAACCATCGACCTGAACAACGAGCTGGCGCAATTGACGGAGGAGGAAGCCCGCGAAGTCCACCGCATCCTGCTCGAAATGACCAACCGCATGCGCGCTTACGGCGATTCCATCCGCCGCACGCTGACGGCCATGGCGGAGCTGGAGCTGATCTTCGGCAAGGGACGCTTCGCCACCGAGTTCGATTGCGTCATTCCGCGCTTCGGCGAGCGTTTGCTGCTGAAAGACGCGCGCCATCCGTTGCTCGAAGACGTGCTGCGCCGGCGGCGCAAATCGGCCGTGCCGGTGAGCCTGGAGTTGGACAAGGACCGCTGCACGCTGCTGATCAGCGGCCCCAACACCGGCGGCAAAACGGTCACGCTGAAGACGGTGGGACTGTTGAGCCTGATGGCGCAGGCCGGGCTGCCCGTGCCCGCCGCGGAGGCGGAGTTCCCGCTTTTCGCGCAAGTGCTGGCGGATATCGGAGACTACCAGTCCATTCAAGAGAACCTCAGCACGTTCTCGGCGCACATTTCCAACATCCGCGACATGGCGCTCGACGTGACGCCCGATTCGCTGGTGCTGCTGGACGAGCTGGGCGCCGCGACCGACCCCGAGGAAGGCGGCGCGCTGGGGGTGGCCGTGGTGGAGCATTTTCGCGCGGCCGGCGCATTCACCCTGGTCTCCACCCACCTGATGGCGCTCAAGCTCTACGGCGCGTCGGTGGAAGGCGTGGTGAACGGTTCGATGGGCTTCGACGAGGAGACCTTCGAGCCGACTTACCGGCTGCAATTGGGGCTGCCCGGCAAGTCGGCGGGCCTGGAGATCGCCACCCGGCTGGGTCTGCCCGAGGACATCATGCGGCGCGCGCGGCAATCGATGAGCGGCCGCGAGCGGGATGTGACGCGCTTCCTCGGCGAGCTGCACCGGCGCATCGAGGAGACGCAGTCGCTCGAACAACGCCTGCGCGAGAGCATGGAGCGCCTGGCGCGCCGCGAGAAGGAGCTGGCGGGCGAATGGGAGAAGCGCGAGACCGCCAAGCTGAAGGAACTGGAGCGGCGCACGGACCAGGCTCTGGCGCGTTTCGAGGAGCAGGCGCGCGAGACCATCGCCAAGCTCGGCCAGAACCCCGAGCGCCGCAAGGCCGAACAGGAGGCGCTGCGCAAGGTCGCGAAGGCCAAACGCGAATTGCGCGAGGATTTCCAGACCACCGTTCTGGCCACCGAGGACGATTCCCGGCAGGACCGCATACAGCCGCTGCGCGTCGCGGAAGGCGCGCGCGTGCGGCTCAAGGACGTGCGCGACCCGGCCCGCGTGTTGCGCCTGCTGGGCAACGGCCGCTTCGAAGTGGAAGCGGGCTTCATGAAGATGCAGGTCTCGATTGACGACGTGATCGAGGTATTGCCGGAGACCGGCGCGGCAGGCGGCAAGCTACCCAAGAACGTGAGCTACCGGCCGGCGCCGGAGCTGACGCCGGTGCATCAGGAGATCAACGTGATCGGCCAGCGCGCCGAGGAAGCCCGCGAGGCGGTGGACCAATTCCTGGACCGCGCCGTGATGGCCACCGCCAGCCGCGTCCGCATCGTCCACGGTCACGGCATGGGCATATTGAAGAAGGCCATCGCGGAGTTGCTGGCGAAGCACCCGCACGTGGCGCAGTTCTACCAGGCGCCGCAGCAGGAAG
>Ga0182027_10001549_pt1 | contig 38273 bp, 25 predicted proteins | sample 712E1DmetaG_FD_121300 | JGI IMG/M metagenome (GOLD analysis project Ga0182027, IMG submission 121300) | Permafrost microbial communities from Stordalen Mire, Sweden - 712E1D metaG (Illumina Assembly) | ecosystem: Environmental > Terrestrial > Soil > Wetlands > Permafrost | place: Sweden...
AAATGGTGTAGACCGATGGGCTTTCCCTCAGGGGCTAAAGCCCGTTGATTTTATTGGTGTTTTGCGGCACGGCTAAAGCCGTGCCCTTTCAAAACCGGTCTACACCAAATGCAAAAATGCTCTGCTGGCTCAGAACAACGGCAGATTCCACCACCCCCAAGCTCCACCCCAAAGAGCAAAAGCGCTCTTTGGGGACCCCGGAAAGCGCTTGGGGCCCGGTTCGCTCAGGATAACAGGACTCTTATTTATCAGGTATTTACACGATACCTATATGTCGATACAGCCTAGGAAAGACTCGCGGGTTGAATGCATTGCCATCCCACCCTAACCGCCAAGAACGCGGTTAGGATGGGGCACCCAGCATTTATTGGATCGTGAGCGGCGCACAGCGGTTCTTTGCTGAGGTGGCTACTTCTGCTGGTCCGTGCTGATTCCATCGGCTTCGGCCGAGGGTGCTTCTACGGCTGCTGGAAGCCCTGCGGCTGAGTCGGGGCCGGGTTCGTTGATCCAGAGGCAGGCGATCCACCAAACCAGAACAGCGATGAACAGAACGCTGTTGGCGTTGTAGAGCTTCTCCTGAATGCCGAGGACATGTTCGTACTCCGCCTGGGTTTGGGGGGCGGCGTGGAGGGCGATTTGCTGCCAGATGCCGCGAACGCCCATCTGCGCAATGGCGGCGGTGGAGAGGCCGATGACGATTTGCTGGGTGTGGCTGCGGAAGCCGGCGTTAAAGCGGCGGCCGAAGAGGACCACGAGCAGGCCGACTCCGACCGTGAGCACGTCGGAGAGGAGACTGGTCTTTTGCGCAACCAGTTGCGTAAGGCGAAGCACGGTCATGGCGGAGTCGGCAGTGATGGCCTTCCAGGCGGGCCAGGGGCCCCAAGTGGCCAGGACACCGGCTCCGACGGCCAGCAGGGCTAATGTGCCGGTGATCCAGGCGCGGCGGCTGGCGCCCCCAAAAGCGCGCCGGGCGATTTCAATCGCTACCAACAGGCAGACCAGCGCCTCGACAGCGGCGAGGGTGAGGAAGATAGAGCTCGTGGTGAGCTGGGGCATTCTCCCGAAGAGCATTCTGCTGGCGAGCAGCCGCACCGCGGTGAGCACCATGCTGGCGGTGAACCAAGGAAAACGGCGCGCACGATCGCGGCCCAGCAAGACTACGAGCAGGACCAACAGCGCAGCGAAAGTCAGAGTCCAGAGAATCTGGACAGTCGTAAAACCGAAGTTGAGGTGCATTTGAACCTTGTCTGGGCCACGCGTAGCTTGCAGTGCGGGCTCTCCCTATAAGTCTAGAGCAATTCCAGGATTACCGTACCATAGCGGAATTCATGCGAGGTTGCCGCTCCCTGATGGTCGCGTCAACGTTGTGTCTATCCTTCGAGGTATACCAAGCCTGGAATTGCTGTAATCGCCAAAGCGAATCCGGGGGTCTGCTGCCATAATTCCAATATGTTGATTCTGGCCTCAGCCTCACCGCGCCGCCGCGAGTTGCTTCAGCAGGCGGGCTTCTCGTTTGAGGTGCGCCCCGCGCATATTCCCGAGGAGCCGCTGGAGGGCGAGGATCCGATTGCCTACGTGAGCAGGCTGGCTCGCGAGAAGGCGCAGGCGGTTTTTCGTGAGCTGACGGGGACCAATGGACGACTGGACGGCCAGTCCCTTGCGGTGCTGGGCGCTGACACTACGGTGACTTTGGATAAGCACATTCTGGGCAAGCCGGAGGATGCGGCCGACGCCGCGCGCATGTTGCGGCTGCTCTCAGGGCGGACGCACCGCGTGATTACAGGCGTGGCGCTGGTGACGGCGGAGCGGGTTGAGGTGGCGGCCGAGTCCACGGCAGTTCGTTTTCTGGAGATGTCGGACGCGGAGATTGCGGCTTACGTTGCGACGGGCGAGCCTATGGACAAGGCGGGGGCCTACGCCATCCAGGGGCGGGCGGCGCGCTGGATTCCGCGCATCGAGGGCTGCTACTTCAATGTGGTGGGGCTGCCGCTGGCGCTGGTTTCAAGGCTGCTAGAGTCGTGCGGCTTATAAGTGCGCATGTCTCCGCCGTCACATATGGGTGTGATATAGACATGATTTTTCCTGGTCGTCACTGTTTCGGGGTTAGACTTGTCGCTATTCCGAAATAAAGGACAAACCTATGCGGGCCCGTAGTTTCGCTTATAGTGCACTCCTGTTTCTTGTCTCGACATTCTCAACTCCGGTGATGGCGCAGTTCCAGCAGCCCACGGATGAAGAACTGAAGATGACCGCCGACGCGAAATATCCGGGGGCGGCCGCGGTGTACCTCAATATTGAGGAGATCGCCAACGATCCGCTGCACTATGAAAGCTTTTATGCGCGGATCAAGGTGCTGACGGAAAAGGGCAAGGAACTGGCGACGGTGGAAGTGCCCTACCTTCGAAGCCGCTACAAGATTTCCGACATCAAGGCGCGCACAATTCATGCGGACGGGACGGTGATTCCGCTGGCTGGAAAGCCGGAAGATCTTTTGGTCTCAAAGAAGGGCGACCGGCAGGTCGATAAGAAGGTGTTCACGCTGCCGAGCGTGGAAGTGGGCAGCATCCTGGAGTACCGCTACGACTTGCGCTACGACGACAATCACTTTTCATCGCCCTTGTGGGAGATTCAGAGGGACTACTCCGTGCGCAAGGCGCACTACCAGTTCACGCCATTCCAGAACTTCATGCCCGGCACCCACGCGACGACCAGCATGTACCTGACGGATGCGAAGGGCAACACGGTCAACACCTTAATCTGGTGGATGAATTTGCCCAAGGGCACGACCATCACGACCGATGCCACCGCGGGAAGTTACAACCTGGATGTGACGGACATTCCTCCAAGGCCGGATGAGGAGTGGATGCCGCCAATTCAGAGCCTGTTGTACAAGGTGTTCTTCTACTACAAGAGCGCTTCGAACGCTCAGGAGTTCTGGACGAAAGAGGCCAAGGACTGGTCGAAGGATGTGGATAAATTTGCCGAGCAGTCGAAGACGATTCATGAGGCTGTGGCTGGCCTGATTGCGCCTACGGACAGCGAGATGGTGAAAGCGCAGAAGCTCTACAAGGCGGTGGAGGCTCTGGACAATACAGACTATTCGCGCAAGAAGAGCGAATCGGAGCTGAAGCAACTGAAGCTGAAAGAGGCCAAGCACGCCGAGGATACGTGGAAGCAGAAGAGCGGCGACAGCGAGGATATTGCACTGTTGTACCTGGCGATGGTTCGCTCGGCTGGGCTGACGGCCTACGCGATAAAGGTGGTGGCGCGGAATAAAGGCGTGTTCGACCCGACGTACATGGACTTGGATCAGCTCGACGATACGGTGATTCTGCTCGGGATCGACGGCAAGGGCATGCTGGTGGATCCGGGCGAGAAGATGGCGCCCTTCACAACGTTGAACTGGCGGCATTCGGATGCAGGCGGTCTACGGCAGAGCGCCGAAGGCCCCGGATACCAGGCGACGCCGATTCAGGCTTACGCCGCGAACGCAACTATTCGTACCGGGGACATCCTGCTGGACGCCCATGGAGAAATAACGGGGAACATCCAGATTGTGATGGCGGGGCAGGAGGCGCTTCGCTGGCGGCAGACGGCGCTGAGGAACGACGAGACCGAGGTGAAGAAGGAGTTCGACAAGGAGTTGGAAGGCATGGTCCCCGACGGTGTCGAGGCGCATGTGGATCACTTTCTGAGCCTGGGCGACCCGGACACGAACCTGATGGCGATCGTCAAGGTGAAGGGAACGCTGGGCACGGCGACCTCCAAGCGGCTGATGCTGCCGGGGTTCTTCTTTGCGGCGCAGGGGCACCTTCCATTCGTGAAGGAAGAGAAGCGGCAGATAGCCGTGGACATGCACTATGGGGAGCGGGTGAGCGAGCAGATTACGTACCATCTGCCGGACGGAGTGACGGTGGAAGGCGCGCCCCCGGACGCCAACATTCCCTGGACGGGGCACGCGGCCTTCGTCACCAAGACGGTATCGACGGCGGGCCAGGTGGTTGTGTCGCGTACGCTGGCGCGCGCATTCACGCAGGCCAAGCCTGAGGAGTACCAGGACCTGCGCGGTTTCTATCAGAAGGTGGCGGCGTCGGATCAACAGCAACTGGTTTTGACCGCGGTATCGGTGGCGGCGAAAGGCAACTGATGATTGCGAGAACCTGGGGCTCGATGTGCGATGTGGTGATTTTGAGTTGCCTAGCGGCTGGCCTCTGCGCAATGCATGCGACTGCCAGAGCCAAATCTCAGCCCGTGCCGCAGTGGGGTCTGGACGCAGCCAAGACACCTACTCCGGATTACGCGAAGGACGCAGGCTCAATCATTCTCTACGACGAATACGTGGAGACGGTTGACGCGCAGGGCCGCGCCGTGGAGCGCGAGCGGGAGGCGATCCGCATTCTTCAGGTGCAGGGACGCCACACTTCCTGCAGAACCAGATACGACGTGGATGAGAAGATCAACTACTTTCGGGGTTGGACGATCACCGCGGATGGAAAGCAGTTTGAGGCCAAGGAAACGGACTTTACCGAGTCGGGCGACACCAACATCCCCATCATGCTTTTCACCGAAAAATCCCGATTAGTGCACCCTCCCGCGGCGGATGTGGGCGCGACCGTGATCTGCGAGTCGGAGGAGCTGATGGCGCCGTATGAGCAGGAGAAGATCTGGCAAATCCAAAGCGGCATTCCGATCGTCTTCGAGGCGCTTGAGGTTGACCTTCCCGCAGGTCAGGCGCACACCGAGTCCTGGCATCGATACCAGCCGGTGAAGCCGGTCGAAGTGGCTCCAAACCACTGGCGCTGGGAGATCAAGGACATGCAAAAGCTGGATCTTCGAGACGTGAAGGCCAGTCTGGAATGGGCGGCTCTGGCCGCGCGCATGTCAGTTCACTGGGGCGATGGCGCGGTGAGTGGAAAGGACAATCAGTGGCGGGCACTGGGACTTTGGTGCACGCATCTGGAGGCGAACCGCCCCGATCCGTCGCCGGAGATTACAGCCAAGGCACAGGAACTTGTTGCCGGCGCGCCGGATTTCTACACAAAGCTCAAGAACATTACCGAATACATTCAAAAAAATGTGCGGTACTTTATTGTCGCGCGCGGGATCGGCGGTCTTCAGGCGCACTTTGCGGCTGACATCTATCGCAACCGCTATGGCGACTGCAAGGACAAAACGACGCTGGTGATTTCGATGCTCGAGGCCATCGGCATCCGGGCGTACTATGTGCCGGTGGATGATCGGCGTGGGGTTATCGATCCCGAGGCTCCGTCCTTCTACGGCGACCACATGATCACGGCAATCGAGATTCCGGCGGTGGTGAAGGACGCGCGGCTTGAGGCGGTAGTGACGGCCAAGGACGGCAAGCGGTATCTGATCTTCGACCCGACCAACGAGCGGACGCCGGTGGGCAATCTGCCCTCGTATCTGCAGGGCAGTTATGGCATTCTTGCGGCGGGAGAGGCGAGCCAGATTGTGGCGCTGCCGGTGCTTGGTCCGGAGGCCAACGGCACGGATCGGAAGGGATCGTTTACGCTTTCGCCGGAGGGCGCGCTGGCCGGAACAGTGGATACCTCGCACGACGGTCCAGAGGGAGCCGATTTGCGACTGTTCCTGAAGTACACAGACGAGAAGGAACGGCGCGCATACTGGGAGTCCATGATTGCCCGGGATCTTCAGGGCGTGGCGCTGGACGCGTTCCAGTTTGTGCAGCCGCCCTCGCTGGATAAGCCTCTGGAGTTCCATTACAAGGTGACGGTGCCGCAATACGCTCATACGGCAGGCTCGCTGTTGTTGGTGCGGCCTCGCGTGGTGGGCGATGACGCTGTGCCTTTCGACGATAAGCCACGCACGCTGCCTATTGACCTTGAGGCGACGGGCCGCTGGCGCGATAGCTTCGACATTGCGGTGCCCACGGGCTACGTGGTGGATGAGACGCCGGACCCGGTGAATGTGGATGTGGAGTTTGCCAGCTACAAATCGGCGGTTTCGGTGAAAGGGAATCTGCTGCACTACGAGCGTGAGTATGTGGTGCGGCAGGTGGAGATTCCGGCCACTAAGGCTATGGATTTCCGCAAGCTCGAGCGTGCGATTCTTGCCGATGAAAAGGGTACGGCGGTGCTGAAGAAGCAGTGACGGCGGGTGTCATTGCGCCTTCAGGTGCGCCGATGCGGTGGGCTTCACTTCGGCGAAATGCATCCGTTCGCGCTGAGTTTCATCTATTCTGCAGGCCCTTTTCAAATCCACGGCCCAGGAACCAGAGCGCGCATTTATGAGCCATCCGCTTTTTTCCCCTTTCCAGCTTCGTTCGGTCGAGTTTGCCAACCGCATCGGTGTTTCGCCGATGTGCCAGTACTCGTCTGAGGACGGCTTTGCCAACGACTGGCACATGGTCCACCTGGGCAGCCGTGCGCAGGGTGGCGCGGCGTTGGTGTTGCTGGAGGCGTCCGCAGTTGTGCCCGAGGGGCGCATTTCGATTGCCGATCTGGGCATCTGGAAGGACGAGCACATTCCGGCGCTCAAGCAGATCGCGAGTTTTATTCATTCGCAGGGCGTGCGGGCAGGCATTCAACTGGCGCACGCCGGACGCAAGGGCAGCATGAGTGCACCGTTTACGGGCGAACGGCTGCTGGGGCCAGGCGAGGGTGGATGGGAGCCGGTGGCGCCGAGCGCGGTGGCGTTTTCAGAGAGCTATGCGCTGCCGCTGGCGCTGGACAAGGCTGGGATCAATGGTGTGGTTGAGGCGTTTAGGCTGGCGGCGCGCAGGGCGCTCGAAGCGGGGTTCGACCTGATTGAGGTTCACGCCGCGCACGGGTATCTGCTGCACCAGTTTCTTTCTCCGCTGGCGAACCGGCGCACGGATGAGTATGGCGGCAGCTTTGAGAACCGTACGCGGCTGGCGCTGGAGGTTGTGGACGCCGTTCGCGGCGAGTGGCCGGAGCATTTGCCGCTGATTGTGCGCATTTCGGCTACGGACTGGGCGGAAGGCGGATGGAACGCGGATGAATCGGTGGCGCTGGCGCGGCTGTTCGGCGAACATGGGGTGGATCTGGTGGATGTTTCGACAGGCGGCCTGGTTCCGAACGCGAAGATTCCGGTTGGTCCGGGATTTCAGGTGGAGTTTGCGGCGAGGATCAAGCGCGAGGCAGGGATTGCCACGGCAGCGGTGGGGCTGATTACCGAGCCAGAACAGGCCAATAGGGTGATAGCCGAGGGGGAAGCCGACATGGTGCTGCTGGCGCGGGAGCTGCTGCGCGATCCTTACTGGCCGGTGCACGCGGCGGCGACGCTGGGCGAGCAGGCCAGTTGGCCTAACCAGTACCTGCGCGCGGCGCCGCGGCACTCGGTTGCGCGGGTTGCAGTTGGCCGTCCGGAGAAGGGCTGAGCCCCGGCAAGGCTGGTTTTTTCCTGAGTTTTACTCATCAATCTGGTGCAGGGCCGCGATTTGCTCCACAAAGAGTGCAAATTGTGGCCTATACTGCGTGTAGAGCGAGGCTCCAGCCTTGGTCGCGGCTGTTTGCCCACGATAACTATGGCAACGCAACTATCCCGGAAGCGCGCCTTCGAAGCACCCACAATCCCCGACCGTCTCTATTTCAAGATTGGTGACGTTGCCCGCATCTGCGAGGTAGAGACCTACGTTTTGCGTTTCTGGGAGACGCAGTTTCCACAACTGAAGCCCAACAAGAGCGGCACGGGCCAGCGGCTTTATCGCAAACGCGATGTGGAACTGGCGCTGGATATCAAGCGCCTGGTGCATGCCGAGGGCTACACGCTTGCCGGTGCGCGGCAGACACTTGAACAGCGGAACCGGAGGCGCGATCCAGAGCCAAAGCTCACGGTGGCCACGAGCGACCCGAGTAAGCGGATGGATGCCGTGGCGGCGACCATTGGACACGCGCGCGCCGAATTGAGAGAGATTCTTGGACAGCTGGCTGTGGAGCCGACACCGCCCGCGCCACGCCGCCGCGCCAAGGTGGCTGCCTTTGTGCCGCAAACGGGTTCGCTGTTTCCCTCCTAGGGCAGTTCACTTCATGGCGCAGAAGAGTTTCGCATGCTGCTTGAAGAAGAGGGAGCACGGCTTTAGTACAGCAAAACTCCAGCAAAGAATCAGATTATCTAAAGGCCCAGTGGACTAAACAGGCTGCGGAAAAAGGCCTCATTTTGGATCAAAGGCCCGAAAAGCATACCTCAGGGGCTAAAGCCCTATCCATTCCATTGCACTTATACCGGGGATAAATCCCCGGCCTACCGCCCGGAGAAGTTTTTCCGCAGCCTGTGAAGGCCTGTGCTCCCTCCATTCAATTGCACGGCTCTACGTCAATATCAATATCTGCAGACAATTGAGGACTGCTATTGTTGCGCGGCTGAAGCGCCGGGTTCTCCGGCTTCAGGCTTTGCATCTTCGTACTGGACTGGACCGGCGGAGGGCTCGATGCCGGAGTTCTTCATGATCTGTTTTGCTTCGTCGGGCCAGTTGCCGTCGACGACCAGATGATCGTTGAGGATGAGGTCGTTCTGGTAGTTGGTCCATAGGCCACCGACCTTGGCGCCGTCATGCCAGTTATCGGCGGCGGTGTTGTCGGGAGAGATGCGCAGCGGATAGGCGCTGTGCGCAGTGTTGATGTTGAGCCACTCGCAGTCCTTGCCCTCGACTACATTTCTGCGCACGGTGATGTAGCGCGATCCTTCATCGAGATAGAGGCCGATCTTGCTGCCGTTGTCGAAGATGTAGTTTTCCGTGATGAGCGTGCCGGGACTGGCCGAGAGATTGTAGATTGCGCCGCCGTCGTGGAAGTACCGCTTTGCGCCATGAATGCGATTGCTGGCGACGACGACATCGCGATGCGTGGTGGGGGTGTCGTAGACGAGATTTTCTTTCCAGTCGTAGCCGTGCATTCTGACCCGGTAGTTTGGATTGCCGCCGGCATCGTGCATGCCCCAGCCGTAGCCGATGTCGATGGCGTCGTAGGGGACGTCGGAGATGTCGTTGTGGAGGATGACGGCTCCGAGCACGTAGGTGCTGAGAATGGCGCTGTTGTCGCGATAGTCCTTACTGACGGAACGAATGCGATTGTTGCTGACGATTAAGGAACGGTTGATTTGACGGGGATTGTGGGGGTGGTGTGCGTCGCGCTGCACGCCTCCGGCGAGGATGGCTCCGCCGGCAAGATCGGTGAAGACGCAACGAGTGACGGTAATGTCGCTCGCGCCAAGGTCCGCTCCGGTGATGTTGGCATTGGCGTCGTTGCCGATGCCGAGGGCGTATTGGCCGAGATGCGCGAAGATGTCGCTGTCAAAAGTGATACGCTCAGCGGCTGCGACTTGGATCGATGCCGGCATCTGGCTCCACTCATTGCGGCGGGTTTCAAAAGCAGGGCAGCCGAATTTGCAGTCGGCGAGAGGGTTGGCAGGATACGCGGCGGCGCGGCCTTTCAAATAGGAGCCGCTCTGCTGGCTGGCGTAGCCTTCATCCGTTGCGGGTCCAAGCCACGTGGTGTGCGAGAACTGGATTCCGCGAAATGCTAGATCTTTCACAAGCGCATCGAGGCTGTTTCCGATTGCCAACAGAACAGTGATGCGGGGGAGTTCGACATCCATATGTTCGATGCTGGCTCCAGCAGGTGGGCAAAGATAGAGCTTTCCCTTCGAGGGATCGATGTACCAGTCGCCGGGCTTGGAGATGAAGGCCAATGAGTTGAGCAGGAACAGATGTGAGAGTTCAGGATGATAGGGGCTGCTGATGGCATCGTAGCCCCAGATGTTGTTGTTCCATGCCGGCTGCTTCATCAGAATTTGGCGCGCGGAGATTTTTTCTACGGGCGAAAAGCGGTCGGTGAAAAATCCTGTGGACTCCAGCTCGAGACGATTTTGGTCCGGGAGTGTTGCGAGGTAGTCATATTTGGAATCCTTCCAACTGATTCCTTCCGGTGTGAAAGTAACATTGGCACGGGGTATCTCGATGGCGCCACGAGTTACAAGTTTGTCGTCCACCCATAACTGGCGTGCGTCGACGCCAACGGGCACGTCGGCAACATAGATATGCCGGGCGGCGTCAAAGAGTTTCCAGCCTGTAACAGGGATTGCGCCGGAGAGGACGGGCTTTGCGCCGGGCGCTGCTTGCCAGACGACATGGTGCGCATTGCGTCCACCGTCGAGGGATGTGAAGAGGAGAGGGGCAGTGAGGCGATAGGTTCCGCTGGCGAGTTCAACGGTGACGTTGCTGCCGGCGTTGTAGGCGCGAACCGCGGACTGGGCGCGTTGCAGCGACTGGAAAGGCTTGTCGCGGGTGCCGGGAGCGTCGTCGCTGCCGAGCGGAGATACTGCGATGGTGACATGGTCTGGTGCAATGCCCGCAGTTGGTTGCTGTCCGGCGCAGAGGGCAGGAAGCATCGCAATCGCTATGGCCGCGTATGCGGATAGTCCATTCATTCTCATAACTCGACCTACTGTTCCTATTGCTGGAAGGCTGCTCTCTTCGGTTAGCCACGACGAAGTATTCGAACCAACTTCTTCGCCGATCAACGATTGGGGTTATTCACAGAATCAGGCTTTCTCAAAGAGTACGGCCATGTAAGGTTTGCCGCTGAGCTCGATCTTACTCTTGCCGCGGAAGGATCCAGGCAGCGGTGTTTTTGTCATTGCCCACGGGTCAATCATGGTTGCTTTGAAGGTTACTTCTTCCGGCAGTGGAAACTCGTACTCGGCGACGCAGTGATAGTCGAAGTAGTAGAGGATGCGCTGTCCGGGATTGCCCGCGTTTGCGTAGTAAGGCTCAGTGGCCGCGATCAGGCCGGTGGTTCCGGTGCTTTCGAGCAGCTTGCGCAGAAATGTGATGCGCGGTCCACTGCTGCCGTGAAGCTTTCCCGCATCGGACCAGACAGGGTTGCCGTCCGCCTCCTTATACGTTTCGCCGTGGGTTGCGTATGTGCCGTTGATGATGGCGCGCCAGAAGCGGTGTGTCATCTCTTCGGGCGAAAGATTTCCCCACCGGCTGGCGATGTTGCCTTCGTATTGAATCTCGTCGTAGATGATCGGCTTGTTCCATGCCTTCAAGCGCTCGGCAGATTTTTCGAAGTCGTACTCCTGCAGGCTTGCGTGCGTGCACCAGGGCTTGGAGTGGTCGTAGACAACCCGGCTGTGATGAATGGAGCGCAAGCGGCCGTAGGGGTCGGATTCTTCGACAATGCGGAAGAAGCGGTCCCAATCTTTCATGGACTTTGACTTCACCAGGTCGTATTCATTTGCGATGGACCACCAGACATTCCGGAATGCGGAAAGCCGCGCGACAGCATAGCGCAGATAGCGATCATCCGCTTCCTCGCCCATTGCAGAAAAACCGTGAGCGTCGTAGGGATTGAAGAGAATGACGTCGGCCTCGATGCCGGCGTCCATCAAGTCTTGAATTCGCTGTTCAATGTACTGGAAGTAGACGGGATTCGGACGCGACAGGTTGAAATGCTCGTTGATGTTCTTGCGCTCATCTGCTTCCGGGTTTTCCGGGCTTGGCGCGGAGCCAATGCGGTCGAAGGGCATCGCCACAGGTTGCCGCTTCGCTATCGACTTGGGCAGGAGGCACATGCGCACTTTGTTGAAGCCGACGGATTTCAGATCTTCAAGCGTTATGCGGTCAAGGGGCTCGCCAATAAAACCGTAGGAATAACAGGTGGTGCCAAAGGGGAAATAGGGTGTGCCGTCGGCGTATTGGAAGTGGAATTGATGAGCTGTTCCAACGGGACCTCGATTGCCGGCCTTCGGCGCGATGCATTCAAAGGAACCGGTTTTGCCGGAGAGTTCCATCACGTTGGAAGTTGTCTCAAAGCTCCAGTGTCCTGTTGCGTCCGGAGAAAAGCGGACCTTGTATTTGCCGTCGCCATCATAGAAGCCAGTTACGTCGACGTTTCTGTGACCCAAGGTGAAGCGGGCGCCGAAGCGAACATCGTCGAACGGATTTCCGCTCGATGGACCGGCGGCGGCAATTTGGAACAGGCCCCATTGTTCAACCGGACCGGTTCGTTCAGTTCCGGCGGCAATGGCTGGCATCGCCTGGGTTGCTGGTGCGGCGATTCCGGTAACAACAGCGCCGGCGCCCAACTTAATCAAGTCTCTCCGATTCATACATCCTCCGTGCGCGAGTTATTCGTTGAGTGCTTACAGCATAGAAGGAGCGATAGCGCAAGTACGAAAGTGGAATGTGCTGGCAGGTATGTTTTACATAGCTTCAGCTTGAGTGTCAATTGCATCATGAAGGCAGGGGCAGGGAAATCATAGTCATTGCGCGTGGAGAAAAACTATTGGAGTTGAGCCCCTGCGGCCGCACGAGGGAGGCGGCAGTTTGCCGGCGAAAGCCGTGTTTGGCAATACGGCAGGTAAAGGGGTTTCATGAAAGGATTTTCGGCGAAAAGCATATTTATGCAGAATAAAGATTTTAATTGACACTTCATTTATGCCCTCCTAGAATTCGGCCAGCGTCAGAAATGGGTACGCGCAGTCTGTCTATTGCGCCAATTGCTCAACGTGCCGCAACGAGGCTGCTCGTTCGGGGGGTGGAGTTCGCTCTGGGATTACGGGAAAGAGTGAGACACTCCGCGGCGGTAGTGGGCGGCTCCGCCGCAGTCCATGCGTGGAGGAAACTCTCCTCACATACGGCAGGGTTGCTGCGTTGTGGACGTATTTCAGTCGACGCGCGCCGTTACGTGCGACGGCGGCATTTGGCGGACTGAGAAGCGGCACCAGCGAAATTCGTTTTAACCCATCGCGAAATTCAAATCGAGTTTCGCCGTTAGCTTCAAAGGAGGGTGACAATGACTACTAACATCCGCACTCGGCAACCGGAGCAGAACCCAGATTCCAGCCGGCTGCAAAAGGCGAGCAATCAATCGTCCATCGCCACTGCGCCAAGCCAGCCTGTTGGCTGCCGCTTCAACGCCACTGCGGGGCTGCTGTTATTGCTCCTGCTGATAGGCACGATATTTAGCGTGCCCGTTGCGCGCGCCCAGGGTCTTGCGAGCATCGTGGGTACGGTGACTGACTCGAGTGGTGCAGCCATTCCGGGGGCAAAGGTCGTCGCTGCTCAAAGTGCAACCGGTGTGCAGACCGTGGTGGTGACCAATGCGACCGGCGGCTATGTTTTTCCGGTGCTACCCCCAACAAACTATGACCTCACAGTTTCTGCCAGCGGATTCGCGTCTTCGACGCAGCGCGGCATCGTGTTGCATGCCGACCAGGCAATTACTGTCAGCGTTTCTCTTCAGGTAGGCGCGGCCAGTTCTACGGTGACCGTAACTACTGAAGTTGCGCAGGTGGACACAACAACAGGCACGCTCTCGCAGGTGGTCGATTCCGAGCGCGTGAACGAGTTGCCGCTGAATGGCAGAAATGCGGCGTCGCTGACAACGCTGACGGCAGGCGTTAGCATCGCACCGAACATCAACTCGATCGATCAGGGCAACACCAAGACGTTTCCTGTTGTCGTGCTGATTTCGGCGAACGGAGCCCGCACCAATCAGACGAACTACCTGCTGGACGGCGGCAATAACGTCGACGAATATACGAACGTGAACGCACCGTTCCCATTCCCCGACGCACTGCAGGAGTTCAGCGTTCAGACGAGCAACTATGCGGCCGAGTACGGCCAGAACGCGGGCGGTGTCACGAATATCATCACCAAGTCTGGATCGGACCGGTATCACGGCGACTTATTCGAGTATGTACGCAACCGCATCTTCAATGCGCACGATCACTTTTCGACTGTTGTACAGAACGGCGCCCTCGTTCCCTATACCGATCCTCTAAAGAGGAATCAGTTCGGCGCCACCGCGGGTGGCCCGGTCGGCATTCCCCACCTGTGGCGGATGCAAAGAGGCTTCTTCTTTGGCGGCTACCAGGGCAGCCGCTGGCGCGATACGGTGGCCACCAGTTCGAGTAACGCTTCGCTACCATCCACGGCCAACCAAACGGGACAATTCACGTTTACTTCAGCGAACACGCCAACCACGGCCACCTGCATCGTGGACCCGACGACAAAGGCTTGTTTCCCCTACGTCAGTGCGGGCGGAAACAACTACGTTGCGACAATTCCAACGACTCGTTTCGACAAGGCTTCAGTCGCCTTGTTGAATTACATTCCGGTGGCTGCTGCGAACGGCACGCCCTTCTCGTACCTGCAAAACAACTCTCAGAACTACGACGAGTATGTTGGCAAGTACGACCAGGAATTGAGCGCCAAGGACCGCATGACGCTGCGTTATTATCTCGACAAGTTCCATTTTGTCGGAGTCCTGGATCCGAAGAATTACCTGACCTATCAGGACGAGTCGGATATTACCTATCAAAGCGCGCTGCTGTCGGAGACACACACATTCAGTGACCATCTGCTCAACAGCTTCATTCTGAGCTACCAGCGCGAGGGCTCGGTGCGCGGACCGCTCGCGGGCGGCATCGATGTGGGCACACTGGGCGTGAACATATGGCAGCCGGCATTCCCATCGTTTCAGTCGGTCAGCGTATCGGGCAATTTTTCATTTGGGCAAAACCCGTGGGCAACCTTCAAGCGTTCGAATATGACGCTTGCCGAGGATATGCACTGGGTGAAGGGCACTCATAACGTCTCCTTTGGATTCCACGGGGAAGCCAGCCGTCTGGAAGTCATCAATATGAATGGCCAACCGGGCAGCTTTTCCTTTACTGCAACAACAACGAATAGTGCGATGGCGAGCTTCTTCCTTGGCTATCTGACATCGTTCAGCCAGGCGTCGGGCAGCTTCCAGAACGATAACGGAAAATTCATCGGGACGTATGTTCAGGATAGTTGGAAACTGAACCGCCGGCTAACGCTGGATTACGGCGTGCGCTGGGAGCCGTTCATTCCGCAGACGGACGACAACCGTATGGGACAGTTCAACCCTAGCGCCTATGCGGCGGGACGGCACTCGACGAAGTATCCGAATGCTCCAGTGGGCCTGCTGTTTGCGGGGGACGATGGTGTTCCGCCGAATGGCGTGCGCAGCAATTACAAGAACTTCATGCCGCGGTTCGGATTTGCCTATGACGTCTTTGGAGACGGAAAGACGAGTTTGCGCGGTGGCGGCGGCTTCTTCTACGACACGCGTATGAACGACCTGTTCAACAATGCGTGGATTGGGAGCATTCCGTTTGTGCAGTCATATTCGTCGTCCAATACAAGCGCAACAGACCCGACAGCAACATTCAGCAATCCGTACGGTAAGGCGACGAATCCATTCCCGGCGACGCTGCCCCTGCCCTCGACAGTAACCTTCTCTACGCCGATGGCGGTGATTGCCTTCGATCCATCGGGCAACTTCAAGACTCCGCTGATGTACAACTGGAACATTGCCGTGGAGCAGCAGATTACGCCGACGCTGAGTTCGCGTATTGCTTACGTGGCCTCGCACGGATCGCATCTGTTTACCTGCCCGGAGATCAATCCGGCGGTGCAAGGTGGAAGCACGGACACGACGGGCAACGAAAATGCCCGCCGGGTCTATCAGGGGTACACCTCGATTGCGATCTCTACGATGGGCGGGAACTCGAGTTACCAGTCCTTGCAGGCTACGCTTTCGAAGAAGGTGTCGCATGGCGTCAGCGGAACTCTCAATTACACCTGGTCAAAGAGCCTCGACAACATTCCTTACCAGACCCCGGTGACCAGCGCAGGAAACGGCGCCGGCTACGTGAAGCCGTATTATCTGCCAAACCACAAGGCGCTTGATTACGGTCCATCGGTATTCGACCACCGGAATAACATCAACCTGTCTTATGTGTGGCAGCTTCCAAAGGTAACATCTGCGCCGCTGGCGCTGCGCGAAGTGATTAACGGATGGCAGACAACAGGCATCGTAAGCGTTCATAGCGGTGAGCCGATGGATATTACCCTGGGTTCGGACGTTTCTCTTGCCGGCCTGGGCACGGGCGTGGATGTGCCGAACAGAATCAGCAACAAAGGGTACGGCGGCAGCGCATGCACATATGGGACAGCTGCGACAACGACCTGCGTTAGCTATCTCGATCCAACGGCCTTTACGAAGCCGGCGAATGATACATTCGGCAATGTGAAGAAGGACTCGTTTGTCGGACCGCGGTATGTCGACTGGGATAGCAGCCTGACGCGCGACTTCCCAATCAAAGAGCGGACCAGGGTCCAGTTCCGCGCAGAGTACTTCAACCTGCTTAATCATACTGACCTTGGTACTCCTAACCTCAGCGAGACATCCGCAAGCTTTGGGCGAATCACATCGGATATTTCGCCACGCATCGCGCAGCTCTCGCTTAAACTGTTGTTCTAACCCTCGGCAAGTCAGGAAGACGAATGGAGGCCCTTGCGGCCTCCATTCTTTCGATTAACGCAATTAGCCCGAGGTCCGCGTAGAAGGGCAACTTATTATGGTTCAAATGAATCGTCGCGAAATGTTGAAGATGGGTTCGGCTTGCTCTCTGGCTGCGCTTGCGACCGCTACGCCCTCTGGCGCCTCCAGTTCCACAACTGAAAGCAAACACGCATCCGTGTCGTGCTGGGAGGTGTTTGAGCTTGCACTGACAGGACCTTCGACGGGAAATCCATTCATCGATGTTGAGTTTGCAGGGACGTTTACGCTCGAACACCGGACGGTGAAGGTGAATGGATTCTACGATGGGGCTGGAGTCTATAAGCTGCGCTTCATGCCCGACGCGGAAGGCGAATGGAACTATTCGACGAGCAGTAACGTGGCGGCGCTCGACGGCAAGACCGGGCGGTTTGTGTGTACGGCTGCGCAGTCGGAAGCGCATGGACCAGTCACGGTAAGGAACGAGCATCATTTTGCCTATGCCGATGGAACGCCGTATTTTCCGTTCGGGACCACGTGCTATGCGTGGGTGCACCAGAGCGAGGAACTGCAACGGCAGACGCTGGAGACATTGCGCACTGCGCCGTTTAACAAGATGCGCATGTGCGTGTTTCCGAAGAGCTACGAGTTCAACCACAACGAACCGGCCCTCTATCCATTTGAGAGAGACTCGGCGGGGACGAGCGATTACACGCGCTTCAATCCGGCTTACTTCGCGCACATCGAGCAAAGGATTGGCGACCTGCGTGCGCTGGGAATAGAAGCGGATCTGATTTTGTTTCATCCCTACGACCGCTGGGGCTATGCAAAGATGCCGGCCGAGGCGGACGACAGATATTTGAAATATGTTTTGGCGCGGATGTCGGCTTACCGGAATATCTGGTGGTCGCTGGCAAATGAGTTCGATCTGATGAAAGAGAAGTCAGTGCAGGACTTCGACAGATTCTTTCATATCGTTGAGCAGTGCGACCCGGTGAGCCACTTGCGGTCTGTTCACTACTCCAACGTTATGTACGATTATTCGCACCCCTGGGTTACGCACGCCTGCATGCAGACTTCAAAGTTTGAATCGGCGCCGGAGTGGCTGGAGATGCTGCGGAAGCCGATCGTATTTGACGAGGTTCAATACGAAGGGAATCTGAACAGGCGCTGGGGGAATCTTTCGGGCGAAGAGATGACGCGGCGGTTCTGGCTTGGCGTTATGGGCGGCTGCTATGTGAGCCACGGCGAGACGCTTCTGGATGCGGACGGAGTGCTTGACGAGAATACGACTCCAACACTGTGGTGGGCGCACGGCGGGAAGTTGAAGGGAACGAGTCCGGCGCGCATTGGGTTTCTGCGCAAGCTGGTGGAAGAGACCGCGGCCAGGGCAGGCAAAGATGCGAAGCGCACCGGGCTTGAAGCGCCGGTTCGGCCTTACTATTTGAATGCAGTGAGCCTTGACTCCGCTGGGACGTCAACGCAGGAGATTCTTTACTACATGGATTTCCATCAGCCGGTGTTTTACGAGTTTCCGCTGCCGGCGGGGAAGTTCAGTGCAGAACTCATCGATCCATGGGAGATGAAGATTACCGCGCTGCCGGGGACTTTTGAAGGAAAGACAAAGCTGAAGTTGACTGGGCGTCCGTATCAGGCGTTGCGGTTACGGCGCGTGGGATGACGCCCATGCCTGGGCTTTCGAATTGATTGTGGAGATTTGCCTGGCGGAAATTGTTGCCGGGAAAAGTTCGAAGTTTGCTGAAAAAGGAAGGGTCAAGAAAATGCTTAAAGGAATTTCACCGGTTCTGAGTCCCGAGTTGCTGAAGGTTCTTGCTGAAATGGGTCACGGGGATGAACTCGTCCTTGCCGACTCGAACTATCCGGGTGCGAGCAATGCCAAGCGGCTGGTGCGCGCGGATGGTCATTCGGTTTCGGCTCTGCTGGAAGGCATTGCGCCGCTGTTTCCGTTTGAGACCTACGCCGCCCCGCTCATCATGATGGAGGTGGTTGCGGGCGACAAGCTGGACCCGGCGGTCGAAGCCGATTTCATGGACGTAATTCATCGCTCTGACAGCAAGGTTCCGGCGCCGATTCGCATCGAGAAGTACGCGTTCTACGAGCGCTCGCGGAATGCGTATGCAGTATTGATGACGGGGGAGACGCGTCTCTACGGCTGCCTGATTATCAAGAAGGGCGTGATCGCGTAGCGAAACTGCGAGTGCACTGCCGTGCGGCAGTGCTCCGACGCTTTAGAAGCTTGATGCGGTGCGATGTTATTCCGTCTCATTCAGGAGAGCCTCGGCGGCGCGCAGGTCGGTGATGAGTACATCGATCCAACGGCCACGGAGCGCAGCCAGGATGGCACGCACCTTGCGCCGTCCTCCGGCAACGCCAACCACGCGGTTGGCGCGCTTCAAGGAGGCGGCTTCAATGCCGATGACGCGCTGCATGAGCGGGGACTTGATGGCCTCTCCGTTTTCGTTGAAGAAGCGGAAGCAGATGTCTCCGACCGCGCCCTGGCGGATGAGCTCGGCACGCTCTTCGGGCGAGAAGACGTTTCCGCTGCTGGCGAGCAAGCGCGAAGGCTCCATTGATCCGATGCCGACAAGGGCGAGATCGAGATGCTCAAAGAGTTCGGAGGCTTCGCGCATGGAAGGGTCGCGCACCAGCACGCGTCGAGCTTCGGCCGAGCCGACGACGCCAGGCGCCTGGAGCAGCACAGCGCTGGCGCCGATAAGCGCCGCAAGGCGCTGGGCAAGATACATGGCGTGATGTTCAACGCCGGCGTTGCCGACGCCGCCGAGGATCTGCACGACCTTTCCGCCATGGCAGTAGTCGCCGGGATGCAGCGCCTCGACCATGGCGAACAACGAGCGGCTCCATGAAGAGATGCCGATTGTTGTGCCGGGTTTTACGGTGGTCTCGACGAAATAGCCAGTTGCCGCGCCCAGGTCGCGCACCATGGGCTCTTCCTCGGCGGGACAATCGACAACCATCGCGTCTTTCAACTGGAACTTGGCCACGAGCTGGTCTTCAATCTCCGCAAAGATGCCGGGAGGCGTGGTGACGCTGAAGCGTACGAGGTTGGCTTCGCGCGCGCGCTTCAATAGCCGGGAAACTGAAGATTGGTGAATCTGCAACCGCTCGGTAATGCCCTGCTGGCGAATGCCCTGGACATAGTACATGCGAGCAATTTTTGACATCAGGCGGAGTTCGTCCAGTCGGGCCATACAGGGTATTCTCCCATAGTTAGGCCGATGGGATGCAAGTATATTTAACCAAGCAAGATTATGATCGAGCGCTGAATCGCCACATCAACCGGGCCATTGGCGCGCTGCGAACGCGGCGCGCCAATGGCGGAAGTTTGCACTAGAACCTGCCGGGAATCGGGGGCAGGCCGGCGGGGCGGTTGTGGTGATAAGTGTCCCAGCCCATATAGCGGCCGAACGCTTCAGCGACTGCCGTGGCGCAGTGAGTGCGGTTCATTGCGGCGTGGTGTTCAAAGCCGTTCTGACAGATGACATGCATCAGGCTGGGCAGAGCGGGCACCTTGACCACGGCGCGGGTGCCGAAGGTATTGAGCGGGTCGTTAGTGAATTCGCCCTCGCCGACATAGGCACAGATCCTGGCGTTCAAATCATCTGTGCTGACTCTGCCGAAGGTTACGGGGCCGGCGTTGGTGCGGCCTTCGAGAGCGCCGAAGGTGTTTTCTTCGCCGAGGGTGGTGCCCAGGATGGGCGCGGTGGCGATGCGGACTTCAGGGAGGAAATCCTTGGCCCAGTTGCCGCAGTGGAAGAAGACGCACTTGTCGGGGTCGTTTCCGTAGTTGTTGTTCCAATCGACCAGCGCGCTGGGCCGTCCACCGGCAAGCTGGAGCGCATACATGCCGACGACGCCGGCGATGTCGACTTCGCAGGCCGAGGGCAGCATCTGTTCGCTCATCATCGACATAATGGTGCAGACGTTGACGCCGAAGTTTTTCTGCAGCGAACTCCAGCACTGGATGGCGGTGGCCGTAATGCCGAGAGACTGCATCCAGTCATCGACGACGAGGGCGAACTTGGCCATGCGCAGGATGGCTTCGTCGGGAGCGGCGGATGCGTCCGCGTAGGAGCGAATCTGCTCGATGCGCTGGCGGACGCGCGGGTCATCGGCGGCAATCCTGCCCGCATCGCCGAAGACTTCGGAGAGATCGATGGTATTGACGGTGATGCCGGAGGCTTCAAACAGCTTCTCGCTGAAGCGGGTGGTGTTGAAGGCATTGGGGCGCGCGCCGACGGCGCCGATGCGCACACCCTTGAGGCCGCGCACTACCTTGCAGGTGCCGATGAAGCGGAGAAGGTCTTCGCGGAAACGGCGATCGTGGATGGCGACAGTGTGGTCGCGGGTGAGGGTGTACTTGATGCCGTACTGACGAAGGTTATTGCAGACCGAGATCTTGCCGCAGAAAGCATCGCGGCGGCGATCGAGGCCGAATTGATCGAGGTCGTCGGGACAGGCCTGGACAAGGATGGGCAAGCGCAGATCGGCGATGCGAATGGAGTCTGCCACGCCTTTTTCATCGCCGAAGTTGGGCAGACAGACGAGGATGCCGTCGAGCTTTGCGCGGTTACGGCCCAGCAGTGCACCGCACTTTTGCGCGTCGGCCCAGGTTTCGACAGCGCCGAGCTTGGTTTCTTCCGTCGACAGCCAGACAGGCTCGATGGAGAGCTCGGCGAAGAGTTTGGTCAAATCCCGACGCGCATCTGCGATGAGAACGTCGGGAAAGAAGTCGCGGTTACCTACGATTACACCCAGTGTTGCTAGAGTCGTCATTTCAATTCTCCCGGCCTTTCGGCGTTGAATGAATCCGTACGATATTCCGCTGTGTGCGCGGAGCTGCCTGGCCCTACGTTACAGACGCGAGTAGGTGATGAGCACCAGGCCTACCACATAGCAGAGAAACATTGCGCCGAGCAGCCTGCTTGTTCCGCGCGGTGCAGCGGCAAACTCTTTCCAGACGAGGACGCCCCAGAGGATGGCTACGACCGGCGCGGCATTGCTGAGCGCGTAGGAGACGGCTGGGCCGGCCGCGCCAACAGCAATAAAACTGAGCGTAAGGCCGATGCTCCAGATGGCTCCGCCGAGCACACCGGTCAGATGCGTGCCCAAGCTGCCTTTCCAATAGTCCCCGAGAGGCACCGGAGCGCCCTCGACAGGGTGCCGCATGAACACAGTGTTGAAGAGGAAGGTGGTGAGGAATGCGCCGAGCGAAAAGAACAACGCGGCGGTGAGCGGCATGAGCTTGCCGGAGCCGCCGGAGACAAACTCCGGATCGATGGACTTGACGGTGAGGCTATAGAAGAAGGCGATCAGAATGCCGGCGAGGACGGAGAGGAGGATTCCTTTCGCGCTGGGTTTTTTGACGGCGCTGACCAGTTGCCCGTAGGCCTTCATGCTGAGAGCAATGGCCACGGCGATGATGGCCACGCCTGCGAAGAGTACGGTTGAGTTTCCGGGATTGACACCGCCCTCGACGATGACCAGCACAAAGCTGAGGACAATGCCAAGGACCCAGGCGATGCCGCCGCCTACGGGAAAGCCGACAGCCATGCCGGCGACGGCGATGGCAGCGACGAGAAGCAGGTTGCCGGCGTTCCAAACGGCTCCGCCGAGCATTGCCCATCCGATGCTGGAGAGATCCGCCTGGCTGAGGTCGGCAAGGAAGGTTCGCCCGGTGTCGCCCATCGAGCCCAGGGTGAGAGCCGCGAGCAGCGATGTGAGCAGCAGCCCCGCGACGAAGTCCCAATAGAAGAGCTCAAAGCGCCAGGTGCGCGCGGCGAGCTTTTGCGCGTTGGCCCAGGATCCCCAACAGATCATGGTCAGGATACAGAGCACAACAGCAACTGGATAACTGTGGATCGTTACCATCTTTGGCTCCCTTGCAAGCCGGTTTTCGCCGGCCTTCTTTCTCAACATCGATCTACATTTGGCGGTGCTTTTTCATACGTTTCATGCTGTCCCCTCGCGCAGCCGGGCACGGCGAACGGCGAGACGCCAGGAGGCGCGCAGCCTTTCACGCTGTTCGGCGGACATGGCGGGTTCAAAGGTCTGGACATCTCTGGGCAGCGCGGCGAGTTCGTCAAGCGACTTCCACCAATCCAGCGCCATGCCCGCCAGCATCGCCGCGCCGAGGGCCGAAAGGTCTTCTTGCGTGGAACGATGCACGGGGCGGTCGAGGATGTCAGCCTGCATCTGCATGAGCGAGTTATTGCGAGTGGCGCCGCCATCGGCGAGCAGCACGGGCAATCTTACGCCGGCAGCCTGCTCCATGGCTTCAAGGACGTCGGCTACCTGAAAGGCGATGGCATCGGTGGCGGCGTGGGCAAAGTGGGCGGCGGTATGCGCGCGTTCGAGATTGGCAACGATGCCGCGCGCGGCGGAGTCCCAGTGGGGCGCGCCGAGGCCGACCATGGCGGGAACTAGGATGACACCGGCCGCATCGGGCACGGTTGCGGCCAGGGCTGCTGCGTCTTCTACCGGATGCGGCAAACCGAGAAACTCGCCGACCCACTGCACTGCCGCGCCGCTCATGGCGATGTTGCCTTCAAGGGCGAACTGCGTTTGGCCGGCGGAGGACCAGGCAATGGTGCGCGCCAGGACGCCGGTATGGCCGACCAGGCTCGGCGTGAGCATCATCAAAGAGGAACCGGTGCCGTAGGTTGCCTTGACCGTACCCGGCTGATAGCAGCCATGACCCACGATCGCGGCGTGCGAGTCGCCAATCATGGAAACGATGGGGACGCCAGCCAGACCGGGGATTGCGGTGCATTCTCCAAAGACGATGGACGAGGGCCGCACCTGGGGCAGAACCGAGCGGGGAATGCCAAACAAGCTCAAAAGGCGATCATCCCAGTCGAGCGTTTCAAGACTGAGCAATGCGGTGCGCGAGGCGTTGGTGTGATCGGTGGCGTGCACGCTGCCACCGGTGAGGTTATAGAGCAGCCATGAATCCACGGTGCCGAGGAGGAGTTCTCCGGCATCGGCCGCCGCGCGCAGTTCCGGCCGGTGTTCGAGCGCCCATGCCCACTTGGTAGCGCTGAGGAGCGGATCGAGCGGCAGGCCGGTGACGGCTTGAATGGTGGAAGCATGGGGGCGGAGGCGCTCGCAGACGGGCTCAGAGCGGCGGCACTGCCAGGAGATGGCGTTCAAAAGAGGCTCGCCGGCGGCCGGTGCATTGGGCGCGGCGCGCCGCCATGCGAGAGAGGTTTCACGCTGATTGGTGATGGCGATGCCCGCGATGCTTGCGTTGTTGCCGGCGGCGTAGCGTACGCACTCATCCATGACCAGGCAGACGGATTGCCAAAGCGCGAGCGGGTCCTGCTCCACATAGCCAGGGCTGGGCAACAGGAGTTCAAGGGGCGCCGAAGCGCGAAAGACAGTGTGTCCCTGCCGATCGACCAACAGCGCTTTAGTGTTGGTCGTGCCCTGGTCGATGGCCAGAATCCATGCGCTTGCCATCTATCCCTCGTTCTCGAACAATTCCAGCGCGGCGCGCTCGATCCCCGCCGCATTCAGTCCGAAGTGGTCGAGTAGAAACTCTTCTGTTCCGGTCGGTGCAAACACATCTTTGATGCCGAGGATACGCATCGGCGCCGGATGCTCTTCAGCCAACACCTCGGCGACGGCGCCGCCTAATCCTCCGGCAGCCAGGCTCTCTTCCGCAGTGACAATGCCGCGGGTGGAGCGCGCCGCATCGATGATTGCCTCGCGGTCCAGGGGCTTGACTGTGCTCATATTGAGAACACGGGCGGAGATGCCGCGCGCGGCAAGCAAGCGCGCCGCTTCGAGCGCGCGCCCCACCAGCACGCCAATGGCAATCAGCGTAATGTCGGTGCCTTCACTCAGCAACACAGCCTTGCCCAGCTTGAATTCGTAATTGTCGTCGTGAACCTTCGGCACCATCATGCGGCTGATGCGCAGATACATGGGCCCTTGATGCACTAGCGAGTATTGCATAGCCGCCGCGGTTTCGATCGCGTCGGCGGGAACGACGATGGTCATGTTGGGAAGAATCCTTGTCCAGGCTATGTCTTCAATCGCGTGGTGCGTCGGGCCCAGTTGGCCATAGGCCATGCCCGGCGACATGCCGCAGATCCGCACGTTGGCTTTCGAGTAAGCCAAGTCCACCTTGATCTGTTCCATTGCGCGGGCAGTAAGGAAGCAGGAGGCGCCGCATACGTAGGGGATCATTCCGCCGTTTGCCAGCCCGTTGCCCACGCCGACCATATTCTGCTCGGCAATGCCGACGTTGACGAAGCGATCAGGGAACTTTGCCTTGAAGCTCTTCAGTTTTGTGGACGAGACCGAGTCGTTAACAACGGCACAGACGCGAACGTCCTGCGCTGCCATCTCTTCGAGAGCGCTCGCATAGGCGTCGCGGCAATCGACGAGCGTGGCTTGCGCTCCCTTAGAAACAACACTACTGACCTGCGCACTGTTCACCAGCCCACCTCCACGCCGAGTTCCTTTGCCGCCATGACCAACTGCTCGCGGGTCGGCACGCCGTGATGCCATGCCGGCTTGTTTTCGGCAAATGAGACGCCCTTGCCCTTTATCGTGTGGGCAATCAGGCAGGTTGGTTTGCCGGGTTCGATGGGCAGATTCCCAAGCCGTTGAAGCAGCGCGGCGTGATCGTGGCCGTCAATTTCCTCGACCGCGAAGCCGAAGGCTCTCCATCGCTCCGCAAGAGGTTCCATGCGGATTGTATTCTCGGTAAAGTCGCCTTGCTGAATCATGTTGCGGTCGACGATGACGGTGAGGCTGTCGAGGCCGTAGTGCTGGGCGGTCATGGCCGCTTCCCAGTTTGAGCCTTCCTGCAACTCGCCATCGCCGGTGAGGACAAACGCGCGCCATGACTCCTTGCGCATGCGGGCGGCCAGTGCAGCGCCAACCGCGATCGGCAAACCGTGGCCGAGCGGGCCAGTGTTGGCCTCGACGCCGGGTAGTTTGTTGCGGTCCGGGTGGCCGTTGAACATTGACAACGGATCCATATGCGTCTTGAGGTCGCCGATCGGGAAGAAGCCCCGCAATGCGAGCGTTGAATAGAGCGCCGCCGAGCAGTGCCCTTTGGAGAGGATGAAGCGGTCGCGCTGCGGCCAGAGGGGCTGGCTGGGATCGAGATGGAGGATGCCTCCCAGATACAAGACGGCAAGGATGTCAGCCGCCGAGAGGTCGCCACCTGTGTGTCCCAGGTGCGCATGGTGCGTCATGGTCATCGCGCTCATGCGTATCCAATTGGCTTTTTGTTTCAGCCATTCGGCCCGTTCCAGGGCAGGCGCCAACTCGTTGATTCGCAATTCGCTCATTCCTGCATTCATCGCCACTTCAGTCCCCAGTTCCGTCCGACAAAAAGCAATAGCGTTTCACTATGCAAACTCGAATCGCGGGCCGGCCGGCTGGATTTGCCGGCAAACCGTTGCCGTTAGAGCGGATTCGATTCAAGTGCTGCCCTTTGAAGATCATGCGAGGGGTCATTTTCTTGAGAAAAATGACCCTTGGCGTCTACGTTTCTGTAAAGAGCAGAATCGAAACCGCTGTAGTTGGGCCGCTCATGACGATAGGCTCATACGCGGCGAAGCTGCGAGAGCATGAATATCTTCATCATCATGCCGTACTTCAGCATTGTCACCGATAGTACATATATAGGTCGGCGGAGTCAACATAAACGATCTAGTATGAATTTATATGCAGGACGTATCGTTTCTCTTGCAATCTCCTGGCGAGGTCATGTTTTTTTTGAGCAATCAGTGACTCTTTACGACCGATTCGGCCAGCGCTTGCCCACCATCAGCTAAAGGCTGCCGGATCTCAGGCGCAACCGGGCCACAACAGCTTTTCGGAGTTGCAGGGTTATTGCCCAGTGGCAGCGAAGGCGAGCCGCGTCGCCGATCGCGCTTTGCTGCTCGCGAAACGGTCGTTCGAAAATCGGTCTTGATCATTCCGTCACTCGGAATATACTCTACTCGCTGAATGGGCCGGTATCCGAGGAGAAACTGTGAGCGATAGCGAAGAGAACGAGCAGTTCGACGGGGTCGAGCATCATGCTAAGGGCGGACGCAACGGAGACCGCAACGAGTCGCAGACCGTGTTGCGCGCTTGCGAGGTGTTGAAGGCATTTCACCATCTCGGCGAGGAGTTGCCTCTGGCGGGCGTGATGGACCGGACCGGGCTGCCGAAGACGACGACCTTCCGGCTGCTGCGGACGCTAATTCATGGCGGACTGATCGAGAGAGTAGGCTCCGGGATCTACCGGAACAGCTTTGGGCCGGTCACAGCGCGCCCGTTCCGGATTGGGTTTGCGACGCAGGGAGAGACCGAGTTTTCGCGCGAGGTAACGCGGAGCGTGGAAGCGGTGGCGGCGCGCGAGCACATACACCTGATCTCGCTCGACAACCGTTACAGTGCGCGGGCCGCTCTCCGTAACGCGGATTTGCTGATTCGCGAGGGCGTTGACCTGGTGCTGGAGTTTCAGACCTACGAGCGGGTTGCCCCGGTGATCGCCTCGAAGTTTCTGGCGGCCAATACGCCGGTGATCGCGATTGAGGTTCCGCACCCCGGAGCCACGTATTTCGGCGCGGATAACTACAAGGCAGGGCAGATGGGCGGCAGGGCGCTGGGGCGCTGGGCACGCGAGAACTGGAACGGCAAAGTGGACCAGTTGGTACTGATCGAGTTGCCGATCGCCGGCTCACTTCTTGAGTTGCGCCTGGCCGGGTTGGTGGACGGGCTGAGGGCGGATATGCCCGGCATTCTTGAAACGCCGATCGTGCGCCTGAACGGGCGCGGCAGCTTTGAGCAGGTTCTGGATGTGGTGCGCAAATATCTGCGGCGCAGGGGGGCCTGCCGGACACTGGTGGGCACGGTCAACGATATTTCCGCGCTGGCGGCGCTGCGCGCATTTGAGGAGGCAGGCGCTTTGCAACAGTGCGCGGTGATGGGGCAGAACGCGCTGCGCGAGGCCCGCGACGAGCTTCGCCGCCCTGGAACCCGTCTGATCGGCTCGGTGGCCTACTTTCCGGAGCGCTACGGCGAGGAACTGATTCCGCTGGCCCTTAGCATGCTGCAACAGAAACCGGTACCCTCAGCCGTCTTTGTGAAACACCAATTGCTGACGCCGCGCAATGTGGACTTGATTTATCCGCTCGATCGACCGTCCTCGGCGCATTCCAGCGCGGCGCCGGTTGCGGCCCGGCGCGTGGAATCCGCGCCAGAAAATTCCGCACAGCGGAATGCACGACTTGTTAACAATTGAGTTTCAGCATCGTTTCGCGAGGTGAGACCCTGAAGAGCGAAGAGAGAGCGAGTTCGCGATTATGAGCACCTCCTTATCACGCAGGGAGTTTTTGGCCGGCGCCTCGGCTGTTGCGCTGGCGGGGGCTGTGCCGTCCCGCGGGGCGAGTCCGGCTGCGGATTCTCTCGTGGAGTTCGACTACTGCCAGGTGCAACTGACCGGCGGGCCGCTCAAGCGGCAGTACGACCGTATCCAAAGTGCCTATCTGGCGCTGGACAACGACAGGCTGCTGAAGGTCTATCGCGAACGGGCAGGCTTGCGTGCGCCAGGAACTGCCATGGGCGGATGGTACGATGCCGATGGTTTCGTGCCCGGCCATACTCTGGGCCAATACATCTCCGGACTGGCGCGGCTGGGACGAAGCACGGGCGACGCGGCATGCAAAGCCAAGGTTGGCGAGCTTGTGGAGGGCTTCGGCGAGGCGCTCGAACATGGAGATCACGTATTTGCCGGGCCGAACGCCGAAAAGCTGTGGCCTTGCTACATTCTGGACAAGCATCTGGCGGGGCTGATTGACGCCTATCAACTGTGTGGGCTGGAGCGGGCGCGGGCGCTGTTGCCGCGTGTTTATCGCGACGCGCTGCCGTTTATCCCTGAACACGGGCGCGATCGTGTCGGCAAGAAGGACCCGCCCTACGATGAGACCTACGTCTTGCCGGAGAGCCTTTTTTCGGCGTATGCCGTCACGGGCGAGCGCGCCTTCCATGACCGCGCCGCGGCTTACATGCTGGACCGCGAGTTCTTCGATCCGCTGGCGCGAGGCGAGGATGTGCTTCCCGGCAGACATGCTTACAGCCACGCGATCGCGTTGAGTTCGGCGGGCAAGGCGCGGCTGGTGCTGGGGGATGAAAAATACCTGCGCAGCATGGAGAACGCGTGGGAGTTTCTCGCCCGCTGGCAGCAATATGCCTCTGGCGGCTGGGGACCAAATGAGACCTTCATCGAACCGCACAAGGGCCAGCTTTACGAGAGCCTGAGTTCGACGGTCGATCACTTCGAGACGCCGTGCGGCAGCTATGCGGCCATCAAGCTGGCGCGTTATCTGTTGTGCGCCACCGCGGACGGACGCTATGGCGATGGGCTGGAACGAGTTCTGTACAACGCCATTCTGGCGGCGAAAGATCCGGACCACGACGGCGATTATTTCTACTATTCGACGTACAGCGCACAGGCACGGAAGGTGTATTACCCGAAGAAGTGGCCCTGCTGCTCCGGCACGCTGGTGGAGTGCGTGGCCGATTATGTGAAGAACATTTATTTCCGCGCGCATGATGGGGTCGCGGTGAATCTGTTTGCGACCTCGAGTGTGAAGTGGAGTCAGGATGGCGCGGCGGTGGTGCTGCGGCAGGAGACAGATTATCCGCTGGGGCACGCCGTCAAGCTGAGCGTCGAATGCGCGGCGCCCGTTACGTTTAGTTTGTCGCTGCGGGTTCCAGGCTGGCTGGAGCGGACGCCGGCGCTGCTGGTGAACGGCAAGCCTACGCGAGTGGAGACACGGCGCGGATTTGCGATTCTGCGGCGGCGCTGGCAGAAGGGCGATACGGTGATGCTCGAGTTGCCGCAGAGTTTTCGCACCGAGGCGATCGACGATCTGCATCCGGAGACGGTGGCGGTTTTGCGTGGGCCTCTGCTTTATGTCGAATTGAATCCCGCAGAGCAGCGGGGAAGCCTGGCGCGGCTGGATGCGCTGCAGCCTGTGAGCGGGACACCTGGGGTGTTTGGCGCCAAGGCTACTGGTGGCCAGCGCATGCACGTTCCTTTTTACTTTGTGCACGATGAGACTTACACAACTTACTTTGAAAAGAGCTAGAAATCATGCTGCCGATGAACGATAGAGTTCCAGATGAAAGTGCTGCGAGCGATCGACTTCAGGCTCGCTACTGGATTGAGACGGCGTTTCCGCTTGCCGATGCCGCGGCGATGATGGCGGGTGAGCAATCGACGGGGACTTTTGTGCGCGTGCCGGGCGAGACGGATGAATTGCGCGAGCGGTATGCGGCGCGGGTGGAGCGAATTGAAGAACTGGGGACCGTGGACGCGCCATCGCTGCCTGGGTCGGGTTTGCCGAAGGGACATGCAGGTCCGGTGGTTCGCCGCACGGCGGAGGTTACGCTTTCGTGGCCGCTTGCGAATATGGGGACATCGCTGCCGAATCTGATGGCCACGGTGGCCGGGAATCTGTTTGAGCTGAAGCCGTTTTCCGGACTCAAGCTGCTGGACGTGACTTTGCCGCCGGCATTTTTGCGAGCCTACCAAGGACCGCAGTTTGGCGTGGAGGGAACGCGGCGGCTGACCGGCGTGTATGGGCGGCCTGTGATCGGCACCATCATCAAGCCGAGCGTGGGCATGACGCCGGAGCAGACGGCCGCACAGGTGCGGATGCTGGCCGAGGCGGGTGCGGACTTTATCAAGGACGACGAACTGCAAGCAGACGGGCCGCATTGCCCGTTCGAGCAGCGGATGGCCGCGGTGCTGCGGGAGCTGAACGCATACGCGGATAAAACCGGCAGGCGGCCGATGTATGCGGCTAACATTACGGGTGAAATTGACGAGATGCTGCGCCGCCACGACCAGGTTGCCGTGGCTGGCGGAACGTGCGTGATGGTGAGCATCAACAGCGTTGGATTGCCAGCAATGACGGTTTTGCGGCGCCATTCGCAGGTGGCGATTCACGGCCACCGTAACGGCTGGGGCATGTATAGCCGCTCGCACGCAACAGGGATGAGCTTTGTTGCTTACCAGAAGTTCTGGCGGCTGGCCGGTATCGATCATGTGCACGTGAATGGATTGCGCAACAAGTTCTGCGAGACAGATGCTTCCGTGATTGCCTCGGCGCGCGAGTGCCTGACGCCGATGTTTCCCGCGCCGTACAAGGGATGCGAGATCATGCCGGTTTTTTCTTCAGGCCAATCCGCAAAACAGGCTCCGGACACCTTCAAGGCTCTGGGGTCGATGGATCTGATCTACGCCTGCGGCGGAGGCATTCTTGCGCATCCGGCGGGGCCTGCGGCGGGCGTGAGGAGTCTCCATCAGGCATGGGAGGCAGCGGCGAATGGTATTCCGCTGGCTGAGTATGCCCGCGAGCACGTTGAGTTGCGTACCGCCATGGAGGCGTTCGCGGGCTGATGAAAAGTGCACAAGCCAAACCGCTCTACGCTTACTATGGCGACGACTTTACCGGCTCGACCGACGTGCTGGAAGCGCTGGCGTTGCATGGAGTGCCCTCGGTGCTCTTCACGCATGCGCCGGAGAAGCAGGATCTAAAGGCATTTGCGGATTGCCGCGCCATCGGAATTGCCGGGGAAAGCCGCAGCCGCAATCCGCAATGGATGACGGACAATCTGCCGGCTGTTTTTGCCTGCATGAAGAGACTTGGCGCGGCGGTCAACCACTACAAGGTTTGCTCGACATTCGACAGCGCGCCGCACGTGGGCAGCATTGGGCGCGCCATGGAACTGGGCCGCAAGACGTTTCACGCGGAGTTTGTGCCCGTAGTTGTTGGCGCTCCGCGGTTGGGGCGGTACGTGGCCTTCGCGAATCTGTTTGCAGCCGCCGATGGCGCGGTCTACCGCATTGATCGGCATCCGGCGATGCGGTTCCATCCGGTTACACCCATGAATGAAGCAGACCTGCGTGTACACCTGTCGCTGCAAACACGGTTGTGCATGGGGCTTGTCGACCTGGCATCGTTCCAGGAGAGCAGGGCCGAAGACCGCTTGAAGGCTGAATTGGCGGCAGGAGCGGACGGGGTTGTCTTCGACGGCATTGACGATTCGATGGCCGACGAAACCGCGCGCCTGCTATGGGTGCGGGCGCGCAAACAGCAGCTTTTTGCCGTGGGTAGTTCCGGTTTGACGCATGGTCTGTTACACCACTGGCGCACGCTTGGATTGATCGGCGAGGCGCGAGAGCCGGAGCCTCCGGTAGCGACGGACCGGCTGCTGGTGTTGAGCGGCAGTTGCTCGCCGGCTACCGAAAAACAGATTCGCCGCTCAAAGCTGCAGGGCTTTGCGGCGTGGCGGCTGAGCGGTCCCGCACCGTGGGGTCCAGAGACGCGCGAGGCTCTTGAGGCGCTGGCGCAAGGACAGAGCGTTGTGCTCTATACGGCGCTGGGGCCGCAAGCGAACGACGGACATTATGGAGAAGAATTTGGCGCGGCCCTCGGCAGTCGGCTGCGCGAATTGCTTCTGCTCACGGGCGTACGCAGGGTGCTGATCGCGGGCGGAGATACTGCAACGCATGCGGTCAAGCAGTTGGGCCTGAACGCGCTTACGTTTGCCGCGCCGCTTGTTCCGGGCGTGCCGCTGTGCCGCAGCCATGCGCCTGGTTCGCCGCTCGATGGGTTGGAGCTTGTTCTGAAGGGCGGGCAGATGGGGCCGGAAGATTTCTTCAGGCAGGTGCGGGATGGAAGCTAGCAGTCACTTTCGCAGTGGTATTCCCGCGGGGGTTAAACCCCCTTGCCTTTCGGTTCATGAAGGTAAGGGCGGAAACTACGTTGAGCAGTCCGAGAACGTTGTGCCGCTGCCTCAATCGCCGACCTCCACCGCTCCGCCTTGCAGTAATTGGAATTGCGCAAAGCTGCCTTGCACGCAAGCCCCGGTATGATACAAGGACTTCGGATGAACTACTTATCTTCAAAGAGAATTCTGCAGTCGGTTCCATGGTTGTCGAGCTTGGTCTTTGCGGCCATTGCGCTTGTGGCCATGGGCGTTCCTGTGGCGGCCCAAGCGGCTGATTCGGCAATTCCATCGCTGCTGTTGGGCTCGGCCTGGTATCCCGAGCAGTGGCCGGAAGCGCGCTGGGATCACGACCTGCAGTTGATGGAAACAGCGCATCTGCACGTGGTACGCATCGGCGAGTTTGCGTGGAGCACGATGGAGCCCGCCGAAGGCCGCTATGAACTGGATTGGCTGAAGCGTGCGGTGCGGCTGGCGGAGAAGCATCACATCGCGGTGGTGCTCGGCACGCCTACGGACGCGCCGCCTGCGTGGCTGACCAGGGCGTATCCGGAGACATTGCGCGTGGATGCGGCGGGACGGCTTGCGGAGCATGGAAGCAGGCGCCAGTTCAACTACGCCGACCCTCACTATCGCGTGCTGTGCGCACAGATCGCGGAGCAACTGGCGCGGCGCTTCGGCCACGATCCGAACGTGATTGGCTGGCAAATCGGCAATGAGCTTACCGACGAGTCGTTCGATGCCGCAACAAAGCGCCAATTTCAGGACTGGCTCAAACAGCGCTACGGCACGCTGGATGCGCTGAACAAAGATTGGGCGACTGCGTACTGGAGCCAGACCTACGATCGCTGGGATGAGATTCCGTTGCCGGCGGCAGGGGGCAATCCCGGACTGCTGCTCGAACACCGGCATTTCGTCAGCGATACGTGGCGGGATTTCGAGCACGTGCAGGTTGAAGCGATCCGGAAGTATGCCGATGCACATCAGTTCATTACGACGAATCTTGGCGGCCTGGGCTGGTCCGATAACTTCGACCACTACGAGATCAATCGCGAGCTTGACCTTGCTTCGTGGGACGACTACGTGGGCGAGGGGCACTTGAACGTGGAGCGCAATGCGCTTATGCACGACTTTGTGCGCGGATGGAAGCGGGCCAACTTCTGGGTGATGGAGACGCAGCCGGGGTCAGTGAATTGGGCGCCGGTGAGCACAACACTCGATCGCGGCGAGACGAGCGCCATGGCATGGCAGGCGATTGGTCACGGCGCGGATGCGGTTCTCTACTGGCAGTGGCGCAACGCGCTCAACGGCCAGGAGCAGTATCACGGCGCACTGGCTGGGGCGGACGGCGAACCGTTGCCGCTCTACGACGAGATACGCACGCTCGGCCGCGACTTTGAACGTGCGGCTGCCGCACTGAAGGGAACCAGTCCGGCGGCGCAGGTGGCTCTGCTGCATAGTTACGACAGCCGGTGGGCCATCGATTTTCAACCGCACAATCGGAACTACGATCAGTTGGAAGTGCTGCTTGGCTACTATCGTCCGTTGAGCGAGCAGCAGCTTACGGTGGACATTGTGAATGCGGATGCGGCGCTCGACGAATACAAGTTGGTGCTTGCGCCCGATCTCAACGTGATTTCGGAGCCGATGGCGCAACGGCTGCGCGCCTACGTGGAACAGGGCGGGCATCTGCTGCTGGGGCCGCGTTCCGGTATGAAAGATGAACACAATTCTTTGAATCCACAGCGTCAGCCAGGGCCGCTGGTGGAAGCGCTTGGCGGGCGCGTGGAGCAGTTCTACGCGCTTGATACACCCGTTCCGCTGAGCGGATCGCTGGGCGCGGGGACGGCTACTTTGTGGGCGGAACAGCTTTCAACACGGGACGATGGAGATGAAGTGTTGCTGCGTTATGGAAGGTCGAATGGCTGGCTCGATGGACAGCCCGCGATGATCTCGCGCCACCTGGGCAAGGGCCGCATTACTTATCTGGGCGCTGTGCTCGATCCGGAGTTGATGCGTCGCGTTGTGCAGTGGGCAACGGATGGCGCACAACTGAAAGCGGAGTTTGGCGCGAAGCCGGAGAGCGTCGAGGTGTGCCGTCGCGTGGACAAGGGGCGGACAATTTTCATTCTCATCAATCACGGCTCCGCGCCCGCAAACGTGACGCTGCGCGGCGCAATGCGCGATATGCTGCACGAAGGACGCAGCGTTCATAGCGTTGCGCTGGAGCCGCAGGGAGTGAGCGTGCTTGAAGACGGTACGCGTTGAGGGTTTCGTCATGCTCGAACCTTGAGCGATCCACAAGTTGGACTAAGCAGGAAAGGGAATTGACATTTATGCCATTCGATAGCTGTACACTCGTAACGCGCCGTGACCTCTTGAAGACCACTGGTGTTCTTGCCAATGCAGCGGCGATTCACTCGCTGCTGCCGGGCAGGCTCTTCGCGCAGCATGGAGCCCCCGCGGGCGCGCCGGATGCGTATGCCGTTCCGAGGCCCGATTTGGCGGGTCCGGTGCTCCCCAGTTGGCAAAGCGTGCGCGATTGCTATCACGTGCCGAAGTGGTTTCACGATGCGAAGGTTGGCATCTTCATTCATTGGGGCTTGTATTCCATTCCTGCGCACAAGAGCGAGTGGTATCCGAAGTGGATGTACACGACGGACGTGGATTGGCACACGCAGCACTACGGCCCGCCCGACAAGTTCGGTTACAAGGATTTCATTCCGCTATTCAAACCGGCGAAGTTCGATGCGGATGCCTGGATCAATCTCTTTCAGCGCGCGGGAGCGCGGTACATGTGTCCGGTTGCGGAACACCATGATGGATTTGCGATGTGGGATAGCGCCATTACTCCGTGGTGCGCCGGCAAGATGGGACCGAAGCGCGATTTGATTGGAGAGCTGGAGAAAGCGGCGCGCAAGCAGAATATGGTATGGGGCTGTTCGACGCATCGCATGGAGCACCACACGTTCATGTATCCCGCGCCGGGGGTTCCTAACGACCAGTTCGATCCCGAGAATGCGGGCTTTTATGGGCCACCCATACAAGACGTCGACATGAACGGAGCCAATGCGAGCGCGGCATTCCAGGGCGATTGGCTGGCGCGCATTCAGGAACTTACGGACAAATATCATCCGGAGATTCTCTACATGGATAACGGCGTGAATCCGCGGGAATACGATCCCATCAAGCTGCGCGCCGCTGCCTACCTGTTCAACCGCGCGCATGAGGCGGGCTACGAGACAACGATGTGCACCAAGCAGTGGGCCTATCTTTTCGGCACGATTCAAACCGCCGAGGGCATGGGCGGATCGCCGCAATGGATCTACCCCGGCGCGTGGCAGTGTGACACCTCGATTGGAAACTCGTGGGGCTACGTTACCGGGCTGCGCGTGCTGGATGGCGCGGCGCTTGTGCGGCAACTGATTACGATCGCAAGCGTCGGCGGCAACTACATGCTCAATGTGGCGCCGATGGCCGATGGCTCAATTCCAGAAGACCAGCAGAAGTCGCTGCTGACCATGGGCGAGTGGCTGCGCAGGAACGGTGAGGCGGTTTATGGATCGAAGGCGTGGCTCAGGCCGGGCGAGGGACCGGGCGTTCCCGACGAGGCTCCGCAGGAGTGGCGCGGCTGGCCCACGGGCATGGGGCTTCCGGGGAATATTCACAGCCACTATCCACTGCCGCCCACAGCTACAGATTTTCGCTTCACCGTTAACAAGGGGAATCTTTACGCCACCGGGCTGTTGCCGCCGGAGAATGGCGGCGCGGGTTTTGAAGTCCGGCTTGCAAGCTTCAGGAAGGGGAAAGCGAATCTTCAACGCGTCACGCTGCTTGATGGAGCCAGGCCGGTCGAGTTCAGGGAGACGGATGAAGCGCTGGTTTGCAATGTTCCGGCGCGGGATGCTGCTGTTGCTGGATTGCCGTATACGTTGAAGCTGGAAGGATCGATGAGTTCGTTTGGGGGGTAAAGGAGTTTTGCGGGGTGAATAGATGAGCGGGACGGGCAGATTTGAACTGCGGAGGACCCGGCTTCCCACCTCGCGGATATGGACCCGTCCGTGGGGCTCCGGCCTTGCCTCGCACCCCTCGCAGGCGATATAGGCGGCATCCGCTGGTACGGTTGCCGGATTGGGGTACTCGCGGATCGGCAGTGGAATGCTGATTCTTCGAGCCCAATGAAATCCGAGGGGTAATTTAATGGTCGGGACGGGCAGATTTGAACTGCCGACCCCTCGCACCCCAAGCGAGTGCTCTACCAGGCTGAGCCACGTCCCGACACAATCGAGCCGGCTCTGGTGAGCCGGCTGCAGGGTCTTGAACAGTTTACACCAGCACGGCCCCCATGCGCTTGACTCGGGATTTGACCCGGAAAATCTGTCAATTGCACGTGAGCCGGACGCTGTTGGTTGTTACTGCGCGGGTGGAACGAATTCCGCGGGCAGGGCCGAGCCGGAGCCGAAGAAAAAATCCTCCATCTGCTCGACCAGAAATTGCTGCGCCTGCGGGGTCCAGGGTTGCAGACGGTATTCGTTGAGCAGCATTCTCTGCCGGTCGATCCATTCGGCCCAGGCCTCCTTGGAGACGTTCTTGTAGATCTTTTGACCGAACTCCGAGTCGAAGGGCGGCTCGTCGAGGCCCTCCATCTCCTTCTTGTTGCGAACGCAAAAAACGGTATGCGCCATAGCGATTATGAACTCCTTGACTCCAGTATTAATTGTATTGGATTGAGGGCGGGGCCGGTGCGTGGGTGCTGCGGCTTTTGGAGTCCTGGGGTTGGGAGGCATCCGTGCCTGCGCCAGGGAATCAGGTGGATGGCTCCCCTTTGCAAAGAAAAGACTTGACAGGCCGCATCCCCAACGATTCCTCTGTTGACATTCAGCTTCACCCTTTTCTCCACTCTGTGGCTTGAACCGTTCCCCGTCGTCAGGCCTCATGCACGGAGCGGAGAGTTTACCTCCTGAAAGGAGCGATTATGTCCGAACCGAATCAGACCGGCCTCAGCGACAATGCGGCCGGCGCTATCGCGTACATCACCATCGTCCCGGCAATCGTGTTCCTGGTTCTCCCGCCTTACAATACGAGCCCCTTTGTGCGCTTCCACGCATGGCAGTCGATCTTCTTGAATCTTGCGTCGATTGTTCTTGCCATTGCGTTGAGCTTTTTCACGGTGTTCAGCCTGATGTTTGGAGCGTTTTTCTTCCTGCTCGTCACGAGGCTGGTCTGGTTGGCGTGGTTTGTGGTTTGGCTGGTTTGCGTATTGAAGGCCGTGAACGGGCAGCGCTATAAACTGCCGGTGATTGGCGACCTGGCCGCAAAGCAGGCGGGGATCTAGCGCCGCCTGCCCTTTTTGCCCAACTTTTTCCGGGCTTTGAATGAACGCCCCGGCGCGCTGGTCGCCTTCTTTTTCTTCGCTCTTGGCGGAGTTTTTGGGGCCTTTTTCCCGGTTAACGCCAGGCCTTCTTCGACGATGGAGAACTGAAGGCGGCGCTCCTGGACGAGGATGCGGTCGAGGATGACCTGGACGTGGTCTCCGGCGCGGAAGCGGCGGCCGTTGCGCTCGCCGATGACTTCGTGGGTGTTTTCGCGCCAGGTGTAGCGGTCGTCGCGGAGCGAGTCGATGGGGACCAGGCCTTCGACGAAGAGATCGGTCAGCTCGACGAAAAGGCCGAATTTGGCGGGGTTCAGGACCAGGGCGGCGAATTCTTCGCCGACGCGGTCCTGCATGAAGCGGACTTTCTTCCACTCGATGAGTTCACGTTCGGCTTCGGCGGCGCGGCGCTCGGTTTGGCTGGTTTCTTCGGCGATCTGGGCTAGTTCGGCCTCGGGGATGGGGGGCTCGATAGTTGAATTGTGTTCACTCCCAGGTGCCCAAAAGCGAGGCACCTGGGGCACCCGGGATGCATGTGGGTTGAAAGACGCCGTTGCCGGCAGGGCTTCGTTGGGGTGGGTCCAGGGGGAGTTTTGGCGGCCTTCTTCGATTGAGCCCTCGCCAAGCACGCCTTGGCTGAGAAGTGCCTTGGTAATGCGGTGCACGATGAGGTCGGGGTAGCGGCGGATGGGCGAGGTGAAGTGGGTGTAGGTGGGAGCGGCCAGGGCAAAGTGGCCCTCGTTGATCTCGGAGTAGCGGGCCTGGCGGAGCGAGCGGAGCATCAGGTAGCTGAG
>Ga0182027_10001550_pt1 | contig 38271 bp, 30 predicted proteins | sample 712E1DmetaG_FD_121300 | JGI IMG/M metagenome (GOLD analysis project Ga0182027, IMG submission 121300) | Permafrost microbial communities from Stordalen Mire, Sweden - 712E1D metaG (Illumina Assembly) | ecosystem: Environmental > Terrestrial > Soil > Wetlands > Permafrost | place: Sweden...
AGAATTCGCACGCGAAAGGCGGGGTCCCAAGCCAAACCATGGGGGTTCGGGCCGCTCTCCAAGCCGATGATTTTCCAACTGGAGAATGGCCGCAAGTCATAGAAGCCAAAGAATGTGAGGCATATGCGTGGACTTCGGCACGGCGATGCCGTCCACAAAAACGAGGCTGGAATTTAGGAAGGAAAAATGTTGGCTCCCCGGCATGGATTCGAACCACGATTCACGGCTCCAAAGGCCGCTGTCCTACCATTAGACGACCGGGGAATGTGATGCGGATGCTGCTCTCGATTAGTGTAGCGTCACTGGCGGGTTACGCGCAACGTTTGGAAGCGGGTGGAAGGCGGGGGAGAATAGGAAGGCTGCGCGGCTCGAAGGCGACCTCCCCCGAGATTTACCTTCTGGCTGCGCAGCCACCTAACAAAGAACGGTCTTTCCTTTTGTAGCGCGGCGGGCGGGCAAAAGCCACCTTCATTTTCGGCCTGGGAACGCTTTTCAACAGGTTCTTTTCGCTAGGGAAGCTTGCACTTATGCGGGCTTGCGTGTGGAAAAGTTGGGCATAAAACGGCGGCTAAGCGAATTGTTTCGGGGCGGCGGCGGGGGCCGGCCGGCTTACTGCACCACCTCGCGGCCGACGGCCAAGTTGAGCTGGCTGGCGGCGGACAGGTAGGCGCCCACCAGGTTGATGTGGGCGACCTGGATGGCGCGGTAGTCGCGCTGGGAGTCGAGAAAATCCACCAGCGACGCCTGGCCATGCTGGTAGGCGAAGGCAACGTCGTCGCGCACGCGGGTGGAGCGTTGCAGATACCCTTCGGAACCCTGGTAAGGCCGCAACAGGTTGGCGCCGCCGACCAGCATCACGTAGGCGGAATCCACGTCGTTGAAGACCTGGGCCTGGGTGGCGTCGCGCAAGCTTTCGGCGTGTTTGATATCGATTTCGGTGCGGGCTTTCTCGCCCTGATTGCGGTCGAAGATGCGCAACGGGATGTTCACGTTCAAGCCGAGGTAAACGGAAATCGGGGGATTGTGCCCGAAATCCAGGCCGAAGGTGGGATCGGTCGAGCCATTGGCGACGGCGAGCCGGTGGTCGGTCTCGGCCTTGGAGATGGCCTGCACGGCGGCCTTGAGGTCGGGCCGGGCCTCCAGAGCGGCGTTGTGAAACTCCTCGAGGGGCAGGACGCGGTCGGCGAAGGCGAACGGGCCGGTCACGTCGAAGGAATCGATGGGGGTGCGGTCGTTCAGCAAGGCGAGCATGGCGATCTTGGCGGACCGCAGATTCACTTGCGCGGTTTGGAAATCGGACTCGTACTGCACGCGCTGCAGCTCGAGGCGGTCGAGGTCCACGCGCGCGATATCGCCGGCGCGGTACTGGTTGCGGCTGATGGCGATCTCGCGGTCGAAATAGGCCAGGTTCTCGGTGGCCAGCGCGAGCACAGCCTTGGCCTGGAGGGTTTGGACGAAGGACTGACGCAGATTGAAGATCAAGGTCCGTTCGAGATCGGTCTGCTGGGATTGTGCGATCCCGGTTCCCTGGCGGGCGCTCTCGAGGCGCAATTCGCGCTTGTTCTGGCGCTCATGGAGGTAGTCGAGCGCCGCGGACGGGAAGAGGTACTGCAGGGGACGATAGGGGTTCGAGTTGAAAAAATCGAGTTGATCGGCGCTCACCGTCAGGGTGGGGTTGGGACGCAGGTAGGCGGTGACCTCGAGGGTCTTGGACTCCTGGAGGCCGATCTGGCCGGCGCGCAGGGTGGGATTGGCGGCCTCGAACTTGTCCCGCACCTGTTGCCACGTCAGCGCGGTCTGCGCAAATGCGGCTTGCGTGAGGCAGGCTGCCAGCAGGAGAAGGAGAAGACTTGACGCGGAGACGGGCCCGCAAATACAGCGGGCGCCCCGACGCGGAGAAGAACAATTGAGTGGGAGCGGGGGGGTGCGCTCCTTCGCGATCGTAAGTGGCAGGTGGCTGGAATCGTGCATGTTACCTCCGTCAGATTCAAACGACAACGCAATTGACTTTCCTTGTTAGGTTTTCTCCGCGTCTCCGCGTCAAAGAACTTACACTTTCAAGGCATCGCCATCGCGCGCCACCAGGGCGTAGAGCACGGGAGCGAGGAATACGGACAGGAGCAGGCGCGATGCCAAGCCGCCGACGATGACGATGGCGAAGGGGCGTTGCGAATCGCTGCCGATTCCCGTGGACATGGCCGCCGGCAGCAGGCCGAAACAGGCCACCAGCGCCGTCATCATGATGGGACGGAGCCGCAGCACAGAGGCTTCGAGGGTCGCCGTGGGGATATCCTTTCCTTCCAGGCGCAGCTTGTTGATGAAGGAATACAAGATGACGCTGGTCTGCACGGCCACCCCCATGAGGGCCACGAACCCGAGCATGGACGACACGCTGAAATTGGTGTGGGTGAGGCGCAAGGCCAGCAGTCCGCCCACCGGCTCGGTCACCAGCACGCTCAGGAAAATGATGACGGGGAACTTGAAATTTCCATAGAGCGCGAAGAGGATCATGAGAATCAGAATCACGGTCATCGGCAGAATGATCTTCATCTGCTCGCGCGAGGCCAGGTACTCCTTGTACTCGCCGCCCCAGTCCAATTTGTAGCCGATGGGGAGCTGGACGGCCTGGTCCACCTTCTTGCGGGCCTCGCCGACGGCGCTGGCCAAGTCGCGTCCCTCGACGCTGAACTGCACGCCGATGTAGCGCGAGTTGGCTTCCCGATAGATGAGCGAGGCGCCGCTATCCACCTTGATCTCGCACAACTGGCTCAAGGGAAGATACTGGCCGTCGGGGGTGGCGATGAGGAGGTTGCGGATGGAGTTTTCGTCGTTCCGGAACGGCTCTTGCATGCGCACCACGAGATCGAACTGACGCTCGCCCTGAATCACCTGGGTGGCGGCCTGGCCTCCCAACGCGGTCCCGACGAGGGTGTTGATATCGGCCACGTTCAAGCCGTACCGGGCGAGTTTTTCGCGATCCGGAGTGATGGTGAGGCTGGGCTGGCCCAACTCCCTGACGACGGTGATTTCGGCGATGCCGGGCGTCTTCGAAAGGGCTTCCTTAACCTGGGCGGCCTTGCGGTCGAGGACGTTCAGATCGGGGCCGAAGATCTTGACGGCGAGGGCGCTTTTGAGGCCGGTCTCGGCTTCATCGACGGCGTCCTCGGCGGGCTGGGTGTAATTAAAGATAATGCCGGGAAACGCCGATAGTTTTTTCTGAATGGCCTCGATGAGTTGCGGCTTGGTGTGGATTTGGCCGTTCCAGGCGGTATCCGAGTAAGACTTGAGGCCCACGTAGAACTCGTTGTTGTAGAAGCCGGTTGGGTCGGTGCCGTCATCGGGGCGCCCCAACTCGTTGGCCACCGTGGTTACCTGCGGGTAGCTCGAGAGGATATCGCGAATCTGGGGCGACAGCCTGGAAGCTTCCTCGAAGGAGATGGTGTACGGCGTCGTGGCGCGCACCCACAAGGCGCCTTCGTCGAGGTGCGGCATGAACTCACCGCCGATAAAGGGAATGAGCAACAGAGAGGAGCCGAACACAGCCAGAACGATCGCAACGGTAACCAGCCGGTTGCGCAAGCACCAGCCGAGCATGGAGCCATACGCGCCGCGCACCCATTCGTAGGCCGCAACCCTGGGTTCGTGAACATGCTTCCTGAGGAAGAAGGCGCACAGCACGGGCAGCACGGTCAAGGCGCAGATCAGCGCGCCGAGCAAGGCGAACGACATGGTATCCGCCATGGGCGAGAAGAGGCGGCCGGAGGGGCCGGTCAAGACGTAGATGGGCAGGTACCCGGCGATGATTACGCCGATGGCGTAGAAGATGGGACGTTCCACGTCATGCGCGGCGGAGCGGATGACATCGCGCAGGTTGTAGTCTTGGCCGTAGCGCACCGCCAATTCGCGGAAGATATTCTCGACCATGACGACGGAGCCGTCCACGATGATTCCAAAATCGATGGCGCCGATGGATAGCAGGTTGGCGGGAATATGCCGCCAGTCCAGGCAGATGAAAGAGAACAGCAAGGCAAACGGGATGGTCACGGCGACAATCAACGCCGTCCTGACGCTGAAGAGAAACAGGCCGAGGATGACGAGGACGAGCAACATGCCGCGAAGCAGGTTGCGCTCGACGGTCTGAGTGGTTTCTTCGATCAAGCCCTGGCGGTCGTAATAGGGGACCACCTTGACGTCCGGCGGCAGGACGTGGTCGTTGAGTTCCTGGGTCATGGCCTCGACGCGCTTGAGGATGACCTGAGCCTGCTCGCCGACGCGCATGAGGATGACGCCTTCGACGGCTTCATCCTGCTTCATGTAGCCAAACTGTCCGAGCCTGGGGGCGTAGCCGAGCTGCACTTGGGCCAGGTCGCCGACCTTGACGGGAATGCCGGCCTTTTCGGACACGATAATGTTGCCGATGTCCGCCATGTTACGGACCAGGCCCAAGCCGCGGATGTAATAGAACTGGCCGCCCTGGGAGTAGAAGCCGCCGCCGGCGTTGGCATTGTTGTTGGCGAGTTGCTGGGAGATCTGCGGAACGGTGATTCCGTACTTGAACAGCTTGGCGGGATCGAGCAGCACCTGGTACTGCATGGTGGTGCCGCCAAAGCCGGAATCGTCCGCCACGCCCTGGATGGAGCGGTAATGGCGTTCGAGGACCCAGTCTTCGAGGACCTTCAGCTCTTGGGGCGAGCGGTCGGAGCTCTGCAAGACATATCGGTAGATGAGCCCGCTGGGGCTGTACAAGGGCGAGAGGCTGGGCGTCAGACCGGCGGGCAACTGGGCGCCGGCCATCCTCTCGAAGGTCTGCTCGCGCACGAAGTACGGATCGGCGCCGTACTCGAAGTTCATATTGATGTAAGAGAGGCCGTAGAGGGAAATGGAGCGAAGCGAATCCAGGCGGGGAATGCCGTTCAATTCGATTTCGACGGGGATGGTGACGAGGCGTTCGACTTCCTCGGCGGCGTGGCCGGGCCATTGGGTGATGAGTTCGACGTGGGGCGGCGAGAGGTCGGGATAGGCGTCGATGGGCAGATTCTGGAAAGACCAGGCGCCCCAGAGCATGAGGGCCAGCGCCGCGATGACGATGAGGAACGGCTGCTTAAGGGCGAAGGAGACAAGTCGGGCTATCATACTATTGGCTCCTTATTGAATACTGGTGGCGAACTGGACGAAGAGGCTGCCATCGGCTAGCACGCTCTCCCCTTCCCTCAATCCGCTCAAAATGGCGACCATGCCGTCCTGCTGCTGGCCGATGGTCACGGAACGCTGCGCGAACTTGCCGGGCTGGGCCTCGATGTAGACGATGGGCTCGTTCTTGTCGTCGCGCAGCACGGCCGAAACGGGCACGCCCAAGAGGCTTTTCGAGCCGGCGGCGCGGATGGTGGCTTCGACGAACATATCCTTCTTCAGCAAGCCATCGGGATTGCGGGTGACGATGCGCACGGGGGTGGTGCGGGTAGCGGGATCGACAAAGGCCCCGACGTAGGCCAGCGTGCCGTGAAAGACGCGGCCGGAAGCCGGATTGGTTTCCTCGACCTCGGCGCCGATGTGGAGACTGGACAAATCCGGATCGAAGATGTGGCCCTGCACCCAGACGGTGGAAACGTCGCTGAGCATGAAGCAGACGGTGACGCCGGCCTGGATCAGTTGACCCGGCGAAACGAGCTTCTGCACCACCGTGCCGGCGATGGGCGCGCGGACCGCCAATTCCGTACCGATGGCCGTGCCCTGCTTGTCGGCGCGATCGATTTCGGCCTTATCGATGCCGAAGATATTGAGCGCCTGAAGACTGTTCTGGACGTCGGTCATGGCGTCGTTGTAGTCGGCTTCAGCGCTCTCCACCTCCTTGACGGCGACCGACCCGTGGTCCAGCAGGTCCTTCATGCGATCCACAATGCGCTTGGTCAGGACCTCGCGGTTGCGGGCTTTGCGATAGACCGAAATGGCGTTGGCGACATCGGGACTGGAGACGAACAGGAGGGGATCTCCGGCCTTCACGGAGGACCCCAGATCGACTACGATTCGGGAGATGGGGCCGTTCACCTGGGTGATGGCCTGGGTGGTGTGATCGGCGTCCCAATCCACGGTGCCGGTAGTCGCGATGGCGGCGGACCAAGTCCGCTTCCGGACGGGCACGACTTGGAGGCGCGCCATCTGTTCCGGGGGAACCGAGAACAGGGCCGGTTCAGGCGCCTTGGCCGCGCTCGGCGGAGCGCCCGCCTGCTTGAGGTTTCCACAGGCTAACTGGAAGACGCCCAATGCCATTACAAAAGCGGCTGGAATGCGAAAGGCGGGCTTGGACAACCGCCCTCGAGAGCACGACCAAGGTGTCGGCATAACGGAAACGCCCCTTATTCATAATTCCCGAATTCCCGAACCCAGGAATTCATCGTCCGGCCCCGAAACCGGCGCCGGACCGTTGCTACCGCAAGGTGGGAATCAGACGGGAGGGGCGCGCGAGGAACTGCTGGCGAGGAGTACGTCGCGGGAGGGTTCAAACCCCGAATTGGGCTCGAACCATGCCACCGGGCGAAGGGGCGCTGGGGCCACCGGCGCGGCGGCCTGAACTATTGGCAGCGGCCCAAAGTGACACAGCAGGCAGCAGTGTTGGGTGGCCTGGTGCGACTCATGCGCGGCAGCCAAGGCATGCCACTGCGCGGCCAGCGTGGCGCACAGCAGAAGCAATATTACCGCATACCGCGTCCGGAGGTGCATGCGTCTTGTCAAGCCAACTTCATTATACCGGATGGACGGCGAGCGTTGGCCGGCAATAGTGCGGCAATAGTGCGGCAATAGTGCGGCAATGGTGCGGCAATAGTACGTAGGGACACGGCGCGGTTATACTGCAAGAGAAGCCGCCATGGAACTGCCCGCCCAATTCGGGAAATACGTACTCGAGGAATTACTGGAAGGCGGTGAAGAGGAAGCCTACCGGGCACGCGACACGGAAACCGGCCGGATGGTGATGGTGACGTTGCAGGCGGAGACCGGCGAAGACGATGGCGTGCGGCCCTTCCTGGTTACGGAATTACCCGCGCCGGGGCCGTCGCTGCGGATTGTGGCGCGCAGACCGGCGCCGGTTGCCGGGGCGGGCTCGCGGCTGAAATGGGTGGTAACGGCGGTGCTCGCCGTGGCGCTCCTAGCAGGCGCGGCGGCGTACTATTGGCCGAAGCCGAAAGCGGCGGCGATGCCGGGGCCGGCGCTGGCGGCGACCGTCGTCGCGCCGTCGGGCGCCATGGTTCTGGCGCCGGCGGGGAACTTCCTTTTTGGGGAGAAGAAGGAAGCGGTGTGGATGCCGGCGTTCTATGTGGACAAGACCGAGGTCACCAACGCCGCCTACGCCGCGTTTTGCAAGGCCGCGGCGCACGATCTGCCGCCGGATTTTCCGCCGGACAAGCCGGATTACCCGGTCGTCAACGTGTCGATGGCGGACGCGCGGGCGTTCGCGGCCTGGGCGGGCAAGCGCATTCCCAGCGGGCGGGAATGGGAAAAGGCGGCGCGAGGGGAGAAAGGGCAGACGTTCCCGTGGGGCGACCAACTCGACCGCTCACGCACCAACATCGGGATGGCGCTGTTGCTGCCGGCCGACGCATTCCCCAAAGGCGCGAGCCCTTACGGCGCGCTGCAGATGGTGGGCAACGCCTGGGAGTGGGTAAGCGATATGCGCAGCCCGGCGCGCGAAGAGGTGGCGGATTTCGCCACGCGCATGAATCCTCCGCTGGCGTCGGATGAAATGTGGTACGCGGTGCGCGGCGGCGGCTTCGATTATCCGCAACTGACGCCCTTGCTGGTGTGGGACTCGAAGGCCGCTCCGGAGCGCTGGCGGAGTTACGACATCGGTTTCCGCTGCGTGAAAGACGCACGGTAGGAGCGCCGCGCGGCGGTACAATAGCCGCTTCGGGAGGATATCTCGTGCCGGACATTATCATCATGCCCACCATGAAGTTCATCAAGCTGGGGACCATCGCGTCGGCCCTGGCGGTTGTGGGGCTGGAGCTGCTGTACTGGACGCAGTGGAACGCTGGGCCGCGCTGGTTGATGGCGCTGCCGTTGCTATTGTTCCTCTGGCCCGCCTCGCGCTACTTCCGGCGGCGATACACCAAAGCCACGATTTCGGGGGACCGGCTGCGTTATGAGGCGGGCTTGGCCTCTCGATCCACGCGGAACATCCAGCTTTCGAAGATCCAGGACGTGCGTGTGGACCAGAGGGTAACGCAGAGGTTGTTCGGCGTCGGCAATCTGTCCATTGAAACGGCGGGCGAATCGAGCCGCCTGACGCTGTTGAACGTGGACCAGCCGCAGGAACTGGCCGATGAGATTATGAACCGGGTCCCGAAGGGCAGCGGGGTGTGAGGAGAGCCATCAGCCATCAGCCTTCAGCCTTCAGCTAAGAGCAAAGAAGCGGCGCGGCTTCGCCGCGCGGCTGCCAAAGCTGATGGCTGACGGTTGATGGCTGACGGCTACTAATTTCCTTCGCCTTTTTTGCGGATCTTGATATCCAGGCGCTTGATTTTTTGATTCAGGGTGGATAGGGGGACGCGGAGGCTTTCCGAGGCTTCGGTCTGGCTCCAGTTACACTGTTCGAGGCGCTGAAGGATGACCTGGCGTTCGTAGTCGTTCACGATCTCGAAGAGAGACGCATCGGCGGTGAGAGCGCCGCCCTCGCCGCGATTCAGGCGAACGCCGTTGGCCTGCAGGAGGGAATCGGGCAGCACTTCGACCGGCGCAACCGCGTCGGTAGCCAGCACCACGGCGCGCTCGACCACGTTTTCCAGTTCGCGGACGTTGCCGGGCCAAGCGTGCTCCATGAGAATCTGGAGGGCCTCGGTCGCGAAGCGCAAGATGGAATGGCCGGCGGAATCCAGGAACTTGTTATTCTCGCGGCAATAGTGGTCGAAGAAGTGGTCGACAAGCAGGGGAATATCCTGTTTGCGGTCGCGCAAGGGCGGCAGGGAGATTTTAATGACGTCGAGGCGGTAGTAGAGGTCCTCGCGGAATTTGCCTTCCTTGACGAGTTGGAACAGATCGGCGTTGGTGGCGGCCAGGATGCGAACGTCCACCTTGATCGGCTCGGTGGCGCCGAGCGGGGTAAATTCCTTCTCCTGGATGACGCGCAGGAGCTTGATCTGGGTTTCGGGGCCGAGGGTGCCGATCTCGTCGAAGAAAATGGTGCCGCGGTCGGCGACCTCGAAGTATCCTTTTTTCGATTGCACGGCGCTGGTGAAGGCGCCGCGCACATGGCCGAATAGGGTGGATTCCAGCAAATCCGGCGGAAGCGATCCGCTATTGACGGCCACGAACAACTGTTCGGCGCGCGGCGAGCTGGCATGGATGGCCTTGGCCACCAGCTCCTTGCCGGTGCCGGTTTCGCCGGCGATCAGAATGGTGGAACGGGCCGGGGCCACCTGGCCGACCAGATCGAGCATACGCACCATGCGCTCGCTTTTCCCGATGATGTTGGGAAAGCTGTAGCGTTCGACGAGGGCGCGCTTGAGATGGAGGTTCTCATATTCGAGACGCCGGCGGGCGATCATGCGGTCGATTTCGATGATGAGCTTCTCGTTGTCCCAGGGCTTGGAAAAGTAATCGTTGGCGCCGTTCTTGAGGGCGTCCACGGCGGCTTCGATGGAGCCGTAGGCGGTGATCATGAAGATGGGCGTGTCGCGATCGCGGCGGCGGACTTCCTGGAGCACCTCCATGCCGGAGATGTCCGGCATCATGAGGTCGAGCAGCGCCAAATCGTAGGCGCGGGCGCCCATCTTGCGGAGCCCTTCGATGCCGCCCTGGGCCAGGTCGACGGAGTAGCCGGCATCGGTCAGCAGCATGTGGAGGCCTTCGCGGATGTCGAGTTCGTCGTCGATCACCAGCACGCTGCCCTTGTTCTTGGATGCTTCGAATGGGGGGTCGGTCATTTCAAGCGGCATTCACGGGAGTCCTCGCCGAAGGGGCCATGGCGAAGGGAAGGTCGATGCGGAACCTGGCGCCGCCATCGCGCCCGTTGGAGACTTCGATAGAGCCGCCATGCTCTTGAATGATACCGTAAGTCACCGACAGTCCGAGGCCGGTGCCCTTGCGGGCGGCCTTGGTGGTGAAGAAGGGATCGTAGATGCGATGGACGTGCTCGGGGGCGATGCCCTGGCCGCTGTCGGCCACTTCGATCCTGGCGCCGGCGGCGCCCCGCCAAGTGCGCACCGCGAGCCGGCCGCCGGAAGGCATGGCGTCGCGCGCATTCAGGAATAGGTTGAGGAAAACCTGCTGGAGCTTGCCGGAATTGCCGTGAATGGGGGGCAGGTTCGGGTCGAAATCGGTTTCGATGACGACGCCGGACTTCTCAAGCTGGTGTTCGAGCAGCGAGAGCGTCTCCTGAATGACGCGGTTGAGGTTCACGTCGCCGAGAGAGGTGGTCGAGGTGCGCGAGAAATTCAGCAGCGAGTTCACGATTTCGCTGGCGCGGAAGGTCTGCTTGGCGATTTTTTCGAGGATCAGAGACTTCTGCGAATCGTCGGCCACCTGTTTGGCGAGCATCTGGGCGTAGGTCGAGATGACGGCAAGCGGGGTGTTGACCTCATGCGCCACGCCGGCCGCCAGCAGGCCGATGCTCGAGAGCTTATCGGCTTGCACCAGCCGCCGCTCGAGTTCGGCGCGGTCGGTCACGTCGTCGAAGATGATGAGGCGGCCGATCTGCTCCTGGTCCTTGGAAACCAGCGGCGCGATGGCGATATTCAAAGTCGCCTCGCGGAACTTGGCGGGATTGCCGCCGCCATTGCCATTGCCATGCCCGCCGGCCGGCGCGGACTTCAACACGAACTTGTAAATGTGGTGAATCCCGGTCTCGCCGCGGACGCGGTCGAATTGGCTGGTCAGTTCGGCGGGGAACAACTCGGCCAGGCGGCTGCCCACGGCGCGCTCGCGTGAAATCCCGCTTAGCTGCTCGATCTGGGTGTTCCAGCTCTCGACGCGATCTTCCAGGTCGGCCGCCAGAATGCCCACGTTGATGGATTCGACGATGTTCTCGCTGAACTCCTTGAGCCGCTCGTACTCCTCGACCTTGCGCTGGAGCGAGCGATAGAGCGAGGCATTCTCGATGGCGGTGGCCAAGCCGCCGGCGAGGGTCGTGAGAAGCTCGACATCCACGCTCGAGAGGTAGTCGCCGTCGGCCATGCGGCTGACGCCCATGTAGGCGATGGTCCGGTCGCGAACCGTGCACGGGAAGTAGTAGTTCAAATCGAGGTCCGCGATGGTATGGCGCACGGAGGCGGCCCAGGAACGCGAGACGGCGTCCAGGAGGTGGCGGGTGCGTTCGAAGAAGAGGTACGGCTCGGAGGTTTTGGCGTCCAGGAAGCCGAGATCGAGACCGCTGGAGGCGTCGTCGGTAAGGCGCGGGTTGGTGCCTATCGTCCGCTTCAGAAAGAAGCGCCGGCCTTCGGGCTTCTCCTCCGCCAGGAAAAACGCCAGGTGCTTGACGGAAAGCGTCTGCAGGAGGCGTTCGCCCACGGAGGCGAGCATGGTGTCCAGATCGGTCTCCGAGCTGAGCGAGCGCGCGAATTCGACCAGCGTGCGGCGGTAATCGTAGCGGTCGCGGTAGAAGTAGCGGTCCAGGCGCTCCTGAATCCAATTGCGGATCGGCTGGAAGAGAAACGCGGCTACCAGCACCACGGCGGTGAGCCCAAGGTTGCCAAGGCCCTTGTAGTACTTTTGAACCTGGTTGCCGAGCGAAAACACGATGCCGTAGAACCCGAACATGACGCACAAGGTAGCCAGGGTGTAGGCATAGCCGCGGCGGAAAAGGATGTCCACATCCATGAGGCGGTAGCGCACGATGGCGTAGGCCAACGTCAGTGGAATGAGGGCCGCGGAGAGCACCGAGAGCTTCATGGCCGGACTGGGAACCGCGCCCATGGCATAAGGCAGGACGTAGAAGACCGCGAAAGGCAGGGTTCCCACCAGAGCGCCATTGCGCAGCCACTTAAGCTGCTGGCGCACGATGGGGTCGTCGGCCGCGCGGTACCCGGCGGCCAGGACGAGACCGCCGGCGATATAGGGCACGGTCCAAGCCGCCATCCAGATCCGGTCGAGGATCCAGTTCAACTCGATCAGGGGCATGGCGGCGGTCACGCGGCCGGAGGAGAAGGCCAGATAGACCAGGAACAGAAAGGCGGCCGGCATGTAAAGCAGAGCCACCCGGAAACTATTGCGAAACCACTTGATGGGCTCCGGGAAGGTGACGCAGAAATGCAGAAAGACGGCGGGCGCCAACAAGCCCGCGCCCACGTTGGCAAAGTAGACGATCTTATCGAAACCGTTGAGCTTGCCGGTGTAATGAAAGCAGAAGAAGACGAACGACGCCAGGCACAAGATGTAGAAATGGCGCGCCTTGTGGGCGCTGCCGCGGCGGTAGTAGACGAACAAGCCGATGATGAGGTAGGCCAGCCCCACCATGTACTGGTACAGGACGGCGCGATCCCGGGGGGCCTCCTCTACGATGACGGTCTTCGAGGGCAGATCGTAGTCCCCGCGGTTGAGGAGGTAGTCGGCCTTGGTCCACGGGCCGAGGGTGGCCAGGACTTGGGCAACGTTGGCGGCCTTGAGAATCCGGGAGCCATCGATGCTGCGCAGGCGGTCGCCGGTATGGATTCCGGCTTTTCCGGCGGCGCTATCCGGGGCGACGTAGAGAGCCTCGACGCCGGCCGCGCGGTCCACCCAGATCACACCGTCCTCGGGCAGGTGAAACTTCTGCTGCTGCTCGAAGTTGATCACGGCGGCCGCGAAGGCGCCGAGCGTGAGAATCGTGAGAATCGCGGTCGAGAGCTGGAACTTGAGCTCCTGAAGCATGGTTAGCGCCCAACATCCGTCGGCGGGACATGCGTCCCCGCCCAGCTATAGCACGTTTTATGCCACGCGGAATTGCGGGTTTTGGCGGCGGCCCGTTCAAGTATTTCTATAGCTTACGAGGGGACGCGGGAATCGCCTCCACTTAACGGGATATTGGCGCTATGCCCAGGTGTATCCGCTGGGACCAGGGTCCGCGGGGAAGGCCAGCCAGACCGCCGGCAACCGCAAAAGTACGATTCCCTACGCCGGGGACTGGCGCCGCTGGACCGCCTGGTACCGGTATAGCCACCCGTTATTAAGATAATATGACATGCCCACGGGCTAGAATGCTGTAAACTAATAGACTGGTGAGCGCCTGTGGCGCGGCGCTGTTGTAGTCTGCCCGATGGCGTGAACTGGCTGGCGCGGGGTCTCACGGCCTCTCAAGAGGAAAACGATGAGCAGGGCAGTCTTATCTATAATTCTATTGTTGGCGACAATGCCGGCGTCTGGTTTTGGAGCGGAGGACCCGCAGTCTCCCGCGGCGCCGCAAGCGCAGCACCCCCCCAATCGACAGGACGCCACGCCGGACGCTTCGGCCGGGGCACGGACCGCGGCGCCGCCCGCGATTCCCGCGGCGGACGCAACGGATCCGGCCAAGTTGGCGGAGCCCAAGGCGGCGCCGGACGCCAAGGTTCCCGGCGCGGTGCCGATCGACGCGAGCTCCTATATTATCGGCCCGCTTGACGTGCTGGCCATTTCGGTTTGGGAACAACCGCAGTTGAACTGTAGTTGCACGGTTCGGTCCGACGGCATGATCACAGTGCCGCTGATCAATGAAATCAAGGCCTCCGGGCTAACGCCGCTGGAATTGGGGCATGTGATAGCGGACGCCCTGAGCGCCAAGGCGCTGGTCGATCCGCAAGTCACCGTCAACCTGATGGCGCCGCACAGCAGGAAGTACATTCTTTACGGACAGGTGAGGGCGCCGGGAGAGCGCGACTTGATCGTTCCCACGACGGTCATGCAAGCCATCATGTCGGCGGGAGGGTTCGTGGACTGGGCCAACCAGAAGGACATCACCATTGTCCGCGGCGACAAGCGCTTGAAGTTCAACTTCAAGGAAGTTATCAAGGGGAAGGATACCAAACAGAATATTCTCCTGGAGCCGGGCGACATCATATACGTAAAGTGACGGAGGATCGCAGGGCAACGGCAGGGAGATAGGAGCGATATGGGCGCGGTACAGAATTACGTGAGCGTTTCGCGGCGTGCGCTGGACGTGGAAGACTACATCGACATGCTGCGCCGCTATCGCTCGTGGATCGTCGGTCCGACGTACGCGGGGCTGGTGATCGCGGTGGTGGTGGCATTTTTCTGGCCGGATACGTTCGAGGCGAGCGCCATCATGCGGATCACGCCGCAGGTGGTTTCCGAGCGCGTGGTGCCGGACACGCTCGACATGCAGATGTCGCAGAGGATCGACGGGTTGAAGACCAAGATCCTGAGCCGTACATTTCTGACGAGTTTGATTACCAACGATAAGCTCAAGCTGTACCCCCGGCTAACGAACCACTACACGATGGAGGACGCCATCGCGCAAATGCAGAAGGACGTCCAGATCAGTTCTTACGGTCTCGCGGCGGCGGCGGCCAGCGGAGGCCACGCGCAGGGCGCGTTCGTCGTCAAGTTCCGCTACCCCGACAAGTACAAGACCAAGACGGTAGTGGACATGCTGGTGACGGAGTTCGTCAACCAGAACTTGGTGGTGCAGAACGATTCGGCCACGCAGACGCGGAGTTTCATCACCGATCAGTTGAAAGAGGCCAAGGACAAACTGGACGTGATTCAGACGAACATCGTCAGATTCCGCGAGTTGAACGCGGGGCGGTTGCCGGACAACGCGGGATACAACGCCTCGCAGTTGGCTTCGCTCGAGGGCCAGTTGAGCGCGGCCGACGAAAGGATAAACGGGCTGCAGATGGATAGGCGCAACATGCAGAACGGCAAGCAAAGCGCCGAGGACATGCTGTCCTATCTGACCGCCGAGGGCGAACAAAGCGCGCCGGCCCAGGAGCGCTCCAACCAGAGTCTGGCCAACCTGGATAGAGCGATCCAGGTGGAAGAGTCGAATCTGGCGGTGCTCAGGCAAAAGTATCGCGACACCTATCCGGACATCAAGCAGCAACTGGCCCGGATCAACAGCCTGAAAGCGCAGCGGGACCAGGAAGCGGAGAAGCAGGCGGAACAGCAACAGCAACAGGCCGCCAATGCCGACGCGGCTAGCCAGACGCCGAACTTGCGGCTGTCGGCCACGCTGCAACAGCAGAAGGATCGAATCAAGTCCATCCAAACGAACATGGACAACCTGGACACGCAAGTGGAAAGGACCCTGGCGAACAAATCGGTTTTGGCAAAGCGGGCCGAAGACGTGCGCGCCAAGATCGAGGCGAGTCCGCAGATCGAGCAGCAATACTCGGCGCTGACCCAGGATCAACTTCTGGCCAAGTCCACCTACGACGACCTGGCGCGGAAGGAAAAGGAGTCCGAGACGGCCCAGGACATCCAGGAGCGCCACGTGGGCGAGCAACTGGAAGTACTCGACCCGGCGCTGCTGCCCTCGAACGCGGTGGAACCGAACCGGCTGGTGATCGCGGGCGTGGGAATCGGCATGGGGCTGATGTTGGGACTGGTGCTGGCCGGCGCCAGGGAAGCAAAGGACACGTCGCTGAAGAATCTCAAGGATGTTCGCGCTTACACCAACCTACCTGTGTTGAGCAGCATTCCGCTGCTGGAGAACGCCCTGCTGGTGCGCAGGAAGAGGCGCCTCTTCTGGCTGGCATGGACCACTGCCATCATTGTGGGGAGCGTGGCGATGTTCGTTGCCACGACCTACTACTTTGACGTTGCGTCCAAGGGGCAATAGGGAGCAGGCGGAAGAGCGGATGGAGAAGTCATGAGTCGAGTACACGATGCATTGCGGCGGGCCGAGTCCGGAGGCGCCATCGCGGAGACGCCGCCGGTCGCGGTGGAGGCGCCACCGGCCCCGGTGGAGCCGTCGCGGGTAGCGATGGAGGCGCCACGGGCCCCGGTGGAGCCGTCGCGGATAGCGGTGGAGGCGCCACGGGTCCCGGTGGGGCCGTCGCGGGTAGCGGTGGAGGCGGCAGTGGAGGCGCCACGGGAACCGGAGGTTCAGGTTCTCCCCGTGGTGGTAGCCCCGCAGCCGGTTCGCACCACGCCGGAGAGCGGTCCGTTGATGGAGGCCTTGGCGGTGGCGTACCGGCCCGCGCCCGAATCCCACCTGCTCGATCTGAACAATTCGCACGAGACCCCGGCGGAGGAATTCCGCACCCTTCGCACGCGTCTGAATCACCTGCAAACGCTGCAACCGTTGCACACGCTGATCGTGAGCAGTTCTTCGCCGGCCGAGGGCAAGACCTTCGTAACGGTCAACCTGGCGCTGGCGGAGGCGCAGCTTGCGGACAACCTGGTGCTGCTGGGCGACTTCGACCTTCGCAGGCCGGTGATCCACAACCTGTTTCAGATCGACCGCGCGCCGGGCTTGTCCGACTATCTTTCCGGAAAATGCCGGTTTTCGGAGGCATTACGCCGCATCGAAGGGGCGAATCTGTACGTCATGCCGGCGGGCTCGCCGGTGAAGAATCCTCTCGAGCTGCTCAACACGCGCCAAGCCAGGCTGATGTTCGAGGACCTGCCGCGGCACTTCAACTGGTCGATATTCGATACGCCGCCGCTGTTGTTCTCGGCGGACGCGAACCTGCTCTCGACGCTGGCCGACGGCACGGTGCTGGTAGTGAAGATCGGCGCGACGACCTTCGACAACGTCACGCGCGCGATGCAATCGCTGTGCGAGAACAACGTGGTGGGGATCGTGGCCAACGGCGCCCGCGCCTCGGAGTTGTACAGCAAGTACACGTACTACTATTCGAAGGCCGAGTGACGGGTGGGGCCGGGGCCGCGCGCTTCAGGTTTTCGAAGCGGCGGCGGGCAGCTCGGTTTTCAATTCCGGCGACTCGATGCGGACGCGGGTGCCCTCTCCGGGGCGGCTGTCGATCCACATGCCGTACTCGCTTCCGAACAGCACGCGCAGGCGCTCGTTGACGTTGCCGACGCCGATGCCGTGTTCGAGCACCGTCGCCAGGCGGGCTTCGGGGATGCCGACGCCATCGTCCTCGACGCACAAGCTCAGACGGGAGCCGTTGCGCCGCGCGTGAATGCGGATGGTTCCGCCTTCCACCTTGCTGCTCAGGCCGTGCTTGATGGAGTTCTCGACAAGAGGCTGCAGGAGCATGCTGGGAACGAGCATATCCAGGGTGTCGTCGGCCACGTCCTTTTCGAAGCGCAGCTTTTCCCCGAAGCGGACCATTTCGATGGCGAGGTAGTCCTCGATGAAGCTCAGCTCGTCGCGCAACGCGCTGAAGTGCTCATGCTTGCGCAAGAGCCTGCGCAGCACCTGGGAGAGCTTCATGACCATGACGCGCGCCTGATCGGGATTGGTGCGAATGAGCGAGGATACCGAGTTCAGGGTATTGAACAGGAAGTGCGGATTGATTTGGCTGGTGAGGGCCGCCAGGCGAGCCTCGACCAGCAAGCGTTCCTGCTCCTCGATCTTCCTTTCGTAGCGCGTGGTGTTCCATATCTTCAAGGGAATCGCCACGGCGAACAGAGTGGAGGCATAGGCAGCCACCTGGGCCAGCCAGGTTTCGGCTGAACCCCGCCCCAGATAGAAAAGTTCCCCGGGAAGAAAGAGGTGGCTCAAAGTCCAGCGCAGAAACTCGGCGAACAGAATGGAGGCGAAAAGCGCCAGGTGAAAGGCGGTACGCCGGTACTTGTAGCTCTCCTTGAAGAAGCGGTAGACATTCAGGTCGAAGAAGGGCGAAAAGCGCCAGATATCCTCCGGGTCGGGAGCGCAGTCGCGCAAAAGGCCGCCGAAGACGCCGATGCCGGCGAGCAGGGCCATGGTGAGCCGTTCGTGATGGAACACGGCTGGCAGGGCAATGGCGACTCCGGAGACGAGTCCGGTGACGTAGCCACCCAGCAATCCAGCGAGCAGGCTGCCCTCGAGGCCGAGGTCCGCGCCGTCGTAGGAAGGGCCGCGCAAGACGCGCACGGCCACGCTGGCGCCGAACACAATGGAGAGCCACAGCGCCAGGGAGAGGCGCTGCCGCATCGTGCGGTTCTCACGCAGCAGCAAGGCTTTGAAGGCGTTCGAGCGCGCCAGCACGGAGGCGATGGACGCCATCGCGGCCAACTTCACGAGCAACGAAACCAGGTAGGTATCCCACATCCGCCCTTGGAAGCCATTATAATAGAGGCATTAAGGTTCCCAATAGCCCAGCATGAGCAATTCCGCCGCGGCGAGGCTGACAAAAGTCGCCGAAGCCGATTTTCCCACAGAGTTTGGCCCCTTCCGGATCTACGGATTTGAGGGCGGCGCCGGAGAAGGCGCGGAGGAGGCCATTGCGCTGAGCATGGGCAGCCTGGGGGAGGATTCTCCGCCGCTGGTTCGCATCCACTCCCAATGCCTGACGGGGGACGTATTCCACAGCTTGCGCTGCGATTGCCGCGAGCAGCTCGACATCGCGCTGCAGCGCATCGCGGGGGAAGGCCGCGGCCTCTTGATTTACGAGCGCCAGGAAGGGCGAGGCATCGGCCTGCTCAACAAGCTGCGCGCCTACGAACTGCAGGATCAAGGCGCCGACACGGTGGAAGCCAACGAGCGATTGGGGTTCGCATCCGATTTGCGGAGCTACGAACTTCCGGCGGCCATTCTGCGGTACTTCGGGCTGCGATCGGTGCGGCTGCTGTCGAACAACCCCGAGAAAGTCGCGGCTGTGGAGAAGGCGGGGATCGAAGTCGCCGAGCGGGTGCCTTGCCTGGCGGCGGTGCTCGATACGCGCGAAGCCTATCTGCGTACCAAGAAAGAGCGGATGGGGCACCTGCTGGAGAAGATCTAGCGGGAGCGGGCAAGGGGGGCGCCGGCGCGCAGTTCGGCGGGAGCGGCGGGAACCGCGCCAATTCCCTTCCCCCGGCCAGCCGTCAGTCTTTCACGCCCAGGCTCTTCAGCGCGGCCTTGGCGGATGGATTCCCGGCGGCGGCGGCTTTGGTATACCAATCGATGGCCTGGGCGCGGTCCGGAGCGACGCCGAGTCCGCCTTCCCACAGGACGCCGATGTTATAGAGCGCCGCGGCGTTGCCCGCCTGGGCCGCTCTTTGATACCAACTCATGGCGAGGACGTAGTCCACCGAAACGCCGAGACCTTGCTGGTACAACACGCCGATGGCGTTGGCGGCGATGTCGTCCGCGGCGTCCGACGCCTTCTTGAACCAGTTCATGGCCTCGGTATCGTTGACTGGCACGCCGAGGCCGTCGCGGTACAACACGCCGACGTTGAACATGGCCTCGGCATTCCCGAAAGAGCCGGACCGGCGGAACCAGCTCATCGCCTCGCCATAGTCCTTCGGCTGGCCCAGCCCCTGAAAGTAAATGAGACCGATGTTGCACATGGCCTGACTGTTGCCGGCGTCCGCGGCATGGCGGAACCAAGCCATGGACGCGGCGTGGTCCACGTCGACGCCGCGGCCCGTTCCATACATCACGCCGAGGTACATCATGGCTTCCACGACGCCCATGGCCGCGGCCTGATGGAAAGCGTCGAGCGCCACGGTCAGGCTGCCGCTGTCGTAGGCCTCCACGCCGCGGGCCATCAGGGCCTTGACGGTGACAGCGGTATCGGGTGGGACCGGCGCCACGGCGGATTGCGCCTGGGCCGGCAAGGCGCCGAACAAACAGGCCGCGACGGCGCACAGAAACCCGGCTAGCGGCGAGCGGCGGCTATGGTTCACGGCGAAGCCCATACCATCATCATGACGGATCGCCGGCCGGCTGGGTTGCGGGCTGGGGTCGAGACGAGGCCCACCCTTTTCTTCTTCGCTTTCGCTATCGCTATTTTGCCGCGATATTGACTTCGGCTTGCAGCTTCACGTCGCGGGAAGAGGCGCCGACGTAAATGGTGCGGGCGCCGGCGGCGGTTTCCCAACGGGCGTCCGCGGTGGACCAGTATTGCAGGCGGCGCGGATCGACGTGCAGAGCCACATTCTTCGATTGACCGGCGGGGATGCTCACGCGGTCGAACTGAACAAGCTGGCGAAGGGCGAATTGCGCGCCGGCGGGCGGGCTCTTGGGCGCGCCGATGTACACCTGCGGCACTTCGTCGCCGGCCACCTTGCCGGTATTGCGGATGGTGAAGCTGACATCGATGCCGCCATCGGCGGCGCGGGCGGCCTTGAGCAGCGAATACTGGAACGCGCTGTAGGAAAGGCCGTAGCCGAAGGGGAAGAGCGGCTGGATCTGCTGCTTATCGAACCAGCGGTAGCCCATGAAAAGGCCTTCGGTCTCGTAGGTCTTGCCGTCGACGCCCTGATTGGTGCGCTCGGGGTGGTTGGCGCGGTCTTGCGCCACCATGTCGGAGAGCTTCACCGGCCAGGTGATGGGCAGGCGGCCGGCGGGGTTGGCCTTGCCGAGCAGAACATTGGCGGTGGCTGGACCGCCTTCGTCGCCGGGGTACCACATTTCGAGCACGCCCTTCACCTTATCGATCCAAGGCATGGCCACGGGCAGCGTGGTATTGAGGACGACGATCGTATTGGGATTCACCGCCGCGACATCCGCGATCAGCTTGTCTTGATCGCCGGGCAGCGCGAAGACGGATGGGGCCTGGCGGGTCCATGCGAAGACGACGGCCTTCTTAGCCTGCTTGGCGGCGGCGATGGCGGCGTCGTAATTGGCTTTCTCCTGCTGCGGAGCCACCCAAGCCAGACGCACTTGGACCGGATAGCCGTAGGCTTCGCCGGTGGTGGTGACGGTGAGATCGTGCGGGCCGGCTTGGAGGTCGATCTTCGTGCGGGCGTTGTTGAGATGGTCCGCGGTAGGGGTGATGTTGCCCGAAATGGGATGCTGCCCCTTCAGTCCGGGGAGACTCGCGAGCGGGGGTCCGCCTTGACCGCCGCGCCCGCCGCCGCCCGGGGCCGCCGGCATGGCCGCGCCCGGCGCCGCGCCGCCCGGCAGAACCGCTCCCGGCGCCGGAACGCCAAGGGCGCCGCCCGGAGCGCCGCCGCCGAATCCACGGCCACCGCCGCCGCCCACCACTTGGACGCCATCGAGCGTCACCGAGCCGGTGGTTCCGCGCGTCTGCAGGGCCAGCATGTAGGCGCCGCCGGCGGCGATATTCAGCGTGCCCTTCCACGTGTAAGAGGTTCCCGACGGAAGAGCCTTGCCGTTGGCGGTGGTGAAATCGATAGCGGAATCGCTCTGCGTCTGGCCGCCGGCGGTGTTCGTGCGCACCAGGTTCGACAGGTTCGATGCGGGGACGGGCTGGCCGTCAAAATCGTTGGCGACGGCATAGATCAGCTTCTTGCCTATGATCTTTTCAAGCGCCGGGACTGGCCCCACCTGGCGGTCGGGAAGCCCCATGGCCTTCTCGCCGGACATGCCGATGGAGACCAGAATGCCGCCGGTCGGCCCGATGAAAGCGGTGGAATCCAGGTCGGCGGCGCTGAGCGGCAGCACGGCGTCCTGGTTCTTGAGCAGGGTGGCGGCATCTTCGGCGGTCTTCTGCAGGATGGGAGCGTCGAAGGCGGAATCCACCTCGGTGATGGTGTGCTTGGGGGCCTTGTCGAGGTACCCGAACTTATCCAATTGAAGCAGGACGCGGCCGACCGCGAGGGAGATCTGCGGCTCCTTGATCAAGCCGTCCTGAACGGCCTTGAGCATGCCGTACGCGGGGGGATCGCTGCCGCGTCCCGGCCCGCCGGCGCCGCGGCCGCCTGGCGCGCCGCCGGTGGCGCGTTCCTCGGGCATGCCGCCGCCTCCGCCGCGGCCGCCCATGCCGCCGGGATTGGCCTGCGCCGCGCCGCCCGGCAACGCCGCACCGCCCGCGGCGCCGCGTCCGGCCGCCACGCCCGGAGCTGCCGCGCCGGCCGGAGCGGCGCCCCGTCCACCGCCGCCACCGCCGCCCATGCCGCGGCCTCCAGGCTCGGCGGCGCTGTAGCTGCCGTTGGGCATTTCCATATCGAGGCCGTTGGCGATGTTCATGGTCCCGTGGGTGGCGCCCCAATCCGACGTGTTGAAGCCCTTGAAGCCGTCTTCGCCGCGGAAGATGATGTTCTGAATCTCGTTGTTATCGCACGCCTGCAGGCCGTTGATCTTGTTGTACGAGCACATGATCGAGGAGACGCCGGCGTTGGACAGGTCGACGAAGGGCGCGATGTAGATCTCGCGCAGCGTTTGCGGGTCGATGTAAACGTCGTTGCCGCCGTCGTAGCCGATGAAGTGCTTGGCCTGCGACATGACGCCTTCGCCCTGGGTACCCTTAACCTGGGCCACAGCTAACTGCCCCGTGAGGACCGGATCCTCGCCGAAGGTGTTGTAGGCGCGTCCGAACTCGAAGTCGCGCACCAGGTTGACGAACGGTTGAAGGACGACGTCCTGACCGAGCGCGCGGGCGTCGCGGCCGATGACGACGCCGTTCTTGCGGGCATCCTCCCTGCTCCAGGTGGCCGCCAAGCCCATGGTGGCGGTCATGCCGGTGGACCAGATGTTGATGGAGATGCCGGGGGGCCCGTCGGTGAGCCGAAGGGACGGAATCCCCAGGCGCGGCAGGCCGGGCCAGGTCCCGGCTTGGCCGACGCCGCTCGGCGAGGCTTCGGTTCCGCCGTGCAGCAGGGCGATTTTCTCCTCGAGCGTCATCTGGCTCAGGAGCTTGTCGACGCGCGCGTTCCCCGTCACCACGGGCGGGTTTGGCGTGACTTGAGAGTAGAGCACGGCCGCGCAGACGGCCAGCACGGCGAGAGCGGCGAAAAGCGCTTTCGGCATGAAGGGCTGCCTTGCGCGCAAAGAGGCAGACACAGATGTCCGCCCCGCTGAAGTTGGCATGTTAGCCTCCGGATGGCTGCAATTATAGCGCCCGGCGGCTGGGGGTTCGGGCCTCGCCTCATTTTTGTCGGCTCATTTTGGCGGCGGCTCTTTTGGTCCGCGGGCCGGATGTTACAGCGGTTGAGGAGTCCACGACCATGAGGCGGACGATTCAGGTTCGAATCTTTCGAGGCGAACAAAAGTACGTCGCGGAGTGTCTGGACCTGCCGGTGGTCACCGAAGCATCGACTCTCGACGAATTGGCGGTCAATATTCGCGAGGCGATCGCATTGCACCTGGAAGGCGAAGATCTGGCGGCGATATCGTCCGCGCGCTTGCGCGATTCGGATTTCGACAACTCTCCCAGCGCGGCAGTCACGTGAAGCTGCGGCGCGTTTTGGCGGATGGAGTGCGCGAGAATCCGACCGTACCTCTGCACGGCGAGCTGGACCGGGGTATGAACTCCGGTAGGGATCAGTAGGGCCACAGGGGCGTCGCTGGCCGCGTCTCTGGCCCAGATCTGGAGTTCGCCGGGGTGGTCCGGCGCTTCGGCCAACGGATCCTGCGAGAGGTCGGGGACCTCCAGGCGGAAGCGGCCGTCCGCCGAGGCCAAGAGAGGGACAACCTCTCCGACCGGGAAACGAATTTGAATAACAAACCGGCCAACCGGCGGTTCATGGATTGTATAATTGCTCGCGGGAACAACGGCAGGCGAAAGCGCCTGCCCGACCTTGGACCTTCCGCCAAATTTGATAAGGGACCGGATTTTGTAGTACACTCGGTATTTACTCCAGTGGTTCCGACGCACCCCGTGTGTTCCGGCTCCCAATCGAGGATTGCATGCACGCGATAATTGAAACTGGCGGAAAGCAGTACCGGGTAGCTCCGGGCGACGTGATCCGCGTGGAAAAGCTGGCCGGCGAGCCCGGCTCGGAAGTCGAACTCCCCATAAAAGCGGTCTTCAAGGATGGAGGCGAACTGGTGGCGGGCGGCGGCGCGGTGAAGGGCGCCATCGTCGGCGCCGGCCGGGGAGACAAGATCGTGGTCTTCAAGTTCAAGCGGAAAAAGCAGTACAAGAAGACCATTGGGCACCGGCAGTCCTTCACGGACGTGAAGGTCGGCGACTTTGAGGCATAGGGTGACGCATGGCGCATAAAAAAGGACAAGGCACATCCAGGAACGGGCGCGATTCCTGCGCGCAGCGGCTCGGCGTAAAGGTATTCGGCGGACAGTTGGTCCCGGGCGGTTCGATCATCGTGCGGCAGCGCGGCACCAAGATCAAGCCGGGCCTCAACGTCGGCTGGGGCAAGGACGACACGTTGTTTGCGAAGGTCACCGGCGTAGTGGAGTTCAGGGACCGCGGCCGGATGGGCAAGTTCGTGAACATCCAGGCATCGGCGTAATCGCGCGCAGGGCCCGGACGCGTCCGGCCCGCCGCTGTTTTTTTTAACGGGCCGCCGGTTTCGACGCAAGCCGGCGGCTTTTCTATGTTTATCGACGAAGCTCGAATCCTCGTAAAAGCCGGCGACGGCGGTAACGGCTGTCTGGCCTTCCGCCGGGAGAAGTACGTACCGCGAGGCGGTCCGAGCGGGGGCGATGGCGGACGCGGCGGCGACGTGACGCTGGTGGCGGACGAGCACGAGAACACGCTGCTCAAATTCCGTTTCAATCCGGAGCACAAGGCGGAGCGCGGGCGCCACGGCGAAGGCAGCAACCGGACGGGCGCGGAAGGGCGGTCCATCGAAATCGCGACGCCGGTGGGCACGGTGGTTTACGACGAAGCCACCGGCGAGCGGCTGTGCGATTTCACGCACGCGGGCGAGCGTTTCGCGGTGGCGCGCGGCGGGCGCGGAGGCAAGGGCAACGCGCGCTACGCCACGGCTACGCACCAGGCGCCCACGGAGCACCAACCGGGCTTCCCCGGAGAGGAAAAGCGGTTGCGGCTGGAGTTGAAACTGCTGGCGGACGTGGGGCTGGTGGGGTTCCCCAACGCGGGCAAATCGACCCTGATCTCGCGCATCTCGGCGGCCCATCCTAAGATCGCCGATTACCCGTTCACCACGCTCGAACCAAGCCTGGGCGTGGCGCAACTGGACGGCGGTCGCAGCTTCGTGGTGGCGGATATTCCAGGCCTGATCGAAGGGGCGCACTTGGGGCATGGGCTGGGCATCCAGTTCTTGCGGCACGTGGAACGCACGCGTTTGCTGGCGCACCTGGTGGACGTATCCGAGGCCACTGGGCGCGATCCGGTTCGCGATTTCGAGATCGTGATGCAAGAGTTGGCCAGCTTCAGCGAGGAACTGGCGCATAAGCCCATGATGGTGGTAGCCACCAAGATGGACGCAGCCCAGGACCCCGCCCGGGTAGCGGCGCTGCGCGAGTTGGCCGGCGCGCGGGGTTTGGCCTTCCTGGAAATATCGAGCGTGACGGGAAAAGGCGTCGAGGAACTGAAGCGGGCGATCGCCGAACGGGTGCTGGGGACCGAAACAGGCGCCTGAAACGGCAAAGGACCCGGGTTGCCCCGGGCCCTATGCGATTCGACGAAGGCAGGCTGAAGCCCGCCCCTCTACTAAGTCCAGGACCAGCCCTTGCGCCAAGTGGGCTTCAGCAGATCGTTGGCCGCCTTGTTATTGGTGATGCGCATGTTGGCGGAATCCCATTCGATCTTGCCTTCCACGCGCAACGAGAGGCAGGCCATGTCGATCCACTCGGTGAACGGCGCGGCTTCGTTGAAGTTCGAAGCTCCCGGATCGCCGCCCTTGCAGGCTCTGACAAAATCGGTGTAGGTTTCCGGATGCCTCGGCAACACCTGAGACGGCAGCACGTAATCGTCCATCTTCTTGGCGGGGACGAGGCGCGGACTGCCGCCGTATTCTCCGGTAGTCATGTAGCCCTTCGAGCCGATATACAGGACGCCGCTATTGGCGGGCGTGTTGTAGGGAGCGATGCGATCTTGCAACGCCCGGTTGTACGGGTCGCTGCCCGCGAAGGCGTTCACTCCGCCCCTGCCGGCGGCGGCGGCGCCTCTGCCAGCTCCGGCCGCAGCCGCTGCGCCCGCGGCGCCGGCGCCGCGTCCCGCTCCAGCCGCACCCCGGCCGGCGCCAGGGAAGCCGCCCGCGCCACGGGGCGGATCGCCCAGCTTCTCGTCCTTTGGTATGTCGTCCGGCCAAAACTCAGCCGGCAGGCCGCTGGTCACGCCATCGTGCCAGTACAACGTCAATTTGGGGAAACTCCCAAGCGCGGGAAACTCGAACTTGATGATGGAGCTCTTGGGGAAGGTGAGGGAATTCTTGCCTTCCTGCTTGATGCATTCGACGCTGGTGGGAGCGCGCTTGCTGAGCAGCAGGGCCATGTTCGGGGCGCCTAGCACGTGGCACGCCATGTCGCCCAAGGCGCCGCAGCCAAACTCAAACCAACCGCGCCATTGGAACGGAAGGTAGACGGTGCTGAAGGGGCGCGGCTTGGAGATGCCGATCCACGTATCCCAATCGAGCGTCTCGGGAACCGGCTCCGGCTTGGGCATTTCCGCGATGGCCTGCTGCCAGACGGGACGGTTCGTCCAGGCATGGCACACGGACACGTCGCCGATGGCGCCCGACCAGATCATTTCCGAACATACGCGCGGGCCTTCCTGGCAGTACCCCTGGTTGCCCATCTGGGTGGCGACCTTGAACCTGATGGCCGCTTCCTTCAACTGGCGGGCTTCCCACACGCAACGCGTCATGGGCTTTTGGACGTAGACGTGTTTGCCGCGCTCCATGCACCACATGGCCATGGTGCCGTGCATAAAGTCGGGGGTGGCGATCAGCACGGCGTCGATGTTCTTGGCCTCTTTATCGAGCATCTTCCGGAAGTCGGTGTACTTGGGCGCTTTCGGAAAAGCCGTGTAAGCCTGCGCCGCGCGCGCCGAATCCGGATCGCACAATGCCACGATGTTCTCTTGCAAACCCTGCGGGGTTTGGTTGGCCGGAGCGGCCGAGGCGCCCGGTGGGCGCATCCGCAAGCCGGAAAAAGCGCTAATCCCGACCCAGGCCTGCCCCCCCGCGCCGATGGAGGCGATGTTCAATTTCTCATTGGGCGACTTGTAACCCGCTTGCCCCAAAGAGGGAGTGCTTCCGAATCCGCCCGCTGGAACCGCACCGGTCAGCAGGGCGCCGTAAAAGAAGTTTCTGCGTGAAAACTGCCAGTCTGCCATGCCCGCATTGTAGCGCTATTCCGGCGGCCCGACGAAGGCGCCGTTCCCAGGGTGTGCGTTGAGCGATCAACGGTAAAGTATAGCCGCAACGCTTCTGAACAGCTTCGGGCTAGACGAACAGCATTGGCGCCTGCCGTTCGATCCGCATGTGGCCCTCGATGCTATCGAGCACGAGACCGGCGGGAATACGCGCGAGTTCCTTCGGTTCCACTTTGTGGAGACCTCCGCCATATACCCGACCTTCGGAAAGAAAAGCCGCTGGCGCGATGCCCCGGAGCGCCTCAAAGACGTTCGCTTCAAGCTCCGGGTGCTTCTGCAAGGCGTACTGCAAGGGGCCTTTTGGGTAGAGCATCAAGTAGACGTTGTGGGCGGTCGCACGGGAGCGATTCCATATGAACCGGAAGGGGTGCTTTCCGTTGCGCGAACGGCCCATGTACGTGCAGAGGAACGGCGCCGGAGGGCGGTTCTCCTGCGAATACCAGGGGGCGCGGCGGCTGGCCAGATAGGCCTCATGGATGTTCTGTTCTCGTCCGCTCCGCAGGTATTCGTAGAAGCGCGGCCAGGCGGTCTTAATGCGCTCCTCCGGTTCGCTGCAATCAAGCAGGTAAAGCCGCGGCGATACATCGGGGGCGCCGTCCGACAAGGCGCCGACGACGTCTCCAGTCACGTGGCGCGGGCCGGGGAGTATGGGCTTGATGAACTGGAGCGGGATGTCCCAGTTCTCGATGTCCGCCTCCGTGAGGATGAAAAAGCCATTGGACCCGGTGGCGAGGCCGCGCTTGATGGCGAAGATATCTCCGAGGGTTATCTCCCCGGTGTCTTCAAGCAACGCGTGGGCGGGAAACCGTGTCCACTTGCGCGACTGGCGAAGGTGTTCGAGAGGGACTTGGGCCTCGGTCCGCGGTTGCTCGATTGACCCGGCAAAGGAGAAGCGAACGGCGTGGCTCGGCGAAGGCGGGGATTTGCGAAAGACAACCACGGCGGACGACACCAGGGCGTCGGTGAACTGCGCGTCCGTCGGGCAAAAACGATGAATGTGGAGAAGCGTCACGCGCTCAGTCAGGTACCGGCGCAAAGCGGAGCCGTAATTCACGTCCATGAACTCGGAAGGGATGAGCCATATCGCCACGCCGCCTTCTTCCATCCAATCGTGGCAGAGAAGCAGGAAATGGCAGTACAATCCGGCGAGACCGCTGATGTCGAGGTGGAGCGATTGGGCGAGTTTCGCTCGCAGGCGGTCCTTGTCGGCGGTCGCAAGGTGGTGATGACGCACATATGGCGGGTTCGTGAGGACCAGATTGAAGCGCCGCGCTGGAGGAAGCTGCCGGGTGAAGTCGCCTTCGACGACCGTCAGGCCCCGCCCACCCCAAAGGCCGGCGGCGCTCTTTGCAAAGAGAGGATCGATCTCGATGCCGACGGCCGCCGCAATGCTATCCGGCGGAAAAACCTGGGAGAGCGCCGAGTAGAAGGACCCCGTGCCGACCGCCGGATCGAGAAACCGAATTGGGGCGCTCCCCATGAGGGAGCGCGCGTATTGAGCAATGCCTAGGGAGAGCGCGGGCGGCGTGGCGAATTGGCCCCACTTGTTCCGCTCGCTGGCCGTCTTCAGTTTATCGAGGCGCGCCTGCTGTTGCAGGCGGCTCGTCTCGACCGATTCGACTGCGATGGTTATCATGGGCGCCTCAGATCCCAAGCTGGTCGATGTCTTCAATACGATGCTCCCATATCCAGTCGATGCCTTCAGCCGCTTCGTAACCAAGATACGGCGCGTCGAAATAGCCGCAGAGGAACAGGACAAAGACGACCTGGTTGCCGTATGTGGCCTTGAGCTGGTTGATCTTGGTGGCCTCCTCCTTGCGCCTCTTATTCACGTTCGTGAAATCGCCGGCAGACTTCGCCTCGATAAGCAAGGGGAGGTGCGGCAGTTGGGCGCTTTTCGGTTGGATCACCACATCGATGGGGATTTTGACCGTCATCGCCTCCGTCTTGGACGGCCTCGCGAGCACGTTGAGCCTGAAGGCAAATGTGCCAGGCTCCATCTGGGCAAGCGGAACTCCGGCATGGTGCGCCTTCGGCTTATACCCCCGGTTTGTGAGGTAGGTCTCGATAATGGCGAGTTGGCGTTTCTCTTGCGCGTTCCTGACGATCGGCTCCGCCACGGCCCCGCAGAGCCGGTCCGCGACTATGGTGGAGGAGCGATAGCGCTCCTGTTTCGTGGGACGACGCTCCTCCTCGATCCATGGGAAGATGTCCACGTCGAGCATTTGCGAGAGAATTGCCGCAAGGCTCTGAAGGCGGCTCTCAAGCAGCTCCGGTAACATGCGGGGTGGCGCCTTCCCCTCTTCCAGAGTGCCGACGAAACTCTTGCTGGAGCCGGAAAGGCCGATAAGCCGGTCACGTGCGAGTGGCGGACAGGTCGACATGCGGAGCGCCGGCAGAATTGCCGGATGAGTCCGAATCGCCTCGGCCGTGATGGTGGTGAGGTCTTTCGTAAACAGGAGTCCTTGCTCTACGCTCTCTATCGTCTTGGCGCGGGTCTCGCGGTAGGCCTTTGGCGCGAATTTCATGAACCACTGGTTGAACTGGTCAACCGAGGCGCGGGTGTCGGCCTTCCACAAGTGCGGCTTATCGGCGTTGATAGGCATGGTTCGCTTCGCCAGTCGGCTCAATCGTCGCAGGTTCCGGAAATGCCCGATCAGGTTCGACTTGAACCTATATGCTACGCCTGTTAGCCTTATTGATGTTGGGTGTGCGCTATGGGATGTTTGCGTAGGATGGACCGGCTGTGGTTGGTTTTCGCACTGACGTCGGCTCTAGCGCTGGCGCAGAACGCGGACTTCGAGCGGTATCGAGACGGCCAGACGGCCCTCGACAATCTGCAATGGCAGAAAGCGGTAGGCAGCTTTGAAGGCCTGTCCGCGGGAAGCGCGCAAGCCGGCGGGGCGATGTACTGGAAGGCATTCGCCCTATACAAGCTGGGACGGGGCGAGGAAGCGCTGGCGGCGGTGGCCGAATTGCGCAAGTCGTTCCCCGAAAGCGGCTGGCTGACGGACGCGGAAACGCTGGCCGCGGCCGTCTCGCGCAACGCCCCGGCGGACGCGCCACCGGCCACGGCGGACGCACTGCAGCGCGCCCTGGCGGACCGTGTGCGCGAAGATCCCGAGAACGCGGCGGCCACTCTGCACGCGGCCGCCTTTGGAATCAACCTGCCGGGACTCCGGCAAAAGGCGTTCTACTCGCTAAGCCGGGAGAGGTCCCCGGAAGCGCGCGAAGCGGTGCTCCAGGTGGCCCGCGGGGCGGCCAATCCCGACCTGCAATTCTACGCCATCAGCCAGCTTGGCAAGACGGATCCGCAGGCGGTGTTCGATGTTTACAAGTCGGTGGACAGCGGCGTCAAAAGCTTCATCCTGGCGGTGCTTTCGAGCAATCGCGAGAGCGCGCGGCTGATGCGGATCGCCGCCGGCGAGACCTCCGACGACCTGCGCTACCAGGCTCTCACCAGCCTGGTGGAGGTGGGGACGGAAGCGCAGGTGGCGCAAGCGCTGCAGTTCGAGAACGCGGCGGACGTGAAGATGCTGATCGGAACGCGCATCGCGAGTCTGCACAAGTGGGTAGCCGAGCAACTGGCGGCGCTGCGCACGGCCGCGGACGCACGCGAGCGCCGCGTAGCCGCCGTGGGGCTGACTCGAGGCGGCGACGAATCGACCGGCCGCGCGCTGGTTGCGGCGTACTCCACCGAGAAGGACCCGGAGGTGAAAGGGGCGATCGTGTTTGCGCTCGCGGAGCGGAAGGATTTCGCGGCGTTGAAGAGCATGGAACCGAACGAGACCGACGCGGGGCTCAAGCGGAGAATCGGCGCGGCGCTCGAAGACGCCCCCTCGAAATAGGTGCGGAGGCTACTCCCCCGCCCCGCCGGCGACGCCTTCGGACGGCTTTTGGCGGCGCGCGGCATACAGCGGATAGCGCGCCAGCAGGGCGCCGTAGATGGCATGTCCCCAAATGGTCGTGTTTACGATATGCAACTGAGCCACCAGCGGAGCGGCGAACCGGGAGACCAAGCGAAACCAAAGCCAATACCAGCAGAGACCGAACAGGATGCCGGCCAGAGCGATGCGGAGCGAGGACAGCCGGTCCCGAACGACGGCGGCGAATCCGGCGCCGAGGAGGCTATAGAGCAGCAGGTAGAGCGCGAGGCCGGAGAAGGTGGTGGCAACCCAGCCGCCACGGATCGCGTCTCCTCCGTAGAACAGGCTGGCCATGAGATTCTCCGGCGTCCAGAAACTGCGGCGGGCCAAAACGGCGGTCGCGCCCATCCATGCCAGCAAGCCCACGGCCGCCAACATGCCGGCTTCGAGCCCGGCGAGAAACATACTGATAACATTGGGAGAGCGGCTCCCTGTGGCGGGACCCATCCATTTAAGCCTATACTGACCACTAGACCAAAGGCAAAGACAAACTCATCATGCGGCGTGTAGCGATTACGGGAATTGGCGCCATCAGCCCCAATGGCATCGGGCGCGAGAAGTTCTGGAAGGCCACGAGGGAGGGAGTGAGCGGCGTCCGCCGGATATCCCGCTTCGACCCGTCCGAGTTCGCGGTACAGGTGGCGGGCGAGATACCCGCCGACTTCGACGAAACGGCGTACGTGAACGTCAAGGACCGCCCGCACGTTTCGCGGGCGACGCCGCTGGCGGTGGCCAGCGTCACCGAAGCGCTGGCGGACGCCGGCCTGAACGCCGGAGCCATGACGCGCGACGAACTGCGCGGCATAGGGGTGATTGTCGGTTCGGGCGGAGGCAGCCAGGATTTCACGGAAGAGCAATACCGCCTCTTCTACACCGGCCATCTGAAGCAGTGCAGCGTCTACACCATTCCGACGAGCACCATCGGCACGCTGGCCAGCGAAGTCTCGATGCGCTTTGGGTTCAGGGGGCTGAGCCACATCGTCTCGACGGGCTGCACTTCTTCCACCGACGCCCTGGGCTACGCCTTCCGGCATATCAAGTACGGGATGATGGACACGATGGTGGCGGGAGGCGTGGATTCGCCGATCGCGCCGCTGATCCTGCGCGGGTTCCAGCTCATGCGCATTATGAGCACGCGCTGGAACCAGGAGCCGGCGCGCGCGTCGCGCCCGTTTTCGCGCGACCGGGACGGGTTCGTGATCGCCGAAGGCGCGTGGTTCTTCATCTTGGAAGAGATGGAGAGCGCTCGCCGCCGCGGCGCGAGGATTTACGGCGAAATCGCGGGCTACGGCTCGACCTGCGAAGCGTTCCACCGCGTGCGGCTGGAGGAGTGCGGAGAAGAACCCGCGCGCGCCATGGGCTTGGCCATGGCCGAGGCCGGCATTCCCCCTTCGGAAGTGCAGTACATCAGCTACCATGGCACCTCGACGGAATTGAACGACCGCATTGAAACGCGCGCGGTCAAGCTGGCGTTCGACGGCCACGCGCGGAAGCTGCCCGGCTCCGCGCTGAAGAGCATGATTGGCCATCCCCAGGGGGCTTGCGGCGCGGCCGGAGTAGCGGCCACGCTGCTCGGGATGCGCGACAACTTCATGCACCCCACCATCAACGTGGACGAACCCGACCCCGCGTGCGACTTGGATTACATACAGGGAGTGGGCCGGAAGATCGAGGTCGAGCACGCGGTGGCCAACTGCATCGCCTTCGGAAGCAAGAATTCGGCGCTGGTGCTGAGCAGGGTGTAGGGAAGCTACGAAAAAAGGCCAGCGGGCGCTCGGAGGATAACGCCCGCCAGCCCGGTTCGCGGGGAATACCACATTCCCGCACGAGACCAACCGCCTCAGCCTGCACTTTATAAGACGTACAGAGGACCCAGAAAGGTTGCAGGGGGCGAGGGCAAAAAAGGGGCAAGCAGACCAGAGCCAGGGTCCACCTCGTTTGCCCCCGCCAACAACCGGAAGGCAGGCGGACCCACGCAGGCAGTGGGTACCCCGGCCTGCCCCACTATCCCATTTCTTTGCGAATGGCTTCGGCGATGCTGGCGCTGAAGCGCTCGACGCGCTCCTGGTCGAGGCCTTCCACCATGACGCGGGCGAGCGGCTCGGTGCCGGAGAAGCGCACCAGCACGCGGCCGGAGCCGGCAAAGGAATCCTCCGCGCGGCGGATCTCCTCGACCACGGAGGGGGTATGGGCCAAGTCCTTGCGCACGCGCACGCGCACATTAACGAGCCTCTGCGGGAGGACGCGCAGATCCTCGGTAAGCTCGTCCAGCCCCACGCCCGCCTGGCGGGCGATCTCGAACAGGCGTAACGCCGTGAGGATGCCGTCGCCGGTGGTGGCGTACTCGCGGAAGATGACGTGCCCGGACTGCTCTCCGCCCAACACGGCCCCAATGCGCACCATCTCTTCGAGGACGTACTTGTCGCCGACGGGAGTGCGGAGCATGCGAATGCCGCCACGCTCCAGGGCCTGCTCGAGGCCAAGATTGGACATCACGGTGGACACCACAACATCGCCGTGGAGCCGGCCCGCGGCTTTCAGGGCGCGGGCGCAGGCCAGCAGGACGCCATCGCCATCCACCACTTTTCCGGTGCTCGAGACGAAGATGGCGCGGTCGGCGTCGCCGTCGAAGGCCACTCCGAAATCGGCGCCATGGCGGGCCACGGTCCCAGCCAGATTCTCGACATGCAGCGCCCCGCAGCCGCGATTGATATTGCGGCCGTCGGGCTCGGCGCCAATGGCGACCACCTCGGCGCCGAGCCGCCGGAAGAGGGCCGGCGCCAGCAGGTAGGCGGAGCCGTTGCCGCAATCCATGGCGACCTTCATGCCATCGAAGCGGACCGCGCAGGCGGACGCCAGAAACTCCAGGTAGGCGCCGTCGAGGCTCTCCTCGGCAACCAAGCTAAGCGGCTGGGGAGCGTTCCCTTGCTCGCGAATGGCGAGGGTCCGGCTCTCAATGGTGCGTTCTTCGGCATCCGGCAACTTGAAGCCGCTATGGCCGAACACCTTAATGCCGTTGTCCAGATAGGGATTATGGGACGCGGAAATCATCACTCCAGCCACGAAGGGACCGGTGCGGGTGAGGTAGGCAACCCCCGGAGTGGTAACGATCCCGGCGTAGCGAACGTGCGCGCCGGCGCGGGCCAGGCCGCCCGCCGCCATTTCCGCGATCCACCGGCCGGATTCGCGCGTATCCGCGCCGATGAGGACTTCCGGATGGGGCGCGGCGGCCGCGGCATCCTCCCCCAACGCCACGCCGAAAGCGTGGATGGTTTGGGGGTCCAGCGGGTACTCGCCCGCTACGCCGCGAATGCCGTCCGTGCCGAAAAGCTGCTTTGCCACTCGATACTCCTCCGATCGTCTGCGTGGGGCGGACCGGGGTACGCACGCCGTCCGCCTGCCTGACTTCACTTCCTCTTCATGGTCACCCTGACCGTCACAAGAGAGGGAGTCTGGAACCGCACGAAATCGTCGTTCACGAAGGCGTTCACATGGAACTCGGACGAGCCAACCACCGTGGAGACGTCCACCGGATCGGTGGTGGCGAAGACGATGCGTCCGACGTGGCTGGCAGGTCCGACGATGCGCGCCATCTTGGGCGAGACGTCGCAACGGGCCACGACGTATCCGTTTTCGCCCTGCCCCGCGAAACGAACGGCGATGGGCACCGTGCGGGTGGCGCGGCGCTCGAATTCGAAGCGCACTTCCGATGGAATGGCGCGCACCAGGCGCACGCCGCGCGCCAGCTTGACGGCGCCATCGTCAATGGTGAAGGTGCGCTGGCCCGGCTGGACGCCGCCCATATCGAGCACGATGCTGGGCCGCGCCACGCCGTTGGCGCCCAAGTCCCGCAGCGCTCCGGAAGGCCCGCGCAGTTCCAGCCGCACCATGCTTACCGGTTCGGAGCTGATCTCGATTTCGTCGGGAATATTGCGGTACTCCAGTTGCACCTGCGTGACCGTGTTGAGCTCCGGTTCGGTGGCCACCAGCGCCCAGATGGTGAAGGCGACCGCCAGCGACAGAAGCTTCCAACCGAAGTTCCCCACCACCAGCCCGCCCAGCCATTTCAGCGCGCGCATCATGGGCGGCCAGCCTCTCCCGGGGCGCTATCGGCGTGGACGGCATCGGCGGCGGGGGCCAGCGGCGAGCCGGCCGGAAATTCGTCGGCGCGCGCCGCGGCGGCTCGTTTCACCCCGAAATGATGGTTGATGCGCTGCTCCACTTCGGCCGTCGAAAGACCCGCCTTCAAAGCGCCCGCCGTGGCCACGGAGACGCGGCCGGTTTCTTCGGAGACCACCAGGCAGAGACAGTCGGTCTCTTCGGTGATGCCGATGGCGGCGCGGTGGCGGGTGCCCAGTTCGTTCCTGAAAACCGGATTGGTGGTGAGAGGCAGGAAGCAGGCGGCCGCGGCGATGCGGTCGTTCTGTACGATGACGGCGCCGTCGTGCAGCGGCAGGCCGGGCTGAAAGATGGAGAGCAGCAGGTCGCGCGAAATGCGGGCGTCCAACCGCACGCCGCTTTCGACGAACGTGCGCAGGCCGATATCGCGTTCGAGCACGATCAGGGCGCCGGTCTGGTGGGACGCCAGTTCCTCCACGGCTAGCATGATTTCGTCGACCGATGCAAGCGGATGGTAGTCCGATCCCAACCCGAACCAGCGCTTTCTCCCGAGACGGGCCAGGGTGCGGCGAATCTCCGACTGAAACAGGACGATGATAGCCAGGCCGAGGTACGGGACGATGAAGGACAGCACCGAACGCAGGGCTTCCAATCCCCCCCAGACCGCGGCGAGGTAGAGCAGAACCATGATCAGGATGCCGAGGAGGATGTGACCCGCGCGCGTCCCGCGGACCACCATGAGAGCCTCGTACACCAGAAACGCGACCACCAGGATGTCCACGAGGGCCGTAAGATCGAGGTTCGGAAGGGACGCCAGAAATGGATTGGATCGCGGCATGGCCGTAAGAACCATATTAGCGTAGGGCGCCGGATACAATGGGTTATGCCCTTTATTTCCGTACCCGAAGCGCTGGAGGAAATCGGCGCCGGGCGCATGGTGGTGGTGGTGGACGACGAGGACCGCGAGAACGAAGGGGACCTCACGGTGGCGGCGGAGAAGACCACGCCCGAGATCGTCAACTTCATGGCCACCTACGGCAGGGGTCTGATTTGCCTGGCGCTGACGCCGGAGCGTTGCGATCATCTGGCGCTGCCGCTGATGACGGCCCAGAATACGTCCAATTTCGGAACGGCTTTCTGCGAGACGATCGACGGGCGCCATGGCGTCACTACGGGAATTTCGGCGGCGGACCGCGCGCGCACCATCCTCACCGCCGTCGATCCGCAGTGCCGGCCGGCCGATTTGGCGCGTCCCGGCCACGTCTTCCCGTTGCGCGCGCGCCGCGGCGGGGTGCTGGTGCGCGCCGGCCAGACGGAAGCCTCGGTGGACCTGGCGCGCATGGCCGGTCTGACGCCGGCCGCCGTGATCTGCGAGGTGATGAACGACGACGGCGCCATGGCGCGCGTGCCGGAGCTGGCGGTTTTCTGCGAGCGGCACAACCTGAAAATGGTCTCGGTGGCGGAGCTGATTCGCTACCGCATCAAGCACGAGACGGTGATTCGGCGCGTGGCGGAAGGCTCGATCGAGACGGAATTCGGCGAGTTTCGCACCATCGCCTACGCCAGCGATTTCGATCCGGAATACCACGTGGCCGTGGTACGCGGCGACGTGCGCGGCAAGGAGCGCGTGCTGGTGCGGATGCACGCGCGCTGCGCGTACGGCGAGGTATTCGGCTCGACGAGCTGCGATTGCGGCCGGCTGGTGCGCCATTCGCTGCGCGCCATCGCCGCGGACGGCCTGGGAGTGCTGGTCTATCTGCACGAGACCGGGCCGGGATTCCGCATCGAGCAGACCGCGCACGGCGAGCCGCGCATGGCGCCGCACAGCCGGGACGCGAAGCATTACGAGGGCGAAGCCGGACAGCGCCAGTTGCAGCACGAGCACGGCATCGGAGCGCAAATCCTATCGGATCTGGGCCTGCACACCATCCGTCTGCTGACGAACCGGCCGCGCAAGGTGGTGGCTCTCGAGGGCTTCGGCATCCAGGTGGTCGAGCAGACGCCGGTGGATGGGTAGGGGCGGCGCACCGTCCCCTCTTGCTTCGGCGATCAGCCGGCCCGCCTCAAACCCTTGCGCATGGCCTGTTTGAGCACGGTCTGGTATCCGATTCCCTGCTTCGATGCGATGATCTTCGCAAGCTCGATATCCGCAATCGGCAAGCGGATCGATACCGGGCGAGTGGCGTTCGCTTTGGCTTGTTCCAGGAGCGTTTCGAGGACCTTGGGATTCGTCCGTGGAATGCGCGCTCCCGCGGAGCGAATCACCTGGCCGTTCTTCAGCGCCCGTTCGAACTCGCGCTGCGTTTGCCGGCGCCCTTGAGGGCTTGCATACCAGTCGGCCCCTTCCGCTCGGGACCTGGACTCAGCGAGTTCCGCCAATTTCCGGGGCATAGATTCTCCTCTCTCGTTTTGAGTATATACAAGTTCCGTATATACGATGGAAAGGAGATGGGCGTGGGGCCCCTTCTCTCCCCCGCGGCCGTTTCGGGAGTTGCCCGCTCCGTCACGCAGGGTTTCGAGGGGTTTCGGGGACAGGCTACCAAACTCCCGCGGCTGAATTGTTGGGGTTTCGTAGCCTGTCCCCGAACCCCCCAATAGGTACGGGTAGATCCGGTGGCCCTCTCCCGGCTGGCTCAGCTTCGGCTTCGGATAAACGGCTTCCACGCCCAGCAACTCCATCAGTCGCGAAACGCGCTTGCGGTTCACGCGATAGCCCTCGCTCACCAGCCACTCCGTCATTTTCCGACTCCCATAGAACGGCGTCCGCGTGTACTGCTCATCGAGCAGCCCCATGAGCCGGAGGTTCTCTTCGCTCTCGCCCGCCGGCTCGTAGTACAGCCCGGAGCGGTTGACGCCCAGTAACTCGCATTGGCGCCGCACACTGATCTCCGGGTTGTCCCGCTCCACCAGTGGCCGCATCTCCTCAATCGAGCATGCCGACTTTTTTTTTGAGCCAGTCCAATTCCACCTTCAGCCGCCCGATCTCCTGGTAGAGCGCGTCGCTGTCGGTGTCGGCGGCTGGCCCCTTGCGCGTTCGCCCGTCCACGAAAAGTTCCGGCATTTGCTCCAGGGCCAACTTCCGCCACTTCGCAATCTGGATGGGATGCAGCTTGAACTGCGATCCCAACTGACTGAGCGTTTTCTCGCCGCGGATCGCCTCGATCACCACCCGCGCCTTGAACTGCGGACTGTGCTGTTTTCTCGTCGTCGTCATCGACCTCTCCTTGTCAACGACTCCGTCGAAA